>Ga0116154_10000203_pt1 | contig 87114 bp, 104 predicted proteins | sample AD_UKC030_MetaG_FD_89898 | JGI IMG/M metagenome (GOLD analysis project Ga0116154, IMG submission 89898) | Active sludge microbial communities of municipal wastewater-treating anaerobic digesters from USA - AD_UKC030_MetaG | ecosystem: Engineered > Bioreactor > Anaerobic > Digestate | place... | reverse complement strand
GTTAGAGTCTTTCTTTTTTCTAGCCAAGGATCGCTGCTCTATCCTCAACTTTTTCATAGCAGATTTAAAGAAATCTTGGTTCTTGAATTTCTTTCCATCTGAAGTTATTACAAAATCTTTTATGCCTAAATCAATTCCAACACTAGTTTTTAATTTTATTTCCTTTTTATCAGATTTTTTTTTCAATAGTATCAACCAATATAGATACATAATATTTATTAGTTACTGATTTACTAATCGTTACCGTTTTTATATCACCTTTAAATTCTCTATGTAAATCTATATCAACTAATTTTAATTTGGGTATAAAGATTTGTTTTTTATTTTCACTCAAAAATACACCTTGAGGCAACTGAAATGATTGTTTAGCATATTTTGATTTAAATTTAGGAAAACCCGAACCTTTAAAGAAATTGGTGTAAGCATTATCTAAATTAGCCATACTCATTTGTAATGCTTGAGATGGACTTTCTTTTAACCAAGGAGCATCAGTATTTTTTAATTCAGTTATTTGTTTATTTAAATCAAAACATTTGAGATGTTTTTTATTTCCAACATAAGCACTAATTTTTGTTTCTAAACCAAGATTATATACAAACCTAACTTGACCAAAAAAATATGAGACATTATTTCTTTTTGTTGTTGATTTGGATATATTCTATATTTATATGATTTCAACATCTTAAACTAAACTTTTATTCTGTTTAAAATATATATAATTAAAAAAATATCATTTTTTTCCATTTTTAAAATGGTTTGAAGTGATGTAAATTAGGTAGTGAACAAAAAATGGAAAAATTACAAACTAATAAAAAAAGAAAAAATAAATAAGTGATATTATGAAGAAATTATTGATGATATTAAGTCACTGTTCAACAGGTGGGATGCCTCAAGTTGCTTGTAAAAGAATTGAATTAATAAAAAATGACATAGATGTCTATGTTGTTGAATATGATAACATATCCGATCATTTCATCATTCAAAAAAATAGAATAAAAAAACTTTTAAAATCAAATCATTTTTTCACTCTTGGTAAAGATAAATTTGAGCTTCTTGATATAATAGAAAAAATACAACCAGATTATATCCACATGGAGGAAATGCCAGAATTGTTCATGTCATATGATCTAGCCACTGAATTATATAAGAAAGATAGAAAATACAAAATTTTTGAGACAACACATTCATCTGATTTTAACACAGATGACAAGACTTTTTATCCAGATAAATTTCTTTTTGTTTCGCAATATAACTGTTATAAATTTAATAAATTCGGCATACCAACAGAAGTAATTGAATATCCGGTTGAAAAGAATAAAGTTAGTCAAGAAGTCAAATTAGAAAAAATGCGAAAATTGGGGCTAGATCCTAAATTCAAACATGTAGTGAATGTTGGACTTTTTACTCCTAGAAAAAATCAGGCATACGCTTTTGAAATAGCCAGAAAACTTGTGGATCAGCCAATAAAATTTCATTTCATTGGAAATCAAGCTGATAATTTCAAAACTTACTGGGAGCCGTTGATGAAAAATAAACCCAACAATTGTGTTTTATGGGGTGAAAGAGATGATGTAGATGATTTTTTGGACGCTTGTGATTTGTTTTTATTTACTTCTATGGGATTTCGTTGGAACAAAGAATTGAATCCACTTGTTATAAAGGAAGCTCTTCAACACCAAATACCACAATTTTTATTTCCTCTGGATGTTTATAATAGAAAATATGATATTGAAGAAACTATTCATTATTTAAAGGGAGATCCTGATATAGATAATAGACTTATAAGAGATTTTCTTTTTGAAAGAAAAAATGTTCCTTGGAATAATAAAAATGTTAAATACAAAATCAGGGCTGTTCATCTTTTATTGGAAGAAGATGATAGAAAATCAGAATCTATAAAAAATATAGAAAAATTAAAAGATTATGGCATAGATTATGTTCAACATATAAACAAAAGATATACACAAGATCCACCAAAAGAAAATTGTGCTCGTCCGCAAGATGTTGGTAGAATTGGAGCTTATTCTTTACGAGGACCGCATTACGGAAACTACACATCATTTAAAAATGCCATATTATCAGAGTTCACGGATGATATTGATTTTTTGATGGTTTTCGAATCAGATTGTATATTAAATGTGCCTGTAGAAGAATTTGCTGAAAAAATATACAAAGCTTGCGATTATATTCTCAAAGAAAGAATATATTATATGTCATTTGGTGATGATCGCAATCTTAGGACTGGCGAAACAGTGTCCTCTGTTGAAAGAAAAATAGATGATGTCGATTGGATGTATATAACAAATAAAATTATTGGTATTCAATCAATTATGTTTCCAAAATTTGCCAGAAATTATATAAACAGAGCTTATAGTACAACTTTATGGGATGTGTCGGATTTGATGTTCAATGATATGTTTAGCTCAAAAACAAAAGGTATCGCTCCAAGATTAACTACCCAGATAGAGGGAATATCTACTATACAAGGTGAAAAAATACAGCATTTTTTATTGAAAGACATTAATAATTTTGTGAATGATAAATCTCCAAATGATGTTGTTATAGAGTATAATAAAAATGATAATAGATTTCATTTGTGTCTAAGCGATTTTTATCAAAAAGATATTAATAACATAAGAGTTGTGGTCCATATGGATGAAAATAAAAATGTTTTTGATACAACAACTACCCTATCGCCTTGGGGTTCGATATGGATAGAACTATATGAAACATCAAAACATAATGATTTTTACTTTGATATTTATTATATGGATAAATTTCTATTCACAAAACATATGAGACTTGATAATGTTAGAGAAAAAAAGAGCATAGATGATATTGAAAAAATGTTAAATGAAATTAGAGAAAAAGAAAATGAGAGAGAAGTGAAAGAAATCGATCCAGAATTATTTATTGTTAGTTATGATAAGACAGATGATAAAATTTATTTATCATATAAAGGTGATGGAGAACCAGTTTTCAATATTAAAATTAAAAATATTAAAAGTGGGGATGTTGTTTTTGATCAAAAAGAAACTCAATTTTCTAAAGAATTTAATAACTGGATAAAATTAGACAATAGAAATCCTTATGGTTATGAAATAATTTATAATAATACGGATGATTTGTTCTTGTTCTCCAAAGATTTGATATTGATGAAAATAGAAGCGGTGGTGGAAGATAGAAAAGAGTATAAAGAAATTCATAGAGAAATTCAACCTGTTGTAGAAAGAAAAATCTCATCATCAAATTTCATAGATGAAGATATTTACTTGGTTATGACTTATCCAGATACAAAGATTAAAGAGAATATAACCAAACAATGTTTAAATAGTCTGAAAAACAATGGTAAAAAAATAATATTAGCATCTCATTATCCAGTTGATAAAGAATTACAGGCGATGGCAGATTATTATTTATATGATTCTTATAATCCGTTGATCAATCACACATTGTATAATTATTATTGGTCAATGATACCCGAGGGGAAAGTAGAAATATATCTGGATAAAATTGATCAAAAATATCAATTAAATCAATCTCTTACTGTTCTGAATAATATCAAAAACGCAACTACTTTTGCTTATAAAATGGGATATAAAAATCTTATTTCAATAAGTTATGATTTTATTTTCAGTGAAGCGGATTTAAGTAAAATTGATGACATTTGTGATAGACTAAGAAAATATGAAAAGAATGGTTATTTTATGAGATTTAAAGAAGGTGATATGACTTTATTAAAAAGTGTCTTCTTTATAACAAATTTGGAATTTTTTGAAAAAACATTTTCTAATCCTCGAACACCTGAGGAATATAATAAAGAATGCTCACAGCTTGGGGTGAACAATTTCTTGGAGAACTATTTCTATAAGAAGCTCATTGATTATGAAGACGATCTTCTTATAGCGGACACAAATGAAGATGAATTATTTAAAAATTCAAAAATAAATTTATTTTCTGGAGTTGAATATTTGACTTTACTGCCCGTTAAAAACGACAAAAGAAGTTTCATTGTTTGGTTTAATTCGTCCAACATAACAGACAATAGAAGAATAGAATTTGAATATAAGAATGGAGATTTTATTGAGAGATCAACTCATTATATAAAAGATCGAACATATTATATGAAAAAAATAACATTAAATGATGGAGATAATTATTCTATAACTGCAAAATTTATTGATTCTGTTAATAATCAAATTATATCAGTAAAAAATTATAATGTCAATTTGAATAATATTAATGATTTAAACATATATGGTGTTTTTACAGACAATAAAATAAAATCATCCTCAATAGAAGATAATTTTACAATAAAATTTGATCCCGAGACAAATAACATATATTTCAAATCCATTGAAGATTTTCAGGGGAAAATATCCGTGATGGATTCTTATTCAAAAACAGCTTTTCATTGGTCAAAAACAAATATGAACAAGAATATTGAATATTATATAAATCCAATACCAAAGGGGGCTTTTGATTTTGAAAAAGATCCATATATCAATGGATTTGATATATCATTCTATGATATGGATGACAATTTCTTATTTAACAAAATAATACCAACAAAAAAAGAGCCCGTGAATGTCGACGCTGTTATTCCACTAGGAATCACACCTTTTGACTGTTTATATTTTTTATGGAGAGATTTCTTTATTAATAAAACTTATGATGATTTTTTAAACAAAATAGGACTAGGAATAGAAACTGTTGTTGATCTTGGTGCCAATCAGGGTTTATTTACATATCTGATGTTGTTAAGAGGGGCTGAAGATATATATGCTGTCGAGGCTGTGAAGTCTTGTTGTGATAACATGGAAAAAATGTTTAAAGATAATGATAATGTTTTTATTATTAATAAAGCCATATCAGATGATAATTCTATGGTTGATATATTTGTTAATCGTGTGAATACAACAGTGAGTTGTAGAGATCTGGAAAAATGTAAAAAACATCTTCCAAATTCAATAGATGGATATGATAAAATTTCAGTAGAAGGAATAACAATAAACAATTTAATAAAAGAAAAAAACATAGATAGAATAGATTTGTTGAAAGTTGATATTGAAGGAGATGAATATATGATGTTTGATACCATAACATATCGAAATCTAATGAAGATAGAAAATATGATAATAGAGTTCCATCACAATCAAAATAATGATCTGGATTTAATTTTAAATAGATTAAAAGAAAATGGTTTCCATTATCAAATAGTCAAACTTGATGATAATAATGGAGGAACTTTATATGTTTCAAAAAATAATATTTTTTAAAAGATTTGAATAAAAAAATAATAACATTAAATGAAAATAGCACAGATAAATTTAGGATTAATTGAAATACCACCAAAAAGCTGGGGAGCTATCGAAAAGGTTATATGGAACTATAAACTTGAATTAGAGAAGCTTGGAAATCAAGTAGATATAGTTTATCCTTGGGAATTATATGATGGAGATAAATTAAAATATGATATTGTTCATTTTCATGCTGCCAATCAAGCGATAGATACTTGGCGAGATTCAGGTCTCCCGTATGTGTTTTCGACACACGATCACCATGTGGTTAGATATGGCAAGTCATCTTCATTATATTCTAAGAATTTTTTAGCTATGAAGCAATCTGTGGCTTCAATAACTTATGCTGAGTTTTTGGTGGATTATTTTGATAAAACGGACAAACTTTATTATATACCACATGGAGTTGATAATAAGATATATAGAGATAAAGGAATAAGAAATTCATCAAAACACAAACTTTTATGTGTTGCAAATAATGGTTATGCTGATGATCCAAAAAGTGATAGAAAAGGATTTAGATATGCCATTGAGGCCGCTAGAATGTTGAACATGGATATAACAATAGTTGGACCCGAGAACAACATGAATTTTTTCAGAGCCAATGATGATCTATTGTCTTATGATAAATTAAAAATGATAAAAGATCCAAATGAAGAAGAGCTTGTGAATATTTATAACGAGCATACTATATTTTTGCATCTTTCTGAATTAGAAGCGGGTCACCCAAATCTTACTTTACTCGAAGCGATGGCTTGCGGACTGCCTATAATTGGAACTTATAACGGTAAACGTCCTCTAATGGGCCTCGTTAAATGTAGTAGAAACTCAAAGGAAGTTAAAATGAAAATAGAAGAAGTTATTCAAAATTGGGATGAATATCATCAACTAGCCTTAGAAACTGGAAAGAAATATGATTGGTCGAATGTAGTTAAAGAATTAAATGATTTTTATACATTTACTGTTTCTGTTAATAATACATATAGTAATGAAGATGTTAGACAAAGAGTTGTAAAAGCTTATGAAAATTCTACTCAAACTATAAGGGACTCAGTTGTGCCAAAAACAAAATTTAATATAAATTTTAATGATGGAGCATTTATCGAAATGTTGTCTCCTATAGATAAAAAAATAAAAGTGGATTTCATCGATAAAGACACAAATAATGTTGTTTATAACCTGAATATGGGATCGAACACTTGGGCAAAAACCAACACAAAATATTATAAAAATTGGCGAGTAAAAGTAAGTGGTGATGAAGAATTTACATATGAGATGGAATTAAAAGGTAGCAATGTTCTCATCGATTTTCAAAGCAGCTCGATAGGGGATACTTTGGCTTGGATACCTTATGCTGAGGAATTTAGAAAAAAACACGAGTGTGTTGTTTATTGCTCTATACATAACAATTTAGAAAAACTTTTTGAAAACGAATACAAAGATATTATATTCATAAAACCTGGCACTCAAATTGATTATTTATATGCGACATATAAACTAGGATGGTTTTCGCCACCTTGGGGTGGAAGCCGTGATGTTCATCCAAACGATTATAGAACAATGCCGCTACAAAAAACAGCATCTGATATACTTGGGCTAGATTATAAAGAAATAGTGCCAAAAATAACAATACCAAAACAAGGAAGACCCATAGGTAGAAAATATGTTGTCATAGCCGAATATTCAACAGCCAATGCCAAACATTGGTTATATCCAGGTGGATGGCAAAAAATAGTCAATTGGTTGAAAGAGAACGGATTAGAGGTTATGGTTATAAGCAAACAAGATACTAATTTAAAAGGAGTTATAAAAGAAACAGGCGACATGCCTTTAGAAAAAAGAATAAATCAAATAAATCATTCAGAATTTATGATAACTATCGGAAGTGGGCTGGCTTGGATAGCATGGGCTGTTGGCAAAAAAGTTGTTATGATCTCTGGCTTCAGTAAGCCGTTCTGCGAATTTAAATCAAATTGCATTAGAATAATAAACGAAAATGTTTGTAATGGATGTTTCAATGATGAAAGATATGAATTTGATAGAGGGGATTGGAATTGGTGTCCAGCACATAAAGACACTTCAAGAATGTTTGAATGCACGAAAACCATAACGCCAGAATTTGTCATGGAAGAAATAAAAAAGAATAATTTGTTGTAAAAGAATAAGGACTATCTACATGAAAAACCAGAAAATATTAATATTTTCTGGTTTTTCAGTTTTTATATATAACATAAAAAATATTTTTTCAATATGAAACATGTGAAATCGTATGATGAGTTAAATGAGTCTATATTTGGAGATTTAGGGAGACTTGATCCAAAAAGATATGACAATGATAAAAAGTTTTTAAAACTCTATAAAGAAATTATTGATGATTTCAATAAATATGATCAAGATTTAAGAAAAGTGGCTATAATAAATAATAAGGGCAAATCAATAACATCTAGTGAAATAAATGTTGGAGACCGCGCGACATTAACTTATGTTTTTGGCAAATTTCATCCGGTTTATAATAATATACATACAGGAAATAGTAGAGCTGGAAAAAGAAAAATAAAAATAAGTTATATACCATTTTCAATAACTCTTAGGAAAAACGAACTTGAAAAGATGTTTAAAACTAGTAGGATAAATTTAAAAAAAGTTAGAGTAAAAGAAGAAAAAACAATAGATAATCTTGAATATAATCCAAATATTTCTAAAAATTATGGCATTTTTGAGGAGCCAACTGAATCCGATAGAAAAAAAATGGCCATGTATCACGAAATAGAGGACGAATATAGAGTGTCGGCCGACGTAGCTGGAAAATTATTAAAAGCTTTTGTGGATGAATATCATCGTCAATATCCTAGTATAAAAGGTAAGTATATGAATAGTATGGAAATTTCAGATGCCAAAGCAGGCATAAAACCAGTTTTAAAATACATAGATGTGATAAATAAGGATGGTGAAGAGCTAATACTTGATATAAGAGAAGGAGATGATGAAAAGGAGATCAGAGATATGTTAAAGAATATGACAAAAAAAGAATACGATGCCTATTGTGAAAAAAAGAAAAAAGAGACATACGGGGAAAAATGGAAGAAAGACGAAGAATTGAAAAAGGCTGGAATTGAAAAATGGAAAAACAAGTTTATTAATTTGTTTAAAAAATATAATATTGAAACTTGCCCCTATGGTGGAGGGGATAAAAGTTTTGATAATTTTGATCTTAGATATTATGGATATGAAATTCAAGTGGCTTTTTATGTGAATAAAGACATAAGTGAAAATGATTTAGATGAAAGAATAAAAAAATTATCAAAAGAAGATTTTGAAAACTATAATTTTAAATATAGATTAGATCAAGATTACTCTACCAAAAAAACATGGTATGTCCATATTGTTTTAGAAGAAAATGATTAAAGATTTTGAAAAATATAACTTTATAGATTTCGTCAAAAGTTTAAATATAAATTTAGATGATTTCAATTTATCGGATGAGAATTTCGATCATAAATCCATGATACATGGTGTAAATCATGTTTATAGAGTTATGTTTAATTGTTTTTTGATAGGAAGTAAAATGGGGGATATAAGAAATACAAGAAATGCTTTTTTCGCAGCTTTCTTACATGATTTGGCAAGAAAAACAGATGCTGCTTGCAAAATACATGGAAGAGAGTCAGCCAAAACAAAACTACCTTTATATCTAGATGTTCTTTACAGAAATGGGGCGGATGAAAAAGATATAAAATCAATAAAGACCGCCATAGAAAACCATAGCGATGCTTATGAATTAGAAAAAGAAAATCCATATTACAAGACAACATCAATATTGAGAGATGCCGATGGAATGGATCTTGTTAGACTGGATAGAACAATAAATCCTAATATTTTAAGGAATAGAGAAAGCGCTGGCTTGATAGATAAGACAACAAAATTATATAACCATACAGTTTTCAAAAAATATGATAAATTTTACGATTTTTTAGATGATGGAATAAATATAGTTTTTAAAAAATAATAATAATGATAATATATTGATATTGAAATATTTTAATTTTTATTTCTATCAACTCTATTTATTTCGAATCCAAAGGTCTTAAATTTGAAAAGTGATTCAATTTTAAAAGAATTTCTTCTGTCGTTGCGGTTTTCAATTCAATTATATGGTCTATATCCCATCCATATTTATAATCACCATTATATTTCCCATAATTTTCCCAATTCATCCATGGCTCGAATTGTTTTTCTATGTGTTCTTTTAATGTCAAAAACGAGCAACCAATTATTTCTTCTATTTTATTCGTTTTTTTATATCTTCCTCTTCTTATGGATTTATTTATCATTGGGCAGATAATACATTTTAATCTGAACAAGCTGTCTGATTCTTTTCTATTTTTAGTATAGATCTTTCTTTTCTCGTTCAATAATTCTCTGTTTTCAATATAATATTTCTTATTATATTCTTTTATTTTTTCTGAATTTTTGTTGCTTAATATTTTTTCCTTGTTGGTTTGATAATATTTCTTTTTTTGTTCATTTATAACATCTTTGTTCTCTTGTCTATATTTCATATTTTTCTCAAGAATATTTTCTCTGTTTTTTTGAAAATAAATTTTTTGAGAATTCAATAGGGAGTCTTTGTTTTCAAGGTAATACTTTTTATTATATTCATTTTGTTTTTCTTTATTGTCTATTCTATACTTTTTTTTATAATTTTGTATTTTTTCGATATTTTTTTCTTGATATTTCTTATTGCGTTCTTTTATTTTCTCTTTATCTTTGAGATATCTTCTTCTTTCATATATTTTTGAAATTTCCTTATCCAATTTATCTCAATAATTTTATTAAATCTTCAACCAATATGGTTATTAATTTCTTGCCATTGATCTCTACATTGGGGATGTTTTTAATTATCGAAAATGCGGAACTACCATCTATTTCAAGATTTTCGATATGTTCTTTTAATAATTCATTATGAGAATAATAAACTTTCAATTCATCAAGAAACATTTTTAGATCAAATCCTTTTCTATTGTTATATTTTATCATTTGAAGTTCGTTATCTTGCTTCTCAATCAAAATATACCACAATTTTTGTTTTGATACTTTTATACGTTCCAAGAAATTATAAGCCGATGCCGCTTTCGTGTTCTTCGGCATTTTAGCCACATGTCCGTGCAAATGTATCAAATCATCTTTTTCGTTATCTACCATATCTTGAAATGAATTTTAAATTATATATAAAGAAAAAAAGGGCTAAAAAGGCGATTTTTCAAATTAATATATAATAAAAAAATAAAATAAGAAATATGAAAAATTTAAAACTATACGAGCAATTTGAAATCGGTGATGATGACGTTAGTGATGATCAAATTTTAAAGAAGATGGAGCAAAATAAAGAGATAGATAAATTGGCTGAACAAGAATTCCGATCATTAAAAGATTTGCTTGCGAAAGAATCAAAAAGAGATGCTGATATAGCCGAATTGTGGTTCGGAATAGGATTTAGAAGAGGTTATAAAAAAAATAAAATAAAAAATTGATTAAAAAATTTAAAATTTTTTTAAATGAGAAATATGAAGATATTCTAAAAAGTTATGGTAATGTAGCCAAAAATCTTCAAGATGAAAGAGGTCACACTCCAAATGTATTCGGTCGCTTTGCGCATATCCCGTCAAACGGACTAGCAGAAAAATTATTGGAAAAATATTATGAACCAGGATTTAAATTATTAGACATAGGGTGTGGTCTGGGTAATATTTTAAAATTGGGCAATGAAATCGGATATCAATCAACAGGAATAGAAATAAACGAATCTTTAAAAAAATATCATGAAGGATTAAATGTGATTTATGGTGATGTTTTAAATATAGATCTAAAATTTATAAAGGATTTTGATGTTATATATCTATATAGACCATTGGGTCCATTAAACAAATGTAATAAATTATTTGAAAAATTATACAAAAATTGTAAAGATAATTGTAAAATAATATATGTTTATTCTTCTCAGTTAGAATTGGGTTTAAAAAGAAAATTTAATTTTGAAAAATTCGATACTGAGTTTACTTTCATGACGGATAGACCATATGACAAAAATTTCGAGAACTATTATTCGATATTAACTCCTATAAAAAATGTAGAAGATGTTGATGCAAAAGAAGTTTTAAACAAAGCTATTAAAGAGCTTTCTAAGTATAGAGTAATAGATAATGAAGATTATAGTAGATCAGATCAAAAATATGGATCAACGTTTGTGTGTGACAATATAAACAACATAACAGATTTTTTGAGCCATTTAGAAAAATCATATCATTTAATTGATAGCAACAATTTGGATATCAAATTTGCTCATACTTTTTATATCGAATATTCAGAAAAAGAAGAAGATTACAATAGAATAAAAATGAAATCTCCACTCGGGCGAGGCAAATATTATCCAGAATTTGACCCCACACCAAAAATAATGTATCTACCAATGGTTATATGGAGAATGAGCGGAATTGATATCGGAATCGAAAATAGACTTAAAAGGTTAGATATCATCAATTCTATTAAAAGAGATTTAAAAAGAATAGAAAATTATAAATTAAAATTTTTTAAATTATCTGTACATATGATTTATTCTAAGATTGATGGCGAAATATATGAATTAATATATAAAATCTAATTTTTTCTAAAAATTTTTTAAAATGTTGCTAAATATATTTGAAATTTTTACATAATATATTTCATTATATGAAGAATATTTATCATAATAAAAAATTTCTTTTATAGTTTTACTTGATATATCATCCAATTCTTTATATGATTTCTCTATATACTCTTTATATTTTAATTTGAAAAATTTATTCCATTTATTATAATACTCAATCAAATCTTTTTTATCATGACATTCTTCACCATTAAAATATTGATTAAATAGTTTAGTAAAATTTAATAAATCGCTTATATCAGAAAATTGATCAATAAATTCGTTTGGGTCAAAATCTTTCAAAGATTCAAAAAATTTATATAAATATGAAGACTCAAATAATTTATACAATTCATCTTTACTACAATCACAATTTCTAAACTGAGCATATAACATTGTATATCTTGCTATTAACTCGTGTTCCAATGTCAAATAAACCAAATATAAAAATTTATCATATCTATTGTCAATATCTTTTTTTATTATAGAAACATATAAAGACTTCACAAAATCCAACATATCACTATCATTCTCAATTGTGTAAATATCGTATATGTGTCTAATTTCGTGGGCGACAACAGATATCAGTTTATTCTTATCTATTTTTTTATCATATATTTCAATTGGTATAATTATGTTTTCTCTGTTTCTATATAATAAATCATAGATGTTTACATTCGAATAATATACACTTTTTTCATCATCTTCGATAAAATTAATATGAACATTAGCAATATTATCTAGCAGCCCATATTTTCTCAAATCTAAATAAACGACACAAGATGAATCTACATTTTTCAAATCTTCCTCGATATAACTGATTATATTTTTAATATCCTCGGGAATATAAGATTTGAACTCGTTTAAAAAATTTTGATAATTATAAATCATATAAATATATATTCAATGAAATATCGTATGTTTTTGAAAGTTGAGATGAAAAGATTCGAACTTTTATCGGGTGATCCAAGAGTCACTAATGATGCCATTGCACCACATCTCAGAGTGGCGAGAGGGAATTTCGAAATCCCGGCCTAGCGAATATGAGTCGCTTGTTCTGCCTCTGAACTACCTCGCCATAATATTTTACAGAATACTTTTTTTGGACATATTTAAAAGACATGTTTTGGTTTTTTGTTGCTGTAAGTATTCTTTAGTTGTTTTGCTCATTAGATACCAGATTTTATTAGTTGCCCTGTCAGAGTATGATTCTGAATCTCAACATTCAAAGTGTTGCGTGATAGCCAATTTCACTACAAGGCAGTATATCTTATATATTATATTTTTCGTATGTCTTCACCCATTTTTTAATCGCATTTCCACTAACGCCATATTTTCTCCCAACACCACATAAACCAAATTCATCAATCTCATTTTTTAATTGCTCAAATGATGGTCTATCTACCTTTCTTCTAGATACAAAAGAATTCTTTATGTTGTTTTCTTTCTGTTTCAGTATAGACTTAAAATCATCTGGGATATACTTCTTAAATTCATTTAAAAAATCAAGATAATATTTCATAAGGTTTTTAATTATATATTAAAAAATAATGATTTGGTTTAAATTTCAACATTTCAAAGAACTTTTGAGTCGACGGTCAGACTCGAACTGACATGCCTTTCGGTTTTTACAATTTTGCAGATTGCTGGCTATTTCCAATTCACCCACGTCGACAAATTATTTAAATATTTTTGTTCATATTTTTTAATATCTTCTAAAAACCACACCTCAAAATCTAATCCTAATTTTTTTGCTGATTCCCATTTATTATAATCATCTTCTTTTATCCTGCCCTTTATCTCTAAATTTTTAATGCTATCATTGTTATTTATGATTCGAAAATCTATGATATAAGTGTGTTCATTTTTATCGATTCCAATATATTTTATTCTAACCTTACCATATTCCCAATCTTTGATCAAATTGATTTCTTTCATTTTATCTAAAATATAACAAGCTCTTAATTCATATGTTCCTTGAACTCTGATATCTTTATATTCTAACCATTTTGTTGTTCCACCAGCAACATAATTCTTTCCAGTGTCGTAAGATTTTTTATTTACTTTGCTCCAATTTATATTAGAATTATGAACAGTTAACCATCCTCCTCTTTTTTTAGATGCACAACTAATACTGCAATATTTTTGATTTCTCTTAGCCCATTTTATTTCAAATTCTTTTTCACAATATTCACACTTTAATAATACTGTGTGACTATGGCATCCTTTATCAGTCAAAGTTTTAGAAATTTTGTTTTTTGTTTCATCACTATGATTTCTGGAATTGGCGCATTTTCTTGAGCAGAATTTATTATATTTCCCTTTATCAAAATCGTTTTCAGTGATTCTAATATAGAAAATATTATTACATTTAGAACATTTTTGTTTTAATTCTATTCTTTTTGATTTTTCAACACCTTTAAATTTTTCTGAATTTTTTCTAATTCTCTCTTCTTTTTTGGGGTTTGAATCACAATTTGAAACATGTAAAGCATATAAACATTGTTTATCAACTTCTATTAATTTGTTACACCATTTACAAATTTTACTATACATAATTATATATATAAAAATTTGCCGGTTCATAATAGAATCGAACTTAATATTTCCAATAATTTCAAAGAACTTATCTAAGCGGTGCCGACCGGGCTCGAACCGGCGACTTCCTGCGTGCATTTTTTAAAACCTTTTTGTTTCCAAAAAGTTAGGACTATATCATCATCTCAGAGAGATGTTGGATGCTAATTTGGTATTATATTATATTGCTATAACCCCCAATAGTCTCTGCACCTTCCGTCTCTGACGGCTTGGCTCAGGATTACCATCTTTTTAAAAAAGTTAGGCTTCCCTGAATTCATCCAATTTTTCAATCATTATCGCTAATGAAAGCTGCCACTTCTGACAGGCAGGCATTCTAAACCAACTGAACTACAGCACCATATTTTTTCAAAGCCAATAAATTAGCAAAGAAAATTAATTTTTTATCAATATTTCAATGAACTATTATGCGTCCCAGGAAGGATTCGAACCTACGTTGGATTTTCATCGTCGGGTTAACAGCCCGGACCGTTCGACCACTACGGCAACTGAGACTTTTGCGGTCCCTACGGGATTCGAACCCGTCTGAGATATTTCTATCAACCGATGTGACAGACCGGCAGCCACGCCTAGCAGCCCCAGAGACCAGAGTAGTCAAGGGCGGACTCGAACCGCCAGCCACGACTTTATCAGAGTCGCAATCTAACCAATTGATATACTTGACTATGCAATAATTTCAAAGAACTTAAAATTTGTGCCGCCGGAAGGATCTCGAACCTTCGCGCCGAGGTTTTACAGACCTGTCGCCTACCCTGGGTCGTCGGCAATTCTAAAAAGATAAAAAAATTGTCTGCTCATTCCAAGTATGAAATAAAGTTTCTGGACATATCCTATTAGGGACTTCACCAGAATGCAAGTCTACCTGACCTTTATCTTACTAAGCGAATTGACGTTTTCTTGGAAAAACTATGACAATCTTTCTGAAGGATTATCATCGATTCACTTTTCACCAGACAATTTTATAAAAAATGTGTGTTCCAACATGAAACCGTAGGACTTTTTCCGTCTGATTACCGGAACCTGTGGGACACTGGGAATCGAACCCTCACCACACATTTTTAATCTCATTTTTTCAAAGAACTATTTTTTTATTATATTTTTTATATTTTTAACTTTTAACTTCAACCATCTTTTATTTCTAACAACCGTTCTATCTTTATCATTCAACTCCACTTTTTCGCCATCCCATATGCCAGTTAAATATATTTTTATGGATTTTCTACCATTTGAATAATCATATTTAGAATCAACATATTCAACAAGATCCCCTTCCTCTATTTCATTATAATTTTTTTTATCATTGCTCCTTTCTTATTATATTTTTTAAAACAAAAAAACCCAATCTTTTATTTCAGATTGGGTTTATAAAAACTAAGCTATATGCAAAATGATTCACCCAATCAGAATTTTCATTTGATCGTCATAAATATTCATATAATTACACATAGTTTTCATAATTGCTCGTTTATTATATATTGTATTAAAAAAGTCGTTTTTTTCCGTTTTTGTTTTAATTATACGACAAAATTACTAAAAAGTTTCAAAATAAAAAATATTTTTTAATTTTTTTTTTAAAAAACTCCGTTATCTTCGCCATATGTTGCATTCCAATAGATTATATCTTTTATATCTATAATTACATCATCTAAAGTTTTTACTCTATAAGGCCTAGCTCTTTTTAATTCATCTGGTGTGAAAATTCTATGATTATACATTTTCATTGCTTTTTCAGCCTTATCATTTGTCTCCTCACAAAAATTTTCAGCTTCTTTTATGTCTGTAAAAATATGATAAAAGATTGTATCATCTGGTGTTATAACTACATAAATTTCACTCGTTTCATATCTCATCGTTTTTTTTTATTTTTTTTATCTAGGGCTTTTGTGGTCTTTCTACGAAATCTTCACCGAAAGGATCATCCGTATTAAATGCTTCAAATTTTTTCATGTTAATTTATCATTTTCCTTATCAGATATTCTATTAACAAAATATGTATTGTCTTGTGGAAGTTTTTTTGAAACATTAAAAGAATGAATTTCATTTTTATATTTCAATCTCAGATAATTCTCTCTGTTTTTATCAATCTGGATGCATTGAAATATCGTTATCACCATGGCCAACATAGATATAATAAATCCATTAATAGAGCCCTGATCATTTATTCCTCTAAAGAAACATATAATATAAAATATGAATATGGCTGCTGTTAATATGATTGCTCCGGTTGTGAAAATTCCAATTTCTTCATTTTTCTTATCCAAAAAAATATTAAATATAAAATTTATTCCTTTATCATAAAACTTTTTTATTTTATTTAAAATGTTGAATCTTTCTCCAATCTGTTCTATTTTATCAATATCTATTATATTATTGCTAAAATATTCTAATATCATTTTCTGATATTTTGGACTCAAACTACTAAAAACATTAACTATCTTATTTCTTATACCATCATCATTTATATACTTGTTTATTAATTTCAAATCGAAATCGATGGTATTGTTCTCGGCTAAGAATTCATCATAATTTTTCATTTTCCTATCTTTCATTTTATTAATATTTCTTTTTATTTTATATATTAATAAAAAAAAACAGAAAAAATAATAATTACCATCTTATAATTTTGAAGTTTGCTCCTTTACTTTTTACTATTTTACCTTCTTTTTCGAGTTCAGCAATAATGATATCAACCAGAACTTTATTCAATTCTGATATATCCCAGTAGTAAAAAGTATCTCCTCGCTTCGCTGATTTTAAAATCTCACGACGAAGAAATTTTAATATTTCTTGTTTTTGTTCTGGTAACATTTTTTTTTGTAAGTTTTTTGTTGTGGTGGAGGGATTTGAACCCTCATACACCAGATTACGCTTTTAATGCATGTTTATAAGACATGTGCGATACACCACAATATTGTACTCCCGATGGGACTCGAACCCACAACTTCCGCCTTGAAAGGGCGGCGACTTTAAACCAGTTCGTCTACAGGAGCTTATGATTTGGTAGCCTGTTTGGAAATCGAATCCAAATTGTCGATGTGAGAAACCGATCTCCTGCCATTAGAGGAACAGGCCATATATTTTTTTTTCAAAGAACAATCAAAACATAACAAAAAACCCAATCTTTTTTGATTGGGTCTCTTATATAAAAAAGCATATAAAAATATTCCCAATCAAGTTGGCGAGTTTTCTATCTCTTCATATATGTTAAAATTTTTCATCATTTATTATATATTGTATTTAAAAAGTCGTTTTTTTCCGTTTTTCGTTTCAATTATAGCACAAAATTACTAAAAAGTTTTAAATAAAAAAAATTAAATTTATTATTTTATATTTTTACTAAATCTTTGTAGTTATAACAATATTTTAAACCAGATGGCAACCATATCACATCGAATTCATCTGGTTCATCGTTATATGGATTTCCAGCAACAATTCCCTCACAATTCCCAAATTCATATCCATGACTAGCGCTTCCAAGTAAACCATCACCAGATAATTTTAATTTTTCTTTAAAATCATTTGACATTTTTACCTTATCTCCTATTTTATAGTCGTTTTTCATAATGAAGCAAAATTATAAAAAAAGTTTGAAATAAAAAATTTTTTAAAAAAGTTCAAACTATTCTTTTCTTATTGAATTTCATATTTACATCAGACGATTTTTCTTCGCCATCACTTACAGAAAAACCACCGACTTCCGTTTTTTTGTTTGGTTTTTGAATATCATGGAGTTTAGAAAATTCTTCGAATTTGAGTAAATTATCTAATTTTTTTTCAGCCATTTTAAATGAATTTTTTATTGTATATATTAAAAAATTTCATTCAAAAATAATCACTTAGATAATTTCCAGTTCTCTATTATCTATACGGCCTTCAACTGTAAAATATCCAGCATCTGGACCTTGTGGTACACTAAAAAATAAAGTTTCATCATCATTTTGATGAATTTTTACTTTCTTGCTAAATTTACTCATCACTTTATCTTTGGCTTCTAAAAAGGTGTTTGCTTCAACTCCTTTTGTCCAGATGCCCATAGTGACAGTCCCATTAAAAACTTGTTGAGTAACTATGTAAATCATAATATTTTAATATTTTTTTAACATTCTTTCTTTCATTTAAAAATATATATTCCTTTATTATTTAATAATCCATCACAATAACAACATCTTACTTTATAATCCTTAAAAACTATTCTTAAAAAATAATCATATAATTTATTTTTCCTATCATCTTGTGATAATCCAATAACATAAGAATAATTTTTAATTTTGTTATAATCTCTTACAATATAACCGATTTTGCCTAGTACTTCATATATCTCTTTTTTATTAGTTGGCTCTTCATACCTATCCACATCTCTATTTAATTCCGTGAATGAAATGTTATAAACAAATTCGTTGTTGATTTTATCACAATAGTTTTTCATTTTTAAAAGATCCAACCTATAATAATTATTAGAAGATGTTTGAAATCTTATGGTAATTATATCATTATCTAAATATATTACATCATAGTTCACGTCAGAATAATCCTTATCAAAAATTTCATTTAATTTTAAAAAAGGATTTTCGCCAATATATTTACTGGTATATATTTTAATATTTTTGTCTAATCTATTGTTATTGAATACTTTATAATATTCTTTAAAAGTTAGATAAGAAACATAAAGATATTTCATTTAAAAAAACTAAATTCTTTCATATCCACTCTCAAATGCTTCGGCAGGAGAAAATGATTTATATCCATCTTTATATACAACATAGTAACCTCCAACTTGTGGTTTATGTTTTTGCATATATTCAAAATTCACCTTGAATGGAGCATAAGCTTCTTCTTCTGGAGTAATCATAGCGCTTCCATCCGTTTCTCTGTTCTCACCTTCACCATCTCTCACAATGGATTTAATTTTTAACGCCCAAACTTCTTTGTAGCATTTATATTTTGGCATTTCGATTGATGCGCACATAATTTTATATTATTTTTCTTCTTCTGTTTCTGTTTTTTCAACATCAACATCTTCATCTTTTATATCTTCGTTTTCTTCGTTCTTAGCTTTTCCGCATTTTTTTGCATATCTTACAAAATATTTAGCAAGTAATTCTGTGTCATTCGACCAGTCATCTTCTCTTTTCTTATCAATTTTCTTGATAAACCGTTTAGCATTTTTAATGTTGTTTTTCATATATTATTTTTTTTATATTATTTTATACTCCTAAAAATTAAATGTTTTATTTTTTAACAAAATTTTCTAAAAAGAAATTTTTTATTTTGTTTCCATTTTCAGTGACCTCGGGATGACCTTGAAAAGCCAATATTGGTTTGGTTTTATGTCTTATCCACATAACCATACCATTTACAATTTCTCCAACAAATCCATCTGGTATTCTATCGAAATAATAAGTGTGATTATAAAACATATTATAATTTTCACCAACAAATCTTAAATTTTCATTGAGTTTCCTATTTTTTGTCATTTTTTTCATTTCTCCACCAAAGGTATGGCATAAAATATGGAGACCCAAGCATATACCTAAAACTGGCTTATTGGTTTGTTTCAACCATTCTTTTTCTTTTTTAATATTTTCAAACGTTTCGTCCGGTGTTGGACCGCCAGATAAAACTATATAATCATATTGTTCGGCAACTTCACTATTAAAGTTTGTGCAGTTTATCATATCGCATCCATCAAATAATTTTATGATTTCGCCGATATATTTTGTGTTATGATTGATTATAAGACCTTTCATTTTTCAAAATTAATAAAAAAATATTTCAGAAAAAAAAAATTAATATATAATTTTTGATTATGAATATTAAACTTTTTGAACAATTTTCTGATGAAAAATATAAAGTTGGAGATCTTTTTTATGTTAGAGATCCAAAGAATTATGATGTATATGAATTGATCGAAATTTCTGAGGAACCTGTTTTACATTGGGGAATAAGTCGCTCGGAGAAAAAAACTGACATTTATTATAATGTAAGTTCGGATGGAAATACACTCAGTTATACAAAAAATTATTTTGATAGTATATTTGGTCTTATTGATAATAAAACAACAGAAAAATATAAAAAGAAAGAGTTATTAAAATTTAACATATCTCAAGATTTGAAAAATATTCTATATGATTTCGATTTTAAACCAGAAAAGCCAAATTTATATGAATATACAAATTTTGATACAAATGAAAAAAACAATAATTTAATAGATTGTAAAGATGCCAATGGGAAAAAACTATCTATTCGTACAGGCAAATTTTTTAAAATGATATGTCCTAACTCTAAACCTACAAGAATAGAATACCTTGTTGGTGAATATAAATCTAGACATGATATGATTTATAACAAAATTAATTTAGAAATAGTCAAGGGAGAAGAAATACGGCATTGGTACTTGGATGAGAACTACAAAGAAGGACATGGAAGCCTAAATAATTCTTGTATGAGATTTAAAGATTGTCAAAAAAAATTAAACCTTTATTGTGACAATCCAAAAAAAGTCGCTCTTGTTATATTAAAAAGTGAAGAAAATAAATTGCTTGGAAGGGCTCTTTTATGGAAATTAGACAAACCAAATAATAAAATTTATATGGATAGAATATATACTGTAGTGGATTTTTATGAAAACATTTTTTTAAAATTCGCAAGAAAAAATGGATATTTAAATTATTATGACAGTAGAGAAAAAATGGTCGTTGAACTTAAAACAAAATCAAGTCCTGATAAAAATCCATATATGGACACATTTTCATGTTATAATTATAAAAAACATTTTTTAACAAATTATATAGACTATGATTTTGATGAAGATGATGATAATTACGAAACATTTGACTATGCTTAAATAAAAGATAAAAGATATGTGGAAATTTTTGAAAATATACGAGCAATTTGATTTTGATGAAGATGATCCTTGGGGTGAAGAAAGAGCTGTCATTAAAGAGCCAAAATTTGAAATAGGTGATAAAGTAAAAACGAGATATGAAATACTCGATAGCTCTCGCAGTGTATATATAGAAAGATATGAAATTGGTGAAGTAATGAAAACTGAAAAAGAAAAAAATCAATTTTCTTATATAATTGAATTCGAAGGGAATAGAATTTTCAAAGTTCTTGATGAGCATCAGAACAAGTTCTATATATTAGAAAAAATTTGATCAATCTTTGATATGAGATCTTGTTAGCCAAGCCACTTTTTCGGTTTCATCTAAAAGTCCTTCCAAGAAATTAGTTGTTCCATTATCAACATCTTCTTCTTTTAAAAACTTTCTTATCGAAACAATGGTATCCTCAATATCTTTTAAAATAAGCTCATACATTTCTTCGATATCTGTTATATCATCTTCACAATCTTTTAAATCTGCTTCATCTAAATATCCCTTTACAGTACTTATTGGTCTTCCGCCCAAAAATCTAACTCTTTCTGCAATGCTATCTATTTTTTCAAAGGCCCCTTCATATATATCTTGAAAGAATTTATGAGCCTGGGCGAAATCTTTACCAACCATATTCCAGTGAAAATTAAAAGCTTTAACCATTAAAATAAAATGATTTGATAAAAGTTTATTTAAAAACTCAATAACTGGTTTTGTTTCTTTTTCTTCCAGGTCAATGTTAATGTCACTGTAACCTTCAAAAGTTTTCATTATTCTCATAGCTTTAATATTTTTTTATATTATATATTGAAATATTTAAATCATTTTTTATGAAAAAAAAAAGAGACCCCCGTAAGAGTCTCCTTTTTTCGTTTAAAGCGCATGTGTCTTGATTAGATTCCATCATCATCTTCATCATCAAAGTCAAATATGCTGTCGATGTCATCATCAACAATATTGACCGGTGCTCTTTCTGATGATGTTTTAGCTACTCTTTCAGCCTTAACCACTTCATTTCCAGTTAGAATAGATATTATTCTTTCAACATTTGCACGCTGCTCGTCGGTGAGTGGTTTTGGTGCGTGATTACTTAAATCAACATTATCCGGGCGGTTCATCAAAACTTCTTTAATTTTAGCTTGCCATTTCTTGTCTGTTATCGCTGGTTTACCATCAATAATTTCAACAGGAGGAGTGACGAATTTTTGTGATTTTTCGCTAAAAATTTTCAAAGGTGTGCTGGTTAGGAATGTGCTGGTGTCATAATTCGGCATATCTACTGGAGGACCAGGTCTTCCATCAGGCGGAGGAGTTTTCTTAATTTTTATAACTAACCGAAAATCTTTACCAGTAACAAAGTCAAAAACATTGCATTTTGAACCATCTTCTGATACTTCACCATTTTTTTCTGCATTGATTTTTTCCAAAATTTTTGTTCCATATGGATAAACCAAAATCTTACCAACAAGCTCTGGATGTTGCTCGTCTTCAATTACCATTATATAAGAATAGTACTTAGTACTTCTCTTAATGAGTTTTGAATTTTCAACATCAGCACTGTTGTTTGATTTGTTTAATTTCCAATAAGTTGTACATAATGGACAAGGTGTTTGTTTTGAAGTGTTTTTCTCACAATCATAATATCCAGAAAGTTCGGGATAATTTTTGAAATCAGCATAATGTACGTGTTTTTGGATTGCTGCTGGACCTGCCCCGCTTCCATCCTTATAAACATTTCTAAGGAAACGGATAATGGCCCTGTAACCTGTTCCCCTTGGATCTGCCGAGTCCTCGGGTCTTGGACGATAGATACCGTCCTGATTTTTGCTCTCTTTGTTCAAAAAAGCCAATTCTTCATTTTCTTTTTCACTAGAAGCCCCAAATAAGAAATCTTCATCATTTTTAAATTCTGCCATAAAGCCTATAATTATTTTTTGAATGAGTTTAAAAGCCGATAAGCCTAAAATTCATTTTAGAGATTATATAAAAAAACTACAAAAAGTTTTGAAAAAAAAAAATAAAAATTATTCTTTGATGAGAGGCGGATCGTTCTTGAATCCGTACTTATCTTTTATTTTCTTTATCAACGAACTAACTATTATTGGAGTTGACATAAACATTTCTTTATAACTGGTAATGTCCACCTCGGGATTTTCATCGATATATAACATCGTCTCATCAGTGAAATCTTTACAAAATGTGTTATAATCATATTGATAATTTATATCAAATGCCTCAAAAGCCTTGTTGATCATTTTAACAGATTCTTTAAAATCATCGTACTTCTCTACAAATAAATCATTAAAAAGCCTATCTTTTATTTCTTGCTTTCTTTTCTCAATTTCATTTTTATCTATCATTAACTTTAAATAGTTTTTTTATATAAATATATATAAAAAATTGAAACCAGTGTTTTTTATATATAGAACAAAAAGAAAAATAATATTAAATGGCTTCTTTTACAACATCTTCTTCTGTAGGGTCTTCCAGCACATCTACAACAAAAACATATAAAAAGTTATCAACAGCATCTGAATCAAATAGTGGAGGAGGAGCTTTAAAATATGATCCTTTAAACACATCTACCGATACTTATTATACTCAGCAAGAAATTTTAAATGTTGATAATAATATAAATTACAGAACATCATCCAACGCTGTCAAATTACTACCTGTTATTGAGAACAATAATGGAAAGGTGAAATTATATACAGAAGTCAATTCAAATTTCAAAGTAGGGGATAAAGTTTATATAATGTATGATCAATCATCTGCGAACACTAGAATTTATTTAAAAGGAATACAAAATTCATCCAATAAAATTTTTACTTTTTTCAATTCTATTCCTTATGGGGCAACTTATTATCTATATAAAAAAGAAGATTTAGAAGTCGATTTCGTTTTAGTAACTGGTTATACTATAAGCGATGAAAGAAATTCTATAACTATTGATGAACCACCAAAATCCACTGATAAAATCGAGCTTTATTATAATTTTATACCAGATATAATTTTGGATAATTATCTAGAATTTTCAGCTTGTACGTTTTTAATAACCAATTTATTTTTATCAAACTGGCAATATTTATATCAGTCACAAGGATATAAAATATTGGAAATGAATGAGTTGAATAATGAGATAACCATAGATCGTTATTTTGATTCTAGGTTTCTGAATAAAAAAATATACAATCATTATATAGGTAGAGCTTATATAAAAAACATAGATTTTGTAAGAGGTGAGATAGATGGAGCGATGATAAACTCTATGTATTTGAATAGTGGCGAGACAACTGCCATAGATATCAATATGGTTCAGGCAATAGTTTTTAGCGGACAAAGCAAGCTTGTTGATGTTAAAAACAAATATGATTCCAACTATGTAAGCACAAATGCCGAAATCACAACAAAATCAGTAACTACTTATAAACCATATATTTATAAAGGTAGTAGTGTTATTGATAATCAAACGGATACAATATCATCTTATTATAGTAAAAATAATAATATTTATGGTTATAATTACATAAATAATGTTTCTATGACTGGTGTAACCATAAGAGTTGGTTATTTTAAAAATTGCACAATAAAAGATTCTTATATTTATGGTGGTGAATTTATAAATTGTAATATAATAGGAGGCACGATTTCGGATGGTTATTTTATAAATTGCCAAGTTGAATCGAGCAGATGGTTAAATGGCACGTGGGAAGATCAAACCAATACGGAAGACACTTTTAATCCTTATGATGGTGTTTGGTCAAATGGTGTTTGGAATTATGGAATATTTAGAAATATGACTTGGTTGGATGGTATTTTCAATGATGGATATTTCTATGATAGTACTTGGACAAAGGGAACCTTTAAAGGGGGTGAAATGATGTCAATAGATCCATTATTAATGAATACTTGGTATGATGGAATATTTAGTGGTGGGGTCATTTTAAATATGATTTGGAAAAATGGAAGCTTTAATGGAGGCACTATAACAAATTGCGTGTGGGAAGATGGAACCTTTAATGATGGAACGATGAAAACGTGCACGTGGGCAACTGGAACGGTCAATGGTGGCACAATAAATAACACAATATGGCAAGATGGCACTTTCAATAAAGGATTAATGAGTTGTTGTTATTGGAATGATGGAACGTTCAATGGGGGAACATTTAATTCGGATAACAATATAAAGTTGGGAAGTGATTATAATGGAGTCTTTACAAATGGTGGAGCTCTTACACAAAAAGATGTCAATAAATCATATTATTGGAACAATGGAACGTTCAATGGTGGAAGTTTTTTGAACAGCATATGGATGGATGGAGCGTTTATTAATGGAGTTATAGATCAAGGTAGTTTGTGGATAAAAGGCGATTTTTTAAACGGAGAATTTAAAAATAGTTATTGGATGGAAGGAACTTTCAAACAAGGCAAAGTAACAAATTCATCTTTTCATAATGTAAACTGGGGTCGAGGCACTTGGCTGAGTGGAAATATTGGAATAATTGACACGGCGGGAAAATCCTCAACAACATATCCTATAGTTAATTGGTATGGCGGAGTTTTTAATGAAGGAGTGTTTGGTCACGCTCTATGGAGTTATTTCAATAGCAATTTTGTTTCTGTGGATAATACTGGAGTGACATATAATCCTTATGTTGGAAATCCTAGTTTGTCAGCGGTGACGATGAATTGGCATGATGGAAACTTTTATGGTAAACATTTTTATAGTTATTTTGCTAGTGGAGATACTTTATGTTCGATTGCTATTGGTGGGTTCTCAGGCGGCACGTTTTATAATGGTTATTTTAGAGGAGTTTTTTATAATGGAACATGGGCAGGCGGAACATTTTTATCACCACCTTGCTGCAATAAATCTCGTCAAATTATTGTCAATAATATGCCCATATTTACAACGGATCCAAGGAATAAAAAACTTGGCAGAAAATATGGTTTAATAAATCCAAAAGCTGGAAGAAAGACTGGAAATAGCACTTTATAATGAAAATTAAATTCTATAGAACGGATCTCCAGATATTTGTTTAGAAAGTGATTCAGAACCTATTCTTATATATTTGAAAAAACTTCGTTCTGTTGTGTGACCAGTTATATTCATTATTTCTAAAAGAGTCATTCTTCCAGTAAGGTACATGTTTGTTGCGGCACTTCTTCTAGCTGTATGCGACGATATGAGTTCCCATTTTTTCTTCGTCTCGCTAACAATATTACCTCCCCTAGTGTAACTATATGTAATATTGTCATCAAATCCTATTTTTTTACATATCAATTTGATATATCTATTGAAATGTTGAGAACAAAGGTTGAAATTTAGGTTTCCATCATATTTTTCATATATTTCTTTGATATAGTCGTGAAGAGGAATAATAACTTTTTTGTGAGTTTTTTGTGTCATTTTAATCAAATAGTCTCCATTAAAATTTTCTTTTTCTAATTTTGAATAATCACCATATCTAAGAGCTGTCAAGCATCCTATGATGAACAAATCCCTTATTCTTTCTTGTTTTTTTGTCAGTCCTTTATAATAATATATTCTTGTTATCTCGTTCATAGACAAATATGTTGAAAAAGATTCTTCTTGATTAACATCAACATCGTCATACGTGTTATCAACAGCATAACCATAATTGGCGGCTTTTCTCACCATAGCCTTAACTAAAAATAATAGATTTTTTATATAGTTCTGTTTCAGATCTCTTTCTTGAAGATAGATTATGAAATCATCTAAAAATTCTTCATTAACACTGTTTGTGTAGATTGTTGCCTCGTATATCTTGGAGAAATTATTCAAATGATAAATTAAAGTTTTGTAATTTGATGGATAATGAACACTCATTCTTTTTGATTTTCTTTTCACTGTCATTTCAATGAAATCAGAAAAAAGGACTCCGAATTTTGGTTCATTTTTATTTGAATAATTTATATAATCTTTGGATTTTTTCTCAATTACATTTTCCTCTAGCATAATTCTTTTTTTTAAACATAAATAGTTTTTAATTTTTTGTTTGAAAAATATTATGAAAAAATCGCGTGAAAAGTTCCAAAGGTGAACTAATTAATTTTCATAATTCCATGAGGCTATTGAATTTATTATCGCTTTCATCCAGTCAATAATAAGATAGCCATGTTTAATGCTATCATATCCTGTCAATTTATTCCTTAGATACATTGTTAGTCCAGATGTATATTGTAATTCTCCTGACGCTTTACCTGCTCTTGTAACAAAACTTGCACTTGTCAGATATGTAGTAAATGAATCTGAATGCAAAAGCACACCGCCAACAGTTTCATCCCTATTAACTGCAATTATATAATCGAATGAGCCAGAACCTATAAATGCCTTTAAATCTGTTACTTCTTCTTCTAAGCCTGCATCCCAATTTGATATAGTAGTATTTTTAGGATTTGCACTTGGTATAAATGTTATATTGCACTCATTTAATAGCTGTATTGTAGCAGGTTTATCGTCTGATAATATCTGATTTATTGCACCGTGTATCGTTAATTGGTCGTGATTTGTATTAGTCACTCCAACAACTAATACCTTCTTTTCTCCGCTACCAATTACTATTTTATAGACATCTGTACCGTCTAAATCATATATAACCGATGCTGTATTGTGTTTTGCGATAATATCAGCATAACTTGTATCAAGTTTCCCAAATTCATATGAGTAAAAAGATGGAGCTATGCACTTGTCATAATAAATTGAATCGTAAACTTTTTTTACCGCATTATGCAACACTTTTGACCCACATAACATTAACTCAACTGCTCTGATAGTACGAACAGAATCGCTCAGCCAATAGTCTGACGCCCTGCTTGTTTCTGAGCAATATCCTGGGATACCATAATTCTCAACTATATAACCAACTTCAAAACCAATTAGCCCATAATCTGCCCAGCTAAATGAACCGCCTGATTTAACAATAGCAATCCAATCATTAATATAATTAGTCGCTTCTGTTTTGAATGCATATTGCATCCCCTCCTGATAGCCTGGCTCCGCGGCGAGTGTCTTATTGGAAAAATCATGACAAGCTAAATACCAATCAATCCCTGTTTTGCTTTTAAAATATGTTTTAATGTTTTGCGTTTCAGAAATGCTAAAAGGTGCTATACCTTTTTTAGTTGGATTATATGTTTGATCATCCCAGCAATAATCAAAATTTGCTGATATATCAACACCATCATAAGGGTATCGTTGTGAGTTTTCAAATCCATAAGGATTAATTATTGGGATAATAAATATCCTATAATTTTCAGCCATATATTCAATAAAATCGCCCCCCGTATGGTTGCATATTCTTCGTATAAACTCGATAGACGCATATTTAGAATACGGTTCATCTCCATGTGCTCCGCTTGTAAATAATGCAGTATATTGATATGATGATGGTATAAACTCATACGCAAACATATCATAAGTACCCGACCCATCCTTTCCTATGTTTACTTTATTTACAATCCCATTATAATTCGTCGTATAGCTATCTATTAGCGCAATCTGCTGCGAATATGTTTCTGAGTAAGAAAATGTATCAATATCATCCACCAGCTCTACAAATAAATCAATGCCATAAATCAACTCATCCCATGCTGATTTTATAATATCAATATCAATCTGATCTAATCCGCTTCCGAAAAATCTCAACCCAACCGTATCTGATGTATAAAATAGTCTATTTGATCCTACTATTTTAGCACACAAATCAGGTATGGTTTCGTTTGCCAATGATGTAGAATTTGCATTCGCTAATCCTTTCCCGATTCCATCTATAAATAATTGATGCTGAGTTGCGTTTAACCTAACTCCTATGAATAATTTATTTGAATCATAGCCCCCATCTATCACTTCAAATGCACCTTGTATTCTCACATAACATTTACCATCTGCTAATCGTGTAATTAATACAACTCCAGGATTTCCTGAACCTGTATTATATAACCCGCTCGCATAATCAGCTCCCAAAATTCTATTATTATAATACCAAATACCATTAGAACAATTATTTTGTGTATATAAAGTTCCTCCGTCAGCGGTAGGATTAAATCCTGTGTCTATATACGTTTGTGATGCTGGGATACCGGTAAATCCCTGTTCTTGTATATACGTTGGTGGTGTAGCACTTAATGTGGCTTTTCTTGATGGTGCATTCCACCATATCAAAGCGTCCTCTGCTGTTGGCATTCCTGCGGCATAAGGTAATAAACAGGCTAATTTAGCCCATGTATTACGGCTTGAGGCGTTGTCACCTTTTAATCTTTCAATAAATTTGTTTTGTCTAATTTGAACAGCAATTAAAGGTTTCTCACCTGTCATGGCTTCTTGAATTGCTTTATATTCATCACAAAAAACGTTCAACTTTGACGCTTGCTGTGATGCAGCTATACTGAAAATCGAATATGTTATTCCTCCTAATGGTACCATTTTTTATGCCGTTCCTCCTATACAAGTCCAAGAATTTGTTCCAGTTTTTATTAAAACTAAAATATTATATTGCTCAGCTGTTTTTGGATTACCATGAACTGTAACGTTACCATTTAATGCTGAAACTGTTATTTGATCCGTTCCAGATTGCTCAAGTATAGTTGTCATACCACTAGATATTAATTCAGTATCATTGTCTGGTACACTTATAGTTGAGCCAGTGCTAAACATCAAGTATTTGCTCATATCATTGCTTGTTAGTTGATAAGTTAGCCCTGTTATCAATTCAATAACGATATTGTCTGGCGATGATAAACCAGATGAACCAGAAGACCCGTCTATTCCTACTCCACTCGTTCCACTGGTCCCACTAGTTCCATCTATTCCTATTCCACTAGTACCGCTTGTTCCAGATGTGCCAGAAGTTCCATCTATTCCTATTCCACTAGTACCGCTTGTTCCAGATGTGCCAGAAGTTCCATCTATTCCTACTCCACTCGTTCCACTGGTTCCATCTATTCCACTGGTTCCATCTATTCCACTCGTGCCACTCGAGCCATATGACGAGTCTCCATACACATAATCAAATAGCTCGTTTATTTTTTTCAGTTTATTATATTCGGGTTCTGTAAGTCTTATCCACTTTGCCATTTATTTCTGATATTTTTTATTTATATATTAATTTTAAATTTTATTAAAATGTGGACCCAATAGCAGCATTTTTCATTCATAAAATCATCATACGTTTTAAGACTTCTCATGGTTCAAATATTCTATTTTTATTTATATATTAATTTTAAATTTTAAATTTTGAATTAATTAAAAATTTGACTTTTTTTAGCAATATATATAATTGATGCCAAATGAACTACTACGACACTGAAGATGTCGTAGTTTCGGGAACATAATGTTCCTTCTCTTTAAGCGTTTCACAGATTACGCCAGATTTCTCTGGTCTTATTTGGTCTCCACGCTCGTAATCAGTCGTTCCAACTGATATATTTATTCTATATCCTTCGTTGAGGATATTAGTTGCTGCGTTAAAATCTCTATCGTGTTTCTCACCACATTTACAAGTCCACTCACGCACCTTTAATGTTAAACCATTATTTATCCAACCACATTTAGAACAAGTTTTGCTTGAAGGGAAGAACCTATCTATATGAACTACAGATTTATCATTCCATCCTGCTTTGTATTCAAGTGTGTCTATGAACTTACTCCAACAAACATCACTAATGGCTTTTGATAGTTTATGATTTTTCATCATACCTTTTACATTTAAATCTTCCAGATATATTGTATCAAATTGCTTCAAAGGGAGAAAGAAAAATAAAACAAATTTTAGAAAAAAATGACGTGAATTATTTTTATGAATATAGGTTTAATGATTGCAGAAATGAACTACCTCTCCCATTTGATTTTTATTTACCTGATTTCAAAACTTGCATAGAATATGATGGAATTCAACATTTTGAGATAATAGAACATTTTGGTGGCGAAAATTCTTTTATAGAAAGGCGTTTAAAAGATGAAATTAAAAATAAATATTGTAAAGATAAAAAAATTAATTTGATTAGAATATCGCACAATAACTATGATAATATTGAAAAAATAATAAAAAATGAATTATTATATTAATATATATAGAAAAAAAGAAAAAAAATATTAATATATAATTAAAAAAAAATAATTTATAAATTATGACAAACAACTTATTTGAATTCAGAGAATTTCAAAAGAAAAACAGAACCAAAACAAGGTTGAACGAAAATGTCCAGGCTGTTGATGACATATATCGCGTGCGCAAACGAATTGATGTTCCCATGTCATTGGTTAATGCTTTCAAAAAGAAAGTAAAAGATGAGAGTGGAAAAAATATTGGTCAGTTTTATTCAGATGTTGAGTTAGCTGAAGAAATAGCTGATTATATCATTTCATCTTACGTTAGCATAGAGAACTTACCAGTGAATTTGATATTGGGTGATCAATATTCAAAAGCACAAGGTGGTCAAGGCCAACCAGATGAATTCGATGACACTCAACCTGTTCAAGGGCAACCTCAAGCTCAACCAGCTCCACAAGGACAACCACAGGCTCAGGCTCAACCAGCTCCACAGGCTCAGGCTCAACCAGCTCCACAGGCACCTGCTCCACAAGGTCAGGCTCAAAGAACAGCAGCACAAGTGCCACCAGCTCAGGCTATTTAAAAAATTAAAGAAACATGGACGAACTCGAACATCTTTATAACATATACCAGTCAAATATAAAGACTGAAAAATTTATTGAGGAGAACAACAATTTCATCAATGTTGGTGATATTGTTGTTGCCTCATATAATAATAAAGAAGTTCGTGGCGAAGTATCTGCAGTTTTAGAAAATAAATTTGAGATTAAAGGAAAAAATGGTAACAAAATAAGAGTTACTATTGATGATATTATGGAGCATTATCCAAAAAATCGTCACTTTGAAAACAAGGTTTTAAAAAAGGATGATGAAGAAATCGTTGCTCAAAAGAAAAAGAAAACTTTTAAAGAAATTGAGCAAGACGAAATGAAAAACTCGCCAGACGATCAGGTCGATCTAACAATAAATGAAAAGATAAAGATTTTTGGCAAAGTACTAAAATATCAAGATGTGAAATATTCTGATATAGAAAATATGTTCGAAAAAAGAGTATTGACTGTTGAAAAAATATGGTATTGTATGACAGAAAAACAGGGTGAAATTCACGTTGTTCGTCAAAATGAAAAGGGATTTAGAATACAACCATTTGCTATGAGCCTAATGGATCATTTTTTAAAAGTCAAACCTTTAAATGAAGGATATAATCAAATAAAAATAAAAGGAAATGATAATTTCGCTATTCTATCGAATGTTCCTCCTTTAATTTATGGTAAAGTTTTAAACGGTTTAATATCGCTTCTAAGTAAGTAAAAAAAAAATGAGTTATGAAAATTGTAATCCATCGTGGCCTTTCTCGAAATATGACATAGAAAAAATTGTTTATTTACCAGAGTTTGGATGTTAAAAATGAAAAAAATAATAAAATAATAAAATGGCAAAAATTAAAAGATTTGACGAAAATGAGATAAAATTGAGAAATACATTTTATTTCATATATGATGAAAAAGATATAGAATTTCTTAAATCTTTAAAGTTAACAGACGAGCAAAATGCCAATCTATCAAGATTAATAGAAAATTATGGTCAAGACAAGTATTCTGAAGGATATACTGATGGATGTCAAAATGAAAGTTATTGATTTTTGTGATGTTTTCAATTCTTCTCCCTTGCATTTCTAATAACATTTCTATATATTTAAATCCGAATCTGGTTAATCTATCTTTGTGTTCTACAATTATCACATCGATGTCTTTATCTTGAAGTAACATATTTAATTTAGGGATGTGGATTTAAAATATCCCACACATTTGAAGATGATTATCAAAAGTTTTTAAAACATCAATATTTCATTTATCTATATTGAAATATGAATTATATTTTATCAAACATTCTTTTCGGTTATCCAAAAATGGCAAAATATCAAATTGAATATTTTGATAATTATTTTGTTCCTTTGATACAAAAGCGTGGTTATCAAGAAGATGATAAAATAATAATCACTGGAAATATATTTTATAACACGTCAAATGTAAGTTTTGAGCTACTCAGTAAAGCAATTTCTATATTGAATAGTCTGTCTTCTTGTGTTGAAATAGAAATTATGAACAATGAATACTGTGAAAATATAATAAAGAAAGAAAATATCACTTTTAAAAAAAATTCTTTTTATGACAATGTAAAACTCAATTTGTTTGGATTTAAAAAGAGTGAATATGATATAGGATTTGAAGTTGTTAAAGATGGTGAAATAAAATTTGTTGAAAATAAAAAATCACCAAGATTTGTAGAATGTAGAATAGATAAAATAGAAGATATTACAAATATGAACATTGACACTAAAAATTTTATTGATATCACGATAAATAGTGATTTGCTAGACACACCAGAGCATAAAAATCTGATAAACATATTTTTATCTAAAAATATATTTAATAATGTTTATTATTCAGAAAAGTCAGAACCAAAAAGAAAGGATGCTGTGATGGTGGAAGGCATCACTAATATAAGAGATATAATAATGAACAATATCGATGAAGATCTAAAAGATGATATGATGAATATTTTTAAACTGAGTGATGGAGTCTTTTAAAAAAAAATTATTTATATGAAATTTGATTATGAAACCGGATGTTATTATCCTGAAAATGAATTGGAAGGATGTAGAGGAACACATAAAGAAATACCTTTGTACCTTTTAAATTTTGATGTATATCCAACTGATGTTGTTGTTGATCTCGGTATGTATATCGGTATGTTTGGTAGATATTGCATGAGTAAGGATGTTAAAAATTATTATGGATTTGAAGCGGATGAAAATTATTTTGAAATCGCTCGTAAGAATTTAGATCCAAACTATAAACTTTTCAACTTTATGATAAGTGATAAAGTTGAAGACGTAATGTATGAATACTGGGGACATTCTGATTATAAGACAACTGTTGGACTTGTTGATGTCATGAGTCGTTATGAGCGTGTCGATCTTCTAAAAATGGATATCGAAGGATATGAGTATAAATTATTTAAAGATAAGAAATCGCTAGATTTTTTAATGTCAATAAATAAAATGTCATTTGAAATTCATGGAGTAAAAGAAAATTATGATTATATAATCAATTTGATAAAAGAATTTGAAGAAAAAGGTTATAATTATGACATTAGGGATGTTGTTGGGTTACAAGTAAAAGATGGTTTCATAAAAAATATCTGGTATCCAGATGTTTCTTCTCAGGCCAGAGATTGGTATAATGAATTAATCATATATTTTTGGAAATAAGAGATTAATATTTAAATAATTTACTAACAGACATGTTTTTTTGATTTCTTATAATAGCGTCACCTAGTAAATTGGCTATTGTAATAACTGTTATCTTTTTATATTTCTCATTTTCTTTTAACCTCAGAGGTATAGTGTCTGTAACAATCAATTCATCTATAACAGAATCTTCTATTTTTTGTTTGGCGCTGTTGGACAAGACTGGATGAACAACAAGAGCTTTAACACTTTTAGCCCCCTTTTTCATAAGAAGTTCAGCACATTCTATTAGAGTTCCGCCCGAGTCAATGATATCATCAACAATGATAACATTTTTATCAGTAACATCACCAACGAGTATCATATCATCTATCTCTCCATCTTTATTGCGGTGTTTATGACAAATAACAAATTCAGTCTTTAAAATTCCACTAAGATGTGCTGATTTTTTTGCTGCTCCAACATCTGGTGAGCAGAAAACCAAATTTTTAATTTTCGAATTTTCGATGTAAGGTACTTGTACATAAGAGGCAAATAATTGATCAAATGGTATGTTAAAAAATCCACTTGTTTGATCAGCGTGTAACTCGATTGCTACAACACGTGTTGCTCCAGCCGCTTCTAAAAAATCAGCCACCAATTTAGCCCCAACGCTAACTCTTGGGCGGTCTTTCCTATCTTGTCTCCCCATTGGATAATAAGTTAGAACAGCTATTATTCTCCTGGCGGAAGCTAATTTAGCTGCTTGCACGGCTAGACACAGCTCCATAAAATTATCAGAAGGTGAATAACAGCTAGATATAATATAAACATCTTTTCCTCTTATATTTTCACCGTAAGTGATTCTCATTTCTCCATCAGAGAATCTTTTGGTTTCCATTCTTCCTAGTCTTGTGTGACAATGTTTAGCTACCTTGTGCCCCAATTCCAGAGCTGATTGACAAGCGAAAATTTTCATAGACAATATTGTTTTTTTAAATCAAAGGTTTCATATAAATATAAACAAAATTAAATAAAATGTTTATAACAAAAAACGAGTTTTTAAAAATAATATATAATAAAAAATAATTTAAAAAAAATGGAAAGAAAAGGAATTAAAAATTTTGATGATTTTTTAAAAATTGAGAAAAATGAAAATGAATTCGAAGAAAATCTTGATGTGAAAAACGTTGACATGGAAAACGATAATATTGAAGACATTGAAGACATTGATGATGATGTTGAAGATATAGATGAAATTGATAACGAAAAAGACATTGATGATGTTGAAAATTATGACGAATCAGATGATGAGGAAGAAGAATGGAAAGAAAAAATAAAAAATTCGTTATCCACTATAATCTCTGAAGACAATATCTCGCCAGATGAATTACTTGATTTTATAGTAGAATACTTGAGCGATGAATATGATCTTAATGTCGATTTTGAACAAACCATTGATGATGAAGATGAAGAAGAGGAAGATTTAGATGAATTCGGCGATGATGATTTTGAAGATGAAGATCTTGAAGATGACGATCTTGAAGATGAAGAAGATGACGATCTTGAAGATCTTGAAGATGAAGAAGATGACGATCTTGAAGATCTTGAAGATGAAGAAGATGACGATCTTGAAGATGATGAAAAAAAATAATTCATAAAGGTGAACAATGTTTCTATAAGGGATTTTCATAGTTTTGTGAAAGAAGATTCATTGAACGAACATTTATTGAAGATACCATTTGGTAAAGTAAAAAAGGTTATAATAAATCCCCACGGGCATCATTATATAAGAGATAAAATAGTTTGTTATGTCGGAAGAGATGAAAATGGGACATACATAAAATTCGATGATTTGAATTGGAAAATATTAATAAAAAACCATATAAAAAATATTTTAGAAATAGATGAAAGTGGCAGAGAGATTCATGTCGAGCTAGAAAGAAAAAATGAAAGAAGAATGACGACGTTAGATTTCATTATATCACCATTTTCTATGACAAAGGATTTGAAGAAATCATTGGATAATAGTTATGTTTTTCACATAAAAGACTATGACTCAATTGGTTAATAATTTTTCGTTTTTTTACAATTTTTCAAAAAATGAAAAAAAAATATAAATATATACTTTCATAAAAAACAAAAAAAAAATAATTGAAACGATGGCAAAATTAGAAAATTTATTAAATTTCAATGATTTTGAAAAAAATTGGGAAGCAAAAAAACAAAAATCCACTAAAAGAACTGAAGTAGGATTGGATATTCTACAAGAAAAAGCATCCCCTAAACAAATTGAAGCCAGAAAGAAATTCATGGAAATGATCAAGAATAAAAAAGCTGGTAAGAAAGAAAAGAAGGGTTGCAAAAAATGTGGAGAATAAAAAAATAATAAATTAGATATGGGCAATTTAAATAATCTTTTTAATTTCAGCGATTTCGAAAAAAATTGGAACGCTAAAAAGCAATCCTCAACAAAGAGAACTGAGGTTGGTCTAGATGTTCTAAACGAACATTTATATATGAAAGTAATGGATCAAGAAGCTACTGGATGGCAAGATAACGTTAAAAAATTCTTGAAAAGCGTTAATAAAAATATTGACATGAATCAGGCTAAGGACATCAAAATTGATGATGATACAGCTTTCTTCACAATAAGAAACCGCAAACATGAAGTAAATAAAGAAAACGGCTCCATGACATTATGGAGAATGAAAACAACAGCTTTCAGAAAAAAGATTAAAGATGAAGCTGGTAGAATTCGCGAAGAAAGAAAACGCACAAAAGTTTCAGAAGAAATAGAAGTTCATGTTCCAATTGGAAAAGAAGAAGCCGCTAACTTATATGAAAAGCTAAAAGATAAAGCTGAAGATTAATATTTTTTTTTCATATGTTTCATATTTTTTTTTAAGACCAGTTAAAAGCTGGTCTTTTTTTTTAATATATAAAAATTATATGAAACACTTGAAACTATACGAGCAATATGATTTTGATGATCTCTCGGATGAAGAGCTTTTCGGTAAACCAGAAAAAGATTTGAAGCTTGCAAAATTGGGAGGATATTATTATGTTGTTTATAAAAGATCAAAAACATGGAGAAATATTTTATTGTTCGATGGGGGAGAAAATGATACAATAAGTAGAAACACCTTTGAGGATCTCAATCCTCCAACTCCAAAAATGGATAGTGCTATATTTGTTTTTAAAGGTGAGTATGGGAATATGTTTACTTATTACAAGTGGAAAAAATTACCAAAAGAGATAAAAGATAGAATAGATATATGAAACACTTGAAACTATACGAGCAATATGATTTTGATGATCTCTCGGATGAAGAGCTTTTCGGTGAGAATAAAGGACCTTATGATAATATTTTAAAATATGGTAATGATGGACCTGATTTTAAGTGTGGAGATAGAGTTAGATTAACAGAAAAAGGGCGAAGGTATTTTATTAGTAAATTATCCGATGGAACGATTGTTGATTATGATGGAGCAAAATATTACCTAGTTTGTTTTGATAATTTTTTTAGTTACGGACATGCTGGATGTAAAGGAAACGATTTTTATAATATGCCTGATGGGCATGGATACTGGGTTGAAGAATACTATTTGGAAAGCGTATGAAATATCTAAAACTATACGAGCAATATGATTTCGAGGATCTGTCGGATGATGATCTCTTTGGTCCAATTTCAAAAGGACCTTATGATAATATTTTGAAATATGGTAATAATGGACCTGATTTTAAATGTGGAGATAGAGTTAGATTGACAAATAGTTGGCAAAACTCCATTCCTGGTTTCGGCGAAATATCTGAAGGGACGATTGTCGATTTTGAATATCCAAGATTATATCTAGTTTGTTTTGATAATTATTTTCGTCATGGACACACTGGAGCCAGAGGAGGAAAATTTTATAATATACCAGAAAAACATGGATACTGGGTTGATGGATATTTTTTAGAAGGAATATGAAATATTTTAATGGATATTGTTATCGTATTTCAACTTTAATATCATATAGTTTGTTATAAGATCTTGATATTTAATATCGTCTATATCTCCAAGACTAACTTTCACAACGCGATTCTCATTTGTTGATTTAACACTCGATTGTTTATAGTCATTAAAATTTAATTCCAATAAGCAAACATAATATTTTGATTTATCTCCATCATTATCTTTATAAAAAACATTATTGATCTCTGGAGTATATACACTACTTAGAACTATACCTGTTTCATTCAATAATATTCTTTTCAAATTTTGTATATCTGTTGATTCTTCATCATATTCCCCTTTTATACAAGTTAATTGATATTGATCAGATTCTCCTTTTTTTAATGCCGGAAATTTGCCATATCTCAAAAGAAAATATCCTTCATCTTTAAAGTATGGAAGAATAACTATTTCAGATATATTATTTTTATTATCAACAGAAAGATTTTTTTCATCTTCTCCTTTTTGTCTAACATTTTTTTCTAATTTTGTAAATCTATCCATCTTATATTAAAGTTTTTTCTTTTATATATTAAAAATTAATTTTTAAAATAAAAATAATTTTTGTAATTTTGTATATATATTTAGGCAAAAAATATTAAAACATATTTTAATATATATTGTCGAGTAAACTTAATATTAAGAAATATGATAGAAAAAAACGAAGATTATTATCCTTTGATATTATCCAGAAAATTTTATAATATACTTCAAAGTATTGATGATGAGATATCTAAATATTTAATAAAATGTTTCAAAGATGGAGTTCTTTTCAAGGAAACGTTTATAGACATAACTATCGATAATGATATTGTATCATTTTTACCATCTGAGGTAATAAATAGAATGATGCAAAGTGGTGACTTTGATAAAAAAGAAGTTTGGATAAGTGGTAGAAGAATATCAACTAGAATTGGTCGATTGATTTTACGTTTAACTTCAAATAAATTTTCAGAAAAATCTATAGAAAGTTTTGTAAATAGTTATAAGGCTAGAATAGAAATCAGATCTCTATTTAAAAATTTCAGACTGGTTGAAGGAGATGAAATAAAAAAATGGTATTTATCCGATAATTATGTTCCAGGAGGCGGCACATTAAATAATTCTTGTATGGCAAAAGCATCGGCCCAGAATTTTTTTGACATATATACAAAAAATCCAGAAAAAATAAAGTTATTGATATTATTAAATGAAGAAAAAAAATTAATATTAGGTAGAGCTCTAATATGGTTTTTAGATAGTCCAAAACAATCAATATTGATGGATAGAATATATTACTCAGAGGATTATATATTGAATGTTTTTATAGATTATGCAACTAAAAATGGATGGTATTATAAAGTGAGTAACGAAAATCCTTTGATAAGTGTAATGGATGGCACTCCATATAGAGTTAAAATGTGGTTGAGAATAAAAAAATATAATTATGAAAAATTTCCATTTGTGGATAATATGGGATTTTTTGAACCAAAAAAGTTTATATTGACCAATGATCCAAAATATCTAAAAAAGATAGGATCAGAATATTATTATGATCTCTGTGATAATTTTGGGGGATATGAAATAAGAAATGATTTTGAATACTAAAAATGAGATTAAAATAATAATATATAAGAAAAAATAATAATACGAGAATGTCGAACATTAAAGAAATATTTTTAAAATTAACCAGTACAACTACACCCAATGGACATGAAAATCTTATGGAGCCATATCTTCCTGCTGGATGGAAAAAGGATTTCTATGGAAATTATTATTATGTTATTGGTGGCGGCGGAACGACGGTGATGTTTACATCCCATTTAGATACAGCTGATATTGGTCAGCCCAAAAAAATAACGCATGAGTTTCAAGGTAATATAATAAAAACAGATGGAAAAACAATTTTGGGGGCAGATGACAAAGCTGGCGCCGCTGTTATGATATCAATGATAGAGAATAGTGTGCCAGGTCTTTATTATTTCTTTCTGGGTGAAGAGAGGCATAGATTGGGTTCGACAGCTCTAGCTGAGCGTATAAAGAAAGATAAAGGAGATATTTTTAAAAATATTAATAAGGTAATATCTCTAGATAGAAGTAAGACGTCTAGTATAATAACTTATCAAGCAAGTGATAGATGTTGTTCGGAAGCTTTTGCAAGTGATTTAGCCACAAAATTGACAGAACAAGGACTACCGTATAAAGCTGACCCAACTGGTTTATATACAGACTCTTATAGTTTTATAGAAATATTTCCAGAATGTACAAATTTATCTGTTGGCTATGAAGATCAACACGCGATGCGTGAAACGCAAGATATAGTTTTTCTACAAAAGTTGGCTGATGTTTGTCTTAAAATTGATTGGGAATCATTAAAAGTAGAAAGAGATCCATCGAAAGTAGAAAGAAGAACTTACTCGAATTATTATACTTCGGGAACAAGGAATAAATATTATGGTTTTGAAGATGATTATTGGAATGAAGATTCTTGGCATTCACCATCACAAAACGCTGTATCATCCAAATATGTAACAGATTATATGGGTGAACAAGTGTTAAAAGACGAATGCGTTTGGTGTGAATTTGATAAAGTTTGGTGTAAGAAAGATGATGCAATATGGGTTGATTATGTTGGTTTCTGGGTTGCTCCAGACATAGATCCAGAAAAAGTTAAAGCCAATGCTGAAAGAAGAAAATCTAAGCCTTCTAATTTACAAAAATTATCCAAAGATAATATTGCTGTTGGCGCTGAATTATTTATTAACGATAAAAGTTGGGGCACAATAAAAAGTATAGAAGGCTCGCATATTATAACAGGCGTCGATGATGCTTCAGAAGTGATGATACCAATAGAAAAAGCCATCGCTGATGGTTCATATTTTATAAAGCCTGTTGCTGGATCAAATGTTGTGACTCCAAGTAATGTCGAAACTGGTATGGTAGTCATTCATCCTTCTTTTGGTGATGGAAAGATTATATCATTAGCTAATGATAAATTAATAGCTAAAGTACAATTTAAAGATGCTGGTATAAAAGATATTTTTGTGCAAATATCAAATATGAAATTTTAAAAAATGAAGAAATTCGGTAATTTTCTAAATGAGGATGCTGAGCCTAAGGAGCTTGTGAAAATGATATTTTCTGATGATTTCAAGAAAACATTAACGAATATACTTGAGGTAAGGCAAAGTAATATATCAAAAAGATTACTAGAACTTCCTAAATCGGACCAGAAGTTTGACATATCTTATGTTGATATTGATGAGGAAAAAGATTCTGTTACCTATTTGACTATCAATAGAATAGAAAGATTAAAAAAAGAAGGGGCACTGCCCGATGAGTACTGGAAAACAAAATTAAGAGACACAACAAAAATAGGTAGATTTGTTAAAAAGATATTTGGTTCGAAATTTAATGAAAAAAGCGTCAATGCTTTCGCCGATAAATTCAAAACTATGTCTGGCTCAGACCAAAATCTTCATAAATTTGAAATAGTTGATGGGGATGATTTGATTTATTGGTACAATAGAAATAATTATTCGGAGAAAATTGGTACTCTTGGGGCTGATGTAATGTCATACAATGCGTCGAGCATTTATTTGAATATGTATAGTAAAAATCCTAAAAAATGTAAGTTATTGATATTGAAAAGTGATACCAATGATAAAAGAATTATAGGACGAGCTCTTTTATGGAAATTAACTACTCCAAGTGATAAAATCTTTATGGATAGAGTTTATTCCACAAAATCATCTCATGTTGATTTATTTATAAATTATGCTAAAAGAGAGGGATGGTTATATAAAGGCGAGCAAGTATACGGAGATTCTCCTATCGTTAATGATGGAGTTGATAGAAACATTAAAATGCATGTTGAAATAGATAACACGGACTTTAAATATTATCCTTTCGTTGACACTTTGAGATATTATTATCCAAATCTAAAAATATTAGCCAATCACAAAGAATTAGATGATATAATATATACCTTGAATGACGAGAATGGTAAATATCAAGAATATGAATGGGATAGTGAAAAGGGATTTAAAAAAGATCCAACTGTTTTCGATTCTAATGCTTCTAAGGATATAAATTTTCGAGATGCTATGTGGTGCGAGGTTGACAATGCTTATTGTGGAAAAAGAGATGCGGTTTTTCTATCCTATAAAAATGTATATGCTTTACCGAAATCAGATAAAATAGTATATTCAGAGTATCAAAAAAGGTATTATTTAAAAGAAGATTGCGTTTGGTCTGAGCCATTAAAAAGTTGGATATGGAATAAATATGCTGTTGATGTTTATCACGATAAAGACAGAACAACCGATCCAGATAAAGTTCATCGTTTTGAAGTGAACAGATCTATTAAAAAGGTGGGCGATTATTGGTACGACATAGACTTAGATATCTAAGTTGTGAATCTATTTATTATATAACAAATATAACTTATTTCATCCTTGCTTATTTGATGATTGTTTGGTAAATATAGACCATATTTGTCGACCAGCACAGAATTTAACATATCTTTATTTTCACCATATAAATCTAGCCAAAATGGTTGTTTTGTTATAGCCCCACAGATTAATGGCCTGGTTTCTATATCAGCTTCATTTAATGATTTGACAATTTCTTTGATACGAGGATGTATTATGGGGTAGGCAAAATTTGATATAAAACAATTTTTTGGAGGAGATAATTTCCAATATTGATTTTCTATCAAATTGTCATATAATTTAAAATTTTCATTTCTTTTATTTATAATAAATTCTAGTTTATCTATTTGTCTCAATCCTATAAAAGCCTGTAAATCAGTTGATCTCAAATTAAAGCCAGGATAATAAAAAGTATATAACGATTTGAAATCATCAACTGAATATTTTTCTCTCATCTTCTGTTTGTATTCGCTGCTCCAATCTCTATCCCACCCATGAGATCTTATGGACATTAAAATGTTGTATAATTTCACATCGTCCGTTGAAACAAATCCACCTTCTATCGTGGAGTTGTGCAAACATATGGGTTGATTCCCACCGACAAAATTCTCTAAATTTTTTACACTAAAATCAAACACGTATTCATATTCTGGCGATATTTCTTCAATACTTCTAATTTTAATTGGAATGATATCACCGTTTTTGAATTTATCAAGATTCTCTTTTATTCCATATAGATTTATTTTTTTATATGATTCATTGAAGATAATTTCACCATCATTATTGAATGTTATGTTGTTTAATACAAATTGATATTGTGGTTTGACATTAGATATTTTATTACTATTTTTGAACTTCCTTTCTTTTTTGTTATTGATTGTTATTAACCCACCATTTAATCCTATGATATTACACAAATAAGATATGTCTGTTATCAACTTTTCGGAAACGCTTGTGACACTAATTCGATTTTTTCCTTTAATGGTGCCGTCGCCGGAGAAATATGCGTATAAAAAAGATATTATGCATTCATTGCTGCTATGAAATATAAATGATGGTATTCTTTTATTAGATGCCCCAGATTTTATATTAAAAAAATCTTTAAATACTATTTTTAATGTTTCGGACGAAACTTTAATATTGCAAGAGTTTGTATTTTCATTGAAATTTTTATATGAATTTAATCCAAAAATAGATTTTATAGAATTTGTGACATCATCAATATATTCTTTTTCCTTTATATCAAATGAAAAATTTAATGAAGAATCACCATACGACCCCTCAGCTAAAAAATATCCAATTAAACGGCATAATTCTTTATTTATTTTATATTTAACTGGTATATATTTGTCCCTTGGTGTTCTTTTTTTTGCTATTTTTAAATCATTTTTATCGGTTTTTAAATATTCAATTGGTAAAATTTTTCTTTTTTTCCAGTTATATTTTTGTTTATTTTCTTTACTATTCCATTTGAAATGAATATCATCTAAATCTTTTATATCATAATCGATCACAAAAAACTCATTTTTCATTTTTTTACAAAAATTCAAAAAATCTAATTCTTTTTTAACATGAGGCCTTTGTATTTTTGTCGGAACAAAAATATAATCATCCAGTTTTATATCACATCCTTTTACAATAGAAATATCAGATTTTTCTTTATCATATTTAAAAACACTGTGATCCTCTGTTAATTCGACAATTCTATTATTAAATAATTTTAATTGAAAAATTTTTTTATTATCGATTTTATGTTTTAAAATGTGATCGGGACTCACATATATTGTCTTATAGTTTTCATCAAACGATAATATTTTTATTTTTGACACATCAGAGTTATATTTATTGTAAATTTCATCAATATTTTCTATATTAAAAATGTTATTCTCATCCAGATAAGGTATTGGAGTTTTTGGGGACACTGACATATGGTGCCCCATATATAGACTAAAACTACTCATCGAGCCAAAACAACCAGTTTGAATGTTCTCATAAGTCGAGCCGATTGATTCGCAAGAATCTTCCAATAAAATAACATCATACTTTAAACAAAGATCCATTATTTCTGTCATTTTATTAGGGGTGCCTAAAACATGAACTATGATCAGAGTGGCGGGTTTTTCTTTTTCAAATATTTTTTCAAGTGCTTCTATATTAATGCCCAATGTGTCCATTTCTATATCGCAAACTATTGGCTCATATCCAAGTTGTATGAAGGGAGATATAGTAGTCACCCAAGATACATCTGGAAAAACAATTTTTTTATTTTTTAAATATCCACTTTGTAGCAAAGCATATGCCATTGCTAGATTGGCGGATGAGCCAGAGTTTAAATAAACAGAATATTTTCTTCCCAGAAAATTAGACCATTTCTTTTCTAATTCAATGGTTAATTCTCCCTTTGTTAATCTGGGATATGGATAAGTTTGTAACCAGATGACCAGTTCGTCTATATCTTTCTTGTCTATTGTGTCATTTACTAGTTTAATCATATTTTTTAAGGTTGTTTTATAATTTGGCTAAATTCAACATCAATTGGAGTTCTTCTGCCAAATATTTTTACTGATATTTTCATTCTTCTTTTATCCTCATTTATCTCTTCTATAGTGCCATTAAAATTTGAAAAGGGACCTTCTGTTATTATAACTGTTTCTCCCAAAATAAAATCGTTAATATTTTCAGTTTTTTCTTTCGATTCATCCACTTTTCCGAGAATAGCATTTATTTCGCTTTCGCGCATTGGTGTACAAATATATTTTTTAATTTTCTTTCCAGTGTTTTCATCTTTAATTTCTTGCCATCCTCCAAGCATATTCATAACTCCATCAGTGTTGTTGATAATATGCAGGATCTCTGGTTCCAGGCGAGATTGTATCAATAAATATCCAGGGAAAAAATTTACTTCGCGGGTCGCTTTTTTTCCTTTTCTAATATAATTTTCTTTTCTGGTGGGTAATATGAGATTTAAAACCATATCTTCCAATCCACTTAAACGCAATTGTGATTCTATGTGTTTTTTAGCTTTTTTCTCTTGTGCGCTATAACATCTTATGACATACCATTTTACATCATTTAATTCTGGTGTAACTGGATTCATTTCAATTTTTTCTTCTTCTTTGGGTGTGTCCATAATGTTCATAATTTGTTTTTTAAATCATTTATTGTATCTTTTAATAATGTCTCGTATAAGTATAATTCATTTTGTTGCGAATAATAATTCTTTTCTTTGTGTTTGCTTTCGGTATCTAACCTTTCATTTACATAATAAGAATAATCCATATTAAATTCTTTATATAGATCTCTTATAAATCGATTCACATCAAATAATTGTCCAGCCCCAACAACTTCATCTTTATCTGCTTTTATCGATCGCTCAACCATATATTTAGTATGAACCATATCTCGTTTAAAATAAGTATAACCTATTTCTATTGCCTTCTTATTTATAATAGAATCGAATATTTTACCAAATAAAAAATCTTTTCTTCTATATACAGAATTGAAATAAAAAGGATGAATTATTACTACTTTAAACCATTTATCATCTTTTTCTCTCAGTTCATATATTCGATTTCTCAATAAAAGTTTTGATTTCACGTAATCATTTGGATATTCATATAGAGGTTCGGAGTTTATATAAACTTTACCTTGATATTTATTCCACATCTCGCAACTTGTATATATGACGATCCTGTTAGAGTTATCTATCAGTCGTTCAATAACTTCCATTGTATATTTAAAATTAGGAGTTATGAAATCCAAATCGTTTAAATGAACTCTCTGCTCAGCAAAAGTTAAATATACTGAGTCCCAGTCAGCGCTTTTCAAAAAACCATAGTCTATATTTCTAGAAGAAATTTTTTGATAGTTTTCTGGAAAATAATAGGATAGTTGTGATGTGTTGCCAATAACAAGATCATTATTCATGTGAAAAAGAATAATTTTTTTATTTTATAAAAAATATTTATAGAAAAGTTTTTTCTTATTCATATATTATTAAATTTTCGTTGCTTAGTCCCCAAACATCACCATTTATATCAAATTTTTCATTTGTTATCCAATCATTTGATCTTCTTGTTATTTTCCTGTTTGAAGAAGATTCATAATGTTCTAAATGATAAACAAAAATATCGTGGTCTTCTAGATCTTCACCCAATTCATATCTTCTTAATAATCTTCTGTGTAACTCTATGTCTTGCCATCCCCAATAAACTAATTTTTCATAAAATCCAGTTGATTCAAAAAGTATATTTTTCTTTAATAATAAAACAGATGCTCCTCCTAGAAAACTATTCAGAGAGATTTTCTTATGATATAAAAAATTTTTATTGTTCTTTATATAATTTTCCACCTTTTTATAATTTTTAAAATCTTTATAATCAGCGGTTTCTATTTGATATCTAGACCCCCAATAGAATTTTTTAGTATTCATTTTATGATTTGAAAACATAGAAGATTCACCATTTTTAATAAATTTATAAACATTTTCGAAACTTTTATATGGCCAATATCCATCTGGAATCCCCCCATATAATATACTCACCATCTGAATTTCTGAAAGCCACATTCAAAGGATGAACATAGGAATAATTTTGATCTGGTGGATTATATTTTTCTGCGATATCGGGTGAAACATAAATATATTTTATTATATTCAAATTATCTTTTATATAAGATAGTTTTTCAATTAATGGTGTCTCACTCCCCCAGTCACATATAACTATTTGAACATCACTAACTTGTAATTTTTTTATATTGTCCAAATGCTTTAATAACACAAAATCAAATCTTTGGATAAAATTATCCAGATATTCATCATCTTTACATTGCATTGATATACTTATCATACTTACTATTTATTAAATTTTAATGGTTTGTTCTAAAAAAATGAAAAAAAAAAAATTAAAATAAACTTTTTTCTTTTTGAGCACTAATATTTCATTATGAAACTATTAATAAAATTTCCCACTAGAAACAGAGTAAAAAAATTTTTTGATGTTTTAGATCTTTATTATGACTATCTTGAAGATAAGGATAATACGGAAATATGTGTTTCATTGGATACGGATGACAAGACAATGAACAATGACGCTATATTCAAAAGATTGGAAACCTATGATAATCTCTCCTATTTTGTTTCTAATAACAAAAGTAAAATACAAGCAATAAATGCTGATTTGGAAGAATTTGATGGCGATTTCGATATAATTTTATTGGCGTCCGATGATATGGTGCCCCAAATAAAAGGATACGACAATATTATTAGAGAAAATATGGAAAAATATTATCCAGACACTGATGGTGTTTTATGGTTTTTTGATGGAAATCGCCGAGATTTAAATACTCTTTGTATTTTAGGAAAAAAATATTATGATAGATTTGGATATATCTATCATCCTGGTTATAAATCAGTATACGTGGATAACGAATTCACACAAGTAGCGAATCGTTTAAAAAGGCAAACATTTATAGATCAATGTATTATAAAACATGAACACCCAGACATGCCTCAGTTCAGGGACAGGATCGATAATTTATATGTAGAAAATAGTAAATATTATCCAGCCGATCATAGTTTTTTTATGTTGAGACAAAAAAATAATTTTGGTTTAAAATGAAATTAATTTCTTTTTGTTTGTGGGGGAATATACCAAAATATACTATTGGGGCTATAAAAAACGCAGAATTAAAACAATCAATTTATCCGGATTGGATCGCCAGATTTTATTGCAGTGATAATGTTTCAGCAGATATAATAGAAAAATTAAAATCTTTTCCAAATGTTGAGGTTTGTATAATGCCGGATGATGGATGGAGGGCTATGTTTTGGAGATTTCTTCCAGCATCTGATCCTGATGTTTCAGCTATTTTGAGTCGTGACACAGATAGTAGGTTAAGCGTAAGAGAGAAAATGGCTGTTGATGTTTGGCTTGCTAGTGATAAGAGGTTTTTATCTTTGAGAGATCACCCATGGCATGATATACCAATTTTGGGAGGCATGTGGGGTGCAAAATATCCAATATTATCAAATATGAAAGAATTGATAGAATCATACAACAAAGGAAATTATTGGCAAGTGGATCAAGAGTTTTTAAGTAGAGTAATTTTTCCGATTGTGAGAAATGACACAATGTTCATTGACGATTTTTTTGGGGGTATAAGATTTCCTTCAAATAGAATAAATTATGAATTTGTCGGAGATTCTTTTGATGAAAACGATAATAGACATCCAGATTACTGGGTAGTCCTAAAAAATTATTTGGGGGGTTAACAAAATTTTGAACAATCTTACACAATATTTAACAATGGAAAACCTTAGTGTAAAGAATATGATGTCAAACTAATAAATCGGATGTTCTAAAAGTTGATAAGAATAAAATAAAATACAGACCTAATTGGATATATCAAATGATGTTGAAGTTTTTTCAAAATGTTACAAAAAATGATAATTATTTAATATTAGAATCCGATTCTGCTGTATTGAAAAAATTACCCTTTTTTAAAAAGATGTATACCATAATAGGCAAAAAATATTTTAAAATAAATGGAAATAGAATTTGAAAGTGTAGAAATATTTAGAAATCAATATAGAAATATACCTGGTTTTGTTTTTGGGTCCGGCCCTTCTTTAAAAGATATTAATATAAATTCTTTGTATAATAAGGGAGTTATAATATCATGCAATTCATCGATAGTGGAATTAGATTATGCCGACTTTTTTATATTTACTGATGGAGCTGTTCCATTTTACAATTTCTATAATGATGCTATTAAAAAATCAAAAAATATAATATTCGCGGGTAGAGGAATAGATTACAAATATTATTATAATAATATTAATGGTTACGGCGAAGCAATAGAACACAATAATAATAAATACTTAATTGACAGGAGATATGATAATAGAGGAAGGGGTTTTCTTAATAATGATTCTGACAACGCCGCCAATTTTGATTTTTTTGACGGAAAATTAATAGATGGCACTGATGTTTGTCACGTAGCATCTCATCTTTCTCATATATTGGGATGCAACCCAACATACATTATTGGTGTAGATTTAAAATGGGATGGCAATGAAAGATATTTCAGGTCTTTTTCAGATGATTCTATTTTGCAAAGAAACAATAGTCCATATAGATATATGGATAACAAATCTTATTTTGGTGATAATAATAGAGATATTTTTTTAAACATGAGCTATAATAGTTGGATAAAAATAACTAGAGAAAACAAAAATCTCAATATAAAATGTGCTAGTAAAAAAAGTCGACTTAATGATTTTTTTGATTATGTTGATATAAATAAAATATTTTAACAATGTTAAATAATAAAACGGTTTTAATAACAGGCGGAACGGGTTCTTTTGGAAACAAATTTGTTGATATCGTATTAAAGAGATTTCCGAATATCAAAAGAATAATAATATATTCTAGAGATGAAATGAAACAATATGAAATGTCACAAAAATATCCATCATGCAAATATCCATGCATGAGATATTTCATAGGTGATGTTAGAGATTTGAATAGATTGAAAATGGCAACTCAAAATGTTGATATAGTTATACATGCTGCTGCCATAAAACATGTGCCTGTAGCTGAAGAAAATCCAATGGAATGTATAAAAACGAATATCATTGGAGCGCAAAATGTTATAGATGCTTCATTAGAAAATAAAATATATTGTGTTGTGGCTCTATCAACAGATAAAGCGTCATCCCCAATAAACTTATATGGCGCATCAAAATTGTGTTCTGATAAATTATTTATAGCCGCGAACAATCTCAAAGGGCATAAAAATATAAAATTCTGTGTTGTGCGTTATGGAAATGTGATGGGTTCTAGAGGGTCCGTTATGCCATATTTTATTAAAATGAGAAGCAGTGGAATATTACCAGTGACAGATGAAAATATGACAAGGTTCAATATATCTTTAGATGATGGTGTTGAATTAGTTTTACATGCTATAGAAAAATCCTTGGGTGGAGAAATATTCGTTCCCAAAATACCGTCTTATAAATTAGTAGATGTGGCTCGAGCGATATCACCATCATCAAAGATAAATATTATTGGAATGAGGCCTGGTGAAAAGTTACACGAAGAAATGATATCTAAAAATGATTCATATAACACCATAGATGCTGGTGAATATTATATCATATTACCAACATTTTCATGGTTTTATAAAAAGGAAGATTATGTAAAATTTCATGACGGAAAAGATGTGCCAGTTGGATTTTCTTATTCATCAGATAAAAATAATGATTGGTTGACCACAGAAGATATAATATCATCTATAAAAAAATACATTGATCAAAATTTCATACCATTATGATATTCGCTTTTGTTCAAGCTAGGATGGGATCAACTAGATTGCCAGGTAAGGTTATGAAAAATATAAATAAAAAACCTTTGATATGGCATGTTATCGATAGATTAAAATATTCAAAAAATATAAATAAAATCATCATTTTAACAACAATCAATAAAAAAGACGATGTTCTTTTTAAATGGTGTCGAAACCATAATTTAGAAATTTTCAGAGGAGATGAAGAAAATGTTGTAAAAAGATTTTATGATGCCGCTATCAATTTTAAATTGAGTGATAATGACATAATAATTAGAATAACATCTGATGATCCTTTTAAAGATCCATTGATTATTGATAAAATGATAGATATTTTAACTGAAAAAAAATTGGATTTTATATTCAATAATTGCCCACCAACATTCCCAGAAGGATTGGATATCGAGATTTTTAGATTTTCTTTATTAAAAAACAACATTGACGAAATACAAAATTCATTTGACAAACAACACGTGACACAATATTTCTATAGGATGACTGAAATAAAAAAAGAAAATTTTTTCAATTCCGTCGATCAATCAGATTTAAGATGGACCATAGACACAATAGATGATTTGAAAATGACAAAAAAAATTTATAAACTTTTATATCAAGAAAATAATATATTCACAACAAATGATATTATAAATTTGCTTGAAAATAAGGTTGATATTAAAAATATCAACAAAAATGTGAAAAGAAGTTTTATGTATGAAAAGGATATCTAAAATAGAAAAAAAATATGTTCTTCAATGTTTAAATGATCAGTTTAGAACATCAAAAGGAAGCTATTTTACGTCTTTGGTTGAAAAAAAAATTAAAGATTTATATAATGTTAAACATGCTATAAGTCATTCTAATGGTACTGCAACCCTACACAACGCTATTAATTCATTGGGGATCGATAAAGATGATGAAATTATTGTCCCTCCATTAACGATGTCATCAACGGCTATATCTGTATTGATGAACAACTCCATTCCTGTTTTCGCTGATGTGGATATGGATACTTTTAATATAAGCCCAAATTCTATATTAAATGCGATTACACCCAAAACAAAAGCTATTATGGCGGTTTCATTATATGGACTATCACCGGATTATGATGAAATTTTAAAAATTTGTAATAAATATAATTTATTTTTGATAGAAGATAATGCTGAAAGTTTTTTAAGTGAATATAAAGGAAAACTAATTGGTTCTTTTGGAAATTTTTCTAGCTTTAGTTTTCAATCAAGTAAACATTTAACTTGTGGTGAAGGTGGAATGTTAATTACTAATGATGATGATTTGGCTGATAGAGCTAGAAGATTTTCAAGTCTTGGTTATCAAGGACTAAAAGAATCATCTAAAATAACGAAAAGCGATATACAAAATCCATCTTATGATAGGCATGTATCACTCGGATTCAATTATAGAATGTCAGAGATACAATCATCTATTTTACTTGGTCAAATAGAAAGATCTCGTAAATTAGTCGATAGAAGAATAGAAGTGGCTAATCTTTTTATGGAAGCCATAGATAATTGCGAATTTTTGAAATGTCAATATGTACCTGATGGTTATAAAAATACATGGTGGACTTTCTCAATGATATTAAAAACGGATAGTGATATAGATTGGTATAGATTCAGAGAAATCTTTTTAAATTATGGCGGAGATGAATATTATGCAGCATGGAAATTATCATATAAAGAACCTTTATTTTTAAACATGAATGACAATAGAATATGGCAGAAATATAATGAAAATATTTGTCCTAATGCTGATTATTTACAAAAGAAAATGATCCAATTAAAAACAAATTATTGGAATTTAAAAGATGCTGAAAAGCAAGTGAAAATTCTTAAAAAGACAATAAAAAAATTTAAATAAATATGTTTCCAAAAGAAATAGTCATAGGCGATAAAATAATAGGTGTGGGGCATCCCACATATATAATCGCCGAAATAGGAGCTAATTTTGATAATAATATAGAAAAAGCGAAATTGCTTTGTTTAAAGGCGAAAGAGTCTGGGGCTGATTGTGCAAAATTTCAAAGTTTCATATCTCAAAAAATAGTATCAGGAAAAGGATTTGCGAATATGAAATTGAAAGGTGTTCACGGTAGCTGGTCAAAACCAATTGAACAAGTTTTCAAAGAAGCTGAATTCCCAAGAGAATGGCACAAAGAAATTTCGGATTATTGTAAGGAAATTGATATACATTTTTCAACATCGCCATATGATTTTGAAGCTGTTGATTTATGTGAACAATTAAATGTTCCATTTATCAAAATTGGTTCTGGTGAAATAACATGGCATGAAATTCTTGAACACATTGCTAGTAAAAATAAACCAATGTTTCTAGCAACTGGTGATTCCACATTGTCTGAAATAGATGAAGCTGTTAGAGTGATAGAATCAACTGGAAATAATAATCTGGTTTTGATGCAATGCATAACCAATTATCCATCTAAAATTGAAAGCGCGAATATTAGCGTATTGAAGACATATAAGAAAGCGTTCAATATTTTAACTGGTTATTCTGATCATTCACCCGGTTTAGTTGTCGCTTTGGGTTCGGTTTCTTTGGGTGCTTGTGTAATAGAAAAACACTTTACTTTAAACAATAATGATATTGGACCAGATCATCCTCACTCCATGAACGTATCTGATTTCAAAACAATGGTAAAATGTATTAGAGAACTTGAAAAAGCATTAGGATCATCTAGAAAACAAGTTGTTGATGAAGAATCTGAAACAGTAATAGTTCAAAGAAGATGTTTATATGCTAATAAAAATATTTTAAAAGATGATATTATAAAATATGATGATATTATCGAACTGAGACCAGCTCTTGGTATATATCCAAAATATAAAAAAAATATTATTGGTAAACGGGCTAGTAGATATATTGAAAAATATACACCCATTTTTTGGGAGGACATAATATGATAAGCGAAAGAGAAAAATTTATGGCTATAATTGATGGCGAGATTTTAAAAAAATCAGATGCTATTATAATTTTAGAAGGAGACGGTGAAAATAGAAACGAGAAATCAGCCGAATTATACAGAAATGGTTGGGGAGAAAAAATTGTTTTTTCTGGTGGGTTTGATGATCCAAAATCAGGAGCCTACATACAAAAAAATATTCTTGATAAATTAATTTCTTTTGGTGTCAGAGGTGAAGATGTAATAGAAGAAAGAAATTCTAAAAACACAAAAGAACAAGGCGATGAAGTCATGAAAATTGTAAAAGAAAAAAATTGGAAAAAAATTATATTAGTTGCATCAAATTATCACCAATATCGAGCATATTTAACCTTTTTGAAAAGTATGGAAAATGCTAATTTATTAATAGAAATATTCAATGCCCCAGCTCGATTAAAATGGTTTGATAAAAATGAGTGGGGGGCCAGATATGAAATATTAGATCTAGAATTTGATAAAATCGATCGATATAAAGATCATTTAATGTCATATGAAAAAGCAATAAAATATCAGAAATGGAAAGAAAAACAAGTGTAGAAAAAGCTCAAATATTATTTGGAAAAAATTTTATAGGAAAAGAAGAAATTAATTCCATAACTAAATTTGCGAAACTATATGTAAGTGAATACAAAGAAAACATGATTAGTTTGCAAGATGATATTGATGTTAAAAATTCTATTTTGATATATGGAAAAGGTTTGGATATTAACGGAAATCTTTATAACATAAAAAACATGTTAAGTATATTCGGTAAAGAACCAGATAAAAATGAACCGTGTTTTTATAATCAAGATTGGTATCTAAAAGAAGATTTTATACATAAATCTTTGGATGAAAAATGGTATATTGTTAAAAAAAATGTGTGTCATACGAAAAAAATGTTAAAAGATGTTAAAAATCTCCCATCAACTATTTTATTAACCTACGTTTTTTTTATTAATTTTTTGGTTAATTCTGAAGTTTTATGGGAAGACGATTTTATTTGGACATCCGATGTTGATCACAATGGCGATAGAATATATTGTGGTAGATATTTTGATATTGAATCTTTTAATAAAAATGGTTTCAACATTCATAGACATTTAAAAATAAAAAATAATTTTGGATATGTATGATTAATGTTTTGATGCCATTTTATAATAGTGAAAAATATTTAAAAAGAAGTTTGGAATCGATACTCGCACAAACTTTTCGAGACTTTCAAATAATTTTATTAGATGATGGTTCCAATGATAATTCAGTAAATATAATAAAATCATATAATGATAATAGAATAAAGTTATTTGAGAATAAGAAAAATATGGGCAGAGGATATTCTAGGAATATTTTATTAGAGTTGTCTAACACCGAATTATCATGTTGGTGTGATTCTGACGACTATATGTTGCCTCAGAAGTTGGAAAAACAATATGATTACTTTTTGAATAATCAAGGTTGTTATTTTTTAGCCACAGAAATGTATGATATGAATGTTGATAAAATAATTGGCGTTGGATGCAATAAACATTGGATGATTAATGAATTAACATTGTAAAAATTAAAAATTAGCAATTGTATAAATCATCCAACAGTCATGTTTAAAACAGAAATAGCCAAAAAATTGAAATTTAATGATACAATGAAATTTAATGAAGACTGGGATTTTTATATTAGATTATATCAAATGGGTTATAAAGTAGAGTGTCTTAATGATATATTATATGTCTATAAACTTTAATCAAAAATAATTATTTAAAATGGATTTGATGTATCATGCCGGTCTCGGCGACAATATAATATGTAATGCAATAGTTAGAAATTTTTGTAAAGAATATGAATTTATAAATATTTTTGTAAATAGTAATAATTACGTCTCTATTGAATTCATGTTTAGAGATATAAAAAATTTGAATTATATAATATGGAATCATAATAAGAAAATAGAATTTGAGGGATATTTTGATGAAAATTCTTCAGATTTTTATAAATGGTATCAAAACAATTTAAAAAATGGCTTAAATGGCACATTAAATGGTGTCGGAGCAAATAACTACTCGTTACAAAATAAAAAAATTATTCGTATAACAAACAATAATACAAACATAAATTTTGATAGATCTTTTTATGAATGTGCTGGATTGGATTTTAACAAAAGGTGGGATGACTTTTATGTGGATAGAGATATTCAAAAAGAAATATGTTTTTTTGAAAAATTTAATATATCTGGTGAAAAATTTATTTTTTTACATGAAGGCGGTAGTTCTGGTATGTCAAAAATAAATAGAAAAAAAATTAGTAATGATTTACCAATAATTGAAGCTAAAAGAGAACTTACAGACAATATTTTTGATTATTGTTATATAATAGAGAATGCTGCTGAAATACACTGTGTTGATAGTAGTTTTTTATTTTTAACAGATTCTATTAAAACAAATGGTGATTTATTTGTTCATCGATATACAAAAAAATTGAGTAATAGTGAAATGCCAACTTTAAGAAAGAATTGGAATATAATGTAGAAAATAAATTAAAAACATGAAATTTAAAGCTGTCATCTTAGAAAAAATAAACAAACCTCTTGTCATAAAAGAAATAGAAACAACACCACTAAAAAGAGGGCAAGTTTTAGTAAAAAATTTGGTGAGTGGCTTGTGCGGTGCCCAACTACAGGAAATACGTGGCGAAAAAGGAAATGCGAAATTTGTGCCTCATCTTTTAGGGCATGAAGGATGCGGAATTGTTCAAGAAGTTGGCGAAGATGTTACCAATGTTAAAGTTGGGGATAAAGTTGTTATGCATTGGAGAAAAGGAAATGGTATAGAATCAGATTTTCCAGAATACATAATAGATGGAAACAAGAAAAGTTCAGGAAAGATAACAACATTGAGCGAATACTCAATAATCTCTGAAAATCGTTCAACATCCGTACCCATTGATACTCCAGATGATTTTTGCGCGTTGCTGGGATGCGCTATAACAACAGCTTACGGCGTTGTAAATGATGAGATTAATTGGAGCTGGCAACATAAAAATAATAAAATTTTAATTATTGGTATCGGAGGAGTTGGTTTGAATATATATGAAGCTTTAATGTCTTATTGCCTTTTCAAAGGTGGTGAGATTACATGCTTAGATAAATTTGATAAAAATGATATAAAAACCATTAAAAGTCTATCTGAAACTAATTCTAAATTTGATGTTATAATAGATACAACTGGAAATTCTGAATTGATATCCGAGTCTTTGAAATATTTGAATGACAATGGTCAGTATATTATAGTCTCCCAAATCAACAGCGATTTAATAATAAATAAAGATATATTCAATTCAATGTTTTCAGAAAACGGGAAGACAATAAAATTTTCACAAGGTGGAAAATCTTTTCCATCATATCACGTTCCACATTATATAAAAATGCAAAAAGAAGGAGAATTATCCTATGAAAAAATCATAACACACAAATTTGATATGAATGAAATAAATGAGGCGATAGAATTATTGAAGACTGGAAATTGTGGTCGAATAATGATAAAAATTAATTAACAAAATATATGAAATATAAAGACGCTTTAATACAATCAATGAATAAATTAGCCGAAGATCCAAAAACACTTTTTTTGGGATATGGCGTTAAATATGGGAAAGCTTTGAACACTTTGAAAGATGTTAATCTAGAACAGATAATAGAAACTCCACTAGCAGAGAATTTAATGATGAGCATGGCTATTGGATTATCTATAGAGGGTTATAAACCAATAGTTTATTTCGAAAGATTTAATTTTATATTAATAGCTTTAGATTCTATTGTGAATCATTTGGATATGTTTAGAGAGATATCTGATAATCAATATAGACCAAAGGTTATAATAAGAGTTACGGTTGGAAGAAAACTGACACCTTTTTTTACAGGGCCAACACACACAAGTGATTTCACCGAAGCTTTGAAAAAATTAGTAAAGTTCCCGGTTTTGAATCCAAAAACACCAACCGAGGTTATAGACGCTTATAGATTTGCGAGTCAATATGAAAATAGTGTGATGATAATAGAAGACGCTGATATTATTGATATAAATTACTGAAAAAATAATAAGAAATGATATGATGAAAAAAGAAGAATTAATAGATTTTGAAAATGATATAATAGAATTATATAAAAAGGGATATCTTCCTTATGTAATGCATTTTTGTGGTGGTAACGAGGACGAATTGATAAAAATATTCGAAAAAATAAAACCGAATGATTACATATTTTCTGATCACAGAACACATTATCATTATTTATTGGCTGGTGGTAGTAAAGAAAAGTTGAAGGACGATATAATGAGAGGTAAAAGTATGTTTGTCTTTGATAAAAAATTGAATTTTTTGTCAACATCTATTGTGGCTGGCGGACCTTGTATAGCCGCTGGAATGGCAATGGGAATAAAATTAAAAGGTGATGATAGACACGTTTGGTGTTTTATTGGTGATGGAGCTGAAGATGAGGGTCATTTTTATGAAGCTGTTAGATATGTAGATGGTCATGATCTGCCTTGCACTTTTATAATAGAAGATAATAATAGAAATGTTGATACCCCCAAAATAGAAAGATATGGCAAAAATGCGATGAACTGGCCATCTTGCGTAATAAGATATCATTACGAACCAATTTACCCACATTGTAGTGTTCCTATGAAGGAATGGTTAAAATTTAAGATGTATGAATAATTACGCCAATATAATAGAATTAATAATATTATTTCTCAAATTTTTCTTGTTAAAAAGTAAATATAAAACCAATGTGGAATTATGAAGATTTAATAGACGGCGCTATAGGTTATGGTAGAATATCAGACTTTATTATTACAAATAACAAGACTCCTTTAAATAATGATATATTAGAAAAAGACGCCATAATACTTTGTAGAACAGATTTAATTGATTTTTTATTTAGTTTCATAAAAAATTCAAATAAAAATTACATATTGATCACACATTTTACAGATCGTCATGTTAACGAATCAGAAGAACAAAGAACACACAATAATTCAGCCATATTTAGTCATAAGCCGTCGTGTGTTATAAAATGGTACGCGACGACGACGACTTTCCATCATAAAGATTTAATTCAAATACCATTGGGATTTGGTATTCATTGGGAACACCCAAATTGGCCAAGATTCAATGAAAAATATAGGCAATGGATGTACGACAATTGCGAGAGATTGGTAAATATTGAAAAAAATAACAATACAGTATATTGCAATTTTACTACTGGTGGATTTCAATCTTATAGGGATGATGTCGTAAAAAAGTTACAAACTTCTGGTATAAATTGCTTTGTTAGAGAAAAAAGAATACCTTTTCCAGAATATTGCGAAGAAATGGCAAAATATAAATTTGTAGCTTCGCCGCCAGGTGATGGTATTGATGCTCATAGAAATTGGGAAGCTTTATACTTAGGTTGCATTCCAATAGTCTTGGATAGTATGCCCGTGGCGTCATACAATGGGTGGTTCACTTATAGGGGGAATGTTAGGGGCGTGAACATATACGAAAATTATGATTTACCGTTTTTAGTCGTTGATAATTATTCTAAAATAAATTATAATTTGTTGAATAATTATCTAGACTATTATAAAAAGCATGATTTTAAATATGAACAAATGAATTTATCTTATTGGGAAAATAAAATGAAAAATGATTTAAAAAATTGTTCAGATTAAAAAAAAATTATATTTAATGAAAATATTGATAATAGGGGATAGTTGTAGAGACGTTTTTGTTTATTGTGAAGCTATAAGATTGGCACCGGATGTTCCAGTGCCTGTTTTAAATATTGTAAATGAGATCGAAAACCCAGGAATGGCTAAAAATGTTCATAGAAATATTATTAGTCTTGGGGCCAATTGTGATATATTGACAAATAGTAATTGGTATAACATAACAAAGACAAGATATATCCATGATAAAAGCAATCATTCGTTTTTTAGAGTGGATTCTAAGTGTGAAATAGACAGAATAGATTTAAAAAAAATTGATTTTGATTATGATATAATTGCCATATCTGATTATGATAAAGGATTTTTAAAAAAGGAAGATATAGAATATATTTCCAAAAAAAATAATAATATTTTTATTGACACTAAGAAAATTCTTGGTGATTGGATCAAAAATGTTTCTTTTATTAAAATAAATAATTATGAATATTCTCGTAGTATAGAATATATCAAAAAAAATAAAGATGTTGATGATAAGATCATAAACACAATGGCAGAACAAGGTTGCTTTTATAGAGGAAAAAATTATCCAGTTAAGAAAGTTGAAGTCAAAGATGCGTCTGGCGCCGGTGATACATTTTTTGCAGCATTAGTATTTGAATATTCTAAGAATAATATCATAGAAGACGCCATAAGATTCGCCAATGATTGTGCTTCAAAGATAGTCCAACATAAAGGTGTTGGCGTGATATAAAAACAATAACAGCAAATAGATAATATGAAAAAAATAATAAATTATCATGAAAATTCTAATTATACAGGAACAGGGGCGACATGAAAAAAATAAAAACTATCGCGAGTCTCTATCTTTTGATCGCGGATTTAAAAGATTAGGAATAGATAGTGTTGTGTGGGGATTGAATTATCCAACATTTAATATTTCATTCAATGAAATATCGAAAGATTGTGACGCGATTTTATTGATAGAAAATTATGAAAGTGGGTGGCTACCGAACATTAGTAACTTTAAAGGGTTAAAATTTTTTTGGAGCGTTGATTCACATATTATACCACAACAACATATTCAAATGTGTAAGAATAATAAAATTGATATAGTATTAAATGCTATAGAATCACATGGTCGCTATTTCAGCCCAGCTAAATCGTATTATTTCCCAAACGCACATGATGATGAATTATTGGATTATAGACCAGATATCCAAAAAATTTATGATGTTGGTTTTTGTGGTAATTATGTTAATAGAAAATCTTGGATAGATACTATACCAAATATCAAGAGAGACATATTTGTTATAGGGGATGATATGGTAAATGCGATAAATTCCTATAAAATACATTTCAACAGAAACGTGGCGAATGATATAAATTATCGAACACCAGAAACATTGGGATGTAAAACCTTTCTTTTAACAAACTTTACAGAAAACTTGGATAAAATTTACAAAATAGGGGATCATTTGGATATTTATAATGACATAAATGATTTAAAAGAGAAGATAAATTATTACTTAAATAATGAAGAAAAGAGAAAAAAAATTGAAGAATCTGGATATCAGTGGGTTAAACAGAATCACACTTATTTGAAAAGATGTGAGAGATTAATAGAGATAATAAAAGAAAATATCTAACAGGAATGACCAGTGAAGAATTAATACAATTTGAAAAGGAGATAGCCGATTATTTTAATGACGCTAAAATAAAGGCCCCTGTTCATTTATATAATGGAAATGAAGAACAAATGATAGAAATTTTCAAAAAAATAGAAAAAAATGATTGGGTCTTTTGTAGTTGGCGAGCTCATTATCAATGCCTTTTGAAAGGCGTTCCAAAATTGAGGCTAAAAAAGGATATTTTAAATGGCAAATCTATGGGATTGTGTTATCCAGATTATAAAATCTTTTCATCTTCTATTGTTGGGGGAAATATACCAATAGCCACTGGGGTTGCTCTGGATATAAAACGGAAAAACCTGAGTAACAATGTGTGGTGCTTTGTTGGGGATATGACATCTGAGACCGGAACGTTTTATGAAAATTGGAAATATGCCGTAAATCATTCTTTGCCAATAACTTATATAATAGAAGATAATGAAGTTTCTGTTTGCACGGATACTAAAAAAGTTTGGAACGAAGAAGAATTATTTTTTGAAAAAGAAACAAGAAAGATAATTTATTATAAATATAAGTCAGAATATCCACACGCTGGTGCTGGAAAAAGAGTACAATTTTAAAAAATGGAGAATTTAAAATATTTCGATGAATTAAAACGTTCGATGGATTGGTTGGGGGAGAAAGAAGATACTTTTTTCTTGGGTCAAGCTGTTGAATATCAAGGTACTGCAATTACCAATACATTAACTGGTATTGATAGAAACAAATTATTAGAAATGCCAGTAAATGAAGATATGCAAATGGGTATGTCTATCGGCATGGCTATGAACGGAACAATTCCAATTTCGATATTTCCAAGATGGAATTTTTTAATATTAGCAACAAATCAAATTTTAAATCATTTGGATCAAATATCTCTTATGTCAAATTATAATGCTAAAGTAATTATAAGAACGTCTATTGGGTCTGTAAGACCACTAGATCCCCAGCATCAACATCGATCAGATTTTACAGATGGTTTTAAATTGATGTGTAAAAAAATAGATATCATTCGTTTGAACGAGCCTTGGCAAATATATAATGCTTATAAAAGGGCATATGAGAGGCAAGATGGCGTGTCAACAATATTAGTGGAATGGGGAGATTATTATAATGAAAAATGATTATTTAAAGAACAAAAAGATTTTAATAACAGGATCAAGCGGGCTTGTTGGTGCCAGTTTCATTGAAAGTTTATCTGGTGAAGAATGTGAAATTTGGGCTTGGGTAAAAAATGACGTGCCTCCTTATTTACAGAACATATTGAATAAATGCCATATAATAAAAAAAGATTTAACAGAAAGGGAATCTTTTTCAGATTTACCACAATTTGATATTATTATACATTCGGCTGGTTATGCTCAACCAATGAAGTTTTTGGCGGACAAAACAAGAACAATAGAAATAAATACAATGTCTACGATATGGTTGATGGATAAACTATTAGAGGGCGGCAAATTTTTATTTATTTCATCCAGTGAGATTTATAATGGGCTTGATAAATATGATATAAAAGAAACAGATATTGGAAGAGCAAACACCGATCACCCGAGATCTTGTTATATAACAAGTAAAAAATGTGGCGAAAGTATATGTTATTCATATATAAATGATAGAGGAATTGATGCAAAAATAGCGAGACTCGGTTTAACATATGGGCCTTATGTTAAAATTGGGGATAAGAGAGTTATAAATACTTTAATTGAAAAAGCCATATTTGAAAAAGAAATATCACTATTGGATGGGGGGGATGCTATAAGAACTTTTTGCTTTATAACTGACGCAGTTGAAATGATGTGGAACATACTTCTAAATGGTAAGAACGTAGTTTATAATGTGGGTGGAATATATTATTGCTCCATATTAGACATTGCTAAAAAAATAGGCAGACATTTCGATAAAGAAATTGTGGTGCCAATAGAAGATAAAAAATTGGAAGGAAGTCCGAAAATAGTTAATATAGATATATCTAGATATTTATTAGAATTCGGAAATAAATCATTTGTTAAAATAGATGATGGTATAGAAAAAACTATTGAATGGATAAAATATATTCATTCTTTTTAATTATTTTTTCTTTATTAACATACCAACATAAGAGAAATTTTTGCCATATAAAGTGAAATCATTTGTGTTGAACGTCAAGTTTTCTCTTCCACTTGTTGAGCTATCAAAAATGAGCCTTCCGCCATAATATATTTGAAAATCTGCAGCATTTCTAAGATATTCATCTCCTATTTCCTTACTTGTTTTACGTGGGGGTTGTGGGGGCGGTGATGGTGGAATGGTTTTTTGAACAGGTTTCGCTTTCTGTAAAGGATATAAAGGAAACGTATCTCTATAAAATTTATTTATAGCATCATAAATCAATATATTGCTTCTTTTGTTAGGATAAATATCGGAATCCGTACCACTTGGTTTGGCTAAATAAGGTATGAAAGAATAAGCCTCGGGCTGTGCAGCATTATAAAATGAGTCTATCGAGCCATTTTCATCTTTTGATAGATTTATTATTCTTTCAAATAATCCTCTGTTATTATTGACTATTATAGCAAATCTACCGAATGCTTTCGATACTTTTTGAACATAACGATTTATAAAAGTTGTTTTCGGACAATTCAATAGATTTAATCCAAGATACAACATTTCCCAAGTGGATGGGACGGTTTCAAGAAAGTACTCCAATCTTTTTTCAAAATCACCACATAATATAATATCATCTTCAAAAATAGCAATGGTTTTAGAATTTTTACTTAAAGCGTCCTTCAACACTCCGATATGACTTTTGAGACATCCTATTTCAGGGTTTTCTTTTAAATCCACAGCTTCAAATCTAGAAAATTTAATGTTTCTTTTATTGAAAAGATCATTCATAGCGAGCATTCTATCTTGTCTTCTTGCTAGATTGATGCAGTAAACTTCATTTGTTGTTTCATTTAATATAGAAACGGAAATAGTATGTTCTTTTATAACTTGTTTTTCTTTAATCGTTTCTTTATTTGTCTCGATGATCATTGGCGGTTTCACATCTTCCTGAATAGACGTTGTTTGATTTTCCATTTGATTTTCCATTTCTTTCACATCATCATATTTCACTATCCAACTATCTAGTTCTCTTGTTTTACCACCTGGCGTGTATCTACCTTTAGAAAAATTCGGAAAAAGATACGTTATATGTATAGGAAAAATCGTCTCCTTTTTTAATTTTAACCATCTTTCGTAACAGCCTTCGTGATCAGTGTACCATTTATCTTTAAATTTAACATCTTGCTCAAAATAAAAAGAATAATGTTTTAATTTTTCTGATAAAAGAATTTTATTTTTATTATTATTATCCAATACAGGTGGCTCGTGAGATTTGAAATATTCTCCGTTCCAATCCCATAATCTTATAAAAGGATTACCAGCCCAATGATTACCAGCCGCCACAAGACCCTCACCTAAAAACTGATATACCATAAACTCGCCAGTAGATGCTCCTTTTTGTATAAGTTCTCTTTCAGATTTTATTATCTGTTGTTTATCCCATTGCTCGTCAATATCCACTTGCCATAAGAAACAACTATCCGTTATTTTTTTCACCTCATCAATGGCTCTATTTACCATATCATCTTTACTATTCCACACACCATTTGATTCAACAAAAATTATGTTATTATGTTTATTTTCTAAATCTTTTATATAGTCTATGGTTCCATCTATAGATTTTCCATCTTTATGATATTCATCTAATATATTTTTACACCATCTTGTTGAGCCTTTATTAGATGCCGCCCCCTCGACAATTATCCAATAATCAAACATTTTTGGCATAACATTTCCATAATCATTGTGCTTCAAATGATGAATGCCATTCAATATTATAGTAAAAGCTATTCTTAATTTCTTATTAATTTTTTGATTTATGTTGTTTTTTATTGCTTCAAAAACATTAGTTTCTGAAAACTCTTTTGATATTATGTGTTCGTTTATTGTTCCAATATACCACTCTTGTTTCTCATCTTTTATAAAATTAATAAATGTCATATTTTCGTTATAAAAATTTTCTTTTACTTGACAAAAAGCATATGGCCCGGATGACCTTCCAACTATTATATTACAAAAAGTTGATAAATAAGATATCTCGTTTAAATTTTTCTTTTTTCCTATAATGTCATCGACCAACAGTATATTATCTCTATAATTAGATACTGGCGCGGTTATAATAAAAATGACATTTGGAAATTCTTTCGAGAGCGATTCAATAATTTTATCAAAAGAAAATTTATTTATCTGGGCAGAATATACTTCGCCATTTGATATTAAAACTTTAAAAGAATTTTTATTTGATTCTATGAATTCATCAATTTTTTCTATATAGAATTTGAAATAATCTATTGTTGGTATATAATATTCAATATTCTGGTCTATATCGATCTCTAGTATATCGTAAATTTTTTTATAAATTTCATAATTGGAGTTTAGATTTATTCCTATACTATTTACATATTTTCTATTACATTGGCCTACCCAAGTATTTATAAATAATGTATCATTATCAATTATATAATCGATTTCTTTTTTACATCTTTTATCAATTTTTGAAATGTCAATAGTTTCTATATTTATGTCTCCAAGCACATCAGATGGTTCCCATACACTATTTTCTATTGAATGATAATAATAAAATTCCGCTTTATTGTATTTTTTCATTATATCTTTAATAAACTCTCTAGAATAGTGAATATCTCCATTATGAAAATGATTAAAAAATATTATTTTTTTATAATTCAACGTGTCGTCAATACTTTTTGTTGGAACGAATAAATATGGTTTTTGAATTCTATATTTTTCTCTCTCTTTATAATCTCCGTATGTGGCCCTTTTTTCTGTAATATGATAATGATATATTTTTATATCTAAGGATGGATTGTGGACTTTATATCCAGCTTTGTCAAATTCATAGGCTATAGCATTGTCACAACCAGCTCTACCGAAACCAAAATCACCAATTAATTCTTTTTTTGGTTTTCCAATAAATATCCATGAATCTTGACTACAACCGGGTTTGTATCTGACATTATTTCTGTAAACTTCATCAAAATGTAATACTTCAAATGGTTGAAAATTAATGATGTCCCACCTAGACAATAAATAAGCTTGATCTTTTTTTATATTATTTTTAATGATTTTTATTCCATCTTTTTCTATATAACAATCAGAATTTATAATTATATTAATATCATTTTCACCAGATAAAGAGTCTATTATATTAAAAAAATCTCTATATCGAGGAAAAGTAGAATCAAAATTTATTTTTTTAATTTTATCATTTTTTAATAATAATTCATCCGAGCATAATATGAATATGTTGTCTATCAAAGAATTCTTTATTAATTTATCTAGACAAAACATATATTCCCGATATCTATCATCATTCTCATCTTTGTAATAATTACAAAAAATGTTTATTTTTTTATTTCTCTCAATAGATATTGTGTTTTGAGCGCCATATGACCATTCATTGTCTATAAAATCAATGTTAAACATATGCCCATCATCAAAATTAATTTTATAATTCATTTATAGACCCCTCCATCAAATCTTCTTCATCTTTTAATTTTTGAACTATGGTTTCACACACCTTATCCATAGTAAAATATTTTTCATAGACCTTTCTAATTTGTTCTCTCATATAACCAATTCTATTTTCTGAAATGTTCAGCAATATTGTTTTTAACGCATCAACTTGATCAACATGCACAAAAACACAAATGTCTTCCCAATTTATATCGCTTTCCCAAGGTATCCATTTGTTATCATATATATAAACTGGTATAGCTCCAAGTTGAAAGGATTCTAGAATTCTATAACTAGTTGGGCCGTTGCCTCTTGGACATAAAGAAAAAATTGATCTTTCTGTGATATCTTTAAATTCATATTCTTTATATTTTTCTATATCTATTCTCCAATTCTGTAATCTTATATAAAATTTATCATCACCCTCAAACAAATCAAATATTTTTTGCCTCACCGGATGAGTATTTCCACCGATAAACGAGCAGAATATATTTCTTTTTTTATCAAAATTTATATTTTTCATCTTAGAAACAACATGTGGCATGCAAATGATATTATTTGATTTATATCTATCAGTAATTTTTCCACTTCCACAGAATATGATAGTGTCTTCAGGTAAACTTCTAATAGATGTTATATCAGGATTTAAATTTATTTTATTATTATCAGTCAAATCTTCGTGTTGACATATAGTGAAATATTTCTCATTTCTATCGAGTTTTAATAAATATTTCTCAAATTTTATTCTATCTCCTTTATTATAACTAAAATTGTTATTTATATTTGTCCAGAAAATAGGTATATACAACCTTTGTGTTTGTATGTTATTATTAATGAAATAGTTATAAAAATATTCCTCTATATAGTGGCCTTCATGATATGGTGGATATACCGGATACATGGCGGGCGGTCTAAAATTTGAAGTTTTTTTAATAATTTTATTTTGATAATTAGTGTTCATATTTATCTTTTACTTCGTTTAAATTATTTATGTTAAAAAATATATTGTTTCTTTTATCAGATTCTATTGTTAAAGTTTTATAATCAACTTGCAAGTGTTGGTTCCAACCAACGAAACATCCATTATACATATTGCTTGGAAATATCTCAACAACTTTTTTTAATTTATTTTTATTACAAAATATCATATTCGAGAAACAACCCCCATGTATACCAACTATGATTTCAGCGTTATAGAAATAGTTTATTATATCAGATAGATTTTCAACACCATTTATTATAATAAATCCCATATCCGTGAAAAAATTGTGCACCAAATTAGGATTCAAAATGTCCCTACAAACATTTGTTCTAGTTAGAAATAATTTATATTCTTTTTCTCCACTATCAACAAAATAAGATTTATATTTATCTCTACAATATATCAACGATTCATTCGAAAAAGCGCAAGGAGCTTCGCCGAATAGCCAATGTGGATATATTAACTTTTTTACCTTGAATAGTGTTTCATTGTTTGGGTGGTATATTCTATTTTTCACAGAAAACAAATTCATTTCTTCGTTATATCTTCCCGGACTAAACCTATTTATTGTGGCTGTGCTCCCAACAAGATATTGGGTATTATCATTTATTAAATCTTGCACATGTCTTAATTTACACAAACAATCATATCGATGGGCAAAAGGCCATAATGAATAATAATGTGTTAAATCAACATAATCATATTCATTGTCAAGCTCCACCACAGAAGAATAACCAAACTTATCAGTATAAACTACATCATGCAGTCTACTCAATTTCAGAATATTCTTATTGCTATCTAATATTATTCCATTTGAGGATATATAAACATTTTCTAGTATACTATAGTCATTCATTCTTTTTAATAATTTTTTATTATGCTTTCATCTGGCCATTTTAACCAAAATTTATCAGGACAAATTTTTATGTTTTTTTCATCAGAAATTAATGATGCTATATAAGAAATTCCACTATTACTAGTTACTAATATTTTTGAACTTATCATATAATAAATAGAATCAGATAAATTGTCGTTCACGTGAAAATGAATATTTTTATAAAATATTCTATCTTTAATTTCATAGAAACCGTCATCCACATTACTCGAGAATATTCTAACGTTATAATCTGGATAATCTTTATATAGATCATTTAGAATATTAGTGAAATAATTTATGTTGATATATCTATCAGACCATATATTACTGGATTTCACGTCATCTCTTCTTATATGTAAAGATATTGTATCTGTTGACACTTTTTCTTTATTGGAATAATATTTTATTTTTAACTTATTTCTTATTTCATCATTATATTTTCCAACGAAAGATGATAGTTCTTTCGAATCAAAAAAATTATATAAATATAAATCATCGGATTTTGATGATAGATATTCATTTAAAGGCAGATTCTCACTATTTATGATATTTTCTTTATAATCATTAAACATCATTTCACCAAAGGATAAATTTAGTATTTTATCCATATCACAAGAATTGCCAACAAAATTATGGTGGTAGAATAATATATTATTTTTCATACAGAAAACATACCCGGCTAGCCACTCAGTGAATTGATGCCCAAATCTAGCTCCTCTATTGGGTATCACCGATATTTTTTTCATAAATTTTTTATCGTGTATTTTGGTATAAATAATTTTGTATGCCCGTGACAATGTAAATATTTTATTCTCACCTTATTATCATTGAAGAAACCAAAACACTTATTATCTTCTATCAATAATTTTTTTATTTCGGTTTTTTCTTCGATTGAGTGTTCCCATTTACCATTCTTTTTTTGATCGATCATACAAGTTTGATAAAAAACCCCATCTATATTTTCATCCATTTGTTTAAAGGTTTTGTCGTCGTGTAAATATTTATACAAACTCCAAAAATGCATGTCAGAAACACCACCAGCGCCTATTTTATTATTTATATTATAATTATATCGAATTCTTTCTTCTTCTAAATTAAATCCCATTGGATCTTTTTGTGGATTCGAATATGAGTTTAAAACATAATCAACATATTCTGATAGAACCTTGGTGGCGTTATTAAAGAAACAACATCCAGCCGCCATGCCATGCAATAAAGTGATATCATAGTTCTTAAAAAAATCAGCGTCTTCTTTAACATCACTGAATACCAGAACATCTAGTTCTAGATGAAGAAATCTATTGATATTGTGTGTTTTACAAAAACTATTTAATATCATATATCTCATTATAGCATTTTTCTCAAAATTATATTGATTGGTGCTCAAGTGAATATAGTTTTTATTAAATTGTTGAACATTTTCATCTATATAATCTTTCACATCATAAAAAGTTGCGAATGGTAGATATTCTTTCAAAAATAAATCATCTGTTATTATTATTATTTCATCGTCCTGGTTTAAAAAATGACATTGTTTTATAGATGGCGCAATCCATTTTATAGAATTTTCTTTTTTATAACAAAAATGTTGACCATCGTTGTCGGATATTATTGCGTAAACTATCTTCATAATTTTATTATTTTTTCCAAACTTCATCCAATCCTATTTTCATATCGAAGCAATATCCATTGGATATCAAAATGTTTCTACACGATTCATCTTTTTCTTTGTTGTGTCCGTCCATTTCAATAAGAAATATACTTACTGGTATATTCCAATCAAAAGTTTTTAACACACCATATTCGCCTCCTTCAACATCAATAGAAAACAAATCTATTTTTTCTATTTTTATATCTTTTATTATTTTATATAAGGGCGTGGACTTCACCTTAAAGGATGTTGATTTATCCAAACTCCAATTCTTTTTATGAATATCACTCATACTATCAACTAAACCACCTATTGCGGCATATCCCAAAAAATCGATATCTCCTTCAAATTCCGATATCGCTACATTAAAATTCTCGCAATTTGGTCTATTTTTTATGAGCATATCATATTGTCTTGTTGGCTCTATTAGTATGCCTCTCCAATTTAACTCGTCTTCGAAAAATTTTGTATTAGAGAACGTTATACCGTCCATTGCCCCGAGCTCTATAAAAAACCCATTCTTATAGTTTAAATATTTTTCATATAATATTTTATCTTCTTCTTGTTGACTATAGAATTTCATAAAATTAATTAATTTTCCAACATGTAAAAATCATCACAAGTTTTATTTAACATGAAATCTGGTAGATTTAATTTTTTATAATTTTTAGATTTCATCAAATCCTTAAAGTTATCCATATTACTATTATTATCAATACTAGAATTGTTTTCTACAACAATATAATTTATGAAATATTTTTCAAATGGGAAATTTTTCATCACATCATATTCGTGTCCTTCTACATCAAGTGATAAAAAATCTATATTTTTTGGTGAATTAAATTCATCTAACACATTGTCTAATGTTTTGGTTTTCATTTTTATTCTAGGGTTTTTAATATTTTCTCTAACATAATATCCAGAGCTTTGTGGATTATCATCATCTATTATGCCACTTCCAGCGCCAGCCATTAAGAAATCTAATTCTAACCCGTTTTCATAACTTATCAGAGCATTTGACGTATAACATTTTCTATTCTTTTTTAAATTTTTATACGACTCTGGAATCGGCTCTATTAAAACTCCGTTCCAACCTAACTCTTTTTCAAAAAAATAACTATTACTAATTATCAATCCATCCAGCGCCCCTAGTTCTATAAAGAACCCATTTTTTTTATCTCCTATGAAATAAAGAAGAACTTTATCTTGTTCATATTGAGATTTAAAACTATTTTTATCATACTTATCAAATATCATTATTCTTATAATTATTTTTTCTCACATGAACCACGTGATTTCCAGTTATCATATCAAAAGGCATTTGTCCAACATCAACTGGAATAGGAATAGACACGAATTCTGATGAATATTCTATTTCTCCGTATCCACTATTATATCTATCTTTTGGCCAGTCTTTACTATAAAATCTTATTGCTTCATAAACAAATTCACATGACCCACCAAAGGATTTAATCAGTTCAGCAAAATATTCTTTATTTCTAAAAAAACTTTCACCGGTGTTTGTGTTCTTATCTAAACCGGAATCATCTTTGACTCTCGGAGTAGAAACAAACTGAATAGCCATTATTCCATCTGGTTTTAAAGATCGCAAACAATTCTTTAATTCAAATATGAGAAGATCAGTATATATGTGTTGAACAGTATTGAAAACAATAATAATGTCAAAATAATTTTCTGGCATTTCAATCATATTATCAGGTGTATAAGTTTTTTCACAATATTTTTCTATTTTCTCTAGAGCTATTTTAGAAACATCGACCGCGCTTGGAAAACAACCCATTTCAGAAAATCCTTTTATAGTATATCCCATACCAATTCCTATTTCAAGAACTTTTAGACCTGTTCTCAAATAATCATTTAATTTTAAAAAGTTTATTGTTTTATTATACTCCGAGCCTGTTAACCCCATTCCGTTTTTAGATATATGGCACTCATTCCAAAAAGATAATGTTGTTTCATTCAATTTCATTGGACCTATTTTTTCTTTTTATATATAATTAAGAAATGGTCCTACAATGTTTTTGTTAAAATATTTTAATATATAAATTATATATGAAACACTTGAAACTATATGAGCAATATGATTTTGAAGATCTATCTGATGAAGAACTTTTTGGTAAAGAAGAAGATTTTTATGAACCAAAGGTCGGAGATAAAATTTTGATTTTACCAAAATTGGAAGAATATATTATTAGTAGAGGTTGGGCCAAATGTATGATGGGGTTAATAGGACGCGAGTTTTATATTGATAAAATAAGTAAAAATATGATAGGTATAAAGAAATATGAAACAAAAGAAGGATGGTATTTTTACAGGGACTGTTTTAAAGTAATCCAAAAAAAGTAAAATGAGACATTTGAAATTATATGAACAATTTGATTTCGATGATTTTTCTGATGATGAGCTTTTTGGCGAAGAGGAGCCCAGATTTTAAGTGTGGAGAAAGAGTGTTTACAACTAATGATGGACATGAAAAAGGAACTGTTGTCACTTATAGTCTTTATGGTGGAAAATCTTATTTGATATGTGCGGATAATGATAATTCATATACTTCATATTCAAATAATATTCCACCACGTCACGCTTTATTGTTACGGGATACATCATTGAAAAAATTTAATAATAAATAAAAAATCATTTTAATATATAAGAATATGAAACATTTAAAAACATATAAAGAAATAAACGAAGAAGCCGATTACATGAACGTAACTGGCTATGGCACAATGGGGAATGCTGGAGATCAACACGTCACATCTTTCAGTAAAGGACCGATGTCATTTTTGGTTAGACAACCAGAGCTCGTTGGTGTAGTTTCAGATGAAATCGAAGATCCATATTTTGATAATAAAAAAATAAAGCTCAGAAGAAAAAAGAAAAATAGAAAAATTGAGCAAATGAGAATAGACAAGTCTACAAAACTAAGAAATATGGATATAAAATCAAGAAAAAATTTGGAAAGTTTTAATGAAGGAGCTGGAACAATAATAATGGCTGGCATATTTTTTATTATATTTTTAAGAAAATTAATAAAAGATATAAAAGATAGAAGATATCAAAAAATGCTGACTAAAATTATAAATGATCTTCATAATGATGATTTGAAAGTCACAACAAACACTCATAATATATTAATAAAGGCTGGTAGATATATCGTTATGATCAATAAAGATCTAAAAACCGCTAATTTCTTTGAAATCGGTGAAAATGGTATGGCTCCTATTCATATAGAAGATGGAAAAATGTTTTTTATATCCGAGAGACCAATACAACTAACTGATGACCAATATGAATTTTTAATTAGAAATATTGAATCGAAAAAGAATGTTTTCAGAATATGAAACACTTGAAACTATACGAACAATTTGAGTTTGACGAGGATGATCCCTGGGGTGAAGATAAACCAAAAGAATATGGTTTAAAAGGATGAGGACCCTTTGATGACATATTAGAATATAAGGAAAATGAATTCTCGATACATGATAATTTTCAATGTCGGGATAGAATTGTTGTTACCACCTTTCACGATGATTGCTATGGTGAAGTTGGCACAATTGTGGGACTTTTGCGAAAACCTCGTCACATATTAAGCGTGAGCACCTCGACATATTATATAGTTTGTTTTGATAATGAAGTCAATAACTATGAGTGGCTCAGATACAATATACCAAATGGACACGGATATTATATTAAAGAAAATCGCATGAAAAAAATTAACTAAGGTTTATCTATCTCCACAGCCAAACAAGCCTCACCATCTTCAGATATTAACTTACTCATATCATCAAATGAAATATAAGCAAATCCTTTTTTGCCCCAATTTCTTCCCCAAGAGTTTTTAATTCTTATCAATTTTTTGTCTATGTTTATGCCATCCAATAGATAAGCGTGTCCACCCATTATTTCACCAGTTGCTTTAATTAATCCTTTTTCATTTGGAAAGAACATATCGTAATGCCAATTTGTTCCAACAACCACAGGACCAGTTGTTAATAAAGCTGTTTTTACTGCTTCTATATCCCAAGCCCAATTATAAGATGTTATATATCCCATAGTTTTTAAAATCTTGGCTCCAGCTCTAACAGATGTTCCATCATAATCTTCGCCTTCCCAATCGTCTACTTTTTGAGCTTCATTATAAACATATGTAGTATCAACGGGTGAAGTGCCGCCAACTCTTTTAGCGTCTTGTGTAATACTGCCTTCGACTAACCAATGAGCCCACGAGAAAGCTACGCAATGAGGTTTATCGCCTTGATCTCCCCACCAACCACTTGGCCACCAATATTTATAATTAATTCCTGGTAATTCAGCTGGTAAAAGAGCTTTCATTTGGAATTTTTTATCCCTTTCATCAGGAATATGAATTCTACCTAATTTTGATTTTAATTCGTCCATATATAATAATTTTTTTTATTACTATATATTAATTTTAAAAATCAAAAAGGTAAATCGTTATAATATGGATATTTCTTTAAAATATTTTTTAAATCACATATATATGAAAATAGATGCAGAGGCGGATCGACCGTGTTTTCAAACTCAGCATTATATTGTTTGCTCAAAGCTAATATTTCCATACCTCCTTTATCCAAAACATGTTTATAGTTATTCAATAAATATGAGTAAAATGGGCGGCCCAATATATACATTAAATCTTTTGGATTATTGACCCAATTATCCATAACAAAATAAAAGTTCTTTTCAAAATTATTTTCTTCTTTTAAAATAAAATCAAAAATCTCATTATAATTTACATCTAATGAGTTATTTGAGCTGTTTCCAGTTATTTTTATTGTCTCGAGATCTTTTATAGATGCTCGAAGATCAGGATAATTTTTTGATATGATATTTTTAACGAGATCTTCATCTATTTCTAACTTAGCGTGTTGAGCAACGCTCATAGCATATTTTTCATATCCACCCAATAAATAAATTTTTTCAGTATCATTTTCAGCAGTGAAATTAATAATTTGAAATCTTGATTTTAAAGCTGGTATAACATTACTTATATCATTCATAGATATAACAAATCTTACTCTATCATCATATTTTTCTATAAAAGCCTTGAAACCATCTTGAAAATTTTCAGTGGTTTTGTCAAATTCTTCTAAATAAACATATTTCATTTTATCATCTGTTTTGACGAAAGGTGAAGGCATACTATCGCAGAAATCTGTTATTTTTTCTCTGAGCGTATCAATACCATTCTCCATTGAGGCATTTATTTTTAAATAATTTTTTTCTCTCAAAAGAATTTCAATGAGTGTTGATTTTCCTGTACCAGGAGGACCATGTAATATGACATTTTGTTTAATTCCCCCTTCGAAATATTTTCTTATTCTGGGGAGCAGGACCATTCCAGTCAATTTTTTTGGTCTGTATTTTCTCCAAAAGAGTAATTCGTGCATATTATTAATATTGTTTTTAAGTTATATTTCACAAAAAATTAAATGTTTTTTAAAAAATATAAATAAAATTAGCTCGAAAAGAAAGAGGCTAATTTTAATATATAAGAAAAAACAAAGATAAGTTTATTTAATGGCTTCAGTAGATGAAAAATTTATACAAAGATTAGACGATTTTACAAAAGCACTGGGTGGAATAGTTGATCTTCTCAATGAGGAAAAGGGTAAAAAAAATGTCGATCCAGTAAATACTCTCGCAAAAAATGTCGGTGAGGAGCTGAGTAAAGTTGTTGAAAATCTACAAAAGGTTACCAAGAAGGTTGATGTTATTGAAAAAGATACAAAAGAAATATTAAAACAGCTAAAAGCCGCTAAAGAAAAGAAAAAAGGCGGAGGTGAAGGCGGTGGTGAAGGTGGTGGAATAGCTGGTATACAGAATGTTGCAGAAGTAGATAATAAAAAGAAAATAGTTGAAGCCATTAAAGTTGTTGGGCTCATAACAGCTAGTATAGTCGCTGTCGGTCTGGCTTTAAAATTAATATCGCCTGTTTCAATGGGATCGGCCATTGCTATAGGATTATCTATTCTTTTGATAACAGAAGCTTTTGTTGTCGCTCATAAGAAATTAGGAGATACCAAGATTGGAAGAATTTGGGAAATATCTAAAATGATGTTATTGATGTCTGGTACTTTATTGGCAGCCAGTGCGATATTGGTGTTGGCTCCAAATATAACTTTATCTAAGGCGGCTTCTCTGGTTTTTGTCGCTGGCGCAATGGGTCTTTCTTTGGTATTGATAACCAAGGCTTTAGATAAAGGATCAATAAAACCAGAACATTATCCAAAAATTATGATGTTGCCGTTAATATTACCGCTAATAGCACTTGGTATAGTGGTATCTAGTAGAATATTAGCCGGTGTAGTGCCATTGTCTTTTGGACAAGTTATGACATCATTATTTGTTGGTGCGACGATAGGAGGAATTATTTACGCGATGAGTTTAACTCTTGGCAAAACAGAATTAAAACCATCCACCATTTTTGGATTTCTTCTTTTACCAGTTATTGTGCCAGCTTTGGCTCTTGGTATAGTGTTAGCTTCTAACATATTGAAAAATATTCAAAGTTTAACTTTTGCTCAAGCTTTGAGCGCTATTTTCATTGCTGGAACGATCGGTGTTCTTATTTATCTGATGAAGCCCATAATTGAAAAAATGAAAGGAATTACAGTTGGACAAATATTTGGTTTAATGGGTATTATAATAGCTTTATCAGCTGGCATAGTTATATCAAGCCATATATTAGGTTTCATTCATCCTTTCACATTTAGAGAAGCTTTGAGCGTTTTTATGACAAGTGTCGCCATAGGATTGGCTGTTTTGGCTATGGTGCCAGCTATTTATCTATTGAAAAAAATTAATCCAATGGACGCTTTAAAAGCTGCTGGTAATATTATAATAATCGCTGGTTCAATTGCTCTTAGTAGTTGGGCTATATCTATGGGAAATTATGATTACTATCCAGATTGGGAATGGTCTTTGGGAGCAGGTCTTGCTATAACGATTTTTGGTGGAGTAGCATTTTTAATAGACAAATTGAAAATTAAACCACCAGACATGCTCAAAGCCGGGCTGGTTATGGTAATAACAGCTGGCGTGATAATGGCGGTTAGTTTAATACTTGGAATAGGTAATTATGATATTTATCCATCATTTCAATGGGCAATGGGAGCAGGATTATCCATTGTCGCTTTTGGTGGGGCTATGGTTGCTATTGGTTTATTGATTGCTGCAACTGGTGGCACAGGAGCTCTAATTTTATTGGCTGGAGCAGCTGGAGTGTTAGCCGTTGCCGCTACTGTTATGGCAACGAGCTTGATTTTGGCTGAAGGAAATTATAGTGAATATCCGTCTTTACAATGGGCTCTTGGTGTTGGAGCTGTTTTATTGGCGTTTAGTGCTATTGGACTCGTATCAATTTTAGGGGCAATAGGATTACCATTTTTATTGGCTACAGCTGGCACTGTTGCGTTAGTATCAAACATATTATCAAAAGGTAATTATGATGAATATCCATCTTTAGAGTGGTCGCTTGGTGTCGGTGCTATTTTATCGGCTTTTAGCACTATTGGATTATCTTTGATACCATTTGTATTATTGGGTGGAGGGCGAGCTATAAAGAGGGTCGCTGAAAGAATTGTTGAAGTTTCTGACATATTAAGTGAGGGCACTTATAGTGGCGGGCCAACAAAACAATGGGCCGAAGGTGTTGGAGAGGCTATAAAATCTTTTGCTTTTGGCATATTAGCTTTAAACGCCACAGGTGGTATATTAGGAACATTATTAGGTATAGATCAAACAAGAAAAATTGAAGGTGTCGCAATGGCAATGTTGAAAGCAAATCAAATATTAAGTGAAGGAGATTGGTATGGGAATTATCCAACAGAGAGTTGGGCAAAAGGTGTTGGTGGAGCTATATTAGCTTTCGCTAATGGTTTGTTGGCCCTTTCAAAATCAGATAATTTAATTGGAAAAATATTTGGCACACAAGATCAATCAGTGAAGATAGTTTCAATAGCCCGTGCTATGCAAATAGCAAACGAACTAATAAGCTCACAAAATTGGACAGAAAATTATCCATCTGAGGAATGGGCAAAAGGAGTTGGCGGAGCAATAAATGCTTTCGCTGAAGGTTTAATGAAATTATCCAAGTCTGATAGTTTAATTGGAAAAATATTTGGTAAGGATCAGGGTGAAAAAATAATATCTATAGCCAACGCGATGAGATATGCTAATGAAGCTATAGGCAGCGTTAGATGGTCCGATAATTATCCTTCAGAAGCTTGGGCTAAGGGTGTTGGTGGGGCAATAAACGCTTTTGCTGATCCGCTAGCAAAATTGGGTGAAGCAAAAGTAAAAGGAGCAAATGTTATATTTGGTATGGTAGGGCTTGTAAATGGTATGAGAATGGCCGCTGAAGTTATGAATAAGGTGGATTGGGTAAGAATAACAAAAAATTATCCATCTGAAGAATGGGCAAGCGCTGTTGGAACGGCAATAAATGCCTTCGCCGAGCCATTGGCTAAAATGTCTGAAGCGGGTATGTCTATGCGTGATATATCTCGAGGCATAAACCGATTGATAGAGGGTATGATATTCGCCGCCACAAGATTGAGCGATTATGATTGGACGACCACTGATAATTATCCAAAACAAGATTGGGTCAATGGTGTTGGTAGTGGCATAGGTATGTTTGTTAAATATCTTGAGCAAATTGAAAAATCAGATATAGGTAGAGGTGACATTAAAAACTTGAAAAGAACTATTGAAGCGATGGTTTATACAGCCAGAATGTTTTCTAGACAGGGTCTGTCTGGTTTATTATTTGGTAGTATGTGGGATACTTATCCATCGGCTGAATGGTCAGAAGGTGTTGGCAAAGCTGTTGGATATTTTGTTAAGTTTTTAGCTGAAATTGAAAAATCTGATGCTGGCAAAAGCGATGTAAAAGTCTTATCTTCATTAATAGATAAAATGGTTTATACGGCTAGGAGGTTTAGTAAAAATGAAGATATATGGAATGCGTATCCATCAAAAGATTGGGGGGATAGTGTTTCGCTCGCAGTAGGTAATTTTGTTAAATTTCTTGAAAAAATAGAAAAAGCTGATATAGATAAAGGCGATTCTGATGTTTTAGGAACTATTATAAGTAAAATGGTTTATGCTGGAAAAAGATTTTCAGATAATCCTGAAATATGGAGCATTTATCCTTCATCAGAATGGGGAAAAGAAGTTTCTGCATCCGTAATGCAATTTGTTAATATAGTCAGCAAGATTAGTAAATCTAAATTGGATTTTGATAATTTTGATAGAGTTTTATATAAAATGGAAACAATAGCCAGTGAATTCACAAAACTTGGAGATATTTGGTCTGTTTATCCTCCATCTGAATGGTCTTCGGCAATAAGTCAATCTATATCCAATTTTATTTCTAGTGCGGCCAGTGTCGGTGAAACTGATTTGAGCGTTGTGGGTGGATTCAAGAACATTACTAACACAATGATAGAAATGGGGAGTGATTTCGAAAAAGCTGGAGATATATGGAAAAATTATCCAAAAATGGAATGGGTCGAATCAATAGGGGCATCCATATATACTTTTGTTGCCGCTTCTGATGAGTTAAAGAATGCTGATGTTTCTGTAGTTAAAAATATTACTGATCAAATGATAAAAATAGCTCAATCATTTGAAAGTTATGGTCCAGATATTTGGAAAATATATCCACCGATAGAATGGTCAGAATCAGTTGGTTTAGCGACAGAATCATTTTTAAATTCAGCATCCATTGCTTCACAAGGAGCAGATCTAACAACATTTAAATCATTGGCTGCTGAAATGATCAATATGGCGAATACTTTTAAAGAAGCTGGTATGGATATTTGGTCTGTTTATCCACCGAGAGAATGGGTCGATTCTGTTGGAAATGCTGTTAAATTATTCTTAGGACAAATGAATGAGGTCGCTCAAATTGGAGCTGTTTCTCCAGATCTTCTTTATTTGGCTAGCTCTATGATCGAACTAGCTAAAGCATTTAGTCAACAGGGTGGTGAGATATGGTCAGCTTATCCTTCACAGGATTGGTCAAACGCCGTTTCTTCATCATTAAAGAATTTTGTTTTGAGCATAAAAGATTTTGGTGGTTATGATAAAAGTAAATTGAGTGCTTTTGAAAACGTGGCTTACGCTATGTTTGACATAGCAAGTATATTTAGTGAAAACAAAGATATATGGTCATATTATCCACCAGATGATTGGGCAAAGTCCATAAAGAAATCCATAGATATTTTTGTTGATATGATAAAAGATTCTGGTCTTGGTTTGTTTGCCACACTTAGATTAAGAAATTTTGATATTTTATTACATGTTATGTTACAAACGGCTGAAATTTTAAATAAAGCTGGCGACATATGGAGAAACGTGCCATCCGAGAATTGGTCAAATTCTATGAAAAAGGCTTTTATTTCATTTAGTGATATTTTAAATTTAGATTTCAATTTGGAAAAAATGAAAAGAGTTGATGTAATAACATCTGTTATAATATCCATAGGAAATAGATTCGCAAAAGCTGGCAATATTTGGAAAAATTTACCGTCTAAAGAATGGTTAGAATCAATTGGAAAATCAATAAAATCATTTGGTGATGCTATAGTGACGAAATTCAATATAATGGATATGATATTGTTTGATCTTCTAGTAAAAGAATTAATTAGAACTGCTGATAAATTCAACGAAGCTGGCGATATATGGAATAATGTGCCATCTGAAAAATGGAGCAATTCTTTATTAGTTGCGACAAATTCTTTTGTTAAAGTTTTATCTATTGGTGGATTCGATCTAGTTGATACGATCCTATTTGATAGACTTGTTAATGATATAATAAAAACTGGTCGAAAATTTTCTGAATCGGGCGATATATGGAAAAATATCCCATCCACTGAATGGGGAAAATCTATTAGAGAATCGATTTTAAATTATGTTGATATTCTTATATCCATAAACGAAAAAGAAATAAAAGGAACAGAAACAGGCAACTTAAATAAATTGGTTCAAGAAATGTTAAAAACATCTTCTATTTTTGAATCCAGTGATTGGAATAAATATCCTAGTAAAGAATGGAGTGATGGGGTGAACTCAGCAGTAACATCATTTGTTGATATAGTCAATAAATCTCAAGATGTAGAAAGTACTAGATCTCTAGATAGTCTGGGTGAGTCTATATTGTCTTTTGCTAAGAATATGGCTAAATTAGATCAATATTCAGATTTCTTTAAACCAGGTGGAGCATTAGATAATTTTACAACATCTATAAATAAATTATTTGAAAATGTACCAGGTGACACTGCTATATCCGCTTTAGACAGAGTATCGCAGGCAATCGAAAGAATATCAACAACTGGATTTAGTTCTATGTTTTCAATTAGAATGTTAGCTAGATCAATAAGTGCTTTGGGTGATTCATTACAAGATCTTGATTTAGAAGCTGTTGATAAATTATCAAAATTCTCTAGCGGGTTCTTGATTTTATCATTAATAGATGAAGAAAAACTCGAAGATACTATAAAAACATTGAAATCTCAATCTGAACAAATTTCATCGATATTATCTGATCAAGGTAGAACAGTTGTCGCCACAACAGCATCAAGGGCAATTGGAGAAAATGTTGTTGGAGCGGGTATAGAAGAAGGAGTTGGTAAAGAAAATATTTATTCAGAAATGCTCAATGTCATAAAGAGCATAGATAAAAATGTTGATAGAATTGCTAACAATCCACCCAAAACAAATCTGACGGAAGACGCAGATAATATTCCGCCATATACCCCAGAATTAGCCAACAAATAAAAAACATTTCAGTCTGGTTATCATATAATAAAAAAATAATTTTTTTTATGTTCAATAAAATAAGAGGATATTTTAAATATAGAGAAACCATTAAAAACAATATTGATGTTTTACAAAGAAGATTTGGGCTGAAATATGATAAATTATATGGCAGATTATATACAGTTATTAGTATACCACCTGATCAGCAAAAGGTTCTGAACACATATGGATATCAATATTTGGATAATGAAGTGAAAAAGTATATATCAACCATTGAAAGATATTTTTATGATATAAATTTATTTGAAACCATAGCCATATCTAAAATAGAAAGACTTGATGATGTTAATGTTCTTTTAGTTATGAGATATCGTTTCATTGGTCATCAGCGATTTTTATATACAGCAACAGCTTTGAGCATCGTTGGTTTAATAACACTCGGTTTAATTCTTTTAATTTAAAAATAATTTTAAACTTTATTTTTTTTATTTTCTATAAAATAGAAAAATATTAGTATGATGAGTGAAAAAGAAATTTTAATAACTTTTTATGTTTTTGTTTTTCTTTTGGTTGTTATATTGATGATCATTGATCAAATTTTTTAAAAAATAGATAATTATGAAAGAATTATTGATATTGATATTTTATCTTAATGTTCAGGGTTTATCTGATCGTAATGTTAGAGAGTTGTTGGAAGTTTATAAAAAAGAACTTAAAATAGGTGATGATATATTAGAAGAAATATCTCATAAATATAAACTGGTTCAGTTTTTTGTTCCAGTGGTTGAAGGACTCACTAGATTTGAATTTTTCTCTTCAAAATCTAGTAAAGATATTGATATACCAGGAGTTGAAGAATTCTTAAAGAAAAATGCTGCGCTAGTCGATGATGATCCTTTTGGCGAAGACTTAGTTGATCCAAAACAAAAAGAGAAGAGGCTCGATGAAATGGAAAAAAAATTGAATCTATCTATAAACTATTCAAAATATATTGCTAAAAAAGTGAATGATCTATATTCTGAGTTCGATAAAAGTAAAAGAACAAATTCACAAATTGAATCAATAATTAATTTAGATTATCCGGATCTAAAAAAAATGTATAAAAAATAAATATAAATAAAATGGCAAAAGAAGATTATGAAGTATTAAGTGAAGAAATTGTTGATTATTTCGAAAAAATAGAAAAAACATTTGTTTTTCCAATCGATTTAAAATTCGTTTTTCTAGCGAACAGCAAACAAAAGAAATTGATAAAAATATCTAGGTTAACTGATGTTTATTCATATTTGTTAGATGCTGATATATCAGTTATTTTTAACGAAGAATATTTTAACAATTTTGATGATCAATCAAAACTAATACTTATTGAGCAAGAACTCGATAAGATTGAATTTAACATCGAAAAGGGAACAATAACATTGAAGGAGCCAGAAATAAACACATCATCTGGAATTATAGAAAAATTTACATTAAAACTAGTTGAGAATGCGAATAGGCTTCAAAAAGAATTTGAATCCCAAAAGAAAGAGAAAGAGAAAGAAAAGAAGGAATCTAGTAAAATGAAATCTCCAAAGAGAAGATATTAAAAAAAAAAAAAAAGAATAAAAAAAAAACAATAAAAACTATATATTATGAAAAAGAAAAATAAGAAAAAAGAATGTTGCTGTGAACCTATTTCAGCAATGAGTCAAGAATTCGCTAAACTTGATCTATTAGATAGAAGAATATATTTAGCAGAAAGACTTATGGACTTAATGACAAGATTCGAGAATAAAAAAATCGATAATGAGTGGTTGTATAAGAACATATTAATGCTTGATGAATTTGAAACCAATAGAGAAGGAGAAATTGAAAATGAAAGCTAAAAAGTTATTTAAAAAATATCAGTTGCTCGATGAAAAAGAAAGAATTAAATTCTTGAAAATGACACAAGAAAAAAAGCCTGATAATTTAAGTGAAAAATTAAATCTCGCTAAAGAATTGTTGAAAACTGTTCTTGATAATAATGGTAAGCCCATTATAGATAAAGATTGGATAATAAAACAATTTTTTGCAACGAAAAAAAATGAAAGAAATATTGAAATAAAATAAAAAATAAAATATAAACTTATGGCAGAAGAAAAAGAATTAAACATCAGTGAAATTGTAAATAACGCTGATAATGTGGTGATGTCGACTGAAAACATAGAAAGATTCGATTTTTCGAGTGACAATGATTTTGATATAGAATCAAGTTTTGAATTAGTAGAAAAGATGAAAGCTGAAAAGCCAACTGACGAGCAAAAAGAAATCATAAAAATAAATGAAGCTAGAAACATAATAAATGATACAGCTAAAAAATATCTGAATCCAAATTTCGTTGACGCCTTTGATTATGAAGAAAAGAATTTGGTTAACATGATAAAAAGATATGATTCAAATAAAGATGAAGTTAGGAATATGACAGAGGATCAAAAAAATAAGATATATGAAATCGCTCAATATCTTTTTAATGTTTATCAATTAAAACTCAACGCATTAGATTATGATTTTACTCTAACGAATGATGAACATAAAATGGTTCACGATGTTTTTAGAAATAAACTCGAATATGATCAAAATGAGGTTTTTCAATTGAAAGAGCTGAGAGAGAATTACTTGGATAAAGAATTTCCAAAGGATGGTGTTTCTCATTATACAAGAATTAATGTTAATGATCTCATTATATTCTATCATCTTTTTTCTAAATATAAAGTTAAGGGCATAAATAAAGAACATCATAGTTTTGTTGAGGTTCTCTCGAAAATTGGTGAGCGAATCAAATTATTCAACGCTTATAATGTGATCGTTCAAAGATTGAGTGCAGATTTTTCAATTTGGGGTGGCTCGCTTGATGTAGAGGGCCCATTATCGACCCAAGTGCTTGAACCAAGTGGTATTTCAAAAAATGAAGTAGAAACTGAAATTGTCGAGAAAAAATAATTCATAGAAAAATGAAAAAATTATTTAGAACAAATTTATCAAATAAAGTTTTTGCTGGCGTAGCTGGCGGATTTGCTAAATATTTAGAAATGGATGCTACTATAGTTCGTATTATATGGTTATTGCTATCGTTTTCATATGGTATAGGAATAATTGCTTATATTATTAGTTGGATATTGATGCCTGGTGAAGAAAACAATATAGATGAATCAAATGACCAATAAAAATTATATTTGTTTCTCAGGCGGAGCAGAAGGAGCGGACACTTTTTTTGAAATGTATTCTGAAAGATACGACATAAAAGTGATCGCTTTTTCTTTTTATGGGCATAACACAAAATCCAATAATAAAAGAGTTTTATCAAAAGAAGAGTTAGATGAAGGTTTTCTTCATGTGGAAACTGCCAATAAATCATTGAAAAGAAACATATATAACTTATCTCCATATGTAAAGAATCTTTTGTCCAGAAATTGGTATCAAGCGCTTAACGCTGATGCTATTTTTGCTATTGGAAGATTAGTAGAAAAAAAATATGTGGATGGTGGAACTGGTTGGTGCTCGCAGATGGGAATAGATAATCATAAATCTATATATGTTTTTGATAATCAATGGTATGAGTACAACTATGATGAAAATATTTTTAAAGAAATTTCTTATATACCGAAATTGACGAATAGATTCGCTGGCGTTGGCTCTCGTAATATAAATGAAAATGATATAAAAGCGATAGAAGAGCTTTTTAAAACGAATTTTGAAAAATGACAGAAGAAAAAAGAAATAACATAATCAAAATGATGGATTTGAATGGTAATTTGAAATCAAATGAATCAATTATTATTCAAATAATCGAACTCATTTATTCAAAATATGGCGAAGAACAGAATTTTAGAAAAATAACCATTGAAGAAATAAGATCAATAATAGATGCGATAATAGAAGATGTTGTACCAATATATGATAATAATTTTTCGAATGAAGAAATTTTAGATATTATAAATTTTTATGAATCAGAAGTCGGTAAGATGTATCTCAAAAAAATGCCAGTTGTTAGTTTAGAAAGCATGAAAGTTGGCGAGAAATTTGGCGAAAAAATATACAACATGCTTCAAATTAAAAAAGAATAAATTTTTTATTCTTTTTTTTATATATAGTTGAAATGAAACATTTGAAACTATACGAACAATTTGATTTTGAAGACTTGTCTGACGAAGATCTTTTCGGTGAGATTGTTCCGAATAAAGGACCTTATGATGATATATTGATATTTGGAAAAGATGGTCCAGAATTTAAAGCTGGCGACAGAGTGAAAATGAGAGTAAATGAACTACCACTACACTAAAAGATGTGGTGGTTTCTGGAACACGAATGTTCCTTTTTTTTAAGCGCTTCAAAGCTTGTGCCGGACAAGTCCGGTCTTATTTTTGCTCCACGCTCGTAAT
>Ga0116154_10000199_pt1 | contig 88452 bp, 87 predicted proteins | sample AD_UKC030_MetaG_FD_89898 | JGI IMG/M metagenome (GOLD analysis project Ga0116154, IMG submission 89898) | Active sludge microbial communities of municipal wastewater-treating anaerobic digesters from USA - AD_UKC030_MetaG | ecosystem: Engineered > Bioreactor > Anaerobic > Digestate | place: USA... | reverse complement strand
TCAACGGGCTATGGCACCACAAAAAACTTAATATGGAGAGGTGGCTGAGCGGCTGAAAGCAGCATCCTGCTAAGATGTTGAGCCTTTACGGGCTCCGCGAGTTCGAATCTCGCCCTCTCCGCCCTATTGAAAGCGGTGGGATGCCTGAGCGGTTTAAGGGGACAGTCTTGAAAACTGTTGTCCCTTCACGGGGACCGTGAGTTCGAATCTCACTCCCACCGCTTTCAATAGAAAATATTTACATAAATATTAATATGGAAGAAAAGCCAAAAAATATTATTTCTTCTTGGACCGCCCCAGAGTTTATTCGTTATGAAAAAACTCGAACCTGGTTCATTGTTTTAGGCGCAATTACCGTTGGCCTTCTCGTCACGGCAATTCTAACTAAAAATTATTTTTTTGCCCTGCTGATATTAATATCTTCTTTTCTGGTTTATATCCACGCCCAAAAGCATCCCCGCAAAATAACTATCAAGATCACGGATGAAGAAATAGAAATAGGAAATAACTTTTCTTTGTCCCATAAAGAAATATTATCTTTTTGGATATTTGAAGATTCTGAAATTAAAACCTTGAGCTTGGAAACAAAAAAAATACTGCGGCCAAAAATCACCTTGCTGTTAGAAAATACAAAAACGAACGAGATCAAAGAGTCATTATTAAGATTTATCAAAGAAAAAAAACACGAAGAATCTATTCCTGATATTATTGCTAGAAAATTAAAGTTTTAGTTTATTTATGCGCCCGTAGTCTCCACCTTCGCTCTCATTGCATTCGAGCTTCGGACGGACAAGCAGTTTGTTTGACATAATGCTTGCCCATCGAAGCTCCGATGAAAATCGGAGCGCAGTTGGGCGCCCGTAGTCCAACGGATAGAACATAAGCTTGCGGAGCTTAAGATCGAGGTTCGATTCCTCGCGGGCGCACCATAATAGAATAGTTCGAGCAAGCCAACTGCTTGGCTTGCTATTACTTATAATTTTAAATTAAGAAGATTTAAAATTAACTCTCTTGATCCCTCTTTCTTCTCCTATCTCTTCTCTCCCCCGCGTCTCTCCGGCCTACCAAAAACGGCTGGCCAAGCTCGGAATTAAAACTCTCCGGGATTTATTTTTTCATTTCCCGCGCCGCTATAATAATTTTTCAAAAATCACTAAAATAAGAGACCTACGAGCCGGAACAATCGCAACGATTCAAGGACAAATAATCAAAATAGACAATATCCGCACCTGGAAAAAACGAATGACCATAACCCAGGCTTATGTTCAAGACGCTACCGCCAGCATAAGAATTGTCTGGTTCAACCAGCCATACCTTACTAAATCCTTAAAAATTAACGACCTAATTAATATCTCTGGTAAGGTAAACCTTGATAAAGATTTATATTTCTCTAATCCTGCTTATGAAAAAATTACCGGGCAACTAAGGCATACCGGCCGAATAGTGCCTGTTTACCCCGAAACTACCGGACTGTCTTCCCGCTATTTGCGCTATATAATTCAGCTGTATTTGCCAGAGGCAAAACAAATAAAAGAATGGCTGCCTGAGAGCGTAAAACGCTCTCAGAGATTAATTAGCTTAGATACCGCTATCTTACAGGTTCATTTCCCCTCCTCGCTTAAAAACGCCAACCAAGCCCGGCAAAGGCTAGCCTTTGAAGAGTTATTTTTGCTTCAAGTCTTCGCTTTAGACCAAAAGTTTCAAAGACTAAAAGAACAAGCCCAGCCTGTTCCATTCAATAAAAGCTTAATTACTGATTTTATTGCTAAATTATCCTTCCAGCTTACCCCGGCGCAAAAAGGAGCCGCCTGGGAAATCTTTCAAGACCTAGCCAAAGACAGGCCAATGAACCGGTTGCTTGAAGGAGATGTTGGTTCGGGAAAAACTATCGTAGCCGCCATGGCTGCGTTAGAAAATATTAAAGCCGGGAACCAAACCGTTTTCATGGCGCCCACGGAAATCCTGGCCAAGCAACATTTCAATACCTTAAAAAAACTATTGAACGATTTTAATATAAAAATCGGCTTAATTACTAGCAGTGAAAAAACAACCAATGGCCAGACAGAAAAGAAAGAGAGCAAATCTTCATTCATAGCTCACAACTCAGACCTAATTATTGGAACACAGGCCCTGATCCAAAAAGGAGTTTCTTTTAAAAAATTAACTCTGGCTATTGTGGACGAGCAACATCGTTTCGGCGTGGCTCAACGCGCCGCGCTGCAAAAAAATATCGCTGTTTCTCCGGACGGCTTGCCCCAAAAAATACCTCATCTTTTATCCATGACCGCCACCCCTATTCCCCGCTCGCTGGCTTTAACTTTATATGGAGACCTAGATCTTTCACTGCTAAATGAAATGCCTAAGGGCCGGCAAAAAATTATAACTCGATTAGTTCCCCCAGAAAAAAGAACTGCGGCTTACAATTTTATCCGCCAACAAATATTGTCTGGCCGGCAAGTTTTTGTGGTCTGCCCTAGAATTGAAATAAGCGAAAGGAGCCTTGAAACAAATAGCCTCTTGCCAGCAGCCGAAATAAAAGCGGCTAAAGAAGAGTATGAAAAATTATCAACCAAGATATTCCCTGAAGCAAAAGTCGCCCTGCTTCACGGTAAAATAAAATCTAAAGAAAAAGAAAAAATAATGTCCGATTTTTCCAATGGGAAAATCGATATTCTAGTGGCCACTTCCGTGATAGAAGTTGGCATAGACATTCCCAATGCCACAATTATGATGGTTGAAGGAGCTGAAAGGTTTGGCCTGGCGCAATTGCACCAGCTGCGCGGCCGCGTAGGGCGAGGAGAACACCAATCTTATTGCCTCTTGTTTACCGATTCTAACTCCGAGCCAGCCCAAAAAAGACTAAAAATTATGGCTACTTGTTCGGACGGATTTAGATTAGCCGAATACGACCTGCGGCTCCGCGGGCCGGGAGAGTTTTTTGGCACCAGCCAATCTGGGCTTCCTGATATGCCTTTAGGGCCGCTAATTAACTTAATAATGGTCAAACAAGCCCGCGATGAAGCGGCTAAAATATTAAAACAAGACCCTGAACTTAAAGACTATTCCCTGCTCAAGGAAAAACTAAAAAAGTTCCAAGAGAATATCCACATGGAATAGATTGATTTTTTCTAACAAACCAGCTACAATAAGAAACAATTAGGGGTTGGTAAATTAAAAAAACAAAAAAGGAGGCTAGGCATGGAAGCGGCAAAAAAATTGCGAATGATGATTCTCAGAAAAAGAGTTAATTTTGCGAAAAATAATCCCGAAGAGTTCGAAGAACGATATCGAGTTCGCCGTCAATCAAAACAACAGAAAAACAAATAGCAATAATAAACACTAGCCAACCCAAACTTAAAAGCCCAGCGAAACCTCGCCGGGCTTTTTACTTCCTAAAATAACTATTTTTAATGCTGCAATTTCGGCGTCACCGCAAAATCGTCGTCCCGTAAAAACGAGATTCCTTAAAACCCCTCGGTTTTAATATTTCCGCCAAGGGGGCGCTGCGCTCCCCCTTCGCCCCCTCAGGATTTTGGCTGCCGCAATTTTGGCGTCACCCAAAATCCCATATATTTTCCAAACATTAATCTGGTTTGCGCTTCCAAGCCCGGCAAAGCGCCAAAGACAATAATGGTTACCGGCATCAGGATCCATTGCAAAACCATAAAAATATATCTGTGTGAACCGTATTTTTGCGGCCGCGGCGGCAGACTCATTGCTCCATAGATTCCCGAGGAAACAACTCCCACCATCGCTGCCGTCATAATGATTCGAGTGATCTGAGGCAAGTTATAAGAAAGGACTGAAACATTAAAATCATGTCCGCCCAAAAATAACGGCAGCCAACCGAGCATAAAGAGAATCAAAGCATTAGTTCCCCAAGACCAAAAACCTTCCACATGGTTAAAAGCCCAAAAAACTTTTGTCCTCAAAGAGATCTTTTTATTATTCAAAAAACCAAATAGAACATATGGGACGTTTTCCGCTCCCCAACCCCATCGCCTTTGTTGCTTGTAAACATTTACAGCAGTTCGCCACCAATTTTTTGCTAAATTGGCGTCCATAGAAACAGGGTAATAAAGAGGAATAACCCGATAACGGCCATCATAGAACAATAGCGATTGCCAGAAAATCCGCGAGTCTTCTGAAACGTTTTTTATTGACCAAAAGTCCATTTCTACTATGGTTTTAAAGTTCATTGAATGGGAAGAAAAGGTCGCCAATCTCTCCGGCCTTTCCTGCTGCATCATATGCCAAAAAGTGCCGCTTTGCGCCACCACGCGGGAGAAAGACGGCGCGCTCCAAATATTATTATTAAATATTGGCACCGGCTGAAAACTGCAAAAGACCCTGTCCGGCGTTTCTAAAAAAACATAAGTCAAACGGCTAAAATATTCTTCATAAACCACCGTGTCCACATCAAGGACCGAAACTAAAATATTTTCGTATGGAATATTTAATTTATCAATAACCTCTTCTTTAACTCTCCGGCCGGCCCAAGTTTCATTGGACCCTTTTCCCTTTAGTTCCCCTTCTATGTCTGCCGGATGATGAGTGACCAAAAACTTAAAAAACTTATCGCTATATTTGGCAGTGATTTTTTTAGCGACTTCGGCCGCCGGCTTGCCGCCTTTTTCTTCAACCGCCAGAACCACGATCATCTTGTCTTTTGGATAGTTGGTGCTAAGCAGCGAATCGAAAGAGTCAGACACCAATTCATACCCCTCTTTATACATCGGCAAAACGACCAAATGATAGACCTCTTCCCATTTTAGATCGTATTTGCCATTGTTTTTCTTTAACTCCTCCAGCCAATTAATTTTCATTATTTTTTGGATGGCGCCGTAGCTAGAACGCAAATGCATCGAAAGGAACATCGTTTTTAACAGCCAATAAAGGTCGAAGGCAATAATAAAAAAAGCTGCGCCAACCGGCCAAGCCCAAGACAAAAAAACGACGCCAACCAGCGTCCCCCAAGATAAGATTCCGGGCAACATTTCCAGCCATCGATAGAGCCTTCTTTCTTTTGGATCTGCCAGATCGGTCGCGTTGCCAATTTTTATATAGTCTTTCTTTTCCATAAATTATCTTGCGCTCCTTATCACGATCAAACGCCGCAAGATCAGGTCGCTTTTACTTCTCATCGCCTCTCCTTCAAAGTCAAACCAAGTTCTTTTAAAATCGATTCGGGATATTTTCCGGCGCTGGCCAAACTCCGGATCCAATAAGTAAATATTTTTAGCGTCCAAGCCAACCACCACGCTATAATGTCCCTCGTCTTGCGAGAACCAACCAACAATTACCGGCAGATTTTTATTTAGCCAAAAAGCGACATCTTTAAAATCCGCGTTATCTTTTATCATTATTTTTAATCCTAATTGCCCCACCGCTTTTTTTATTCCGGCCAAAGGTGTGCCTATTTTAGCGTTAGCACCGGTAATCTTTTTTATCCTATCTTCGCTAAGCGACAAGCCCAAATAATCAAAAACCATTTTTAAGCTAGTCACCCCGCAAAAACCCGGTTGTTGTTTCAATGGTTTTATTTTCAACATAGTAGCGTTTCAAAAAATAAATACGGTAAAATTGTAGCGCTACGGGGAATCGGCTTCACCTCTCGCCCCGCCGCCGCGGGGCTCGGGCTAGCCACCGCCTCACAATTTTATCTGCTGATAAAATTGCTCCGGCGTTTGATTCCCCGCCGCGAGCCAAGCAGTTGGCTCGCTTTTATTTTTTAAACTCGTAGCGCTACGGGGAATCGAACCCCGATTGACGGCTTGAAAAGCCGATGTCCTGACCGTTAGACGATAGCGCCAAAAACAATAAAATCCCTCCTGAGCAACAATATCATAGCTTAAATATTGAAAAAGAGCAATAAAATAGGTATGCTAAGCCTATGAAAATATTGGCTATCGAAACCTCCTGCGACGACACAGGAATTGCCATTTTAGAATATGATAAAAGCAGCCAGCCAAAGATCTTGGCTGATTTTGTTTCTTCGCAAATTAAGGTCCACGCCAAATGGGGCGGGGTTGTGCCGATGCTGGCTAAACGCGAACACCAAAAGAACATAATTCCCCTATTCAAAAAAGCGCTTAAAAATATTCCGGCTAAGGCGCAAAAACCAGGCACTAAAAAACAACAAAACAGCATAGACACCCTAAAAAATATCCTAGACCACGAACCGGAACTTTTTAAAAAACTCCTGCCTTTTCTAAAAAAATCCTTAAGGCCCGATATCGATTATATCTCTTTCACTACCGGCCCGGGACTGGAACCAGCTCTCTGGGTGGGCGTTAATTTTGCCCGAGCACTAAGTTATTGGTGGAATATACCGCTTTTGCCGATTAACCATATCGAAGGCCATCTTTGCGCTAATTTCGCCTCTGGCGAAATTAGCGCCAGCCAAAAAGTCTTTCCGGCTATTGCACTTATAGTCTCGGGCGGACATACGCAATTAATCTTAATAAAAAAACTTGGCGATTATGAAATTATCGGCGAGACGCGCGACGACGCGGCTGGTGAAGCTTTTGATAAAGTAGCCAAGATGTTAAAGCTTGGGTATCCGGGCGGTCCAATAATTTCAAAACTTGCCCGCTTCGCCGAATCGAGGCAAACCGCTCAAACGCTTAATTGCTCAACGACTCAATCCCTTCCCCCCTTCTCTCTCCCCCGCCCCATGCTTAATTCCGGCGATTTTGATTTTTCTTTTTCCGGTCTAAAAACCGCAGTTTTATACAGCCTGCAAAAAATGACGCCGGCTCAAATAAAAAAATTAACACCGATGATTGCCGCTGAGTTTCAACAATCGGTCATTGATGTTCTGACAGCTAAAACTTTGTCCGCGGCCAAAAAACACAACGCCCAAACACTTATCTTGGCTGGCGGCGTCGCTGCCAACCAGGCGCTCCGCGAAAGCCTTTCCCAAAAAACAGAAGAGCAACAATTGGCTTTTATGGTCCCGCCGCTTAACCTTTGCATGGATAATGCCGCCATGATCGCCTTAGCCGCTTATTGGCAACTCAAGCAAGATCGCTCTCAAAAAGCTGATTGGGCCTCAGCTAAAGCCCAAGCCAATTTAAGAATCTCCTAAACTGCCCCCAGCAAAAAAGAATATTTTAAAGGCCGTAATTTTTTGCTATAATAACGGCATGAAGATTCTCCTCTTTGCAATCCTTGGCATCGCCCCCAGCCTTCTTTGGCTGCTTTTTTATCTCCATAAAGATAGCCACCCAGAACCAAAAAAAACTATCTTGCTGGTTTTTTTGGGCGGCGCCTTAATGGGGCCGGTGGCGCTGCTGCTCCAAGTTTCCGCCGCTTCCGCCTTTAATCCTTCTGCTTCCTGGCAAACAATTTTAGCTTCGTTAAGCCAAAATAGCTATTTGTTTTTTTTAAATGTTTTAGCTATCGCTCCGATAAGCGAAGAGCTTCTAAAATATTTAGTTGTCCGATGGCAAGTGCTCAAGGACCCCAGCTTTGATGAGCCGCTTGATGCCATGATATATTTGATCGTTAGCGCCTTAGGGTTTGCGGCTACAGAAAACCTCCTCACCCTTTTTCTCTCTCAAGACCTGACAATAAAAATGGCTTTCTCCCAGGCCCTGGCTAGATTTTTAAGTGCTACTTTTTTGCATACTTTAGCTTCCGGAACCCTAGGATATTTCGTCGCCTGCTCCCTGCTTAATTTAAAGCACCGGTCTTTTATTTTCCTAACCGGATTATCCTTAGCGGTTATTTTGCATAGTCTTTACAACTACCTGGCTTGGCGGTTCACAACTAACGATTTTTTTGCCCTAATAATCGCCTTCTTGCTGATAGCCATGGCAGGGCTCGTCAATTGGCAATTCCGCTATTTAAAAAAACAGCTGTCAATTTGCAAAATAAGATAAACGGGCTATAATAAATTAACATAGAAATCCGGATGCGTTTAAATATCACGCCGCGGATTTTTTCATTGCTCTGTGATGAATAATGGAAAAAATGCGGAATGACAAACACATGAACAAAAAACCATCTTTTTTAGAGCGATTAACCGGAGTCATGGAAGAGGAAGAAGAGACTAAAAACGTCCCGTTGAACAAAGCTGAAGAAAAAGAGCCGGAAGAGGAAGAAGAAGTTAAATCCCCTCTCCGCCCTAAAGATAGCGAGGCTAGCAAAAAAGAAAAGAAGATCGCCCTGCCTCCAGAACCCGAAAAAACCGCCCAAGAATGGCTGCCTGATTCTGAAGGACAGCTAACAATTGATGTTTATCAAACACCAACAGACATCGTTATTAAATCCACTATTGCCGGCGTGAGTCCGGAAGACCTGGACATCACCATTACCAACGACATGGTAACTATCAAAGGCAAAAGAGAAAAAGACGAAGTAATTTCCGGCGGCGATTACTATTACCAAGAATGTTATTGGGGAGCTTTTTCCCGCTCAGTTATTTTGCCGGTGGATGTGGAAGCGGAAAAAGCCGACGCCTCAATGAAAAATGGGATCCTGACTATCCGTTTGCCAAAAATAGAAAAGATCAAAACCAAAAAGATCAGGGTTATTTCAAACTAAGCTAGACCGCGGCAACAAAAGTTTTTATTACAAAAGCAATTTTGCTGTTTTGTCTGGCAAAATTGCTTTTTAAATTATGTTTTCCCTCACCAAAAAAAGGCTCAAAACTTCAGGCTTGGTTTTTCTAGCGGTTTTTTTATTTGGCGCCTTAGCTATCACCTCTTTGGCTGCCGTCAACCATGATCAAGTTATTATCGGGCTGACTATCGGCGGCTTTAAAGCCCAAGGGATAGCCAAAGAAAAACTGTCGGAAGTTATGGCCGAACAAATCGCCAACTTCAACAGCCAAAAAATAACTTTTATTTATAACGAAAAATCTTGGGAACTTTCCCCGGCTGATTTTGGGCTGACCATCAACGCCAATAAAACCGCCTCGCTCGCTTTGGCGGCAGGGCACGGCACATTTTTTAAGGCGCTAAAAGAGCAGGCAGAGACCTTGTTCGCCGGCCAAGATATAGCGCTAGATTATTCTATCGACAAACCAACCATGAACCGCGCGCTAAACCTTTTATCATCGATCGAAACTCCGGTTCAGGATTCCTCTATAAAATATGACGCCCAAAAAAATGATTTTACTATTTTGCCGGCTAAAAATGGCTTAGTTATCGACCAAGAAAAACTGACCAAAGACATTTTAAGCACTTTTAGCGAGCCCGCCCAAAACATTGCCTTGCTGCTGGTTGAAAAAAGATCACAGATCACCCAAGACGAATTGCAGCAAGTTATTGAAGAGGCTAAAACTTTGGTCGCTAATGCGCCTTATTTTTTACAAACCAGCAACGCCACCTGGCGCGTTGAAAAAACAGAATTAGCCGATTGGATCTCTGCTACTCCTTCAAGCGACGATCCGCAAAAAGCGCAGTTAATTTTAGATACGAAAAAAATAGCCGACTTTTTAAGCCCGCTGGCCGCCTCAATTAACCGCGAACCGATCAACGCAAAATTAACTTCCGAGAACGGCCAATTGCGCTTTGCTACTCTTTCGCAAAATGGCGAAAAATTAAATATTGACGATAGCGCCCAAAAAATTGCCGCCGATATTATCGCTGGCAAAAAAAACGTTTATCTGATCACCGATTCTATTGCCCCGCAGATCTCAAACCAAAACACCGAAGAGCTGGGGCTTCTCACGCTGCTGGGCAAGGGCGAATCTAATTTTTACGGCTCCACCGCTAATCGACGCATTAATATTAAAGTCGGTTCAACCAAGCTTAACGGATTTTTAATAAAGCCAGGCGAGGAGTTCTCTTTCGGCCAAAATATCGGCGAAATCGACGCGGCTAATGGTTGGGTGCCGGAGCTGGTAATTAAAAACAACCAGACTATTCCCGAATACGGCGGCGGGCTCTGCCAAGTTTCCACCACTCTTTTCCGCGCAACAATAAACTCCGGCCTTAAAATTACCGAACGGCACCCGCATGCTTATCCGGTTAAATATTATGACCCGCCTGGTTTTGATGCCACGGTTTATCCTCCTAGCCCCGACCTGAAGTTCATCAATGACACGCCGGGCCATATTTTGCTGCAAAGCCGCATCGAAGGCAATAAATTATTTTTTGAGATCTATGGAACCGATGACGGCCGAGAGGTGAAAATAAAAGGGCCGACTATCACGCAAAAAAATCCCGACGGCTCACTAAAGACCATCCTCACCCAACAGATATGGCGCGATGGAAAACTCGATCGGGAACAAGTCTTCCGTTCAAGTTATAAATCTGCCAGCCTCTACCCCACCGTGACTGCCACACCTACCCCAACTCCAACTCCAACGCCGATACCTACGCCTGCGGATTCACAACCTACGATAATTCCAAATCCATAAAAACAGAAAAACTCTCCGCCCAAAGCGTAGAGTTTTTTATTGTGCCTTGGGGGAGAGTCGAACTCCCACAGGTTGCCCTACCAGCTCCTAAGGCTGGCGCGTCTGCCAATTCCGCCACCAAGGCCTATTTTCAATTTAACCTTTTATTGCTTCAAAAATCAATAGCTCATACCTTGACAGGATATTATCAAAAGTGTATAATATAATATTCCGGTTAAGGCTTATTTAAGCCCCAAATCGGGTTCCGGCTAAACCCGGAACTGGTTAGAACTTTAAAAATCGAAAAGGGAGCATTCCCCTTTCTCAATATATATCGGCAATGGATTATCCAAAGCCTCTTGGCTTTGGCTGAAGATATGAATAAAAAAATAAACTTAAAATAAAATAATATTGAGAAAGGAGAAAAATATGACAGAGACCAAAAGGAAAAAAGAAGCAACAGTTTCTTTGGTGGTTGATATTGAAAAATTAGACCACTCAGGAGAAAATAATTTTTCTATCGTTGCTTCAGCAACTTTAGTCAGAGGCGATAGGCCGCTAGGAGGACAACAAATTAAAATCTTCATCGACGGAGTAGAAAGCGAACCGCTAATAACTGACCAAGATCACGGCCGAGTTTTATATAGAAAAACTTTTTCTACTATAAATCAAAGCTTTTCTATTGAAGCCAGGCAAATCGGCTTTAATACGCGTTCAGCAAAAATTACCCGGCTGCTTCCATGGCCGGATAAAAAGAAAAATGACGAAGCTGGCGCGAAACTAGAGATCTTAGCCACTCGCTACTGCGACAATATTCTTTATGTCTCTCTGGTCCGTTTGGATAAGGACGGTAAAGGATCGCCTGGTCAAATTTTCTATATTGACCAAGTTACTACTGGTTCTATTATTCAAACAATTAAAGCTCAGGAGCACGGCATTGCTCTTCTCATTCTAGAAAAAAAAGAAGAAAAAAGAAGAGTTATTGCCTTTCTGCCAGAAAAGCTGAACGAGAAAATTAGGATTGATGTTTTAGGGACAAAAAATGTCGAAGAAAAAGATAAAACAGTTACTCCTGAAAAAAGCCTGTTTGAAAAAATGAGAAAGGCTTTTGCCAAAGGAGAGAAAGACGCGATTAAAGGATCGAGATAAAAAGACAAAATAAAAAAATCAAAAAGGAGAAAATATGGGACGCATTAAAGACATATTTTTAGGTGGAGCAGTAGACCAAATTGTTACCCGAGTTCTAAAAACCTTTATGTCTCAAGGGACAGGAATTATGGGAGAAAAAATACAAAGCTTCATTAAGCATCCGCCCCAGGCAAGTTTTATGAGGGCCATACTGATGCTCGAACCGGAAGATGCAGAATCTTTTCGTTATCTACTCAAAAAAGCCAAAGAAGAAGGCAGAATGAAAGAAATGGTTATGACAATTTCTGCTGCCCTACCTTTAAAAGACGACGGGTCTTTGGATACTAATGAGGCCAGAGTCGTTATGGCTCAGATAGCTAAAGCGAACCCTGAGGTGCTTGATCAATTATTTGAAGCATTATCTCATTCTTCTCTTACCCACCAATTGGAGCACGAATTAGAGCACATGGGCAATGCTCTTGAAAAAGTGGCGCTGCAAATAGCTTATACTGTCGGCGCCACGAACAAGAGTTTAGAGCTTTATGCAGAAGAACACAAAGAAAAACACTTCGTCAGCCGTTTAGCTGACATCTTATTCCGATAAGGAGGAACGATTATGTGGGCTATGATTAACTTGTTCAGAAAGAATATAAAACTTGGAGTCTCTGTGTTGGTTTGGGACTGGTTGTTGCTTTTTGTAGTTATGTTGGCGATAGCCGGCCTAACGCAAGAAGTTATGCATCCGGCATTACCAATCATTGGAGTCCTCTGGGTTTTGGCCACAGCTGCAACTATTTGGCATCTAGGCGGGATAGCGGTTGACTCCTTGTTCTTAGCCAAACTTTTAAAAGAAGAGATTGGAACAGAGTTCACGCGAGCGCTTAATGTTTTCTTTTTTTTAGGCAGCACGACCGTGATCTTCTTTTCTTTATTTCCAATTTGGAAGTTTTGGGCCGCAACATTTATTCTCCCGATTGTCCTGGTTGGCATTTTTACCACCGCAAACTTGGCTAATAAGGAAACTGCTTGGATAAGGTTTTACAGGGTTTATGTTTGGTTGGCTGCGGCGATTCTTTTCATTCTGGCAATAGCCGGCATCGCCGGTTGGTTCAAAACCGACATTTTCGGATTAACGCCGGAAAAGATTAGTTTTTTTCTTAGCAGCTGGACAGTAAGATTGTTTATTCTTGGCCTTGTCTTTTGGGGGCTGAGCCTTATCCCAAAAATCCCAACAAAGATTTTGGGGTTTCTAAGAGTCTCGGGCTCAGTTATTTTAATTATAGTCATCACGATTATAATTCTTCCTGAAGTACAAGCAAAATTAGTTTCACTTGGCGGCAATGCCGGTGATAAAAAAGAAACCATCGCCGCTCCTGTTGTATCAAAAAACCCAGAGCCGGTCACAAAACAGATTCAAATACCTTCCGAGGCAAAATTCGTAGCCACCGTCATGCTAAACGATCGAGTTTGCATGGAGAGAGAAAGCCTGGATGGCCCGCCGCCAAAGTTCTTTGTTGATCTGGGCGGCGAAATTAAATCGCACCCCTGGCCAACAGACAAAAAGCAGTATTGCGCCACCAACAAGCACCGCCAGGAAGGATACCAGCTCTATATCTACGCAGAGCCAGGGCAAAGCCTTCCGGTCGCTTCAAAAACGGTTTGCCTATTGGATGAAACCTTAGGCAAAAAATAGTTCTTTAAACAAACCAAAAGCCTCCGTTCCACAATCGTGGAATTAGGAGGCTTTTTTCTTTGAACTTTGCAAAACTCAAGTTTTATAATCCGCTGCCTACTCCCGTTGGAATACCGGTGCTGTTTCCTGAAAGAAAAGTTGAAGTGATTATTCTCACGATTCCCCAAGCGCCAGCCATAACTGCCATACCGATGATTCCCCAGATCATATGCTGTTTGCCGTCCTTAATCTTGCCCTCGTCGCCAGCTGCCATAACATACTGAACGATACCCCAAACAAAATACAAGGTAACCAAAACGAAGAGCAATCCGATAACCATGTTCAATATATCTGTTATTCTGGTTATGGTGCTGTTGATATCGGCTGCCAAAACCATCGTCGGAAAAATCAAGCTCAAGGCAACAACTGCTACCTTTTCAAATATATCATTAAATTTTTTCATCCTGCTCACCTCCTTTCAAGCCGCATTTCATACGGATTTTTATTTATAATAATTTCCTAGCCTCTATTGGAATGCTTGTTGGATTATTCTCACGATTCCCCAAGCGCCAGCCATAACTGCCATACCGATGATTCCCCAGATCATATGCCTCTTGCCTTCTTCCAATTTGCCTGTGTCGCCGCTAGAACTTGCCCGCACGAACTCCACAATCCCCCAGAAAAAGAATACTGTCACCAAAATAAACAGCAAGCCGATTATTTGGTCCAGAACATTTTTAATCGTAGTGATTAGCGCATTGCCTTCTCCCGTGCCGCCGCCTAAGATCTCGGTAATATATCCAATGATCGCGTTGCTCGCCATAATGACCGCGATGCCTGCTATTGTCCAAACAAGATTTCTTTTTGCTGTCCTAAGCTTTTCTTCGCTTCCTTGAGCAGTTGCAAATTGGAAGCCCGCCCAAATAAGCATCAATACAGCAAAAGGAATAGCTAGAGCAATCAAAAACTTTGTAATCTTTAAGATTAGTTCGCTGATGCTGCTCACCCCGACAAAGTTTGGCAAGGAAGCGCTACCGCCGCCAGAAGAGCTTTTTTGAGAAGAATTGGAAGAAGAAGTTGGGTCATAATCCGAATTGGGCAAATTACTTGCCTCTGGATCTGTCGGATCATAAGATTGACTACCATCATATTCACATCTACCCGTGCTTGTGTTGCAATAAAAACCAGGGTCATTACACCCGCCGCAAGGATCTGTAGAGTTGATATACTCATCATTTATCTTGGCACCGCCGCTGGCTGCGCAATACATTTCGCAAGCAGCGCCCAAATTGCCGTATTCGGTTATCGCAGATTGGGTAAGGGTGGTGAAATCTTTGCCATTAGCGCAAGTGCAATTAGCAGCCAACGCCTTTTGGCCAACGCTGCCCCAGAATAAAAAACCGCCGATTATCAAAAACGCGAAAAAAAATGTTTTATAAGATTTTAATTGCATTGTTTTTATAAACAATTAACTCTCCACCAATTGCCGGGAACAAACCCGTCAACGCTGGTGCCAAAAGTTGTGATTAGAGTGTTCACTATAGCCCAAGAAGCCAAAATTATTAGAACGCCGATCGCCACATTTTTGAACATCTCTTTACCTTTTTTAAACCGCTCTTCCGATCCGCCTGCTGATACCATCATTATACCACCTATCAAAAAAAGCAGTCCAGCCAGCGGCGCGACTATATTTTTAACCACAAAAAGCAACACATTACTGATCAATTGCAAGAAATGGCAAGGGGTGCAAGAGGCTGCCCGGCAATTAGGCAAAAGGCCAGCCGCTTCAACCGGCCAGATAACAAAAAAAGCAAAACCGATAACCAAGCACGGAACTAATATTTTTTTGAAAATATTTTTATTCATAAAATTAATCCCTCATTAAAGCTGATACTTGGGTGTTAGCCACTTCTAAGGCATCGGCTGCTGTGGCGCTATTCCCTACCACTGATTCTATCATATCGGCAAAAATACCCTCAATGGCTAAATTATCAACTTCCCACCAAGATTTAGCATATAAAGACTGCTGGGCAAAAACTCCCAGGTCTGCATCGGATTTTTGCTCATCTATCAAATCGCGCCTTGCGGCCGGTTTTTTAGTCGCGGTTAAATATTCACGGCTGTTTTCCTGAGAAGATAACCAAGTGATGAATTGCCAAGCCGCCGCCTGATTAGGCGAGCTTTGGCTAACTGCCTGCGCCCAATAATTGGCAAAGGTGGCTTTATTGCCGCTTTGGGAGATTTGCGGCAGAGCCGCCACGCTAAAGTTCAAATGCGACGCTCGGGCACGGACTATCGGTATTTGATAGGCGTAATTTAACATCATCGCCGCCTGCCCCTCCACAAAAGCGTCCACGGAATAATGCTGCAATCTATTCCAGGTATAAACCTTAAGCGCGGGCCGGGCAAAATTAGTATAAAAAATAAGGGCTTGTTTGCCGGGGTTAAAAGTTTCCCCGGATGAAGAAATATTTTGGTTAAAAGCTGCCTCGGTCTTCTCCTCGCTCACCATGACTGCGCCGCTTTGCAGCATTAAAGCCGATAAAATATCCGTTGAGCGGTTAACATTTTCAGCCGTGCCCAGAGCCGCGCCGGCTTGCAAAATATTATTTTTCGCGTCGCGCTTGGTCAATTTTTCCACCGCCGCGTTAAACTCGGTCCAAGTTTTTGGCGCGCTGGTTATGCCGGCCGAGTTAAACAGGTCTTTATTGTAAAAAAGCGCTAGAGAGTCAACCGATAAAGGAAAAGCATAAATCTTGCCGCTATCAATAAAATCCTGGCTGGCTACATCCACAAAAACTTCATTATATCGGCTAGTTGTAACCAAGCTTGCCGGCGCAGCCGCTAATTTATCTATGTGCTTTGGCAGCCAAGTATTATGGATGGAAAAAATATCCGGACCGCGGCCAGCCGCTAAAGCATCCACCAAGTCATCTTCGTAAGAAGTGATGTTCTTTTTATAATAATTTATAGTGACATTCGGATATAGCTCTCTATATTTATCTATTAAGGGCTTATAGACGCTGGAATCATCAAAAACGCTCCAAAACTCCAAGGTTATAGGTGTGGCCGTGTCTTCTTTGAAAGGATTTATTATGACAACCGCGATAACAATAACAGCTATCAGGCCAAGAGCTGAAAATAAAATTATTTTTGTTTTGTCCATTTTCGAAAATTAAGGCTTAATAAAGATTAAACCATAGTGATATTCCCCCGCATCAAAAACCCGATTAAAAACCAATCCTTCTTCTTGCACCAGATTTCTGGCTTCATCAAAAGACAGACGCCAGCCGCCCTGCGGCCCGATAGAAGATTTGTTTTTTTGCCAGTCAACCAAAACAAAAACTCCGCCCAGCTTTAAGACCCTCTTAGCTTCTTTTATGATTTCTGATTTTTTCTGCGTTTGGAATAGAACATTATGGAGCAAAACCAAGTCTACCGAGCCGTCGGCCAGGCCAGATCCGCCAGCCGTTTCCAAGTTTCCGCGCTTAGTTTCAATATTGGCCAGGCCGCCAAGCTTATAGCTGGAACGCACCGCTTCCAACGCCTCCTCCAAAATATCTACCGCGTAGACCTTGCCGTCTTGGCCGACTATTTTTGCCACCGGAAGAGTAAAATAGCCATGGCCACAACCAAAATCAGCCACCTTCATATCTTTTTTAAGGCCTATTTGGTTTATGACTTTTTGAGGACTAATGAACCCGCCAGTTCCGTTCATAGTAAAGCCTGCTATATAAACTAGCTATTTAGTTTTTTTACAAACAAGTCACTGAAGCCACTTTGTCGCCGTCGTCCAGCTTCATGATCCTGACTCCCTGAGTTGCCCGGCCAAGCAGAGAAATAGAACCTAAGGAAGTCCTGATAGTTTGGCCTTGCTTGGAAATAGCAATAACATCTTCTTCTTCTGATTCTAGGATCTTAGCTGCTACGATCTGCCCGGTTTTTGGCGTGACCTGAGCGGCTTTAATGCCCGATCCCCCGCGCCGCTGGATCTTAAACTGTTTTAATTCCGTTTTTTTGCCATAACCGTTTTCCGTAACCACTAGCAGTTCCAATTTCTCATTTTTCGCTTTGGCTTTTTCGCCAATTATTTCCATCCCCACCACCATATCTCCTTTTTTCAATCGCAAGCCTCTCACTCCGCTGGCGGCTCGGCCCATGGGGCGAGCATCTTTTTCTTTGAAGCGCACGCTTTGGCCTTTGCCGGTAATCAAAATTATTTCGTCGTTGCCCGAAGATGGCTTGACCCAGCGCAAGAAGTCGTCCTTGCCCAATTTAATAGCGATCAGGCCGCTGCGGCGCACGTTGGCAAAATCTTCTATTGCGGTTTTCTTTATTATACCATCTTTAGTGGTCATCACCAGATAGTTTTCCTCTCCATTGGCGCCCGCTGTTTTGGCGTCGCCCTTTTTCTTATTTTTCAAGTTTTCTTTCAGCGCCACCAAAGCATTAACTTCTTCTTTCGGCCCTAGTTCCAAAAAGTTAACCATCGCCTGTCCCCGCGCCACGCGGCTGGCTTCCGGGATTTCATAAGCCTTAGTCTGGAAAACTCGGCCGGTATTGGTGAAGAACAGCAAATTATCGTGGGTGTTCACGCTGGATAAATATTTAACCAAATCTTCTTCGCGCGTGGTGATGCCCGAAACCCCTTTGCCGCCCCGATGCTGGGCCTTGTAGTTTTTGGCATTCATGCGCTTCACATATCCGCCCTCGGTCAAAGTGATAACGCACTCTTCTTCCGGGATTAGGTCTTCTTCTTTAAACTCCCCGACCGGTGAAGCAAAGACTTTTGTCCGGCGTTCATCGCCAAACTTTTCTTTGAGCTGCGCCAGCTCCGTTTTTATCACGCCTAAAATCCTCTTGGGAGATTTTAACAACTCTTCCAATTCCGTGATTATCCGTTTTTTCTCTTTTAATTCATCCTCTATTTTCTTGCGCTCCAGCCCCGCCAGCGTTTGCAGCTTCATTTCCAAAATAGCAGCCGATTGCGCATCGCTTAATTTAAACTTTTTGCATAGCTGGTCGTGCGCGTCTTCTTTATTGGCGGATTTTTTAATAACAGCAATGATCGCATCAATATGGTCCAGCGCTTTTTTCAAGCCTTCCAAAATATGCGCCCGCTCTTTAGCCCTATCCAGATCAAACTTAGTCCGCCGTGTCACCACATTATATCGGTGCTCAACATATTGTTCCAAAAAAGCCTTAAGCGGCAACACTTGGGGCTGCAAGCCATCCATCAGCGCCAGCATATTCAAGTGGAAAGTTTTTTGCAGGTCGGTTAATTTGTATAAGCGGTTCAGCGTCTTTTGCGGATAAGCCTCGCTTTTCAGGTCAATAACTATGCGCACGCCGTCCTTATCCGATTCATCGCGAATATCTTTGATGCCATCAACCTTCTTTTCTTTTACCAAATCAGCGATCACTTCTAGCAAAGAAGCTTTGTTAACTTGATACGGGATTTCCGAAACAATTATTTGCTTAGCGCCTTTTTTGTCTTCAATGATTTCGGCTGTGGCGCGATTCACGATTGCTCCTTTGCCGGTGGAATAAGCCTGCACTATCGCCTGCCGGTCATAGATCGCTCCGCCGGTCGGAAAATCCGGCCCCTTAACTATCTTCATCAAATCCTCAGTGGTAGATTTAGGATTTTCTATTAAATAGGAAATGCCATCCACTAATTCCGTCAAGTTATGTGGCGGAATAGAAGTTGCCATACCCACAGCAATACCTAGCGACCCGTTCAATAAAAGCTGCGGAAGTTTGGCCGGCAAAACCATTGGCTCTTTCCGAGTGCCATCATAGTTATCGCCCCAAGGAATCGTATCTTTATCAATATCCTGCATCATCTCTTCCGCCAAAGCGGTTAAGCGGCATTCCGTATAACGCATAGCCGCTGCGCCATCGCCATCCAAAGAACCAAAGTTACCCTGGCCTTGAACCATGGGATAACGCATAGAGAAATCTTGTGCAAACCGCACCATTGTTTCATAAACCGCGCTATCGCCGTGCGGATGATATTTACCTAGCACATCGCCAACCACCAAGGCCGATTTTCTAAGCTTGGCGCTAGAGCGCAATCCCATATCCCACATGGCATAAAGTATCCGGCGGTGCACCGGCTTTAAGCCGTCGCGCACATCGGGCAGCGCCCGGCCAACGATAACAGACATTGCATAATCCAAATAGCAATCCTGCATTTCCTTAACTATTTCTTGCGGTTTGACATTGCCTATTTCCATAAAATAAAATTAATTTTCTATTATAAAATCATTCTATCGGCAACCTTTCTACTGTTGCCTGGCTTTCTTGCCCTGCTTTTAATTCAAAGCTGCTATCATCCAGATCTTCTTTCGCTGTTTGGATAACGCTGCTGATGCCAGCGCTCAAGCTTTGCCAAAGGCCGGGCATCTCTTTTTTTATCTCGCTCAAACCATTATTAACCTTATCGTTGTTTTTAGCTCCGGTTGATTGGGATAGCAAAGACGTTAAAGACCACAGCCAAAAAGCAAAAATAATAGTTGCTCCGATTATCGCCCCCACCCACATTATTTGGATCCTTATATAGCGGGGCTTCTTCTGCAATTTTTCTATAAAACCGACTAAGCTCATGGTTTGTCTGTTAAATATGCATGACCACAACTTCCATATCTTCTTCTGGCAGGTCTTTCTTCTTGATCGTTAATTTATCCACTGTTTCTTTTTTAGCGATGCCCATTTCTTTCAAAAAAACATCCACCCCGTCAGCCTTCAAGCTTAAACCCGGGATTTTATAATGCATCGGGATAACTAAACGCGGCTCAATTTGATTGATAATATCCACGGCTGTTTCCCCGTCAATGGTATTGGTGCCGCCGACCGGAACCATCAGAATATCTACGCCATCGATCTGCTCTACCTGCTCGGCAGTCAATTTAGACTGGCCCAAATCCCCTAGGTGCCCGATCTTTATCCCTTCCATCTCGATCACATAGATAGTATTGGCGCCCCGCTCTTTCCCCTCTTTGTCATCATGAAAAGAAAAGATTCCCCTCACTTCCACTCCTTTTATTTCGTACTCTCCCGGGCCTTCAACTATCAACGGCTCGCCGCTTAAGGCTTCCCGGTTATTGTGGTCGTAATGGTTATGGGAAACGGTGACCACATCAGCCTGGCTCCGCGGCGGAGTTAAACCGATCTCTTTGTCAAAAGGGTCGGTGAACAAAACCGTATCGCCGCTTTGGATTTTAAAACATGACTGCCCGTACCAAGTGATAACCATAATTGCTAAATGCGCAAACACCACGAGCTATCAGCAAACTAGTGGATAACCGCGGTTTTATCTGCGCTTCTATTTATTTATGCCTTAATTTTATCATATTTTTTTAAAACTGCAAACCCCAAAATCGAAGCATCTTCAAGCCTTGCAAAAATTGATTTTCTATATTATACTAACACCGTATTAAATGCCGAAAAATCCGCCCTATTAAACAAAATCATACTGATTTTAATTTGCAAAGCAAATTGTTCAACAGGGCAATTTAATAATTAAAAAACGGCGTTATCATCTTTTGATTATAAAATATTCGATTAATTAAATTGAAGTTTTGTGACTGAAAGACTTGTATAAACATTAAATGACAGCTAAACCAACAGCCGAGCCTAAAAAAGGCTTGATGACCGGGCTTTTAGCCCAATCCCCCAAAACCCCGAAATTAGGAGAAATCGTGAACGGCCACATTTTGGAAGTCGGCCGCGACACAGTTTTTATTGATTTGGGAGCAGCCGGCACAGGCGTGCTTTTTGGCCGGGAGATAAAAGAAAACCGCAACCTAATAAAAAGCTTAAAGCCGGGAGACGAGATTTCCGCCATGGTGCTGGAAACCGAGAATGAAAACGGTTTCGTTGAGCTTTCTTTGCAAGCAGCTCACCGGGAACAATCATGGGATGTTCTCAAAAATATGTCCGCCACCCAAGAAATAGTCAAGGCCAAAATAACCGCGGCTAACCGCGGCGGGCTAATGATCGAACTTGGCGGCGTAGTCGGATTTTTGCCGGTTTCCCAATTATCACATGACCATTATCCTCGGGTAGAAGACGGCGATAAAAATAAGATCCTGCAGGAATTGAATAAGTTTGTTAATAAGGAAATGTCCGTGCGGGTTTTGGATGTGGATCCGAGCCAGCAAAAATTGATCGTTTCCGAAAAAGCGGTCGGTGAAGAAAAAGTCCGCCAAGCCCTATCGCAATACCAGATCGGCGACTTGGTTGAAGGCACCATTTCCGGCGTTGTCGACTTTGGCGCTTTCGTGCGCTTCCCTCTTAAGGGCTCAGACAACCAAGAAAAACCAGAGATGATCGAAGGCTTAATTCATATCTCTGAAATTGATTGGCAATTGATCGAAGACCCGCGCCAGATCTTGCACGCGGAGCAAAAAGTCACTGCTAAAATTATTGGCATTGAAAAAGACCGCTTGTCCCTCTCCCTCAAGGCTTTGAAAAAAGACCCTTGGCAGGAAATCGAAGGCAAATATACCAAAGACCAAGTTATTAAAGGAGAGATCACCAAGATCAATCCGTTCGGCGCTTTTGCCCAAATAGACAAAGATATCCACGGTTTGGTGCATATTTCCGATTTTGGCTCGCTGGAAAACATGAACAAGGAATTAGAGGTTGGCAAAAAATACCAATTCAAAATAGTTTCCATTGAACCTAGCGCCCACAAAATGGCCCTGTCGCTCGTGCGGCCTGAAAGCAAAACCAAAGAAGAAGCCGCGGAAAACGAAACTAAAAAAACTGAATAATTTAGCATATTAACATACAAACACAAAAACATTTAAGCCCGGAGGATTTTAATATTTTGTTAAAATGTTTAAATGTCAAAATGTTTAAATGGCTATGAAAGGATTATTAAAAAACTTCCTTATCATTTTAATTCTATTCATCCTGGTCTCGGGTATTTTTTCCATGTTCAGCTCTTCTGGAAAAAGCCCAGCCGAAATCTCTTTAACGGAACTAGCCCAGCAGATCAACGATGAAAAAGTAAATAAAATAACTGTTAAAGACCAAAGCCTAGAAGTCTTCTTAAAAGACGAGACCAGCGAAGTGGCAACAAAAGAAGCGGAATCGGGCCTAACCGAGTCCTTGAAAAATTACGGCGTAGACACAACCAAACTCCAAAAAGTAGCAATTACAGTTGAGCAAGCTAGCGGCTGGAAATATTGGCTAGGCAATGTTATTGTCCCCTTCCTTTTGCCGCTTTTGATCATGGGATTATTCCTTTGGTTCATGATGCGCCAAGCCAAGCAAGGCGCTGGCGGGCAGGGCTTTGGTTTTACCAAATCTTTGGCGCGCATCATTATGCCGGAAGATAAAAAACAACAATCCAGCTTTGCTGATGTGGCCGGCTTAAAGGAAGCTAAACAAGAGTTGGACGAAGTAGTTGATTTCTTAAAGAGCCCGGAAAAGTTTATTGCTATCGGAGCTAAGATTCCCAAGGGAGTTTTGCTTATCGGGCCTCCGGGCTGCGGCAAAACATTGTTGGCGCGCGCGGTTTCCGGCGAAGCCAAAGTCCCCTTCTTCCATATTTCCGGTTCCGAGTTCGTTGAGCTTTTCGTTGGCGTGGGCAGCGCGCGAACCCGCGACTTATTCCAAACCGCTAAGAAAAACAGCCCTTGCATAATTTTTATCGATGAGCTGGATGCCATCGGCCGGCAGCGGGGCGCAGGGCTGGGCGGCGGACACGACGAAAGAGAACAAACCCTGAACCAAATATTAGTCGAAATGGACGGCTTTGAACCAAACAGCGGAGTGGTGGTTTTGGCCGCCACCAATCGGCCCGATATTCTTGATACCGCTCTTTTGCGGCCGGGCCGTTTTGACCGCCGAGTAATGTTGGACCTGCCTGATATCAACGACCGCGAAGAGATATTAAAGATCCATGCTAAAAATAAGCCTGTCACAGCTGACGTTAATTTAAGGCAGCTGGCTGAGCGCACACCCGGATTTTCGGGCGCGGACCTAGCCAATCTAGTTAACGAAGCAGCTATTGCCGCGGCTCGGCAAAATAAAAAGGAAGTGGAAATGATAGACCTGATATCTTCTATTGAAAAAGTCCTGTTGGGCCCGGAAAGAAAGAGCCATATTCTTTCCACCGATGAAAAGAAAATTGCGGCGTATCATGAAGCCGGCCATGCTTTGGTGGCCGCCTCTCTCCCCCACACCGACCCGGTCCGCAAAGTTTCCATTATTGCGCGAGGCCAGGCTGCCGGCTACACTTTAAAATTACCAGAGTTTGATAAACATTTGCACAGCAAAACAGAGTTCGTTGAAGAGCTCTCGGTGTTGCTTGGCGGCTACTATGCGGAAAAAGTAGTCTTCAACGAGATTACCACCGGAGCGGGCAATGACCTGGAAAAAACCACGGACCTTGCTAGAAGATTAGTTATGAGATATGGAATGTCGGATAAGCTTGGCCCGCGGACTTTCGGCGAAACGGAAGATATGGTATTTTTGGGCAAAGAAATAACCACCGAAAAGAATTACTCGGAAAAAGTGGCGCAAGATATCGACAAAGAAGTTTTTGATTTTATCGATAACGCCGCCAAGGCCGCCCAAAAGATACTCACAGAAAAACGAGCTTTATTGGATAAAATTGCCAACCGCCTGATAGAAAAAGAAACGATTGAAAAAGAGGAGTTTGAAGCGTTAATGAAAAGCTAATCTTATTCCAGCCCCCTAAAAAGGGCTTCCGCGCGCGTAGCTCAACGGTAGAGCAGTCGTCTTATACACGACTGGTTCTAGGTTCGAATCCTAGCGCGCGCACTAATTTTTAAAATATAATTCATGAAAAACAAATTGTCCGTCCGCTCCCTGCTTAACTCGCTTGGTGTCTTTATTTATATCGTCGCCATCGCTTTGTTTTTTTCTAACGCCAATAAATTATTTGGCGCAGAAGATAATTTTTTGATGCCGATATTAATGCTGTTGCTTTTAGTTCTCTCGGCAACTATTACCGGCGCGTTGGTTCTGGGCAAGCCAATTATGCTTTATCTGGAAAATCAAAAAGAAGCGGCTGTAAAATTATTGGCTTATACTATCGGGTGGCTGGCGGTTTTTGTAGCGATTGCGATGATAACCCTGGTATTATTGAAGTAAAATATGTTAGTCTGTCATCTTAACCTTTCCTTAAGATGACTTATTCGGGCGTGTAGCTCAGCTGGTTAGAGCGTTTCGTTGACATCGAAAAGGTCCCCCGTTCGAGTCGGGGCACGCCCACCAAAAGTTCTTACAAAAAAACAAGGAGGGAAAAAATGGATTCTTACATTGGCATTACCGGCTTTATGGGCAGGCAAGAAGTTAAAGATGTTTTACGGTCTTTTTCCAAAGGCTCAAAACGCAAATTAATGGTTGGGGTGCTAGCCAGCTCAAAAACTTTGAATGGCCAGCAAAATAAATATCCGGGGAGATACCCAAAGATAGAAAAAATTAAAGATATTTTTTTTCAAGACCCTCGAGTCATTAATTTAATTCACTACAGCACAGACGAACCAAAGCCTTTAATAAACCAATTAACATTCCTAATGGATATTGCCGGTTTCAATATACAGGGCATTCAGCTCAATATTGCCTGGCCAAAGATCGACCAATTAGCGCTTTTTAAAGAAACTTTCCCGGGACAAAAAATAGTCCTGCAGGTCGGGTCAAACGCCATGGAAAAAGTTAAGCGCGACCCATGGAAAATAGCGGACGAAATAAAAAAGTATATCCGGGCCGAAGCGATCGACGGCATTTTGCTTGATTCCAGCGGCGGGAAAGGAGCTGTGGCCAATTTCTCTTTTTACCAGCAGTGCATTAAGGAGCTTGAAGGTTATGATATCGGCATTGGAGTGGCCGGCGGATTAAAAGCCGAATTGCTTCCGATAATCAGGATGCCTTATTATTGCTTTCCTAAGGTCAGCCTGGATGCGGAAGGCGCCCTGCGCGACAAACAAGACGACTTAGATATTGCTAAGGCCAACGCCTACGCAAAAGGCGCCATTGAACTTCTTGACCAATGGGACAGGTGGCGAGAAAAAAAACCCAAATAAACACAAAAGAAACAAAGACCTCCTCCTTGGGCAGCCAGGGAGGATTTTTTAAAAAATGAGGTTAGACAAATATTTAACAAATAAATATCCCAATCTATCGCGCGTATATATTAAAAACCAAGTTAATCTGGGCAATTTTGTGGTTTATCCCGAGAGCAGTCGAGGGATTGGAAATAAAAAAGTTAAACCGTCTTATCTTCTGCGCGAAGGCGACAAAGTCGCCTTCGCGCCGGGATTTGCGCTGCCCGACGCCTCACAGATTTTGCCTAATCCGGAAATTAAATTAAATATAATCTACGAGGATAACAATGTCCTTGTTATTAATAAACCCGCCGGCTTATCTGTCCATCCGCGGCAAGATAAAAACGGCTTGCCTCTGGCGCAAGAAATTGGCTCCACGCTAGTCAGCGGGCTGTTAGCCTATTATCCGGCTATCGCTTCTGTTGGTGATGTCCCCTCTTTGCGCCCAGGCCTAGTTCATCGGCTAGACAAAGATACTTCGGGCGTGATGATAATTGCCAAAAACCAAATAAGTTTTGATTGGCTGAAAAAACAATTTAAAGAAAGGCAAACTGCTAAAAAATACTTAGCCCTAGTTCATGGCAAATTAAAAGAGAAACAAGGCGAGATAAAAACTCTTCTGGCGCGCGCCAGCCAAAACCCCACCAAACAAAAGGTTTCCAGGGAGGGCAAAGAAGCCATCACTCAATATAAAGTCATTAAAGAGTTCCAAGATTATAGCCTAATTGAAGCCTGCCCTAAAACAGGCCGCCTGCACCAAATCCGGGTACACTTGGCGCATCTGGGACATCCCGTAGCTGGAGACGCCAAATACGGCGATAAACGGCTGCCTACTTTGCCCGGGTTAACCCGCCAATTCCTGCATGCCAAGAGCCTGGAAATTACGCTGCCCAATAACCAGAAAAAGACCTTCCAGGCACCTTTGCCGGAAGAACTTTTAGCTGTTTTAGCCCCCCTTGAAAAAATATAAAGAATATGCTAATATCTATTAGTAATTAACGGTAATTCTCAATTTGTAAGGCTATGACAAACATTATTCAAGACCAATTAAAAAAGGTGCCGGAAATCAAAGCTGGCCAAACTGTTAAGGTTTATCAACGAGTAAAAGAAGGCGAAAAAGAAAGGATCCAGCCTTTTGAAGGGTTGGTTATTGCCACTAAACACGGTAAGGGTTTAGACGGCACTTTTACCGTCCGCAAGATTTCCGAGGGCGTAGGCGTGGAAAGAGTTTATCCGCTGCACTCCCCCGCAATCGATAAAATAGAAGTTTTAAAGACTTCCAAGGTTCGCCAAGCCAAGTTATACTATATGCGTGAACGCTCCGGCAAAAGAGCTAGAATGAAAAGCAAAAATACTGTCCTCGTGCCGGTCGAAGCCAAAACCAGCGGCGAAGCTTCGGAAGAATAATTTTCGCGCGGGTGGTGAAACCCGGTAAACACGCCAGCTTGAGGTGCTGGTGCCGCAAGGCTTGGAGGTTCAAATCCTCTCCCGCGCACCAGCTCAGAGCGCGGGCGCTTAGCTCAGCTGGTTAGAGCGTCTCGTTTACACCGAGAAGGTCTAAGGTTCGAATCCTTAAGCGCCCACAAATTAGCGATTGCGAATCGCCGGGATAGCCAAGTTGGTCACGGCGGAGGTTTGAAAAACCTTTCATGTCAGTTCGATTCTGACTCCCGGCACCGCGTAAAACCCGCCCTGGGCGGACACGCAAAAAAAATTAGATTATATAAAGGCGGGTTTGCCCGCCGAAGTGCGGGCGTCGTATAGTGGCTATTATGCGACCTTGCCAAGGTCGAGACGGCAGTCCGATTCTGCTCGCCCGCTCCAATAAAAAAAGGTTCCTTTTTAGGAACCTTTTTGGTTTTTATTTGTTCTTGGCCCAGGAAAAATCCGGGCTCTCCCAATCGATTTTTTTGCCCCGGATCGAAGGAGCAATTTCCACTATGCCTAATCCCCCAGCGGGATTAGGCAAGCGGCTGATCAAAGACTCGTAAAGTTGCTTGCATTCCCAATCAGTCATCAAGCTTAATAAAATTACCGGATCAATATTAAAAAATATTGACTCTTCTTTTTTAGTTTCTTCATAGAGAAACTCATAAACTGTTTTCAGCAGGCTGAAGCATGGGCCATCGTCTATTTTGTAATAGACGTTCTCGAAAAGCCAATCTTTGACTTTTTGAAAAGCTATTGCCTCGTTAGAATATTCAAAAGAGATCTTCTTAGAATAAGCGCTTTCAGCTAATAACGCCACGAGGCATTTTTCTGTCCGTTCGCGATGAGTTGACCCTAAATTAGCTAATTCTGACGAAGGCAACCTCAACATTTCCTTGCGCACAGCGTCATTGATATCGTGGGAAACATAAGCGATCTTATCCGCCCAATAACCCACCCGGTATTCCTGCGGCAAAGCAGAAGGCCAAGACCCGCCTGAATGGTAAGTTATGCCTTCCAAAACCTCGAAAGAAAAATTAGCCTTTCCGCCCCGTTCAACTTCTTGCAAGACTATTGCGCCATAAATAGCGTGGCTAAAAGGCCGGCCAACGACTTCCTCCATAAAACGCTCGCCGGCGTGACCAAAAGGCAAATGCCCGACATCATGGGCTTTAGCGATTGAAACGCAAAGATCGATATTTAACCCCAAAACCTGGGCGATCAGAGCCGCGTTAGACACGACCTCTTGGGTGTGGCTTTGGCGAGTCCGCACATACGGATTAAGCTGCAAAGAAAAAACTTGGGTTTTACCAGACAAACGACGCCAGGCTTTGGAACGCTCGATCTTCTGCTGGTCCACGGCAAAAGGGTCCAGCAGGCCATAAAGCCAAGAATCGTTATCTTGGGCCTTGTCTTTCCTCCCTCGAGTTTTAGCTGAATCAAAAGCTAAATAGCTCAAAGCTCTCTTATTTTTTTGTAAAAAAACTGCCTCTTCCGATATCTCCATTTTCGGCCCTCCTTTTTTATTTTTCCGATTTATCAATATACCAGAACAAAGGCAAAAAGTAAAACAAAAAAACCCTGAGGAAAGGGTTTTTTTGTTTGCAAAATATTTCTCTAGGCCTTATTTAACCGCTTCTTTCAACGCCTTGCCTGCGCGAAACTTCGGAGCTTTCATCGCCGGGATCTGGATCTTGGCGCCGGTCTTAGGATTTACTCCTTGGCGAGCCTTGCGGTTTGAAATAACAAACGCGCCAAAGCCGGTAAAAGCAACTTTATCGCCCTTCTGCAAAGCTTTGGTGATAGTTTCCAATAATGATTCTATCACTTCATCGGTTTGCTTTTTAGACAAACCAGTCTTATTGGCAATAGCATCGATAATTTGATCTTTGGTCATAAAATTATATCGTTATATAATTTATGTTTCTTTCTCGACCTTTCCCCTCCTGATTTACCTCTCTATTTTACCTTAATGCCTATTCCAACGCAACCCGTCCTTCGCTGAAGCTTCGGAGCGGCGAGGTGATGCTTCCATTTTAAAATTGTTGCTCGGTCTTCCGTAGTTTTAACGAAGAAGATCTATTCCAACGCAACTAGGCGCCGCACCCTAATTAAGCTTTTAGCCAAACCGGTCTTATCGTCCAGCTCTAATAAAACACCGTTCACCTCAACCTGATTGCCTTGGGCAGATTCTATCTTAAATAAGCGTTGGGTTAAGAATCTTTTTATTATTATATCCTTATCCGCGCCTAAAACCGAATCCAGCGCACCCACCATGCCAACATCAGAAATAAAAGCCGTGCCGCCAGGCAAAATCTTTTCATCGGCCGTCGGCACATGAGTATGAGTGCCCAGGACCGCTGAAACCTGGCCGTCTAGAAACCAAGCTAAAGCCGCTTTTTCCGAAGTCGCTTCGGCATGGAAGTCTAAAATTATCGCGTCCACTGCCTCACTCCCCCGCTCTTTGCCCCCCAAAGAATAATCATCTAAAAAATCCTTAACGCAAGTAAAGGGGTCATCAAAATCATGCTTCATAAAAACCCGGCCGATCAAACTTATCAATAGAACGCGCTTAGTGCCAATGTTAATTATCGCGCTGCCATGGCCCGCCACGTTTCCCGGCCAATTCATCGGCCGCAATACAGGCTGGGACGAGTCCGCCAATATCTCTTCGCTCCCGCCCAAAGCAAAAGCGTGGTCGCCGCCGGTAAAATATTCAATGCCAATATCCGATAACTCTTTCAACGAATCTTCGGTTATTCCCTGGCCATGCGCCATATTCTCGCCATTAGCCAAAACCAAATCCGGCCCCAGCTCTTGCTTGAGCTCTGGCAGAACTTGCTTTAAAGCTTGCCGCCCGCCGCGGCCAGTGATATCACCGAAGAATAATATTTTCATAAATTGATTCTATCTAGCATATTCAATCGTTCTCGTTTCCCGAATCACCGTCACTTTTATTTCGCCCGGATATTGCAACTCCTGTTGCACCTTATCAGCCACATCCTTAGCCAATCTTCTGGCTTCAATATCGTCTATTTTTTCCGGCTGCACAAATATCCTGATTTCCCGGCCCGCTTGAATCGCATAAGATTTTTCTACGCCGGCAAAAGAATTAGCTACTCGCTCTAGCTCTTCTAATCTCTTTAAATAAGCCTCCAAAGTGTCTTTGCGCGCGCCAGGGCGGGCTCCCGAGATTTGGTCGGCCACCTGCACAATTACCGCTTCTAGGCTCTCATAAGGATATTCTTCGTGGTGCGATTGCATGGCCTTGATAACGTCTTCTGGCATGCCAAACTTTTGCAAGATCATTTTGCCAATTTCCACATGCGAACCCTGGACTTCATGGGTCACGGCTTTGCCGATATCGTGCAGCAGGCCCGCTTTTTTCGCCAAGTTCACATCCGCCCCAACTTCAGCCGCAATGGAAGCCGCCAAGTGAGCCACCTCCAAAGAGTGCAGCAGAACATTCTGGCCATAGCTGGTTCTCATGCTTAGCCGCCCTAAAACTCTCACCAGCTTTGGGTCTAGCCCCGCCACACCGGTATCATAAGCTGCGGCCTGGCCGGCTTGGGCAATCTTCTCGCCAATTTCTTCTTTAGCTTTTTCTACTGCATCCTCGATCCGCGCCGGCTGGATTCGGCCATCGGACATTAATTTTTCCAAGGCTACTTTGGCAATTTGACGCCGCACCGGGTCAAAAGCCGAAATAACGATTGCGCCGGGAGTATCGTCCACAATAATTTCCACACCCGTTAATTTTTCCAAAGTTTTAATGTTGCGACCCTCTTTGCCAATGATCCGGCCCTTCAATTCGTCCGATGGCAAAGCCACGGTAGAAGTGGTAATTTCAGCTGATTGGGAAGCTGCGTAGCGCTGCATGGCATAAGTTAAAATATTGCGCGCTTTCTTTTCCAGCTCTTCTTTTCCTTCTTGCTCAAGCTTTTGTATCCGCTCCATTAAAATATTCCCTTGCTCTTTTTCCACTTGAACCAATAGTTCCTCCCTGGCTTGTTCGGCGCTTAACTTGGCTACCCGTTCCAGCTCCTTTAGTTTCTGGGCCTGAAGTTGCGCCAAATCTTCTTTGATGACTTTTATTTTTTCTGCTTTTTCCGCCACTTCAACAAACTTTTTTTCCAAGTCCTGAGACTTAGCTTCTAAAGTTTGCTCTTTTCTTTCCAAGCGGTCTTCCAAGCGCATAATTTGTTGTTCCCGGTCTTTTTGTTCGCGCTTAGCTTCTTCCAATATCTGTATCGCTTTGTCCTTGGCTTGGATCTCCACTTCCTTGGCTTCGCGCTTGGCCTCTTCGGTTAGTTTTTCCATCCTGGCCTCAACGCTGCCAGCCTGTTTCCGGGCAATGCTTTGGCGCGACAAATAACCTAAAACAGAGCCTGCGATCAAAGCGCCGACCCCTATTAATATGAGCACAAAGTTAGATTCCATTGCAGTTAGAGCTAGAGCTCTAACCATTTAAGAAAGAGTTCTGGCGTATTAGTTGGCTTTTCTCAAGATCTTATCAACCACGCCATACTGTTTGGCCTCTTCGGCCGACATGAAAAAATCACGGTCTGTATCCTTTTCCAGCTGCTTTATATCCTGGCCCGTGTGCTTGGCCAAAATATGGTTCAGGCGGTCTTTTACTTTCAGGATCTGCCTGGCGGCAATATCGATGTCCACCGCCTGCCCTTCCGCTCCCCCCATCACTTGATGGAGCAAAACTTCCGAGTTTGGCAAAATGAACCGCTTGCCCGCGGCTCCCGCAGTTAAAAGCACCGCTCCCATGGAAGCAGCCATACCGATGCAAATTGTAGAAACGTCCGCCTTAACATATTGCATCGTGTCATAAATGGCTAGCCCCGCCGTCACGACTCCGCCCGGGCTGTTGATATAAAGCTGGATGTCTTTTTTGGGGTCTTGCGAATCAAGAAACAAAAGTTGCGCGATGACCGAGTTGGCTAAAACGTCGGAAATCGGGCCGCCCAAAAAAATTATCCGCTCTTTAAGCAGTCTCGAGTAGATATCGTAGGCTTGCTCGCCATACGATGATTTTTCAATAACAGTCGGAATCAAATTCATAAATGGCCTACCCTAGCTTAGTTAGCTTAAATAATTTAATGATTCTATGCTATTTTCTGCATCATTACACAATTATATTGTCTAGCGGTGCAGAAAAAGACATAAAATATGTCTTTTACGCTTTCTCTAAAAACTCAAAAACCTTCTCGTTTTTTAACCTTCCCTTAGTATATTCTAGCAGTGAGGCCATGTCAATTTTGGATTTGACCGCGTCCCAATCAGGATAATGCTTGATAATATGGTTCATTTCCGCCTCAGCTTCTTCGGGCGAAACCTCCAGATTCTCCAATTCGCTGATTTGGCGCAAAATCAGGCCGGCCTGCGCCCGCTCTTTGGCTTTTGGCAGCCACTCTTTCTTCATATCTTCTTCGGTCTTTTTGACGTTCTTTAAATAATCTTCGTAGACCAATCCCATTTGCGTTAAGTTTGCCCTGAATTCGTCAGCCATTTTATCAACCTCGGCTTGGATCAGGATTTCCGGCAATTCCATTTCCGATTTTTTGACTATCTCTTGCAAAATCTTAGCCCGCCAAATCTCTTTTTCTTTTTGCTCTTTTTCCATGGCTAAACCATCTTTGACGTTGTTTTTTAACGCTTCTAGGTTTTCAAACTTGCCCAAGTCTTTGGCAAACTCGTCGTTAAGCTCGGGCGCTTGGGGCTCCTGCACTAAGTTCATCTTAGTTTCAAAATCAATTAGTTTCCCAGCCAAGGCCTTAGCGGCAAAATCTTCTGGAAAAACCAAGCTGAAGTTCTTGGTTTCGCCTTCTTTCAAACCGATCAATTGGTCTTCAAAACCAGGCACGAACTTGCCTTCGCCGATAAGCAGCGGATGATTTTTGCTTTCGCCATTTTCAATGGTTTTGCCTTCTTGCTTGGCCACAAAATCAACTTCCACCCTATCCCCTTTTTGCGCCGGCCGCAGAACGGTGGCGTATTTTGTTCTGGATTTTCTTAACCATTCTAGCGACTCGTTTATTTCTTTTTCTTCCACTTTTATTTGGTCCTTGGTTTTAGGCTTGTCATCCTTAGCAATTTTTTTATAATCCGCCAATTTTATCGGCGGCAAAACAGCTGTCTTAATCTTGAACTCAAAAGGATTGCCTATGGCCACCTTTAAGACCTGTACTTCCGGCCGACCGATCGCTTCGATATTTTTTTGGTCCAAAACCTTGCTATAAGTTTTGCGCACTGCCAAATCCGCCGCTGCTTCCAAAATATGGCCTTGGCCAATTTTTTGTTCGAGCATCTCTTTGGGCGCCATGCCTGGCCTAAAACCTTCAATTTTTACTTCCTTGCCAAGCTCTTTTGTCGCCTCGTCAATAAACTTGCCCCACTCGGTAAGGTCAAGCTCAACTAAAATCTCTACTTCTGATTTTGGAAGGTTTTTAATATCGATTTTCATAATTTTTTTCAAAAATTACGCCCTGAGCGCAGTCGAAGGGCAAACTATTATTCTCTTATTATCATTCTTGTTTCGACTCGCCGTCAGACGAGTCGAAACGGGTTGCCAAAAAGTGGCAAAGAAAAGATTTAGACCAAAAAGCTAACTATCAATAATGCCACGATATTGATTATCTTAATCATAGGATTGATAGCCGGACCCGCGGTATCTTTATAAGGATCTCCAACAGTATCACCCGTCACAGCCGCTTGGTGCGCAAATGAACCCTTGCCGCCATAATTGCCTTCTTCAATATATTTTTTCGCGTTATCCCAAGCTGCTCCTCCCGAAGTCATAGAAATTGCCACAAATAAACCCGTCACAATTGAGCCCACCAACAAACCGCCAACTGCCTTTGGCCCTAAGAGCAAACCCATAACCACTGGCGCCAGCACCGGAATCAATGCCGGCAAAATCATTTCGCGAATTGCCGCTTTGGTCACGATGTCCACGCAAAGTCCGTATTGCGGTTTGCCTGTGCCATCCATAATGCCTTTGATCTCCTTGAACTGCCGGCGAACTTCCGTGACCACTGCCGCGCCTGCTTTCCCTACCGCTTGCATGGCGAGTGAACCAAACAAATATGGCAAGAGGCCCCCAATGAATAAACCAATAATGACTCTCGGATCGCTTAATTCAAAAATTATTGGCGCGCTGGCCATGTCCGAAACTTCTTGCGAGAAAGAGGCAAACAAAACTAAAGCCGCTAACCCCGCCGAAGCAATCGCATAACCTTTGGTCACGGCTTTAGTGGTATTTCCCACCGCATCCAAAGCATCGGTAATCTTTCTTACATCTTCAGACAAGTTAGCCATCTCTGCGATACCGCCGGCATTGTCCGTAATCGGGCCAAATGCGTCCACCGCCACCACAATCCCCGCCATAGAAAGCATGCTCATCGCGGCCAAAGCCACGCCATAGATTCCCGCCAAATAGAAAGAGAAAAAGATTCCCGCCGAGATCAAAACTACCGGCAAAGCGGTTGATTGCATCGAGACTGCCAACCCCGTAATGATATTCGTGCCATGCCCCGTGGTAGAAGCCTGGGCAATTGATTTTACGGGCTTGAAACTCTTGGAAGTATAGTATTCCGTAATCAACACCATGCCGGCTGTGACTACCAAGCCCACGATCGTAGAAAGATAAAGAGGCCAGAAGCTAAACGAAGTTTCCACCACGTTCTTAGTCAATCCCTGGATCATCGGATAAAAACCAATCGCCGCCAAAGCTGCCGAAGCGAACAGGCCTTTATACAATGCGCCCATAATATTTTGTTTCTTGCCCAGCCGCACAAAGAAAAATCCGGCAATTGAGGCAAAAATAGAAATCGCGCCCAAAGCCAACGGCAACAAGATCGCGTTGGCAAAACCCGGGAAAAGCAAATTGCCCAATATCATCGCGGCAATCGCTGTCACCACGTAAGTTTCAAACAAGTCCGCTGCCATACCTGCGTCATCACCCACGTTATCGCCCACGTTATCGGCAATAACCGCCGGGTTTCTTGGGTCGTCTTCCGGAATGCCCGCTTCCACTTTGCCAACCAGATCCGCGCCCACATCCGCGCCTTTAGTAAAGATACCGCCGCCGAGTCTGGCAAAAACTGATATCAAACTACCACCAAAACCCAAAGCTACCAATGCCTTTAAGTCGCCGGTCAGCCAATAGAATAAAGTAACAGAAAAAAGCCCCAGGCCCACCACCAAAAGACCGGTTACTGTTCCGCCTTCAAACGCCACCGCCAAAGCTTTAGTTAAACCGGACTTAGCTGCTTGCGCCGTCCGGGAATTGGCGCGCACCGCCACGTTCATGCCGATATAACCGGCCAAAGCCGAAGCCAGCGCGCCGAACAAAAAGCCAGCTACCGTTGTCAGGTCAAAAAAATAGCCCAACGCCACAGCGATAACCACCGCCACCATAGCCACTGCCCGATATTGGCGGTTCAAATAAGCTTTAGCGCCCTCGCGAATCGCCTGCGCGATCTCCAGCATCTTGCCCTCGCCCGCCGGATAACGCATTATCTTAGCCGCCAAATAAGCGGCAAAGGCCACTGAGATTAAACTTGCAATAATAGAAAAAAGTTGGATTGTCATACTATAAATAATTATTTAATTATTAATGTTAATTTTTATTTTTAGGGTTCGATTTTTTTCTTCTTCCGGCCTCTTTTATCTTTAGGCTTGGCTTCTTCTGCCTCAATTATTCCTTCTTCTTTTTTCGGCTCCTTTTTTTCTTCTCCTTCACCCTTTGGCGCTGCTTCATCGCCCTCTTCGCTCTCCCCTTCTTTCCCTTCTTCCGGCACCACTCCGCCCACCATATCAATTTTCCATTCGGTTAATTTGGCGGCTAAGCGGACGTTCTGCCCTCGTTTACCGATTGCCAGCGATAGTTGGTCTTCCGGCACTTCAACTTTTGCAATTTTTTGCTCTTTATTTATATCCACTTTTATAACTTTAGCCGGCGCCAAAGCATTGGCAATAAACTTTTCAGGGTTATCCGACCATTCAATAATATCTATTTTTTCTCCGCCCAATTCATTAATTACCGCCTGCACCCTGGTGCCTTTTTGGCCAACACAACTGCCGATCGGGTCCACGCCCGCTTCCGTGGCAAACACCGCGATTTTGGAACGGGAACCAGCTTCCCGGACGATCGCTTTAATTTCAACAGCGCCCGAAGCAATTTCCGGCACTTCCAACTCAAAAAGTTTAGCCAACATTTTAGAGTGGGCCCGGGATAAAATAATATTCGGCCCGCGCACCTCTTTTTGCACTTCCAGCAGCAAAACACGCAACCGTTGGCCCAAGCGATACCGCTCTCCTTGTATCTGTTCCTCCGGGAACAGCACACCTGTGGTTTTGCCAATATCCACAAAAACCGCGCCCCGCTCAATGCGCTGCACGATCCCGGAAACCACCTCCCCTTCCCGTTCTTTAAACTCATCAAAAATAGTCTCCCGCTCAGCTTCCCTAATCCGCTGGATAATCACTTGCTTAGCGGTCTGGGCAGCAATGCGGCCAAAATCAGTGCGAGATTCAAGTTCTATCAAGAGCTCTTCGCCCACTTTTATTTTCTTGTCTATTTTTTTAGCCTCATCAACCATAATATGCTTTTCGGCGTTGAATCGGACTTTTTTCTCGCCCGCCAATTCCTCTTCTTTCGGCTCTCTTTCTTCCGATTCTCCCCTGGCTTCAGCTGCTTGCCTTTCCGCTTCTATCTCTTCCTCGCTTTTTATCAAACTCTCATCAAGCACTAGCTTAACCTGGAAGATTTTTACTTCACCGGTCGCCAAATCAAAAGCCGCCCGGATATTCTGGCCTTTATGGCCGTAATCCTTTTTATAGGCCGCCGCGATGGCCACTTCAATAGTCTCCATGACCTTGGCTTTGGAGATGCCTTTTTCCTCGCAAATCTGATCTATTGCCGAAGCAAATGATTGTTTGTCCATAGTTTTTAGTTAAATAATAAGGCCCGTTTCCACGGACCCATCAATACCTATCCACAACCTATTATTAGTCTATATTTCTATCGCTTCTTTGTCAATAATAAATCCCGTCAGTCGCGACTGACGGGATAAAAAAAGCCGGACAATTACTTGCCGGCTATCATAAGAACTGTTTTTAATTAACACTAGCCTGAACCTCCGCCCTCTCAATTACTGTTATCGGCTTCGCTTTATCACTGGGCACCGATAAAAGAGACTGACAAAATGGGCATTTCTCACGATGGTCCAAAAAGGTGTCAAATATTCGGTCAATTTCCCCTTTGCCACAAACCGGGCAAGGATCCCTCTGCAATCTGCTCATTCCTTCCTCCTTTGTCCTGGATTATTGTTTTTTTAATTTACTATATATTATAATTATAACCCTCTTTAAACAAAAAGTCAATATTAGTCCTCTTTTTTGCTTATTTGGCTTTTTTATCTTTTTTAATGTATTTTTCCACCAGCCAAGAGCTGGATTGGATTTTCCCTCTTGAGCCCACATTGTAAACAACTTTGATGCCCATTTTTTCGCAAAGTTTAACTTCGGGAATTGGGTCTCCGTCCGGTTTGCGGTCGCCGCCATTGGCAAAAATATCCGGCTTCAGTTCAGCCAGCTCCCGGCAAACGCTTCTCTCTTCGTCATTTGCTTCGTGCTTAGTAAAGACCACCCGGTCCACCGGCTTTAAAGCTTCTATTATTTCCTTGCGCTCTTCTTGCGGCATAAAAACATGGCCCTTCTTTTTCATCAGCCAATTATCATTGTTTAAAATAACCACCAGCTCATCGCCCAAAGCCTTGGCTTCATTTAGCATATCAACATGCCCAACATGTATCGGGTCAAACCCCCCGCTCACGGCAACCACGATTTTTTTCTTAGATGATTTTGGCATTTTTTTATATTTTTAATTCTCCTTTTATCAAATCTTCCGCCTCTTTAATTTGCTCTTTTAAATTATTCTTGGAAGTATCAAAAACATATAAAAACGGGAAGTCTAATTTTTGGTGCAACGACTTGCGCTCAAAATAATTTCTGACCATCTCTTCGTTGTCTTCAACTAGCCAGCCGTTTTTAAAATTACGAAGCTTATTAATTATAAACTCCTCTGGCGGATTGATATGAAGCCAAATAATTTTAGCGCCAGCTTCTTTGGCCAATTTTTCAATATTATCTTTTTTATTAACGCAATCCGCATCAATAGCCACGCTATAGCCTTCTTTAGCAAAATCTTCAATTAGTTTTAGCGCTATCTCCCCGACAAAATCGTAATTATAACCCTTGTTTTTCAATATCCTCCTAATTTCATCTGTTGAGACCCGGACCGTTTGCATTTGTTCAGCTAACGGCTTTAAAACCGTGGTCTTACCCGCACCAACCAACCCAACCGGGCAAAGAAAAAATTTACGGACCGGTTTTTTTTCATAAACAACAAGGCTGTTCTTATATTTCTGCAAAATGCTCCTAAGCTCCGCCGTCGGTATTTCCTTCAGCTTTTTATCCATGCTTAATCTATATTAAAATGCTTTTTGACCACTTCTTCTCCTTTTATCAAATCCTCTTGCTGTCCATTGGGATGCCAGCATTCGGCTTTGATCACTTTTATTTTATATTTATCCGCCATCTGCGCCAAGGTTTGCGGCAAGCCGTATTCCTTTTCCGATATTTTAACCAAGGGATATTCAAAAAACTCTTTATTTAACATATATGCTCCCATGTTAACCAAGTGCTCGTTGATCTGTTTGCCTTGCAAATCCTTAAACTCAATAATGCTTTTTAGGTTTTCTTTTTCATCTTTTTCCACTACGCCAAATCTGGTGTTCTGTTCAATCTCACGGACCAATAAAGCCAGGTCATAAGATAAAAGCTTGGCTAAGTCGCTTCTATGGTAAAGGTCGTCCGCCATTAAAACCAAGAACTTATCCTTTAGAAGGTCTCTGGCAGCCGTAATAGCGCCACCAGTGCCGTCCATTTGTTTTTGCTCAACATAACTGATTTTCTTGCCGCCCCAACTTTCGCCAAAATGTTTTTTTATCATCTCTCCCTTATAACCGATAACTAAAACTACCTCCAAGATTTCTTCCGGAAGGTTTTCAAGAGTGTATTCAAGGATTGGTCGGCCGGCAATTTCCAGCAAAGGCTTGGGCTTATCATTGGTTAACTCCCCCATTCTCACGCCTCGTCCGGCCGCTAAAATTACTGCTTGCATAATTTTAATCATTAAATAATAATCCTCCGCAAATGTTGCGGAATGTGAACCAAATCATCATAAGGAATTGTTTGCGTCAAAAGCGCCATCTGCTCAACCGAGTTTTTATCTTCCGATTTTTCGCTGATAACTATCACTTTATCGCCCAACTTGATTTCCGAGACAGAGGAAACATCGATTGTGGTTATATTCATGCTTACCCGGCCGATAATAGGACAAAACTTGCCGCCAATTTTTAAAAATCCTTTATTGGACAAACGCCTGTCTACCCCCTCAAAATAGCCAACCGGCACTGTAGCAATTTTTATCGGCGCTAAAGTTTTATAAGTTGCGTTATAACCCACTCCGGCGCCAGCCGGTATTCCTTTGACACAACTAATTATCGATTCCATTCTTAATGCCGGCTTCAAATTCAATTTTACCAAAGATGAAACATTAAAACCATAAAGCCCCAGCCCCAAACGCACCGTATTGCTGGCAAAAGACTCGGAATAGCCAATCCCGGAACTAGCCGATAAATGATAATATTTTATTTCCGGCAAATTTTTTCTAAAAATATCCGAGCACTCCTGCCACTGCTTAATCTGCATTTTAGTAAAATTGCCATCCGAACCATCGGCATCAGACAAATGAGAAAGCAAACCCTCTAAATTAATAAACTTATTCTTTTTAATGATTCCCATCGCTTCAGCCGCTTGATTTGGCAAAAGCCCCTGCCGGCTCATACCCGTGTCTATTTTCAAATGAAGTTTTTTGGGTTTATCAATAATTTGCGACACTGCCCGTAAATGTTCCAGGCTCGTAATAGTGAAGGCTACGCCGGATAACTTGCTATTTTTTATGTTCTCGGCGCTAGTGTAGCCAATAACCAAAATCTCTGATTTTATACCCTCGCTGCGCAACATCATTGCCTCAAATAAAGAGTCCACAGCCAAAAAAGCAATCGATTCTTTATCTAAAATCTTAGCCACTAGCGCTAAGCCATGGCCGTAAGCATTACTCTTCAGCACCGGCGAAAAAGAGAGCTTCGGATATTGGCGCTGATATTCCCTTAAGTTATGGATGAGATTGTCCCGAAAAACAAAAACCTCCACAGACGGGCGGTATTTTGAGAAAGACTTTTTTACTGTCCTTAAAAAATTGAGTATTCTCATAGGACAAAATGAAATGTGGACCCGGGGAGAATCGAACTCCCGTCTCAGCAATGCGAATGCCGCGTATTACCACTATACTACGGGCCCCCTACTTCATAATTTCTTTAGAAATTATGAACGGGCAAAAAATAGCATATGTCTATTGGCTAAACTCTTTTTTTATTATCTCCGCCTCTCTTTCCACCCATTTATTCTCTTCATACTCTCCGCTATGGGCGGTCGTCCCTTCATATGATGCCTTCTTCTGGTCCAAATGCAAGCTTATTTCCACGCTGCCCTTCGGAGAAGTTTTAGCATAAACATGGAATCTAGGATAGTCTCCGCTGCCCGCCCTTTTAACAAAAGACATCTCCCCTGTTCTATCATCTTTCCGCTGAAAACTATAACCCGCCCGCCGCATAATATTCAAAGGAGAGCCGCTTGGTTGGTCAAAAATCAATTTCATAATTTTATTTTACCACTTGCCCGCTTTCAATGTGCCAACCGCCTTCGGGGCATTGTTCCATAAACTTTATCTCTATTTCTTCCTGGTTTGTGCCATGCCCAATAGCTATTTTTTTATTTATCCGGTGCAAGGCGCATTGGCAATGACAAATCTCATAATCAAGTTTCGGATTAATTGCTCGATGCCCTCCGCCACAATGATGGACTTCATGCTCGCCAGCTTTGTGGTGAATATGATGAAATAAATAAATCAGGCTTTCTTTGTCCATAATTATTTAACACACATATTTGTCGGGCTGCAGGGATTTGAACCCTGACTAAATCCTCCCGAAGGACTCGTGCTACCGTTACACTACAGCCCGCCGACTTCCCTATTTCATCATATTTTCGAGAAAAAATCAAACAAAATTAAAAATCTCACAACTTATAAGGTCGTGAGATTTAACTATTTTCATTAACTATTTTGATATCGGACACTTGCGATTATATCTATCTATTATATCTCTCTGGTCTTTGTTCGCTTTTTCTATGACACGACTAAAAAGCTCCTCTTTTTCTTTATCAGAAGAGTTTTGAAAAAAGCCTGAGAGACTATTATATTTATTCCCTTTATTTAAACTAGGAAAGCATCTAAAAATAAACTCTTTCATATGCTTGTTTTTAGCGTGTCTTCAGTATATTTTATCTCTACAAAATCGTCAACATTTTTAATATTTAATTGAATCTTATAATCAGGGGAATGCATATTTCTTTCTATCAGATGTGCCTGTATTGCATTACCAAACTCAGCCTTTATTTTATTAACAGTGTCTCTTGCCCCAAAAAAATGTCTTATAAATGCCTCTTTAGGCACAAATCTTCCATCTAGCGCTTCTCTTTTTTTTGTTAATTCCCACGCTATCAGAGGATCTTGATACACATATACTAGTGTCACAAACCTTCTTTTGTTTAGAGATCTTTCTATATTATTTTTTGCTCTTTCATAATTAGAAAATGTTCCATCTAAAAGAAAGCTTTTATCAGCAGACAATACATAATCATGTATTTTTTCTACGCCAACAGAACAAGCCCCTTGAAATAAATTCGAATTATTTCCGTTGTATCCTGGCAACAGCTCCCTAATCTCGTCTGGGTCAATTCTAACTATTCTTGCCTTTCGATCCACTTCAAAAGTCTCTACAAGCCTTTTTGATATTTCTGTTTTTCCCGCTCCAGGAGAACCAGCCATAAACAAAGAAATTGGTAGTCCCTCCGAAATAAAGTCTTTTCCAGCAAAACGCTCTATAATTTTCTTATAGTTCTCCTTCTTCTTTATAAAGTCTAGAGCTTCCTGTTCTAATTTATCTATCATTAAAAACTTATACCACAATATTAACCAATCTTCCTTTCACAAAAATAACTTTTTTAGGCTCTTTGCCTTCTAACCATTTGATAACGTTAGAATCGGATAAAGCAAGTTTTTTGGCATCTTCTTCTGAAATAGTTGCTGATGCGGCTAGCACAGCGCGGACTTTGCCATTGATTTGAATCGGCATCTGTATGGTTTCGTCGTTAACTAAGTCTTTATTATATTTGGGCCATTCCTCATTGAAGATACTTCCCTTATGTTTTAACACTCCTTGCCAGATCTCCTCAGCTATAAAAGGAGCAAATGGAGCAAGAAGAATAATAAATTTTTCAAAATCAGATTTCTTTATACGCTGCCCCTTTATTGGTTCAATATAAGATTTTTCTGATATTGGTCGTTTCGCTTCTATTTCATAAAAAGAGTTTCTCAATACCATCAACTGACTAATTGCCGTATTAAACTTCAAACTTTCAATATCCTCAGAAACCTTTTTTATTGTTTTATGCAATAAAACTTCTGTCTCACGCGAAGTAGCTCCATCTATCTTACCTTCTATCCATTGATTCCGATCATTATTATCTATGAATATGCCCGTATAATCTGCGGAAAGATAATTCCATGTTTTGTCTAAAAATCTTTTTACTCCAACAATCCCCTTGGTATTCCAAGGTTTCATTTCTTCCAGCGGCCCCATAAACATTTCATACAAGCGCAAGGCATCAGCGCCATATTCGGCGACCACATCGTCGGGATTGATAATATTGCCCCAAGACTTGGACATTTTCCGGCCGTCCGGCGCTAGAATTATTCCTTGGTGCCGCATTTTGGAAAATGGCTCGTCAAAATCTATATAACCAAGCTTATGCAAAACCTTGGTAAAAAATCGCGAATACAAAAGATGTAAAACCGTGTGTTCCGCTCCCCCAACGTATAAGTCAACCGGTAACCATTTTTTTAGCATTTCCTTGGAAGCAAACTCTTTGTCGTTTTGGCTATCGGCATAACGCAAATAATACCAAGAAGAACAAACAAAGGTGTCCATGGTATCAGATTCCCGGCGAGCTTTAGCGCCGCACTTTGGGCATTTTATATCATGGAACTTTTTGGAAATCGCTAAGGGCGATTCGCCCGTCGGCATAAAATCAACATCGTTGGGCAATAAAACCGGCAGATCTTTTTCTGGCACCGGCACCTCACCACATTTATCACAATAGATAATGGGAATTGGCGCGCCCCAATAGCGCTGGCGGGAAACCAGCCAATCACGGAGTTTATAATTTATCGTGCCCTGCCCGATTTTTTCTTTTTGGAGCCATTGGGTTAATTTTTTTCTAGCTTCAGCGGAAGTTAAGCCGTTATGCTCGCCAGAGTTTATCAAAACGCCGTCTTCCGTGTAGGCTTCTTTGGCAACAGATGATTTGCCGTCCACGCTTTTTACCACTTCGTCTATCGGCAAACCAAACTTCTTGGCAAAGGCAAAATCCCGCTCATCATGCGCCGGCACTGCCATAACAGCACCCGTGCCATAGTGCGCCAGCACAAAATCGCTGGCAAAAAGCGGAATAGTTTTTTTAGTGAAAGGATTTAAAACTTTAATGCCTTCTAGCTCCACGCCGGTTTTTTCTTTCACCTCCGCCATGCGCTGAAGTTCAGATTTCTTTTTGGTTTCAACTATATATTTTTCTACTTCGCTCCAATTGGTAATTTTTGATTTTAATTCTTGAACTAATTTATGCTCCGGCGCAATCAGCGCAAAAGTCATGCCAAAAACCGTGTCTAAGCGAGTGGTGAAAACCGACAAATGCAATTTGTCGTCCTGAGTGTTAACGAAGGATCTTTTAGATTCTTCGCCCTTTGGGCTCAGAATGACAGAATCTTTTGTAACAATTTCCATTTTAAATTGTGCGCCTTCGGATTTCCCGATCCAATTGCGCTGCCCAGCCTTGGTTGATTCGGGCCAGTCAATTTTATCTAAGCCCGACAATAAACCAGAAGTTTTGCCGGTATCCTCTATAAAATCTGTAATTTTAAAATACCACTGCTCTAAATCCTTTTGCCTCACCGGCTTGCCGCATCTATCGCACACTCCCCCTTCAGCTTGCTCGTTGGCGAGCACCGTTTGGCAAGAATCGCACCAATTAACTTTTCCTTTTGATTTAAAGGCTAAACCGTTTTTATAGAGCAGCAAGAAAAACCATTGGGTCCATTTATAATATTCCGGATCGGCCGATATAACTTCCCGCGACCAATCATAAGAGAAACCCATCATATTCATCTGCTTCTTAAAATTGGTGATGGCTTTCTTAGTGGTTTCGGCCGGATGAATCTTGGTTTTAATGGCATAGTTTTCCGCGGGCAAACCAAAAGCATCAAAACCCTGCGGGTGCAAAACATTAAAGCCGCTCATCCGCAAATAACGCGAGATTATATCCGTGGCGGTATAGCTTTCCACATGGCCGGTGTGCAGCCCGTCGCCCGAAGGATACGGGAACATATCCAAGATATATTGTTTGGGCTTATCAGATTTATCATCCGCCGCGAAGAGTTTGGGATTTTCAGCCCAATATTTCTGCCACTTTTTTTCTATCTTTTTGTGGTCATATTTCATAATATTTACTCTACCCCTTCCTTGCTTTTTTTTCAACCGTTCGGACTGCTTTTTATTTAAAGTTTTGCTGCAAAAAAATCCAGACTATAGATATTGACAAATGACCAAAATTGGTATATTATGTTTATAGTCATTTAACAAAAATATACCTAAAAGGAGGCTTAAAAATGAAGAAATGGCTGGCATTTTCAGTTGTGGCAATAATCGCTTTTTCCCTTTTAACCGTTCCGGTTCTGGCAGCAGATAAAGAGGTAGCGGCCTTTATAGAAGACAGCCGCCTTTACCAGGAAAAAATAAGCGAGGCCTTTGATTCGCTTCAGTTCCCCGTCTATGACGTAGACACGGAAAACAGCTTGTCGGGGCTATTCTGCTTGCTGGAATACTCTTCCGAAAATCTTCTCAATGAGATCGAGAAAATGAATAATAAGGGCTACAGCCGGGCAGCAATGGCCAAGTTCATGGACCAATCCATGGAGCTGTTCTATCAAGAGCTCAAGCTCTTATTTATTATCCATATGCGCTATGAAGACCCAGCCATACCGGATACAGAAAAAAAGATTAAAAACAAAATAACTTTTTAATCTGCCGCAGGGCGCGCCTAAGCGCCCTGTTTTTATTTTATGAAAAAAGCTATAATAGTTTTAAATATGCAAAAAATATTTTTATCAACACTTATTTTGTTTTCTTTATCCTTGGCTCTTTTTGGCGCCGCGCCGGCGCTGGCAGCCGAGGAAGTTTGCCCGGCCGGCAGCTCTTTTTCTTTTGACTTAACGCCTTGGGCCGTGGCTTGCGGCGCGGCGCTGGATGCCATAAATCCTTGCGAGTTTGCCATTTTAATCTTGCTCATGGCTTCGTTGCTTTTGAACGACGAGAACCGCAAAAAAGCCTTGCTCACCGGCTTAAGTTTTATTGCCGCAGTTTTTATCGCTTATTTTTTGATGGGCGTGGGATTGCTGGAGTTTTTGCGAAATTACACCGTGGCCTACGCTAATTATTTCTATTATATCGTTGGCGCCCTGGCGATAATTTTAGGGCTGCTTAATATCAAGGATTTTTTCTGGTATGGCGGCGGCGGGTTTTTAATGGAAGTGCCCCAAAGCTGGCGGCCAAAAATGAAAGGCTTGATTTTAAAAATTACCACTCCTCTAGGCGCTTTTCTAACGGGGCTCCTGGTCAGCCTATTCCTTCTCCCCTGCACTTCTGGGCCCTATATTGTTATTTTAGGAATGCTAGCTTCAAAAACCGTTCTGGCCAAAGCTTTAATTTATTTAGTTTTCTACAATTTAATTTTTATCGCGCCGATGCTGGCGATAGTTTTAGCCCTCTATTGGGGGCTCTCCCCTGAGCGCGCCGAGGCCTGGCGCAAACAAAAACTCCGGCTATTGCATTTGATTGCCGGAGTGGTGCTTTTGGCCTTAGGGATAGTAATCCTGGGCGGCTGGCTATGATTACTTAAAAAGACCCTTTAGCTGCCTTTTCATTTTTAACCTTTTTATTAACGGCAATTTATCTAACATTGTTTTGCCGTCTAAATGGTCTGTTTCGTGGCAAATTATCCGCGCCAGCAAATTGCTGGCTTTTATTTTTTTCTGCTGCCCGCTTTTATCCAAATATTCCACTTCTATCTTTTCCGGGCGCTTAACCTCAATTTCCAGGCCCGGAAAACTTAAACAACCTTCCGCCATTGAAGTCTCTCCTTTTTTCTTGGTTATTTTAGGGTCTATCAAGACCACCAAACCCTGGCCATCATCTACCACCGCGATGCGCTTTGATATTCCCACCTGGTTAGCCGCCAACCCAGCGCCGCGTTTGGCATAAAGCGTTTCTATCATATCATCTATTAGCTTTTCTATTTCAGCGCTAACTTCACCAACTCGTTTGGTTTTTTTTGTCAGAATCTTATCGGGATATTTTTTGATGTCTAAAATCATATTCTAAATAATCCTTTGGCGTTTTTAGTCGTTGCTTCCGCCACTTCCTCAGCGCTTATTCCCCGCAATTCCGCTACTTTTTGCGCCACATATTTAACGTAGCTTGGTTCATTTCTTTTACCGCGAAACGGCAATGGAGTCAAATAAGGGCAATCGGTTTCCAAGAGCATTTTATCCAACGGCATCTGGCAAACCACCTTGTCGTAATCGCGGGCAAAAGTGATTAAGCCATTAAAGCCTAAATAAAATCCCATCGCCAAATATTGCTCTGCTTGCGACCAGCGGCCGGAAAAAGAATGGACAACACCGCGCAAAGGCTTATTACCAACCAAAGTCCAGGTTTTTAAAATGCCCAGCAGATCTTCATGCGCTTCGCGGCAATGTAGGATAACGGGCTTATTTAATTTTTCTGCCAAGCCTAGCTGCTCAAGCAATGTTTCTTTCTGCAGTTCGCGCCTGGCGGCGTTGCGGTAATAATCCAAGCCTATCTCCCCTATTGCCACCACTTCTGGCTGCTTTGCCAAACTAAAATAATATTTCTCATCATAAGCTTCAGCTTGAGAAGAAAACTTTATTTTTTCTCCTTTTACTTCTTCATCGTATTCCACGTTAGCTAAATGCCCCGGGTGTAAACCCACGGCCGCAAAAACTCCGCTATCATATTTTTTGGCATAATCAATTGCCCGCTGGCTGGTCTTTCTTTCCGCGCCAACATTAATCATCCAAACGCCTTCTGCCAAAGTGCGCTTGGCGACCTCATCGCCATCGTCCTTAAAGTCGCGAAAGTTTATATGGGCGTGGGTATCTATTAACATAACCTATTTTATTCTCAAAAATAATCCCTCACCCTTAACTATTTTTTCGGCTCGCGCTGCCGTTAATATTTTTTCGGCGGTTTGAGGCATAAAACTCTGCAGAACCTCCCCCACCGCTACAATCACTCCCAACAATTCTTCCAAGGCTTTTTCTGCTTTGGTTTTATCTGTTTTTACTAATTCCCAAAGTTTAACTTCATCAATATATTTATTGGCCCAATCAATTTTGTCTTTTATTTTTTGCAGTGTTTCCGATAATTTCAACTCTTCCATTTCCGCAGCAATATCAATGGTTGTTTTTTGCGCCTGAAGGCGACCATCAAAGTTTTTCTCGATAATATTAAAAACCCGACTCACTAAGTTCCCTAGGCCATTAGCCAGCTCAGCGTTATATTTATCCGCCATGCTTTCCCAGGTAATATCAACATCTTCGCCAAAGCTTGGCCAAGAAGCCAGCAAATACCTTGTCCCGTCCACGCCAAACTTCGCCGCCATCTCAACAGGCGAAATTACATTGCCCAGAGATTTGCTCATCTTCTGCCCGTTGCTGGTCAAAAAACTATTGATAAATATTCGTTTGGACGGCGCGAGCCCCACCGCCATCAGCATTGCTTGCCACATCGCGCTTTGCTGGCGCAGATTATCCTTGCCCGCTACCTGGATTGCCGGCCACCAAGAATTAAAACTAGCCATATCATCGGGATACCCAATAGCCGAAATATAGTTCACCAGCGCATCAAACCAAACATACATAACTTGGTCGTTATCTCCCGGCACCGGCACACCCCAGGGCATTTTTGATTTCAGACGCGAAATACTAAAATCCTGCAACCCCATTTCCACAAACTTTTTAATTTCGTTAAAGCGCTTGGCCGGCATTACAAAATCCGGTTGTTTTTCATATAAATCCAGAAGTTTTTGTTGGAACTCAGAAAACTTAAAAAAATAATTTTCCTCTTCTATTAATTGCAGTTCTTTTCCCGGATGCAACGGGCAGCAGCCATCAACTAATTCTGAATCGGTTTTTTCCAATTCGCAGCCCACGCAATATTTAGCGCTGTATTTTTTCTTATAAATAAAACCGTTCGCTTTGGCTTTATTCCAAAACTCCTGCGCTGCTTTAATGTGATGCGCATCTGTGGTGCGAATAAAATTATGTTCGCTTAAATTAAGCGTTTGGCTGAGCTGGCGCCATTTGATCGCTTGTTCATCGCAATAAGCCTGGATTTCCATGTTAAGTTCCTGCGCCCGCTGATAGATCTTTAAACCATGCTCATCGGTGCCGATGTTAAAAAAGACCTCGCTCCCCTGCGAGCGCTGGAAGCGAGCCCAAACATCCGCCCGCACCACCTCCCAGGCGTAACCAATATGCGGGTCCGCGTTAACATAAGGCAAAGTTGTGGTAATATATTTTTTGCTCATAATTTATTTTCAGTAATAACGGATTTTATTAAAACTACTTGCAATCCTGCGGGCATAAAGCCGGATTAGCTTTTTCTATCGGCCCACAAACACCATCGCCGCATTTGCCTTGAACTGATGGCGATTGGCTAGGTGACGGCCGAAGACTAGGAGTTTGGCTTGGCTTAGGAGTCCAAGATTTAATGCTCGTTTTTGTTCCAGAATATTCTTCGTATATTTCTTTCATGGTCATCCATTTAATTTTTCCTTGAGTTTGGTATTCCTGCATCCGCTTCAACCAATCTTCTACAATTTTTAGATTTTCTTCTTTCTTTGAAGAAGGCATCACTATTGTATCTATAGGAAAATGAAGATACAGAGAAGAAACTTTAGAATCATCCTTAAAACCGTTCACCTGATCGATAGCATTAAAAATATAATCGATATCTTTATTGGTCAACTCGCAACTAGGATAACAAGTGCTTCGGCCCTCATATAAAGCTGGTATCTCGCCTAAAGAACCGGGAATCAAAACAATTCCGGAATTATCCCCCGTTAAATCATTTGTATCTTTAAGGCGCCTCGGATAGATTCGGTCGCTTAGCTCATAAGGAATTACATCATGGTAATACAATTTGGATTGCGGGCTTATTTCGGCGTCAGTATAATGCTTACCTGTATCAGGATTAATCGGCCTATTTTCTTCAGGCACGGCCAGATAGGCAATCATTATCGGAGCGTCCAAATAAGAGAAGCCCGCGCTAAAAGCAGCCTGGGCCCAATCATGTGTTCCCCAGCCCCCGGAGCACCCGAGATTGTTTTCCGCGCCAACCGCTGCATCAATTGCATCTTTCCTCTTTTTATAAGCCGCAGCCGCTTCGCTTTGGGACATTGAATCAAAATCGCAGTGAGTGCCTACACCTTGGCCGTTTTCTAAAGCATAAAGAAGCAAGTTGTCTCCCCATTTGTTAGCCGCCTCAATATATGGTGTCTCTGACTCAATCGTTATTTTTGCATTATATTTTTTAAACAGGTCGATAATCTGCTTAAGATTGGAGTTAACACGGAGATATTCTGTTTTGTTCGGAAAGCTTAATTGCCCCTCCAGATGAAGCATGACTCCAAAATTAAGAGGCTTAGTTATTGTAGTTGCCGCCGGCCCATCAACAGGCGCCACTTGTTTTTTCTCGATTTTTCCAGATTTATTCAAAATAAAAATATTTTCTCCGAGCGAATCTACCGCGTAAGATACCGTATCGCTGCTGACAGCAATTTTATCCAAAACATTTTTATTTTGTAGATCGACAACAATAATCTCCTGTTCGCCATTATCTTCCAGGCCCAAAAAGTATAGATCGCCTGCCAGATAAACCGGCTTTAAAGAAGGGGCAGCCGTCGACCCGGAAGTATTAAACCAAGAAGTTATTTTTGTGCTCCTATCGTAAAAATCAACATCGGTTGTTGTCCCCCGGTTAAAATTGACCACCAGCCAATCGTTGCTCAATAACATATTATGCTGGGGCAAGAGCGTGAAGTTATTGCTGTATAAATAAAAGGAATCAATAATATTTCCGCTCACCAGGTCCATAATGCTTAACCGTGAATCTTTTTCTCTGAGAACGCCTATCTCCCCTGCTTCGGATATCTTAGATAGGATCGTGCCATCTTTGGCAATTGATTTTTTTTGCTGGCAATTATAATCATACAAATTAAATTGAGCAGCCGCGGCTTGGAAAAATTGCTTATTTCTTGCGTCTATCCAACCAACGCTATCTTGGCCAACTTCTATTTGGCATCTGATCTTTTTAGTGCTTAAATCCAAAACTTTAAATTGACTATTGGATTTGCTGTTCAACAAAGCGACTCCTTCGTTTTCGTCGATATAAAGACGCAGAGCATCGTCTGAAGGCTCATTTAGCATTATTGAGCCAGACAACGTTAAAGTATTTAAATCGTATATATCTATTTTATTTGAACCATTGTCAGCAACATATAAGCGATTATTGATATTGTCTATTGCCACGTTTACATTTGTATAGCTGACAGCCAAAGAGGGCTCTGAACTTTTTTTAAAATAATTCCAGCCCAGACCCGCGGCCACAACTAAAATTACAGCTGCTAGCGCAATCAATAATTTATTTTTCATATTTATTAAAATTAAGTTTCTGATTCTATTTTTTTACCACCACCACAAACTCCCCTTTTAAGTTGTTTTTATCGCTATTTAAAATGCCTAAAATCTCCTCTGCGCTTCCTCGGTATATCGTTTCAAACATTTTGGTTAGCTCGCGCGCTACCATAATTTGGCGCTCGGGCAACAGCTCTTTCAGCTGTTCCAGCGCCTTTAAGATCCTATGGGTCGATTCATAAAAAACCACCGAGTGCTGGGCTTGCGCAATTTCTTCAAAATATTTATTTCGCCCTTTTTTATGCGGCGGAAAACCCATAAACACGAACTTATCAGTCGGAAAACCAGACACGCTCAAAGCAGCAATAGCGGCACAAGGCCCGGGAAGTGGAACGATCTTTATTTGGCCGCTTGTTAAGCGCGTTAATTCTTCGATTAACTTATTGCCGGGATCGGAAATCCCAGGGGTGCCGGCATCCGTGACCAGCGCTAGATTTTTTCCTTGCGCTAATTGCTCTGCTAAATATTCGATTTTTGACAACTTGCTATGCTGAAAATAGCTTACTAATGGTTTGGCGATTTGGTAATGGTTCAAAAGCTTTACTGTCTGGCGAGTGTCTTCGCACGCCACCAAATCAACTTCCTTTAAGGCTTCAATCGCCCGAAAAGTTATGTCTTTCAAATTGCCAAGAGGTGTCGCAATAATATATAATGTTCCCATAGATTCAGTTTAAATGAAAACCTTTAAAGTTTCAAACTTGTGATACTTACTCCCCACCTCCTCGTTGGTGCCGCTATTGGTTCTAAAATAAAAAATTATTGGGCTATTTTTATTATTGCCCTGATTTCCCATTTTGTTCTTGATGCTATCCCCCATTGGGAATACGTAATTAAAATAGTTGGCGTTTCCGGAAATGAGTTCCTGGCCATAACCGTTGAAGCCTTGCTTGATATTTTAGTCGGCGTTAGCGTCATAAGCTTGCTTCTTAAACATTCTCGCCTGGCTAAACCGGCGCTAATCGGCGCTTTTTTTGCTATCCTCCCTGACGGCTTTATTTTCGTCCATGCTTTAGCTCAAGTATTTTTTAATTGGAATCTGACTTTTTTAGATCCACTGATTAATTTCCATCATCAAATCCATTTTTCCGATGGAATTGATTTTTTATTTTGGCGCATTATAGCCGAAACAGCCGTTGCGGCCGCAGCAATCCTTGTTCTCTGGCAAACGCGGCGCATAATAAAAAAACAAAAATAACAGGCTGGCAATTATTAAAAACCCCCGCTTAAGCGGGGGTTTTTGTTTCACTTTTTTATTATTATCTGGTTTCTTCTCTCATAAAAATATCACCCAAAAAGACCGAAGCGATCGCCACGATGGGCACGGCCACCGCCATGCCAAAGATGCCATAAAGTTTAGCGCCGATTATCATAGAAATAATAACCACCAAAGGATTCAGCCCCACCGCCCGCTTCATGACTTGAGGAATTAGAACATAACCCTCTATTTGGTGGATGATCAAAAACAACACTAATACTAAAATGCCCAGAATCGGCGATTGCAAGAAAGCCAATGAAACTGCGATAGCGCCGGCCGTGAAAGGCCCAATATAAGGGATGAGTTCAAACAGCCCAGCCAAAACTGCCACCATTAAAGCCATTTTTACTCCCAAAAAATAAAGCCCTGTAAAAACTAGAACGCCAACAGCCATCATCACTATCAGCTGCCCGCGCAACCATCGGCCAAGCTTTGTTTGGATGCGCTCAGCCAAATTGATGACATAGGCCCGATGCTCAGCTGGAGTAACGCTGGATAAAAAAAGCTTAATGCCTTTATCTTGCACCACCAGATAAAAAGATATCACCACGATAACAATGGAAGAAAAGAATCCGCCAAAGATATTAGCCGCTGTGCCAAAAATATCTTCCGTTGCGCCGCTAAGCAGTGTGCTTAAGTTTCCTAAAAGTTTTTGGGCATAATCGGCGCCCAGCTTTTGGTGAAAAATGGAAATATCCGCCACGATCCTATTTAAATACTCCGGAGACATAGAGGCTAAAGACTGAAGCTGGCCGGCTAAAATAGGAAAAGCCCAATAAACAAAAGAGAGCAATAGAACAAATATAAGCACATAGATCATTGAAGCGCCTAAAGCCCGGCGTATATGGTGCCTAGCCAGCCAATCAACCGGCGCGTCAATAGCCGCCGAAATGATCAAAGCGACAAAAACTATTAAAATAACATCGCGGATCAAGAAAAGAAAAATCAACCCTAAAACTATTAGGATAAAACGGAAAATAGTGGAAGTGGAGATCTCTATTTTTTGGGTCATAATTTAAGCAATGGCTCGAACTTATTTTTTTCTTTGAACGGTCCGATCAGCGCCAAGTTAAGCTTTTGCGGCTGGAAAATATCTTGGGCTACCCGCTGCAAGTCTTGCGCGCTAACTGCTTTTATTTTGCTAAAAATCTGCTCTGGTGTCAAAACTTCTTTCTTCAAGATTTCTTGCGTGCCGATCCAGGAAGCTAGCTCATCAGAAGTTTCCAGCCCCAGCCTTAAGCTCCCCCGCAGCCAGTCTTTGGCTTTATTAATTTCCGCCGCGCCAATTTTGGCATCGCAAACTTTTTTATATTCAATCAAGATCGCTTTTATGGCTTCCTCCGCCTTGTCATTGGCCACGCCGGCTTGGGTCACAAAAAATCCCGTGTCAGTAAAACTTTCGGTGCTGGAACGAACATAATAAGCCAAGCCTTTTTGTTCGCGCACAGAAATAAAAAGCCGAGAACTCATCATGCCGCCCAGGATGGCCGATAAAACCATCAAGGTGTAGCGGTCTTTATGGGACATATCATAAGCGCGCGCACCCAAGCACAAATGAGTTTGGTCGGTCGCTTTATAATAGATAAGCGCCTCCGGTTTTTCTTGCGATTCTTTAACAGCTAATTTATCTTTCCCTTCACCTTTCTTCAAACGGCTAAAGGACTTCTCGATTTTTTTAATAATATCTTTGCTGACTTTCCCTGCCACACAAACCACCGCATTCTTGGTTTGATAATGCGCGTCAAAATATTTTATAAATTGCTCGCGCGGCAATTTGGCGATATTAGCTTTAGTGCCAATAATTTTCCAGCCGGCCGGCTGGTCGCCATAAAGCAGCTCTTCCCACAAATCCCCCACCAAACGCGCCGGGTTATCAAGATACATATTATATTCTTCAGTAATCACGCCCCGCTCTTTTTCTATTTCCGCGCTATCAAACTTGGAATTAAGTAAAATATCGCTCACCCAATCCAGCGCCATATCGATATATTCTGGCGCCACTTTTGCATAATAACCGGTCAATTCCTGGCCCGTGAAAGCGTTATATTCTCCGCCCACTCTATCCAAGTATTCACTCAAGTCTAGAGTGGTTGGCCGTTTTTTAGTGCCCTTAAAAAACATATGCTCCAAAAAATGCGAAATGCCATTATTATCTTTTGTTTCATATTTTGAGCCCGTGGCAAAAAAGACCAGCACCGTGGTTGATTGGCTGCCAGCCATTGGTGCAGTTATCACTCTTAAGCCGTTCGATAAAATAGTTTTTTTGAACATAAAATATAAATATGATTTTCCTTGGTCAATTTTTTAAATATTCAACTTTCTTATTTATTCTAGACATAACTATAAAAATATGCTTATTTTATATAATTAACCGATCATAACAATAACTGTAAGAAATAAGGAGGGAGACATGCAAACGCAAACAGTAGGGTTCTTTACAAAGCAATCTGCCGAATCTTGGTTCCTGGAGTTTGGCGATCAGACCGATGTGCTTGCCAAAAAAGAAATGGTGCCCAAGGGAGACGGAACTCCCCATTTGATCATGAAGCTGGTTTTTCCTGATGAACTAGGCGCCACCTTTTACCCTAATGGCAAGATAATGGATCGCGACTTCGAGGAATACGACGGAAAATTGCTATAAAGCAACAGGACCGAGCAGGCCAACTGCTTCCGCCAAGGTTATCCTAGGCGGTTTTTATTTTCCAAAAACTTTAAAGATCTAACTATTGCTGCTTTCTTTTAACTCTTATCAGTCCGCCGTAAGGAATAATTTCGATCCCTTTTTTCTCTAATTCATCCAAGAACAAGTTCATGCCCAAAGAATCAGAAGCGATATGCGAAGCTACCACCACGCTCAAGTGCGCTTCTTCGGCGTTCTTGCGGTGTTCTTCGGATAAATGCATCGCCACGATCGTGCCAATGCCGGCGTTAGCCATTTCTTTATAGATGGTTTTTGAACCCTCGGTGCCGCCGGTAATTTCCGTCAAAGCAATTTTCCCGGCATGGCGGTCTTCCGAACCGGCAAAAAGCCTCACCGGCGAGCCACGCCTGGCCGATTCCTTATATTCATCAATGCCGGCGATCAACTCGATTATTTCACCGACGTATTCGGGCTGCTTTTTATCGATCAGTTTTTTTAAAAAGCTAGCTACCAAATTGTCGCAAGGCGTATGCACATTCATTAAATTAATCCCGGCTAACTTAGCCGCGTCGATAGTTTTATAAGAATTAGAAGCGTGCACGCCCCGCCCCACTTCCGATATTCTCACCCGCAATAATGACTCGGCAATATTTATTGGCACGCCATACAGAGATAGAACTTCTGCTTGCAAATGCATTACTTCGTCCAACATCGCCAGCCCCTTGCCCAAAGGATGATGGTTTATAATTGTGTCGATGCCCAAAGATTTGGCAAGCATCACGTCGCCGCTGGTGATATCAATGCCGGCCATAGCTTTTTTTACCGGCTGGCCATTATCGCGCCAGATGCCAGAATCCATATAAGGGTTAACTAATTTTTCCTGATCAAAATCCGCCTGTTTCTTGGCGGGTAGGTTTTCAAACTTCTTTTTTTGCCTGGCCAGATATTTTTTTACCGCTCCCTCCCCTCTCAAGTCTCCCTCTATGCCCATTTTTATCGCCAGCTCCAGAATTTGTTTTTGGTTCATAAATAAAAATTATTTTTCTATTTTATTTTTCAAATATTCTTTCAGCTCACTGATTTTTATTCTTTCTTGCTTCATTGAATCCCGCTCCCGCACCGTTGCATCGCCTTTCTCCAAAGAATCAAAATCCACGGTCACGCAAAACGGCGTGCCAATTTCATCTTGCGAACGATAGCGCTTGCCGATATTCCCCCGCTCGTCCCAAACGCAAACAAAATCTTTTTTTAGGTCTTGATACACTTCGCGCGCCTTGGCAATAAGTTCAGGCTTATTTTTAAGCAATGGGAAAACCGCCACTTTGTATGGAGCCACCCGAGGATGAAATCTTAAAACAATTCTCTGCTCCCCGTCCGGCATCATTTCTTCCGCATAAGCTTGGCCCAAAATTGCCAAGACCGTCCGGTCAACGCCAAAGGTCGGCTCGATGACATGAGGCACAAATCGTTTTTTTGTTTCATCGTCAAAATATTCCAGGCTTTTGCCCGAAGCCGCTTGATGGGCCGAGAGGTCATAGTCCGTGCGATAAGCTATCGCCCAAAGCTCGTCCTGCCCGAAAGGAAAGTTATACTCAATATCGATCGTGCGCTTGGAATAGAAAGCCCGTTCTTCATCCGGTATCTCATGGTTGAAAAAGTTCTGGCGCGGCAACCCTATTAAGTCGGCAAAACCATAAATATATTCTACCCACGCTTCAAAAGCTTTCTGCCAATCGCTGTCTGGCGCAATAAAATATTCTATTTCCATTTGCTCAAACTCCAGTGTCCGGAAAATAAAGTTCCCCGTGGTAATTTCGTTGCGAAAAGCTTTGCCCATCTGCCCGATGCCAAAGGGAATCTTTTTATTGGTGGAGTCTAAAACATTTTTAAAATTGGCAAAAATTGCCTGCGCGGTTTCGGGCCGCAAATAAGCTTCAATTCCCTCTTTTTCTATAGCGCCAATATTGGTCTTAAACATTCCCGAGAACATTTTCACTTCCGTGAACTCGCCGCCGCAGTCCGGGCATTTGCTAGCATCTTTTAATTTATCGGGCCTAAACCGATGATGGCATTTTTTGCATTCAACTAGCGGGTCCTTAAAGTTTTTAACATGCCCGGAAGCTTCCCAGATCTTGGGATGCAACAAAATCCCGCCGTCAATTCCGGTCATATCGTCCCTATCTTGGACAAAATATTTCCACCACAAACGCTTAATGTTATTTTTCAATTCCACACCCATCGGGCCGTAATCATAAGTTGAAGCTAGCCCGCCATAGAGCTCGGAACCCGGAAAAACAAAACCCCGCCGCTTAGCCAAAGCGACTATTTTTTCCATTGAGTCATTAGGCATATTTTTGTTTTCTTTTTTAGCCATTTTATGCCTTCAGCATATCATTCATTAATTCTATTGACAAGCCAAATATCGCTGATATAATGGCTCTATTGTCCTGCTTTACCCATAGAGGTGGCAAGTGAAAATCTAAAAAAAGTAGCTTGCTTAGCCTCTATGGGATACGAACAATTATATTGGATTCGCGTTCGTTATGGCGGCTCCGAGAGTCGGTTATCCAAAAGGGCCCTTTAGTGGCATAACCGCCAGATATCATAAGCCCGCCTTGTTGGCGCGAATCAAAAGTTGGCGCAACGCTGGCATCATGGTGATAGACTCACTGTTTTGCGCTAATAGCGTTGGGCCAACTCCAATTTTGTTCTTTTTATCTTGCGGCTTGAGGAAAAACCGATAGACTCCACAAAGCTATCAGCTTTATTCAGGGACCTAGCCTCCTTTCAGCAACAGCCCCCACACCTCAAGTCGCAAGGCCAAAAAAACGAGCGCACAGAAATGCCCTCTGCTCAATTACAACGGACAAAAAACCGTTTATTAAAAATCAAAGCCCTCTAAGGCTTTGGAGCAAAAATGCATTTTCTTGATGCGCTTTTATAAAGGCCCTTCTCCTTAAGAAGGGCCTTTTTCTTTATCTTCCCCACACCGCGCTTTCTAAATGCTCAATTTTTATTAACTTTTCGGCATCGTTAAGGATTACCAAAACGACATCTATCCGCCAAGGCGTTGAGGCTGGTATTTTTTTATCCAGCAAATAATGTTTAGCCGTGCGAATTAGGCGTTGCTGCTTAGAATAATGCACATTTTGCGCTGCCAAAGCAGCTGTTAGGTCCGTGCCATCGCCTTTGATGGTTTTGACTTCCACAAAAACCAACACCGCAGTTTTAGTAAAAAACCTCCCTTCTATTTTAGCCGCCACGATATCAATCTCGCCGCATTTGGGGCAAAGATAATTTCGCTCAATTATTTTATAGCCGTTGGAGCGTAAAAACTCTTCAGCTTCTTTTTCTCCTTTATCGCCAAATTGTCGCTTGCTCGATGGCATAATTTTATTTTCTCAACCCTTCCATCAATCCCAAATAAAACTTTAAATTATGAATTGTCGCCAATCTTAAAGATAAGGGTTCGCCGACCTTAAATAAATGATGCAGATAGGCGCGGGTAAAATTAGCGCAAGAATAGCAACCACAAGATTTATCCAACGGCGTAAAATCTTTGGCAAACTTAGAGTTTAAAATATTTATAGTTTTATAAAAGCCTTTAGCGCCAGAGTTTTTTATGTATAGTTTCCCATGCCGCGCTTCGCGAGTAGGAATCACGCAATCGAACATATCTATTCCCGCTTCAACCGCTGCCACAATTTCTTCTGGTTTGCCCAGGCCCATTAAATACCTAGGCTTATCTTGGGGCAATAAAGGCAGCACTGCTTCTAGCACCGTTTTTAAATATTTCCTCGGCTCCCCCACCGCCACGCCGCCAATGGCATAGCCATCGAACCCAATTGCTAAAAGTTCTTGTGCGCTCTGCTGGCGCAAATCTTTATGCACGCCGCCTTGCACAATGCCAAAAAGCAACGGACGATTTTTTTTCTTGCTCACTTTTTTATCAAAATATTTTTTGCACCGAGCCGCCCACTCAGTCGTCCTTTTTACTGCGCGCTCCACTTGCTCGCGGCTAGCCGGATATGGCGGGCATTCATCCAGCACCATAATAATATCGCTGCCCAACGCCAATTGGATTTCAACGGACTTTTCCGGCGTCAGCCAATATTTCTGGCCGTCTATCGGATCGCGAAACTCTACACCCTCATCCGATAATTTAACAAAGCCTTTTTTGATTTTTTCGCCCAATGAAAAAACTTGGTATCCCCCCGAGTCGGTTAAAATCGGCCCTGGCCAATTCATAAACTTATGCAAATCTCCCGCCTTTTTAATTATTTCTGTTCCGGGCCGGAGCCATAAATGATACGTATTACCCAAAATAATTTGCGCGCCCAAAGCTTTTAAATCTTCCGGCGCCAGGCTTTTGACCGCGCCCTTAGTGGCAATTGGCATAAAAAACGGGGTCTGGATGACTCCGTTTCGCGTTGTTAGCTGTCCCGAACGCTGCTTGGTTTTTTTATTCTTTTTTATAAGCTCTAACATTTTATTGGGTTACCCTGGATTTAGAGTCTATTACTACCGGATCGTCCGGCATGCCGCTTTTTAGCTCTTCGTCGCTCGCTGATAATTGGACATTGGTAAAATTATCTTGGCCGGAAATCTGGGCTGATTTAACGATTATTGCCTCATTGCCCACTTGCCCGATAGACGGAGTAAAGCCAACTTGGAAAACTGCTTGCCTCACCGGCGAAAGTATCCCAGTTCCAGCTGAAAGCCGGCCGATCTGCCAAACGATTTTTCCGCTAGCCGCGTCATATTTTATATCCTCGTCCTTAGGATAAATATTCCCCTCCCAACTTACGTAAGAAGGCAAATAAGCTTCCACGGCCACGTTTGATAAATCATTAGAAACGTTCAACGCTTGCCAATATATAGTATAGGTCGTTTTTTGTCCAACCCGCGGCGGCAAAGGGCCGGAGTTAGGAATTATTTTATCGTTATAAAAACCCTTCATGTTTATAACCAATGGCGAGTTAATTTTAACGAGCAGCTGATTTTGTCCGCTAAGCTGCGTGCCGCTCAAAGCCAAAGGCACATTAAAAGAATCTATTTTAGCGGTTGTCGTTATGATAAAGTTTTTGTCAGAAAAAGTGCTCACCGGCAAGCGGTCTTTTACTTGCAAAGAAAACTCCAGGGCTCCTTCGGTCTTGGGAGCCAAAGATTCCAGCGCCGACAAAGAAGAGCTGTTCCAAGTTATCAAGCCGTCGGAGCTGCTAAAAAAACCGTCAGTCGCCTTAACGCTGGCCAAGTCCACAACCCGGCTATCAATTTTAACCGTTATAAAGACCGGACCGATCGCCACGCTTGTGGTGTTGCGATATTTTATTTTATAGGTCAACCCCTGGCCAATATTGGCATTATTGCCTTCTGCGCCAGATAAAGATTGCTCAATAAATAACGGCGACGAAGAAACTTGCAGAGCGCTTAAAGTTTGGGAATAAACAATAAAATCTTCCTTCTCTTTTTGCGAACCAATTTGCGCTTTAAAAACTTTTGAATCCCCTTCTGTGCCAGAAAGTATTCCTTTTATAACAATGTTCCCCTCTTCCCGGCTGCCAATTTCCGGCAAGCTCCAAGTGTTGCTTAATTCCGGCGATAAAGAAGAACTGGAATCCGGCGAAGGCAAAGCGCTATCAAAAATAAATCCTTCCGGATATTCGATCTTTAATTTGGCATCGCTGAAAGAAGCATCAGAAGTATTCAGATACCGCAAAGAAAAGTTCATAGTTTGCCCGGAAACGATCTTTTCCGGCAAAATAAAGCTCAAAACCAACGGCACGGAAATTATCGTGCTAACAAACTCTTTTTCATTACTAAAGTCAGAGTTAACATTCGACGGGCGATAATTTAATTTTGCTTTAAACTTTTGCTGGCTGTCTTTATCTCCCAGCACCCTAACCTTGAACTCCGCCTGACCCTCCTGGCCAGAAGTTAATTGGCCCAAGTTTTTTGTGGCTACGTATGAATCCCCTTGCAGGGCAACATTGTCTTTATCAGTTGGCGAAGATTGGGAAGAAAAATAAAAAAGCAAAGTGGCATTGCTAATAGCTACCCGGGAATTATTTTTGTATCGGACCACAAAGGTTATCTCTTCGCCGCTTACCACCCGCTCTTGGCCGAAAATATCCAGCGACACACCGCTAGAATCAAACGAAGTTAAAGTGCGCCACAGAAGCCAACCACCAAAAACCAGCGCTAGAAAGCCCGCGCCGGCCAAAGAAAACCAAATGATCCTTTTTCTTTTTGGAGACAAAAAAACTCCCTGGCCTTGTTCGCTGTTCCATTGGTCTTGGGTAGCTATTTGCGGCGCGGCATTCCCCGGCTCCAGGTCTTCGGGCAAAGTTGGCCGCCCGGCAAACTGTCCTTCTTTTTTAAAAAGTTGTTTCTTTAAATCACCTAAATCCATATTTAGATTATAGCTTATTTTTAGATTATAGTTAACAACTTTCTATACCCAATATCTCCCTTTGATTATTTTGTCTTCTTCCTCTTTTTCTTCTTCGATGCGCGCCTTAGCCATTTGGCGCAATTGCGCCAAATCTTCTTTATCTAATTCTCCGGCGCGAGCCGATAATTTTTCTTTAGTATTTTTAGTTGGCTCTTCTATTACTTCTGCCAACAGCACATCTAATATCGCACCGATTTTCGGGCCGGGCTTAATTTGCAAAGTAGACATTAAATCATGGCCATTGATCTTTAACATCTTCACGGATATCGGGTCGCTCTGCACCCGCTCTACCATATATTGAAAGTGCCGCAAGCGATACGGCTGGGCCTTGGGCACGCCCGAACCTAATCTGTCCGCCACGCGCAAAGCGATCAAATCGTCAATATTTTCCGGCCCCACCCGCACCAAGAGCCGCCGCACTGCCGCGGCTGTCACCGCACCAACATCATAAACGAACATATGATGGCGGATTATATTTGCTACGCGTTCAATAATTTCATTGCTAAAATGTAGTCTCTCCAAAATCCGCGCCGCTGCCCGAGCGCCCATAATGTCGTGGTTATAAAAAGTTGCTTCCGGCCCCTCTCCCCTCTTGGCCTGGGGTTTAGCAACGTCATGCAACAGCGCCGCTAGGCGCACCACCAAATTATATTTTTTTTGCGCGGCAAACTTTAAAGAAAATATTCCGTGTTCAAAAATAGAATATATATGGTGTTTATTTTGCGCCACGCCCCAGCCTTTTTCTAATTCCGGAATAATATATTGAAGCAGCCCAAGTTCGTGCAGCAATAAAACTCCTTCGCTAGGAGATTCGCTCATTATTATTTTTTCAAACTCATCGCGAATCCTTTCTTTGGCGATTGCCTGGAGCCACAAAGCGTTTTTCTTTATCGCCTCTTGGGTTTTCTTTTCGATCGAGAAACTTTGTTTCACGGAGCTCGGTGAAACAAGTTCCACAAAAAAACGGACAGCCCGCAGCATGCGCAAGGCATCTTCATTGAATCTCTTTTCCGCCTCACCAACAGCGCGAATCAATCCTTTTGCCAAATCTTCTTGCCCGCCAAACGGGTCTATAATTTTTTTATCCAGGCCCAAAGCTAAGGCATTAATAGTGAAATCGCGCCGCGCCAAATCTTCTTTTAAGTTCGGCGTGAAACTGACTTCGTCGGGGTGGCGCTTATCCGAATAGGGGGCATCCACCCGATAAGTTGTTATCTCTATGATCTTTAAATTATCTTTAGCTGAATCGGTTTTTACGCTCACCGTGCCAAACTTATTTTCATAAAAACTGGCCGGAAATATTTTTTGCACCTGCTCGGGTGTTGCGTTGGTAGCCACATCCCAATCCTTGGGCTTTCTGCCTAGCATCAAATCGCGCACGCAGCCGCCAACTGCGAACGCTTCAAATCCCGCTTTCTGCAATTCAGTTAAAATATTTTTTACTTCGCTGGGAATTATCATAATTTTCCTTTAACCTCACTGTCTAAACGCTTCAAGAACTCCGCCATAAAAGCGCTGCGTTCTTTCGCTATTTTTTTGCCCGTCCTAGTGAACATTCTATCCTTAAGAAACTTCAGCTTGATATGGTATTCCGCATAAAGGCAATGCTTTTTATCATACGGATTATTTTGGCTAATGATTTTCGGGTCGGTATTATGCAGGTTCAATCCATGATGGCCGCACCACATAAAACCCCGACCCACGCCGATAGCGCCCAAAGCGTCTAATTTATCGGCATCGGACAATACTTTTGCTTCAATGGATCGGGGTTGATGGCTATTCCGGTACCGATGCGCCTCAATGCAATGTTTAACCGCTTTTATAAAACTTTCCTCTTCTCCTAGCTTGAGAAGTATTTTTTCCGCCTCCTGAGCACCGGCTAACGCATGGCAAATCTTTCCCTTTTTTCTAGCTTCTTCGGCCCGCATAATATCATGGAGCAAGGCAGCTGTTTCAACAGTTTTAAGGTTAGCCTTTTCTTTTTTGCCAATGGCTAAGGCTAAAGACCTGACCCTGATAACATGATCCCAGTCATGGCAAGAAGAGTTTCCCTGGAATCTTTGTTTGGCAACTTGCTCAACCTTTTTTATAAAGCCTTCCATATATAAACAGTGTGCGCCCGGAGGGATTCGAACCCCCAGCCCCTTGGTTCGAAGCCAAGTACTCTATCCATTGAGCTACGGGCGCAGGTTAGTTATTTATTTTTGCCTTAATTTTGACTAATGAGGACGGTGCGCCAGCTAGCTTCGACTCACAAAGCAAGGCGAGCAAGCATATCATCCGAATAACGTCAAAATATAAGAGATGAATCTCCTATATATTATCCTATTTTTCTGGCTTTGAAAATGGCTTAGAGAATAAAGTTATCGCTTATAAAAGATTCTAATGGTAAAATAATTATATAGTTTAAAAAATCATGCTCATTGCTATCATCTCCGACACCCACGGCAACAGCGCGGCTTTCGCCAAGTTTGCCGCCTGGGCCAAACAAAATAATATCCAGAAAATAATCCATTGCGGCGATATCGGATGGGCTGATTTTGCCAAAGAAATGAGTTTAGCCCTACCCCAAATCAAGCTTCATTTGGTTATCGGCAACATGGATACGGACGGAGATTCTATCGGCAATTTAGCCAAAAATAAAGAATTGGCCAACCTTATTTTCTATGACCAAACCGGCCAAGTTGAAATTGGCGGCAAAAAAATTGCCTTTACTCATTTTCCCGAAAAAGCAAAGGAGCTGGCGCAAACTAACCATTTTAATTTGGTATTCTACGGCCACACCCATAAACCCTGGGAAGAGAAAATCAACGATTGCCGATTAATAAACCCGGGCAATTTAAGTGGCGAGATCTTCCGCTCCTCTTTCGCAGTTTACGACACAGCTACAGACCTGCTTCAATTAAAAATTACCGATACTCTTTAAAAACCTGCTTGATTTTCTGTTAAAAAATGTTAAAATGTTTAGGTTATGGTGGTCGTAGCTCAACGGCAGAGCTCTCGGTTGTGGTCCGAGCGGTTGTGGGTTCGAATCCCATCGACCACCCCAATATTGACAAACGATAGAAAAAATGCAATAATATAATTGTTCATTGTTCTCTAAAAATACATTACTCTGAAGGAGGGTATAATGACAAAAAACGAGAAGAAACTAGGGCTTCCGCTTTTAAAAAGTGCCATAGAAGACCTTGAGGGGCTTTGTTCGGAAAAATCGCTAGAAGAGTCTTACGGATTAGTATTAAACTGTGCAAAAAAACTAAAACCCATCTTGATCGATTCCGTGGAAGGAAATTATACAGACAAAGACAGGATGTTTAAGACTACTGAGCATATACGAATGTTCGTATCGCTAGCGCTTCTTATGTCCGATATTTCTGTCAAAAACCGCGGTGTTATCGAGCGAATTATTAAAAGCTGCCACCAAGAGATTCTTTCTCTCAAAGAGATCATCGCAGAGTAAGCACACCAGAAGTTTCGGCCAAGCCGAAACTTCTTTTTATTTAAAATTACTATTTTTCATCAATAAAAAATGTTATCATAAAAAACACCAGCCCCCGTAGCTCAACGGATAGAGCTACTCCGTCCTAAGGAGGAAATGGGAGTTCAATTCTCTCCGGGGGCACTATTATAATGGCGAGCCAACTGCTTGGCTCGCGCCAAGAATCGAACGCCGGAGTGATTTTATCATCAGAGAAAATCATGAGGCGGTGGCCAGGCCGAGGCGAGCGGCGGCGAGCCGAGAGCCGCGGCCAATTCTCTCCGGGGGCACCCATCGTCGCTACGCTCCTCAGGGTAAACCCATAAAAGATTCCGCTGCAGCGGGTTTTTTATTTTTTTATAGTTCCACGCGAAACTTTTTTAAAAATAAAACATTTTTGCAATTGACTGAATGAATATTTTTTTATAGAATGAATCGGTGAATAAGGCCTATTCAAAAATTGTTTTGCTATTTTTGAACGGTCCGCTCATAATTTCTTGAGAAATTATGAAATAGGGGGCCCGTGGTATACCGGTAACATGCTTCCATGGCATGGAAGAGTAGCGGGTTCGATTCCCGCCGGGTCCACCCTTTAAAAAATGACAAGCAAGCCAATTTTTTGGCTTGCGCTAGGAATCGAACGCCGGAGTGATTTTATCATCAGAGAAAATCATGAGGCGGTGGCCAGGCCGAGGCGAGCGGCGGCGAGCCGAGAGCCGCGGCCAATTCCCGCCGGGTCCACCCTTCGATTCGCTTTGCTCTCTCAGGGCAAGCCCAATTAAAAATCTATTTCGTTGTTGCGAAATAGATTTTTAATTTGAACAAAACTAATTTTTTTGTTAAGATTATTTTAATAATTGTTTCGTGTGAAACTTAAAAAATATTTTTCACATGAAACATTATATACCTTAATTTTGATTCTTAAGAAAGCGGAGGGTTGGCTGAGTGGCCGAAGGCGCCGCACTCGAAATGCGGTAAAGGAGCAATCCTTTCAGAGGTTCAAATCCTCTACCCTCCGCTTTCTATCGGAATAATCTATTTTGTTATGCCAAAGAAAACTAAACTTATTTTAGTTACCGGCGGAGCCGGTTTTATCGGCTCTAATTTGTGCGCCAGACTAGCCAAGCAAGGCCATAAAGTTATTTCCTTAGATAACTATTTTACGGGTCTGAAAGAGAATCATATTCCCGGCGTTGAATATCGCCAAGGCCACACCAAAGATATTGTTTCACGTATTCCAGAAAAGCCGGATCTAGTTTATCATCTTGGCGAATATTCACGCGTGGAACAAAGCGTTGGCGAACCTGATCTGGTCTGGGATTTGAACATTGCCGGAACATTTGCTGTAGCTGAATATTGCCGGCAAAGAAATATTCGCCTTATTTATGCTGGTTCTTCTACCAAGTTTTCCGACGGCGGGTTAGGAAGAGATCAAAGTCCTTATGCCTTCAGTAAGGCAACCCATACTGAATTAATTAGAAACTACGGAGATTGGTATAATCTTCCTTATGCTATTGCGTATTTTTATAATGTTTATGGGCCACGTGAACGTAGCGGCAAATACGGCTCCCTAATAGAGATATTCCGCCAAAAATACTTAGCTGGGCAGCCCTTAACTGTGACCTCTCCGGGAACCCAAAAGCGCATTTTTACTCATGTTGACGATATAGTAGACGGCCTATTATTGATTGGCGAAAAAGGAGAAGGTGATGAGTTTGGCTTAGGCGCTAATGAATCTTATTCTGTCCTTGAGATTGCCCAAATGTTTAATGCGCCTATTAAAATGACTCCGGAACGCCAAGGAAACCGCATGGACGCCCGGCTTGACGCTACCAAATCACAAGCTATTGGCTGGCAAGCTAAACATCGTATTGCCGATTATATCCAAAATATCGTTAAATCGGCAAAGAAAAAGCAATAAAAATCTTATCGGCAATTCTATCGGCAACAGATATTTCTATCGGCAATTCTATCGGCAATCGGCAACCCCTCACTTGAAAAGGAATCTTAGATATCGTGATGAATAATACTTAAACTAACTATCTGCGCTAGCAAACCCTTTTTTACTTGAAAATTATGAGCTTCGCTCATTTTCCTTTTCAAGTGAGGGGCAAAACAAAAACTCCCCGTAAGGGGAGTTTTTGTCAGTATTTTAACTAGTAGAGATTACCAGTTGTTTCTGCGCTGACCGCCACCAAATCCGCCGCGGTTTCCGCCACCAAATCCGCCTTGTCGCGGAGCGCGTGGTTCCATCGGGCGAGCTTCGTTCACAGTCAACTTGCGGCCTTCAAATTCAACACCATTGAATTGTTCGATCGCCTTTTGAGCTTCTTCGTCCGAGGACATTTCCACGAATCCAAAGCCTTTTGAGCGGCCAGACATTTTGTCAATGATGATGGTAGCCGTATCAACACTTCCAGCCTGACCGAAGTATTCCTTCAGTGAGTCTTCAGAAGTGCTGTACGACAAGCCGCCAACATACAATTTCTTTGCCATTTTTGTTTTCCTTATATAGTTTTATTATTTTGTAAGACGACCTGCTCTTTCTGTCTTACCCTTACTGCCGTTATCACTAACGCATATAAGGAAAAACTTGAGAGAAAACTTACTTTTCTAGTATACACCTTTTAAGCTATCTGTCAATGAAGGATTTTTTAGGTGTTTTTCTGTTTTTTAACGGCGTAAATTGGACTTTTATCGATTTTTAGCGTAAACTTTAATTTGTTATTAAATAAAAATATTTATCTTTTTCGTTTCCTCTCCTAACGAAAAATATTAAACACTTTTATGCTGGCCGCTATTTCCACCACTCTCACTTTAAACCCTTTACTAGCCTTGATAATCCTGGTAGCCTTAATTTTCCTGGCCTGGAACTTAACGCTGCATTGGCAAGTTTACCAAACCGGCAAAAAAATAAAATTAATGTTCAAGGGAACAAAAGTGGCAGACCTGGAAGGCGTGATATTTGAACAAATTAAGCGCTTGCGGCAGACCGAGAAAAACCTGGCGGAGCTGGAAAAGTTTTGCCGGCAAATGGACAAAATGGCCCAAAGCAGCCTGCAGAAAATCGGCGTTATCCGGTTCAATCCTTTTTCTGATACCGGCGGCGACCAAAGCTTTTGTATTGCTTGCCTCGATGCTAAAGACAATGGTTTCACGCTAACCAGCCTATTTACCCGTGAAGGCACCAGGATCTATACCAAGCCGATTACCGCTGGCGAATCAAAATACCAACTAACAGAAGAAGAGAAAAGGGCCATCGGAGAGGCTACCAGCGCAAAATCAACCGGAAAAATTAAAAAGCAAAAATAACCTACAGATTATAATTAACATGGTTAATAAACCAGAAAAACAAAATAACGACAGCCAAACCCGCCCGCCAATTGTGGTTATTTTGGGCCATGTTGACCATGGGAAAACCAGCATATTGGATTATATCCGCAAAAGCAAAGTAGCCGAGAAAGAAAGCGGCGGAATTACCCAGCATATTGGCGCCTATCAAGTTGAGCACGACGGCAAGCTTATTTCTTTTATTGACACGCCGGGCCATGAAGCTTTTTCGGCCATGCGTTCGCGCGGCGCTAAAGTGGCGGATATTGCTGTTTTAGTTGTGGCGGCCGAGGAAGGTGTGAAACCCCAAACCAAAGAAGCAATTGAAATAATCCTGCGCCAAAAGATGCCTTTGATAGTGGCGATCAACAAAATGGACAAGCCCAATGCCTTACCCGATAAAGTAAAAAAGGAGTTAGCCAATAATAACGTTCTAGTAGAATCGTTAGGCGGCGAGATTCCTTCTGTTTTTACTTCAACTAAAACCGGAATTGGCATAAATGAATTGCTAGAAATGATTTTGCTGATCGCCGAAATGGAAAACTTCCAGGGCAACAAAAACCAATTAGCTAACGGTGTTGTCATTGAATCCAAACTTGATTCCCGCCGCGGCGCCACCGCCACGCTTCTGGTAAAAAACGGCACTTTAACCACTAAAGATATCGTGGCGGCCGAATCGGCTTTCGGGCAAATCAAAACTATGGAAAACTTTTTAGGCCAAATCGTTACCGAAGCTGGCCCATCCATGCCAGTCTTAGTTTCTGGATTTAATACTGTGCCACCGGTAGGCGAAACCTGGCAAGCCGCATCCTCCATAGAAGAAGCCCGAGATAAAGTAGCTATCAAAGGCCCTCAAGAAAAACAAAAAAGGGAACCGGCGGAATTAATTAATATCCAAGAAGGGCAGAAAGTTTTTAATTTTATTTTAAAAGCTGATTTTTTCGGGTCGCTGGAAGCGATCCGCGAAGTTATTAAAGCTGTTCCGCAAGAAGAAGTTTTATTGCGCATCGTTAAAGCCGAAGTGGGGGATATAGGAGAAAACGACCTCAAGTTAGCCGAAGGCGCCCACGCCAAAATATACGGCTTTCGCGTTAAATGCCCCAATAATATCCAGGAGCTAGCCGATAGGCGCGGCGTGAAACTTGGCACTTCAGCTATAATTTATGAACTTATCCAAACTATCCGCCATGATGCTTCCAAGTTCCTCGCACCGGAAGTCATTAAGCAAAAATTGGGCCAATTAAAGATTTTGGCCGTGTTTAAGGTTAACGGGCAGCAACAAATTATCGGCGGCAAAGTTTTAACCGGCAAAATAGAGCGCGGAGCCCAAGTGGATATTTTCCGCAATAAAGAGTTTATCGGCAACGGCCGAATAACCCAGCTCCAGCAAAATAAAAAAGATGCCAGCGAAGTTGGCAAGGACCGGGAATGCGGCATCTCCTTGGAAAGCAAAGATATGGTTGAAGAAGGGGATATATTGGAAGCCTTTAAAGAAGAAAAGAAAAAACGGGAATTATAATCATTCTTATGGCGCACAAGCTGGAAAAAATTAACGAACTTATAAAACAAGAGCTCAACCAGATCCTGCTCCGGGAAGAGGAGTTTGGCGAGGGGGTTTTGGCGACTATTTTGGATGTGGATACCACCGAAGACCAGAAAGAAGCGACAATAACTTTTAGCGTTTGGCCGGATGATAAAGGGAACGAGGTATTAAAAAAATTAAATGCCCACATCTGGCATTTGCAGCAGGGAATCAATAAGCGTTTGCAGATCCATCCGGTTCCCAAAATGCGTTTTGTCATCAATACCGATGAAGCCGAAAGCCAAAAGATAGAAGAATTGATCCAAAAAATAAAAGAAGAGTAAGTTATGGATAAGCTTTTCTTAAAAGCCAAAGAGTTAATAGACAACGCGAGCTACATAGCCCTATCAACCCATGAAAACCCCGACCTTGATGGCCTGGGGTCTTTGTTAGCGCTAGACTTTGCCTTGCGCGATATGGGAAAAGAAACCCTGGCCTTTAGCGCCGGAGCTTTGGCCGAGAACCTAAAGTTTTTGCCCCATAAAAAGATCGTCTATGATGTAGATCCAAAAAAAGTTGATTTGCTTATCGGCCTTGATTATGGAAGCCCGGAAAGACTGGAAATATTAAAGGCTTATCCGGAACTTCAATCATCTGTCCTAACTTTTGACCACCACGCTGTCGGCCGGCATCTGGGATTAAAAATCGTCGACGGCAACATTTCTTCCACTTCAGAATTGATCTATAATTTTTTAAACTCTATCGGCCAGGCTATTAGCCCCAGCGCCGCCTATTGTTTGTTAGCTGGAATTATGAGCGACACCGGCGGTTTTCGGCACATTAACACTTCGGCCCAAACCTTAAAAATAGCCGGGGAATTAATGTTAAAAGGAGCCTCGCTGCAAAAGATCTCCCAAGCAGTTAATAATCTGGAAAATATAGATGAAAAGCTTCTAGGTCTGACCGGGATCTTTAAAAAAATCCAAACCGTTTCCCGGGTTAACCTTATTTTTATCGTTATCGAACACCAACTATTCCTTACTTCATCGGCCGGATTAAAAGAGGTTGATGTGGCCAGCCTTTTAAGCGCTACACCCGAAGCCAAAATAGCTGCCACCATCACTGAAAAGGTTCCCGGGCACTTTGACGTTTCGTTGCGCTCACAACAAGACAAGGGGATTAATGTGGCGCAATTAGCCCAAAGCTTTGGCGGCGGCGGCCACCGGCTAGCCGCCGGATTCCGCTCCAGCGATCCGGCAGAAATAATAGTAGCTAAGATAGAACAGCTTCTTTTGGCTACGCCAGAATTGAACGATTGATTTTTTTATGCTTAAATTGAAATATTAAAACCTCCTCAAAATTAAACCGGCCGGATAGCCAAGTGGTAAGGCGAGGGTCTGCAAAACCCTTATTCGTGGGTTCAATTCCCACTCCGGCCTCAAAACGGATTTTAAATTAAGTTGGCCGCGGTGGCGGAATAGGTAGACGCAAGGGACTTAAAATCCCTCGGCTGAATAAGTCGTGCCGGTTCGATTCCGGCCCGCGGCACCAAAATAAAAACACCCCGATTTTATTCGGGGTGTTTTTATTTATTATTTTTACTGCACAATTTCGTAAGCTAATTTCTGAACGCCAAACTCCATGGCTAAAGCGCGAGAGGGCATCCAGATATCTATTTTATGGCTATTCTTTTTAGCCATCCGGTCGGTGACGGTGAAAACTTTATCGCCGGAATATTCCGGGAACTTGACTTTAGTGCCGAAGGGCAAAAAGTTACAAGCAATAATTCCATCTTGCACGCGAGTACCGTTAGCCGTGATAAAAGGCGTTGAGTCGGTTTGGTCAGCGGTTGAAGAGTAGGCAGTCACAATTACCGCTTTGCTTGGCGCGACTGTCGCTTCTTTGGCAACCGGTTCTTTTACGCTAACCGAGTTTTTGTTAGATACGGTCGCCACAAAAAGATTGTCTTGCAAGACTATTTCGTTTACATCCTTTTCTTCCAAAGTTATCGGTTGCACAGCCAAGAAAGCTTTAGAGCTGTCAAAAACTCCTTCGTCTGCCAAAGCCACCGGGATAGCAGAAGTAATAGTTGAAGGTAAAATGCTGCCAACAATACCGACTATCGCCACGAATTGGCGGGGGTTGACCAGCTTCAAATAAAGGGTATTTTTTACTGAATTGATAAACTTAGTCATAATCTTCTACCTATCTATGCCTCCCGACAAAATAGGCTTAAATTAAGGCTTTTATCGTTTATTGGCTAATAGCTTAAAGCTATTTAAGCCAACAAAAAATCCCCTCATTGGGGAATATAAAAGCATAGCACAAGGGGATGCCGTTGTCAAGACCTGAACCGGGAAATCTGTCAAGGCCCATAAAAACAAAAAAACAACCCATTATGGGTCATTTTCTATAATATAGAGGAGGTAGGGAGAATCCTCTTCATCCGTCGCTTCGCACGCGCCTCTGGCGCAGGCTTCGCTCCTCCTTCAGAGTCCGGGTATTTTAAAAAAGCAAAGCAGTTTGCTTTTTTAAAATACCCTTCGATTCTCCCCCCACTATCAAAACATAAATAAAATAACCCCATTCGGGGCTATTTTATTTATGAGCGGGTAGGGAGAATCGAACTCCCCGCTTCAGCTTGGAAAGCTGAGGTATTACCACTATACGATACCCGCCTGCGTCTCGCTTCGCGCGACTACGGCGGGCAAGCCCGCTAATTTGTAGGGCTTGCTCTGAGGAGCGTAGCGACGAAGAGTCGGGATGCCGGGAATCGAACCCGGGCCACCTGCTCCCAAAGCAGGCGTACTACCGCTATACTACATCCCGAAAGTTTTTTAATAGAACAAAAGCATTATCATCTTAACTAAAAACTTCCGTTTCTTCAAGCCTGTGAATTGTTGCTCTATTTATTTGTATGCTATAATTTCCCTAATGGAGGTAAAATCTATCTTAGCAAAATTAAATCTGTTCCAGGAGTGCAGAGAATATAACTTAAGCATCTGGCAGTGCCCGAGCTTTGTCTTTTTTATTTTAGGCATAGTGAATATCATCGTGATGATCGGCACGTATTTTATTGCCAGCAACTATACCGACCAGCCGGAGCTTGCCGCCTTGGTAGTGATCGGCGTATCTATCTTTATTTTTATCATCTCCCAATCTGTCACCGACGGATTTGATAAGCTGGCGCAAGCTAACAAAATGAAAACTGAGTTCGTGAGCATCGCCTCGCACCAACTAAGGACGCCTTTAGCCGGTATGCGCTGGTCATTGAACTTATTGAAAGAAGGAAAATGCAGCCCAGCCGATTCGGCCACCTTTATCGACCTGTTAAAAGAGAACACCGACCGCATGATCAAGCTGGTCAACGACCTGTTGAATGTTTCCCGGATAGAAATGGGCAAGAATACTTTTATTCCACAACAAACCAATATTTATGTTTTGGCCCAAAAAGTAATCAATGGCTCTTCGCTTTTTGCCCAATCAAATAGCATTTCATTAAAAATCGACGCTCCGGAAACCTTGCCTAATGTCCGCACCGATCCGGATAAGATCTCCCTGGTCATGCAAAACCTGATCGAGAACGCCATTAAATACACCCGGGGCCAAGGAGAGATAATAACAACCCTGCAAGCCAGCGATGGCTTTGTGCAAATAGCGATCAAAGATTCGGGAGTAGGCATACCTAAAGCCCAGCAAAGGCATATATTCCAAAAGTTTTTCCGTTCCGATAATGCCATGAAGAACCAAACTGTTGGCACGGGCCTAGGACTTTTTATCGCCAAAGCGATAGTTGAGCAAAGCGGCGGAAAGATCTGGTTTGTGTCTGAAGAGGGGAGAGGAACAACGTTCTTTTTTACTTTGCCAGTTTATAAATAATTAAAATGCCAATTGGCGGATTATTCCAAACGCGGCAAATAATTTTATCTGCCGCGTTCGCAAAATATTCGCTTTAATCAGCATTACATTTAATATGTCGAAAATAATTTTGCTCGTTGAAGATGAACCGACTCTTCAAAAGACCTTGAGCCTGGCCCTAACGCAAGAGGGCTACGAGGTAAAAAGCGCTTTGGACGGCGAAGCCGGCCTGCGCCTAGCCAAAGAAGCCAAGCCAAATATTATTTTATTAGACTTGATACTGCCCAAAATGGACGGCTTTGAAGTCTTGGATGAAATAAAAAAAGACGAAGCGACCAAAGATATCCCGGTCATTGTTTTAACGAACCTGGAAAGCACGCCGGATATTGAAAAAGCTTTGGCGCTGGGCGCGACCAACTATTTGGTCAAGGCCAATTACGACTTAAAAGATATCATCGATAAAATAAAAGATAATATCAAATAATCAGCATGCGCGTTGAAGCCGAACAACTTAAAGCTTTTTTGCTGGACAGCGGTTTGGTAAATAAAAAGCAGCTGGAGCAGGCAGAGAAAGCGATAAAAGCCTCCCCGACCCAGAGCTTGGAAGAAGCTCTGATTAGCGCTGGAACGGTAAAACCGGAAGAGATCACAAAATTGAAAGCTTATATTTTAGGCATTCCTTTTGTGGACCTAGAAGAAGAAAAGATCCCGCCGGAAGTTTTGCATATCATTCCCGAACCAATTGCCAAAAAACAAAATATCGTGGCTTTTAAAAAAACCGACCGAAACCTGGAAGTGGCCATGCTTGATCCGGATGACCTGCAAACTATCGAGTTCATAAAAAAGAAAGCTAACCTCAGGATCTTGCCGCGCCTGACAAGCGAAGCCAGCATTAAAAATGCTATCCGCCAATACCAAAAAAGTTTGCAAGCGGAGTTTGGCGAGATCATCGGGGATAAAACGAAAGAGCTGACCACTATTAGCGCCGGGCCGATCGAAAATAATGAACCGGCTAAAGAAGAATTGGAAAAAGCTGCCCAGGACCTGCCGATCATCAAGATCGTCGATACGCTTATTAAGCATGCTATTCTCCAGAAAGCTTCTGATATCCATATCGAGCCCATGGAAAAAGAATTGATCGTCCGCTATCGCTTGGACGGCCTTTTGCACGAAGCTATGACTCTGCCGAAACAAATCGCTACCGGAGTCGTCGCTAGGATCAAGGTGCTGGCCAATTTAAAGTTAGACGAACATCGGCTGCCCCAAGACGGCCGCTTCAAAGTTGAAGATGAAAATTATAAAATATCTTTCCGTGTTTCTATCTTGCCGGTTTATGACGGCGAGAAAGTTGTGATGAGGTTGCTGCCGGAGAACTCCCAAGGTTTTACGTTGGAAGGGCTAGGTTTTTGGGGGCGAAACTTAGAAATATTGCACCGGCACATAAAAAAGCCCACCGGCCTGATTTTGGTAACCGGGCCGACCGGCTGCGGCAAAACCACTACGCTCTATACAGTTATGGATATTATAAACACGCCGGAAGTTAACATCTCAACCGTGGAAGACCCGATAGAATACCGCATGCCGCGCATCAACCAGACACAGATAAATCCTAAGATCGGCTTAACTTTTGCCAACGGCCTGCGCTCGCTCTTGCGCCAAGACCCAGATATTGTCATGGTGGGGGAAATAAGAGACGACGAAACAGCGAGCCTCGCTATTAACGCTTCGCTCACCGGGCACTTAGTGCTTTCAACACTGCACACCAACTCGGCAGCCGGTTCTCTCCCCAGACTCTTGGATATGGGAGTGGAGCCATTTTTGATCGCCTCCACGGTTAACTGCATCGAAGCCCAACGGCTTGTGCGCCGACTAGTCCCGGAAAGCCGGGAAAAATACCGCCTGGAAGCAGCGGAGCTAAAAACTATCACCGACGAGATAGACACTAAAAAAGTTTTAGAGTTATTGCGGGAAGAAAAAATAATTTCAAGCGAGCAAGGCTTAGAAGATGTTGATTTTTATCGGCCTAAAGCCACGCCGGAAAACCCCGAAGGATTTAAAGACCGGTTGGGCATCCATGAAGTTATGGAAATATCAGAGGCCATAAAAGAATTGATCATCAACCGAGCCAACGACGACGCGATCAATAAGCAAGCCAGAGCGGAAGGCATGCTTACCATGATGGAGGATGGCTTGATCAAAGCGGCCCGAGGACTCACCTCGATCGAAGAAGTGATGCGTGTTACCCAAGAATAATAATTTAATAATTTAATTTTGCCTACTTTTGCTTTCACCGCCAAATCTCTTACCGGGGATATCAAAGTTGGCTCCCAGGAAGCCGCTTCCGAAGGAGAACTAGCCCACGCCTTAAGGGAACAGGGCTTTATTTTAACATCTATTAATATTGTGGCCGGTCAGACGGTCGCCAGCAGCCAAAAACGGCTGGCTGATTTTTTACCATCCTTTAATTTTATTCCGCTGTCGGAAAAAATGGTTTTTGCCAGGCACTTAGCTGTTATGATCGGCGCCGGGCTTTCAATGACGCGGGCCCTGGAGATATTAAGCTTGCAAACCAAAAATAAAGGTTTCTCTAAGATCATAAAAAGTTTGAAAGAAAATGTCAGCCAAGGCCAATCTTTTGCCGATTCGCTGGCAAAATATCCCAAAATCTTTTCCGAGCTTTTCATTAATATGGTGCGGGTAGGGGAGTCTAGCGGCGGTCTAGAAGAAACCCTAAAAATGCTGGCTTTTCAAATGGAGCGGGAGCATGAATTAAAATCCAAGATCAAAGGAGCTTTGATCTATCCGACAGTTGTTGTTATCGCTATGTTTGGCATCGGCATATTAATGATGGTGGTGGTTATGCCACAACTAACGCAGGTTTTTAAAGAAATGAACTCCGACCTGCCGCTCAGCACCCAGATGATCATTTCTTTTAGCGATTTTTTAATCCAGCATTGGGCAATCGGACTTATGGGATTGCTGGGACTTATTGTGGTCGTCCGCCTGCTTTTAAAAACAACTTCCGGAAAAACTTCTTTTGATTGGGTCCTTCTTCGCCTGCCGATCTTTGGAGAAATTATCAAAAAGGTCAATTCAGCCAGGCTTGCCAGAACCCTGGGAGCGCTGATCGAAAGCAGCGTGCCAATCGTCCAAAGTTTGCAGATCATTGCGGGCACTTTAGGCAATTCTTTTTTCCGCCAATCTCTGACTGAGGCTTCTTTGTCGGTCCAAAAAGGCGGTCAATTAAGCAAGTTCATCGATAGCTACCCCCAACTCTATCCGGCTATGGTCGGGCAAATGATCGCCGTGGGAGAAGAAACAGGAACTATGGGTGCGGTTTTGGGCAAGCTAGCCGATTTTTACGAAGAAGAAGTAAATGCCGTTACCAAAGGAATGGCTTCCATTATTGAGCCGATCTTAATGGTAGTTATTGGCGCGGCCGTTGGTTTTTTTGCCATCTCCATGATCCAACCAATGTACTCCGTCATGCAAGGAATGTAATTTATAAAATCACCCTCTAAATATCTTGGATATTCTATGCGCCAAAGTTCCGGCTTTACCATAATAGAATTGCTAATTGCTACGGCAATATTAGTTTTAGCCACCGGCCTAGTCTTGCCGGGTTTTAATTTTTGGCAAAAACAAAGTTCTCTGGATTCAACAGCCCAAGAGATTATCAGCGCTCTGCGCTTGGCGCAAAACCAAACCTTGGCTTCTGAAGGATCGAGCTCTTTTGGCGTTTATTTTGAAACAGACAGATTCACTGTTTTTAAAGGCACCTCTTTTTCTTCCGGCTCGCCGGATAATAATCAGCATCTGCTTAATCCCGCTTTAACTTTCTCTGAGGTAAGCCTGGGCGGAAATAATTTTATCGTCTTTGACCGGCTGACCGGCAACACTGCCAACTACGGCTCGCTAAAGATCGCCCAAGTTGACGATGCCAGCAAGAATAAAATTATTTTCATTGATCCTTCCGGAACGATTTCTCTGGCTTCCGCTTCGCCGGATGACCTGGACCGCAAAAAAGACTCGCGCCACGTGGAGTTTTCTTATAGCCAAGACGCCCAAAATGCCACTACTTTAAGCCTTTATTTTCCTTCATCCGGCATAACTGAAAATATTGATTGGCCAGATTATCTCAACGCAAGCAAAACCCAATTTTCTTGGGAGGGCTCGGTTTTGGCAGGAGGAAGCGAGCAGCAAATAATGATCCACACCCACAGCTTGTCTAGCGCCAACGCCAGCTTCTGCATTCATCGGGACCAGCGCTATAATTCTCAAGCCTTGGTTATTTCTTTAGACGGCCAAAACTTGATCAATTATTCTTCGACCGGCATAACCACTAAGGGCACCTCCCTTTGGGCGGGGGAGCCGCAAAGCCAATGAAACAAAAATACATCAATCAACAAGGCATGGGCATAATTGAGATTTTAGTCGTGGTGGCGATCATCGGCGTATCTTTAGCTTCTTTGGCGGGCTTGGGCAATTTTGCTTTAAAAGTTCAGCGGCAACTAAAACAAAATACCATTGCTTCGTTCTTAGCCTCTGAAGAAATAGAAGCTGCTCGGGCCATTAAAGACGGCCAATGGTCCGCCCTGGCATCTTTAGCGACAGAGACGCCAATGCATCCGGCCAAAAGCCCTTCATCGGACCAATGGATAATGGAAGGCGGAGAAGAGACTCTTAACGGCTTCACCAGGCAAATAATAATCAGCAATGTCTATCGCGATGGCTCGTTCAATATTGCTTCCGGCGGTGGAACGCTTGATGCCAGCACAAAAAAAATAACCGCCACCGTTTCCTGGAGCGACAACGGCCAAAACAAACAAATCACGCTCGTTGACTACCTAATGGATTGGCAGCCTTAATTATTATGGAACTTTTTACTAACAAAAAAATATCAGCCGGCTTCACGCTTTTGGAAATGCTAATTTATGTTGCGCTGGTATCTATAGTTGTTTCTGCTATTGTCCTCTTTGGCCTTTGGGCCATTCAGGTTGGCGCCAAAACCAAAGCTAATTCCGAAGTTTTGGGCAACGCTAGGCGCGCTATGGAAACCATGGTTTACGAGATCAGAAAGTCCCAAAGCGTCTATGCCCCTTCTTCGATTTTTGACGCCAATCCTGGCCAATTAAGCTTGGAACAAACTAATCCCGACGGCTCAACCGAGCCATCCGGTTTTATTGATTTTTTTCTCTGCGATCAAGCCCTGTGCCTTAAAAGAGAAAAAGCCAATCCCGTGGCCCTGACTAATAATTCGGTTCGCGTCACCAGCTTAATCTTTAACCAAAGACTGAACTCAGCCAGCTCTCCGTCCATCAAAATAACCCTGCAAATAAGCAGTGCTTCCTCGACCAGGCCGGAAGACGTTACCTCTATCGACCTAACCACGGCCGCTAATTTGCGGTCTTATTAATTTATGACTTCAAACTTCCTAAAAAAATATTTTTTCCAGCAAAACGGATTTGCCGCCCTGCTTTCTACCATGATCGTGCTATCTATTGTTTTGATCGTCGTTTCCAGTCTTAGCTTAGTCACCATCATCGAACAAAAGATCTCAGCCAATACCGTCCACTCGGCCCAAGCCTATTACGCCGCCGAATCCGGGATTGAAGACAGCCTCTACCGCTTGATAAAAAACAAGAATTACTCTGCCAATAATTCTTTAGAAGTGGGAACGGGCAACGCCACTATTACTATTTCAAACGGAGTTTCCCAAAAAAATATTTTAGTGGCCGGTGAAAAAAATAGTCGCGCCAGAAGCTTGCAGGTCAAAGTTAATACCGGCGGCCAAAGCACTTCTTTTTATTATGGCGCCCAAGTGGGGGAGGGAGGGCTGGTCATGGACAATAGCAGCGAAGTCCAAGGTGATGTTTTTTCTAACGGGCCCATCCAGGGAAATATAAATGCTGTCATAACCGGCGACGCTTGGGTGGCAAACAAAGGCTTAATTTCCGACCAGCAAAGTTTAACTAATGACACTGATTTTGCTGTTGGCCAAGCCAACCCCGCTATCGACGCGGCGCAAAGCTTTATTCCGGCCTCTTCCGGCAGCTTAATAAAAGTTTCTTTGCTATTAAAAAAAGTGGGGGCGCCAGCCAGCAAAACTGTCCGTATTTTAAATGATAACAGCGGTTCACCGTCAAAAACTTTAGCGGCTAGCGGCGCTTATGGCACATTAAACACCAGCCAGGTCAACGATTCTTATTATTCCTGGATCGAGGTTTCTTTAAACTCGGCAACCACCTTGCAAGCCGGCACAAAATATTGGATCTCGATCGACTCCTCGCTCAACTCCGGGGATTATCTTCTCTGGGGCAAAGATTCTTCTGATAGCTATAGCGGTGGAACAGGAAAACATAGCCTTAATTGGAACGCCAAGACACCGGTTTGGTTCAGCGCTGATGGAGACCTAGCGTTCAAGTCTTGGTTCGGGCAAGCTAATACTTTTTTGAATCAAGTCCAAGTCTACGCTAATGCTCACGCCAACACCATCAACAACTCCACAATTTCGGGCGACGCTTACTATCAAACACTTTATAACTCCACTGTTATCGGTACTAAATATCCAAACAGCGCTGATCCGACAGAAGAAAATACCCCGGTTTCCCAGGAGATGATCGACGGCTGGAAAGTTGAAGCAGAAGCCGGCGGCACTGTTAGCGGCGATTATGTTTTGGACGGAGGAGAAATAGGTTCGCTCGGCCCCAAAAAAATTATCGGCAATTTAACTGTTTCCAACGGTGGCGATCTAACTGTTAAAGGAACTATCTATGTTACCGGAAATATAAACCTTTACAACAACGCCGTTGTTCGCCTCGATTCAAATTATGGCGATTATAGCGGAGCCATTGTAACGGATGGGATGGTAAATGTTTCTAACGGCTGCGTTTTCTATGGCGTTGGCGACAATAGTTATCTGCTAATTGTTTCCAACCTATCCGGCCAAGCTATCAATCTCAACAATAACTCCGATACTGCTCTTTTTTGCGCGCCCAACGGCACCATCACCGTAAACAATAATGCCGTTTTAAAAGAGCTAACCGCAAAACAGATCCATTTAAATAACGGCGCCAAAGTTATCTATGAAGACGGTTTAGCCTCGGTTCTTTTCTCTGCCGGCGCCGGAGGTTCTTGGGCTATAACTCATTGGGAAGAAGTCCCTTAAGCTATTTTAAAACTAATTAGTTTCCAATTGCCGATTGTGGTAAAATAAAATAAATATGTTCAATTTTCTTAATCAAAAAATCCAAGGCTTTGGCATAGATTTAAGCGACCTATCTGTTAAGATCGTTAATTTGAAAAAAAACGGCGGCGGTTTCAGTCTGGCAAGTTTTGGCCGACAAGAAATCCCGGCCGGGCTGATCGAAGAAGGAGAAATAAAAAAAGAAGAAGAGTTGATCAAAGTCCTAAAAAAAGCAGTCAGCGAAGCAAAAGGGGAGCCGATTAAAACCGACTACTGCGTTGTGTCTCTGCCGGAAACCGAATCCTTTGTGCGTCTGGTCCACTTGCCGATGATGGTTAAAGAAGAGGTTGCCGAAGCTATAAAATGGGAGATAGAAGCCAACATTCCTATGGCTCTGCCGGAGATTTATTATGATTGGCACATCATCGATTCGGCGGAAGGCAAAAAAGACCATATGGATATTTTAATTGGCGTTCTGCCCAAAAAAACCGTTGACCCATATTTGAGCGTGCTAAAAAAAGCCGGGCTCAAGCCTTTTATCTTCGAGATCGAATCGCTCGCTATTGCCCGAGCCCTAATTCCCAGCGGCTGCTGCGACCAGCCCATATTGATCGTTGACTTTGGCGCCAAAAAAACCAGCTTGGTAATTTTTTCCGGCAAAACAGTTTATTTCACGGCTAGCTTGCCAATCTCCAACACCTCTATTATTTCTATCTTAAGCGAAAAATTAAACATCAGCTTGGCTGAAGCAAAAAAAATTAAGATAGAGCAGGGGCTAGACTATAAAAACCCTACCGGACCGGTTATGCAAGCCTTGGGCCCGGCTTTAAATGAAATGGCCGAAAAAATTAAAGCTTATATGGATTACTACCAAGAACATTGCCCGCCTTCTTCAGAGGTTCAAAGCAGCGCTATCAACCAAATTATCCTTTGCGGCGGCGGAGCTAATTTTGAAGGTTTGCTGGAGTTTTTATCCGCTAAACTGAACTTAACCGCTTCTTTGGGCAACCCATGGATAAATGTTTTTAAAGAAGTTCCCAGAAACATTCCCGGCCTGCCATTGAGCGAGGCCTCCAGTTTCACCACCGCCATCGGGCTGGCCATCAGGGGCTGGCAAGAATAATTTCAAATAAATATGGTCGAATTAAATCTATTGCCACCAGCCGAGAGAGAGTTGCTTCACCTGGAAAAGATCAGGTGCCAGGTTATGCGCTATGGCACAATAATTTTATTGACGTTCCTGGGCTTTATTGCGGTCTTAGGCTTTATTTGGTTTTTTATTCTGATACAGCTAAAAAGCTACTCCCAAAGTTTGCAAAGCATTGAAGCTAGTTTTCAGGGCCAAAGCATCGGCAACCAAAAACAACTAATCGCTGATTTTAATCAATATCTGGAAAAACTCGACCGAACCCAAAAGAACCACCCTTATTATTCTTCTGTTCTGGCGGAGTTGGCTAATATCATTCCCGCCGGCGTGCGGCTTGATAGTTTGTCAATCGACGAAAAAAATCAAGCTGTGATTTCAGGTTTTGCCCCCCAAAGAAGCCAGGTTCTAATATTGCAAGACTCATTGGAAAAATCTAAGTTTTTTGCCGACGTAGAAAAACCCTTGGAAAATCTGACCAAACAAACCAATATTAATTTCAACTTTAAGTTCAAACTGTTAACAGAAAAATTAGTCAATGAATAATAATTTCAGCTTAAACCCAAAACAAAAGATCTATCTCACCGTCTTTGCCTGGCTGGCGGCCTTAGTTTTATTGGTTGTTTTAATAGCCGTTCCTTTAGTTTCCCAAATTAAAAGCGATGGCTCGGAGCTCGCCCAAGACAAGCAGGATATGGAATCTTTCTATAAAGAATGGCAAGCGCTGGAAAGCGCCCAAAAAGACTATCAGGCTTTGCAAGGAGAGATCAACGCTTTGCCGGCTTTCTTGCCAACCAGCGAGGCCTTGAAATTCATCGTTTTAATAGAAAAGTTCGCCCAAGCCACTGATAACACCCAAACAGTTTCGGTTATCAACAAAAAAGACCTTTCTTCCGCTAAAAAAACGACCGATTTTCAGATCAGCTTGCGCGGCAACTTCCCTAATTTAGTTAAATTTTTGGTCTATCTAGAAAATGCGCCTTATTATAATGACGTTAAAGCCCTTGGCGCCCAGCGATTATCAGAAAAAGAAGGAACAGAAAAGAATATTAATACCGGAGACATCAATACCATTTTGACCGTTTCCGTCTACCAATGAACCAATATTTGCTAAAAATTAAAAAAACCGGAGATTATCTGGTTGCAACTTTCAAAGAGCATCCGACCTGGTTTTTGCTGGCTTTAATTTTTTTGCTCTCTATCTACTCACTAATAATTTTTGGCTCCTACGCAATTAAAACTCCGTCGGCAACCGAATTAAATGACCAATTGCAAATCAAAAAAGATCTCTACCAACAAACTCTAGAAAAACTCCAAGGGCGCGACGCCCATATCCAGCAGGGGATAGGGAAATCGTATCCAGATATTTTCCGCTAAGGCTTATTTCACAAAAAACCCTCGTTCTAAACGAGGGTTTTTAATTTATCCTATCTTCGGCCACGCCGCCTGTTTGACCAGCCAAAACTCATGGTCCGGCCGCGCCTGATGCATACCGGACGCATGCCAACTTGTTCCAGCCTCGCAATTTCCGTCAAGCTTAACTTTTTATTTATCAGTCTTTCAATGCTCCGGATATCCTTGCCTTGGCTAGGCAAAGCAAAGGAGATCGCTTTGCCCATGCTTCCTGCCCGGGCAGTCCGGCCAATGCGGTGGACATAATCTTCGGTATTATCGGGCAAATCATAATTTACCACTAATTCTATATCGTTCACATCGATGCCGCGCGCCGCAATATCAGTGGCTACCAAAATCCGGTATTTTTTACTTTTAAATCCCGCCATCGCGCTGCAACGCTGGCCGAACGAAAGATTCGAATGGATCTCAGCTACCTTGTGCCCGGTTTGCTCAAGATTCCTGGCCAAAGATCGGGCACCGTGCTTAGTGCGGGTAAAAACCAGCACCGAACCGTTATATTGGCTAAGAACTTTTTCTAACTGAATATATTTTTCTTCTTTTCTTACCACAAAAACTTCTTGGTCAACTAGCTCGACAGTTGATCCCGAAGGAGAGACTTCAATATGAATAGGCGTGATCATATGCGCAGAAGCTAATTTTAAAATTGTATCCGGCATAGTAGCCGAAAATAAAATAGTCTGGCGCTCTGCCGGGATGCGCTTCATTATTTCTCTCAGCTGCGGAGCAAATCCCATATCAAACATCCGGTCGGCCTCATCCAAAACCAAAACCCTAATATCGTCTAATCTTAACGAGCCTCTTTTTAAACAATCAATTAACCGGCCCGGCGTAGCAATAACAATATGCGGATTCTTTTTTAAGCTTTGCATCTGCCGGCTCATCGCTTCGCCGCCGATCAAAGCCGCTGTTCGCAGCCCCAGGTCTTCTCCCAGCTTTCTTAAGTTTTCATCAACCTGCAAAGCCAGCTCCCGGGTCGGCAATAAAATTAAGCCCCGCCCCTTGCTTATCATCAACCGCTCTAGCATCGGAATGCCAAAAGCAAAGGTTTTGCCGGTACCGGTTTGCGCCACGCCGATCAAATCCTGGCCGCTTAAAATGACCGGAATCGATTTAGATTGAATTGGCGTTGGCACCATTAATTTCAGGTTATCAAGCACCCTTAAAATCGACGCGTTAACGCCTAAAGATTTAAAATCTATTTCAGTTTGTTTATTTTGTTCTAACATGTAAAAAAATAAGCGACCCGTTTTTGCAGGCCACTTACATCAATGACACACGAAAAGCGAATCTATTGTCTACTAATATAATAAATATAGCACTAATAGACAATTATGTCAAACTTTAGTTTACCCTGAGTATAGCGAAGGGTGCCTGGTGAGAGTCGGCTTCGGCTCTTGGCTCGCCCGCCTAGACTCGACGCCTAGTCGAGGCTGGCCGTCGCTCGCCTCGGCCTAGCCACCGCCTCCCCCGCAAAATGCGGGGTCCGGCGTTCGAATCCCGGCGCAAGCCAAGTAGTTGGCTTGCTCACAAGGCACAAAAAAATAACCCTGTCGGGTTATAACTTTTTTGTTTACCCTGAAATAATTGAAGAGTGCCTCGTGAGGGATTCGAACCCCCGACCTTCTCCTTAAGAGGGAGCAGCTCTACCAACTGAGCTAACGAGGCGCCCAACTGCGCTCCGATGTTCATCGGAGCTTCGATGGGCAAGCATTATGTCAAACATGTTGCTTGTCCGTCCGAAGCTCGAATGCAATGAGAGCGAAGGCGGAAGCTAACGAGGCAAATAATAGCTTTTAAAATATACTAACAAACTTACTAATTTTCAAGTCTAGTTTACCCTGAGCATAGCGAAGGGTGCCCTTGGAGGGAATCGGCCGCGACTCTCGTCGCGCCGCCGCTGCGGGGCTCCTCGGTCTGGCCACCGCCTCACAATTTTATCTGCTGATAAAATTATTCCGGCGTTCGATTCTCAGCGCAAGCCAAGCAGTTGGCTTGCTGTCTTTACAATCAAGTCTAGTGCCCTTGGAGGGAATCGAACCCCCATCAAGACCTTAGAAGAGTCCTGCTCTATCCATTGAGCTACAAGGGCAAGGGCGGGCTGGCTAATTTCTTTTTTTACCGTGAAAGTTTTTATGTATCTCGCGCAACTGCTTATCGGTGATATGAGTATATATCTGGGTAGTCGTGATAGAGGAGTGTCCCAGCATCGTTTGCACCGAACGAATATCAGCCCCACTCATTAAAAGGTCGGTGGCGAAAGAATGGCGCAAAGTGTGGGGGCTAACATGCCGAGTGATGCCGGCTTTTATGGCATACTGTTTGATTATCCTTTGCACTGAGCGAGGTGTCAAGCGAAACTCGGATAAGCGAACCTGTTTGGCCTTATTATTTTGCGGTTGAATAGCATCCAGCTTGCCGCCGGTTTTTTTGCCTTTGGTAATGCGCACAAATAGGGCTGGCTCAATATCGCGGCGCTTCGCCAAATAGCTTTTTAGCGCCACTTTGGCAGTTTCAGAGATAAATACCACCCGGATTTTTTCACCTTTTCCCCGCACAGAAAACTCTCCCTTTTCCAAATTAAAGCTATCCCTGTTTAATTTGCAAAGTTCGGAAACCCGGAGCCCCGTAGAAAAAAGCAGCTCCAATAAGCTTCTATCGCGCAACGATCTCAAAGAGTCGCCGTCCGGCGCTTTTAACAAACGGCTTAATTCGTCGCCCTCCAAAAAATCCACCTCCCGCGGAGTTTGCTTAGCCAGCTCTATCTTATCCGCCGCCATAGATTTGATATCGCGCTTGGCCAGATACTTTAAAAAATTGCGCAAAGCAATAATATGATAATTTTGCGTGACCTTTTTTAATGATTTACCTTTTTCTTCCAGCCGATTTAGATACAATCGAAAATCCCTGATCAAATCCGCGTCGATTTGGCTAGGCTTATCTATCTTAGACCAATTTAAAAACCGCCTTAAATAATGGCCGTAATTTTCCACGGTCTTTATTGACCGGCCCCTTTCCACTTCCAGATGAGACAGGTAGTCTTTTATCAACGAGTTTATATCCATATAAATATTTTACGACATAAAAATATGCCTGGCAAATGGAATAACGAAAAACAGCCTTTTTAAGCAGGGAAGCCAGAGGCAGTTGCAATTTTTTTAGTTTTATGTTATGTTTTAGCCAAGAAATATTAACGATATTTTTTGGCACTTCGCCCCAAAAAATACCAATTCTAAATGTTAAAAAAAGCTAAAAAGAGCAAAATTATCGAAGAGTTTAAGTCGCACGATAGCGACACGGGGTCGCCGGAAGTTCAGGCGGCTATTTTAACCGAGCAAATCAAAAAGCTTACCCTGCATCTCAAAAAGCATAATAAGGATAATCATTCCAGATTTGGTTTGCTAAAAATGGTAGCCAAAAGAAAGAAGCTTATAGATTATCTTTCTAAAGAAGACCCGGAAAGACATAAGAAGCTGTTAAAAAAGCTAGAACTAAAGAAATAATTTCACCCCCCTAAAAAGGGGTTCACCCTCCTTGTTCCAGGAGGGTCTTTACTAAAATGCCGGTTATTAAACACAAAGATCAGCGTGTTGGAGTGTTCATTGATGTGCCGAACCTCTATCACTCGGCCAAAAACCTTTACCACGCTAAAGTTAATTTTAAAGAAGTCCTGAAAACCGCTCTAGACGGCCGGCATTTAATTCGCGCCCTGGCTTATTCAATTCGCACCGAAGGCGGAGAAGAACAGGCTTTTATTGATGCCTTAACTAAATCTGGCATCGAAGTAAAATTAAAGGACCTGCAAATCTTTCCGGGCGGAATGAAAAAAGGGGATTGGGATGTTGGCTTGGCGGTAGATGCTATTAAGCTTGGAGCAAAACTTGATGCAATAGTGCTAGCCACCGGCGACGGCGACTTTGTGCCTTTAATTGAGTTTTTAAAAGTTAATTTTGGCTGCCAAGTGGAAGTTATCGCTTTTGGCCGCAGCGCTTCGGGCCAGCTGAAAGAAATTGCTGATGATTTTATTGATTTGGGCAACAATAAAAAGTACTTCATAAATTAACCTCAGAGGAGCAGAAAGTTTTTGATAGACGACCAGTGAGAAGGGAAGAAGAAATAATCAGGTAATAAATAAATTGCCTTATTGTTTCTTTTACTCTTTCGCCTGATTTCCTGTCAGAGCGATTTGCTTCTCAAACAATAAATGGATAAGAAAGTTTTTACCCGCGACTTCGCGGGCCGCACGCTAAGCGTGGAGATAGGGGAGCTAGCCCAACAGGCCAACGGCTCTGTTTTGTTGCACTTTGGCGACTCTACAGTTTTGGCCACGGCAGTGCTTGATCCGCACACTAAAGAACACTGCGACTATCTGCCGCTGAGCGTGGAATATGAAGAAAAGCTTTATGCCGCTGGCAAAATAAAAGGCAGCCGGTTCATGAAGCGCGAAGGCAAAGCCGGTGAAGGCGCGGTTTTAAAGGGCCGAATGATCGACCGCACGCTGCGCCCCCGCTTTAACCAAAAGATCCGCAACGACATTCAAGTAGTGGTGACAGTTCTTTCTTATGACAGAAAAAACGACACCGATGTTTTAGGGATAGTTGCCGCCTCGTTAGCGCTGGCAGTTTCAGACATTCCTTGGGACGGACCGGTAGCAGGCGTGCGCGTTGGCCGAAACAATGGGCAAATAATTATCAATCCGACTTTTGAAGAACGGGCCGAAAGCGACCTGGAAATCGTGGTGGCCGGCACCGCGCAAAAGATCAACATGATGGAAGCGGGTGCTAAAGAATTATCGGATGAAGATATGCTGGCGGCCATTGCCCAGGGGCAGAAAGCCTATGGCGAACTTATCGCTTTCCAGCAAGAGATCATCGATGAACTAAAGCCCCAGAAAAAGCAGCTGGATATAAAAGAAATGCCGGCGAACTTGGAAAATAAATTAAATAAGTTTTTGGAAGATAAATTGGAAGAGGCAATATTCGTAAAAGAAAAGCATACCCGCCAAAACCGCTTAGGCAAACTGCAAAATGATTTGTTTGATTTTATTAAAGCGAATGAGACCGAAGACGTGGAAGATAAAATATTGTTAGCCGGCTTGCTCTATGAAGAAAAAATAGACGAAATGGTTCACGAGAATGTTTTAAGCAAGAACCGCCGGCCCGACGGCCGGAAACTTGATGAAGTCAGAGAGTTGTCCTGCCGGACAGGAGTCTTAGCCAGAACTCACGGCTCAGCTCTTTTTAACCGCGGCAACACCCAAGCTCTTTCCACGGTAACGCTTGGCTCGCCCGGCGAAAAACAAACTATCGACGGCTTGGAAGAAGAGTATGAAAAAAGATTTATCCATCATTATAATTTTCCGCCATTCTCGGTTGGCGAGACCGGTCGGCTGGGCGGCCCGGGGCGGCGCGAGATCGG
>Ga0116154_10000180_pt1 | contig 94599 bp, 119 predicted proteins | sample AD_UKC030_MetaG_FD_89898 | JGI IMG/M metagenome (GOLD analysis project Ga0116154, IMG submission 89898) | Active sludge microbial communities of municipal wastewater-treating anaerobic digesters from USA - AD_UKC030_MetaG | ecosystem: Engineered > Bioreactor > Anaerobic > Digestate | place... | reverse complement strand
TCCAATCAACACCCAAGAGGACAAAATCACCCGGGCTTGGAAATTGACATCTTTGTTCGAGGACAAGCGCATGTTCTTCCTGCCGGGGAATGAAGGGCTGATTGACCAATTGGTTGGGTTCCCGAATGGTCGATTCAAGGACCTGTTTGATGCGTTGGACAACGCCATCCGGGCTTCCAGATCCAAGGGGAAGCGGCGCCGCAGAGAAAAAGAGCCAGGATTGATCTGAGAGGTGGCACATGGAAGGCTTGGGCGAAGCAAACAAGAAGGCGGCAACCGGGAACCAGAAGGCTATGGGCCGTGTCCGTGTGTTGGTGCTTCCAATCACCAAACAGGATGCGCAGGGCGGGGAGGTCAAACCGGCTGGTTCCACCACAGATGATTTGGGTGCGATGGTGGCCAAGGGTGAAATTGTTGAGCCACCGTTTGATCTGCTTGTGTTGTCGATGCTGAATGAGCACAGCACCGAGTTGAATCAGTGCATCGAGGCCATGGAAATCAACATTGACGGGTTTGGACACAGGTTCATCCCGCGTGTTGACATGGACAAGAATCCTCCGGATGGGCTGAAGAATGAAGTGAATCAAGAGCGCATCCGGCTGGAAAACTTTTTTGCATATGCATCAATTGAAGACAGCTTCACCATGACCCGGAGGAAGATCAGGAAGGATTTGGAGTTGAATGGGAATGGGTGCATGGAAGTTGTCCGAGGGTTGGATGGCAAAATCCAAGGGTTGAATCACGTCCCATCCTATCAAGTGCGCCTGACACCTGTGGAGGAACAGCCTTTTGAGGTTGAGGTGCCCTTGCTGGAGCTGCAGCAGGATGGTTCCATCAAGGTGGTCAAGGTCAAAACGTGGAAGAGATTTCGGCGCTATGTCCAATCCAAGCAGACGCAGCTGAGAAGCCTTGGGTGGGTGGGTTCCAGTGCCAAGCGGTGGTACAAGGAATTTGGTGACCCAAGGGTGTATGATTGCACCACAGGCGAATTGGCGCAAGCGCCTTTGGATGTGACCAAGCGTGCGACTGAGCTGGTGCACTTTCGCAACTACGCTCCCAGGACGCCATATGGTGTCCCCAGGTACATCGGGAATCTGCTGTCCATCTTTGGTGATCGGGCATCCGAGGAAATCAACTTCACCACGTTCAAGAACAACAACATCCCGTCGATGATGATTGCCGTGTCGAATGGGATGCTGACCCAAGCTTCAATCGACCGCATCAAGGAGTTTGTTGAAAGCCAGATCCAAGGCTCTGACAATTACAGCAAGTTTTTGATCTTGGAGGGCGAATCATCCTATGAAGGCGAGGATGGTGGCCAGGTCAAGATCGATGTCAAACCGCTGGTGGCGCTTCAGCACACGGATGCGTTGTTCCAACAGTATTCGCAGAACAACCAAGACAAGATCAGGCGGGCATTCCGTCTGCCTCCAATCTTTGTGGGTCGGAGCGATGACTACACCCGGGCAACAGCTGAGTCCAGCCGGGTGCTAGCAGATGAGCAGGTGTTTGCTCCGGAGCGGGATGAGTTTGATGCCTGGATGAATCGGCGCTTGTTCCCTGAAATGGGCATCGTGTACCACAAATACAAGTCCAATTCGCCCAACGTCACGGACAACACAAGCCTCATCAGCATCATGTCAGGTGCGGAGCGGTCTGGTGGCATGACTCCGCGCACAGCCAGGATGATCCTGGAAGCTGTTTTGGGGCAGGACCTCCCATCCATGGATGCCTCTGTGCCGTTGGACATCCCATTCTCCATGACCATGGCAGAGGCTGTGAAGAACATGGCCATGCCGAATGAGGTTGGACAACAGGTGACCGCCATGAAGCATGCCATCACCAACCCATTTGATGCTGTCCAGCGATTGATTGATTTGCGTCTGGGCCTCATCAATGAGCTGGAAGGCGGAGCGGGTGGTGAGGCGGAGGGCGGGAAGAAATGACCTGCCAGGGCCACAGCGGCAGCAAGGTTGCCATCTACAAGCGCCTGGAGCGTGTTGAGGACTTGCTCTTGAAGGCAGCGCGCAGTGATGAGATCACAAGGATTGCTGCGATTGAGAACAGGCTGCGGAAGCTGATGCGTGGCACATGGATGGCCAGGGTCAAAAAAGCTGTTGATAAGACCCTCCCGATGTTTGAAAAGGATGCCAGCCTGGGCGACATCATGGAAGTTGTTGATGGCATCTTTGGCGATTGGTCAGATGAAGTGCTGGACACCTATTTGGAAGGGGTTGAGCAAACCTACAAGCTGGCCCGGGATGCTGGGTTCAAGAAAGCCTCGGGGAAGATGAAGCGCAGTCTGCAGTACAACCAGGAGGAAGCAGCTGCTGAAAAAGAAGATGTGCAGAAGGCCAAAGCCACAGCCAAACCCGTTTTGGGCGTGAAAGACAAGAAGGCCATTGAGGCGCTGAGAAGGCACGAGACTTTTTGGATTGGCGATCTGTATGGGACCCGGGTGCAGCGGGCCATCAGGGGCGCATCCAAAGAAGTTCTTGAGGCCGGAGGCGCTGGCGAGATGGGCAGAGACAAGCTGCGCGAAAAGCTGGAACGGGTCATGGAGCGTGTTGAGAGCCCTGAAGGGTATGTTGGCACAGCGTCATCCTACCTGGAAGGCGTTGTGAACAATGCGGTGACTGTGAGCAGAGTCCAGGGGCAACTGCGTAGCTTTGAAGAATTGAACATCCAACAGTATGTCATCGTGAATCCGATTGATGAACGGACGTGCGAGGTGTGTTCGCACATGGATGGAAAGACATTCTCTGTTTCAAAAGGGATTCAGGCTGTGGAGGAAGAGGTTGATGCCAAGACGCCTGATGACGTGGCGGACATCCACCCGTGGTTGAATCCGGAAAAGCTGTTGGACATTTCGCCAAAGGCTGGGGATTCAGGGGCAAGTGATTCCGATGCGCTGATGGCAGAGGGGTTCAGCATGCCTCCATTCCACCTCAATTGTCGGTGTACTGTGGACATGGTTTGAAGGGTGTCGCCATGGTGATGAAAAGAGAACGGTTGCCAAGACGCACAATTTCCAAAACGGAGCGTGCGACGCAGTTGCACCGTGTGCGTGTTGTGGTGACCAAGTCTGAAAGCGAAGCACCAGCGGGTGCTGCGCCAAAGAAACAAGAGGGTGTCAACATGGACAGCGTTCACGATTCCCAGGGCGAAGTGCAACCCAAGAGCTACAACGCGGAGGTGAAATGCAACGTAGCTATTGCCAAGATTGATTCAGAAAAACGGCTTGTTTATGGTGTTGTTTTAGAACCAGATGAAGTGGATGCTCAAAACGACACCATCAACTCAGATGTGATTGAGGAAGCTGCCCATGCCTTCCTGGCCAGCTATAATCGTGAAACCAAGCTGGGCTTGATGCACCGCTTGTTTGGGAACATCGGAGTTGAACTGGCGCAAAGCTACATTTCTCTGGTTGACATGACCGTGCAGGACCAGCCGGTCAAGAAGGGTTCGTGGCTCATGGTGGTCAAAGTGCTGGATGAGAGTGTGTGGAAGAAAATCAAGGCAGGGGAGATCACCGGATACAGCATCGGTGGGATGGCCACATTGGTGTAAATTTCCCTTGGCCACCCCATTGGACTAAAATCTGGAGTTGCTATGAGCCAAAAAAAGAGTGAAGAGGAAATGAAGGGTGTGAGACGCATCGTTGACCTGGAGGTCAATGAGGTGTCGCTGGTTGACAAACCGGCAATTCAACGCAAGTTTTTGATCGTCAAACGAATGGAGGAGGAACCCATGGCAGCTCCCAAGGAAGTGAAGAGCGCGGCCACGGCGCCAGAGGCTGTGAAGAAGGCGGAGCCCGAGGCTGGCAAGCCGGAAGGTGATGTGACCAAGCCCGAGGTGGAGGCCAAGCCGGAGCCCGCGCCCGAGGCTCCCAAGCCCGAGGCGCCTGTGCCCGACGCCAAGCCGGAGCCCGCGCCCGAGGCTCCCAAGCCCGAGGCGGAGCCCGTTGCCAAGACGGATGCCTACACCATGAGCGTCACCCCGGAGGGCGATGTCAAGGTGAACGGCACTCTTGCGGAGTTGCGCAAGGCCAAGGTGTTCACCGGCAGCCGGACCCAGGCGCTCAAGGATGTGATTCTGAGCCTGGCGGACCTGCTGGGCGAGGTGGATACCAACGTGCTGAAGGAAGTTCACGACAAGATGGGCGGCGCCTTCAAGCCCGACCTGTCCAGTGGCATCCAGCCTCCGGCCGGGCCTGCCCCTGTGTCCGTGACCAAGGCCGAGGATGTGACCAAGCCCGCGCCCGAGGCGGAGCCCAAGGTGGAGGCTCCGAAGGTCGATGCCTCGGCCGATGAGCTGCGGCAGCAGATCACCGCTGTCCAGAAGAATCTGGACGCGCTGATGGGGCGGTTGGAGGTGATTGAGAAGGCGCGTGTGCCTTCCCAGTCCATCGAGGGGAGTGGCGGCACCGACGACAAGAACAAGAACGTGCAGAAGAGTTTTTGGCACGGCGTGATCTAGCTGTGTCAGATGGCGTGACCAAAGAACCCAGGGACGAAAGAAACCCACAGGAGGAACAGATGAGCATTCCCAATCAGGAACTGATCCAGAAGGCCATCATCGCCACGGACGCGCTGGCGGCCGCAGGCAAGCTGAACCCGGCCCAGTCCGACAAGTTCATCGACTACGTGGTGGACGAGTCCGTGCTGAAGAACAACGCCCGCATCGTGCGCTTCCGCAACGAGCAGCTGGAGATCGACAAGATCGGCATCGGGCGGCGCGTGGCGGTGCCCAAGGCGGAGGCGTCTGCCCCCTCCGTGCGCAGGGGCATCAGCACCAGCAAGATCACCCTGCAGCCCAGGGAGGTCATGGTGCCGTTCGAGATCAGCGACACCTTCATGGACGTGAACATCGAGGGTGCCAGCGTGGAGGACCACATCATCAAGATGATGGCCACGCAGCTGGCCAACGACATGGAGGAGCTGGGCCTCAACGGCAACACCCTCGGCCCGGCCATCCTGGAGGGCGACCTGGTGGACGGCGGCAGCGCCACCAAGTACGTCAAGGACACCTACCTGGCCCTGACCAATGGCTGGATGAAGCTGGCGGACGGCGCGCACGTGGTGGACCAGCTGGCGGCCAACATCAGCCTGAGCACCTTCAGCGCCATGCTGCGGGCGCTGCCCACCAAGTTCCGGCGCAACAAGGGTGATCTCCGGTTCTATCTCTCCAGCGATGTGTACCAGCTGTATCTGGAGAAGCTGGCCAGCCGGACCACCGTGCTGGGCGATGAGGCGGCTGGTGGTTCCATGCACAAGCCCTTCGGCATCACCCCGGTGGAGTTGCCCCTGCTGGACCTGATGCCGCCGGTCACCGAGCACGTGGTGCTGAACGGCACCACCGACACCCAGCTGCTGTACGCTCCGGTGAGCAACGTGGTGGTCACCCCGGCCACCCTGAGTGGCACCCCGCTGGACGCCTACAGCGCATCCACGGACTATGAGCTGACCGCCGCCACCGGCAAGATCAAGCGGCGCAGCGGCTCGACCATCGGGGATGGGGCCACCGTGAAGGTGACCTACACCTCCAACCCGCAGATCCTGCTCACCCACCAGCAGAACTACATCGTGGGCATCGGGCGTGACATCCGCATCGAGAAGGATCGGGACATCTTCAAGGGTGTCAACCAGTACGCCATCACCGTGAAGCTGGACTTCAACTTCGAGGAGCTGGATGCGGTGGTGAAGGGCAAGAACATCGGCACCAGCATCAGCTGATGACGTGGCGATGAAGGAATGAGAACGGCTGCGAGGTTCTGATGGGCCTCGCAGCCATTTCTCGATTCCAAGTCCAAATGCCATTGATTGGAGGCTCAAGATGGCAAGCGCGAAAGTGGAACTGTTGGGGTGTTTGTCGTTGGCCGTGAACGGCAGGACGTTCAAGAAGGGGCAGCCTGTGTTGCTGTCCAGCGCGGAAGAGATTGCCCAGTTCAAGGGCAATCCGATGTTCAGGGTTGAGCTGCTTCCGGAACCTGAGCAGAAGGCTCCGGTGCCCAAGGTGGAGGCGCCCAAGGCGCCTGACAAGCCCGAGGTGGAGCCCAAGGCAGAGGCTCCGAAGGTTCAGCCCAAGCTCAAGCAGGAGCATGCCCCTGCCATCCCGGCCGGGAAGCCCACACAGGAAGCCAAGGGTGTGGCAAAGCCTGCTGCTCCGACCAAGCCTGCTGCTCAGGCGCCCAAGAAGGCACCCCCCAAGAAGAAAGGGGTGTGACCATGGGCAGGGTGTCCATCCGACTCCCAGCTGACATCAGACCCTTCCAGATGGGCTTTGAAGGCGTGACCGACCGTTCGTGCAATGGTTCGGTCCACTTCCACCCGTTGGCCACAGTGATGCTGACGGAGGAAGAATGGGAAGCCTTCAGGAAGGAACGGCGTGATCTGCTTGGCCGTGTGGTGATCAGCAGGGTAGAATCGGAGCAAGTGAAGGTGGCTGCCAAGGAGCCCGCGCCCGAGGCGCCCAAGGAGCCCGAAGTGGCTGGTGTGAACCTGAAGGAGGCTTCCACGATGGAGGACACGCCACCCAACAGACCCCCAGAGCCTCCCCGCAAGACGCTGGGCAGGTTCAGGACCAGGCGCAAGGGACCGTGAGCCTAGTAAGAGGCGCGTTGAGGCCAACCTTGTTTGGCATCTTGCTCAAAGAGGGGCCACATGTTGAAGGTGCACAAGGCAGATGGGATGACCCTTCGGTTCAACTTGGAAGATGAGCAAGAGGCCAAGGCATGGTTGGAGTGTTGCAAGGACCCGGCATTTCAAGCGCAGATTTCCGGGCTGACTGTTGCCCAGAAGGGTGTGCAATACTCACTGCCCAGGCCGCAAGGTTTTCTCCAGCAATTCTTCCAGGCAGAGTACATCAAACCAACGGAAGATGGGAAGATCAAAGGTGGGGAAAGATTGATCTGCGTTGCCGACGAAACCAGGATCATCTTGATGGTGCACCTGGCCCAGAGGGCAGCGCGTTTTGCGGTCTGCAAGGTGGGAAAGCAGAGGTACAATCCTTTGCTTGACAGAACAAATGACTGAAGAACGGAGGAACACATGTCAGTCACCCTTTTGAGGCTGGAGCAGGTTCGGAAAACCGACAACCCTGATGACACCCTGGATGCGGCGGCAATCGCGGCCATCGAGTCATCGGCCATCGACGGCTTGGACTTCCTGAAGGGCGAATTGTCCCAGTTCAAGCGCATCATCCATGGTGGCGATTCTGGCAACTGGTTCGATGACATCGCCAATGTCCATGGCGGCAACGCCAGCTTGAAGGCGTTGTACAACCGGGCAACGCTGGAGGGCAAGCTCATCCTGCTGTACCGGCTGAACATCAACGATGTGTCCGTGCCTGCCTCCCAGAACTGGGTGGCGCTGACCGGAGCGGGGAAGCCCGACAAGGTCATCGCCATCGCCCTGGCCCAGAAGGGCGCAGCCACGGCCCAGCTGGCTGGGGCCATCGGGAGCCACAGCCTGACCGAGATCAGCGGCTCCAACCCGCTGAAGCCCAAGAACCTGATGGTGCTGTTCGATGGCGCCACGGGGGAAGAGATCAGCTCCAGCGGCCGGACGGTGTATGGTCTGCTCCAGGTTGGAAGCACTGCCACCGATGGCAATGCTTTCGCAGACAGCGGAGCGGACCAGGGCCAGATCAGCTTTGTTCGGGCCAATGCCACTTTCGATGACCTGGAAGCCTGCCCCGTGGCCGACATCGAGAACAAGAGCATCGTGGTGGCCTTCACCTTCAGGGACAGCCTGAATGACCACGTGGAAGATGCATTCCGTGGCGACCTCGACAGCCTGGACCCGTTGGCCTCTGTGACGGTGTCGCTGGACACCGCATACGATGGCGGCCAGTTCATGACCGTGGACGGGAATGACGTGGACATCCGCCTGAGCGACACCAAGAGCTGGGTGTTCAGGGCTGGCTCCGGTGGTTCTGCGCTGGTCACGGTCACTCGCAACGACAGCACGGGCGATCTGCTGAAGGTGGACACGGACAAGCTGGACGTGAACAGCAGTGACGTGGACTTCGCTGATGGCATCAAGGTGGACTCGGCCGGTCAGCTGATCAACGTGGGCGTGACGGCCGGGCAGGTGGATTCTGCTTCGCTGAAGCTGAACGCCACCTCCACGGACCTGGAGCTGGTGGCTGCCGATGATGTCAGCTTCCTCACCGTCCGGCAGGACACGGCGCTGCCCCTCGATGATGCCACCGCAGGGGCCGTTGGGGACCTCTTTGGCCAATCGTTTGCCTCCATCGCTGCTGCCATCAAGTACGCTGGCGAGCACGGCGGGGCGGACATGTCGCTGAAGGTGTCCGTCATGGGCTCCAACTACGGGCAAGGCGTGAACATCCCTGGGGCCATCCAGGACATCAGCGCCAATCCCATCGACATGAACACCCCGGGAACCGTGGAGCAGCTGGTGTTCCTCAATGGGCGCCTGCTGTACGGTGGCAACGGCACGACCAAAAACGACGTGTATGCTGGTACCACTCCGGCCAGTGGCGACATCATGGTGGACTTCGCCAAGGGTGTCAAGACCGGAGATGTGATCATCAGCGTGGTGCTGGCGCAGTAAGCTGAACGAACAACCAACTGCGATTGGCCTTGTATTGAAGGCTCAAGCAAGGAGGAACCCATGGAAGCTGCGAACAACAAGTCACTGCAAGAGATCAAGGAGCCCGGAACCCGTGCCAAGCTGGAAGGCATCCAGGAGGTGTCGTTTGACATCGACGCTGAGATTGCCAGCACCAGGAAGGATGTTGACACCAAGAAGATGATGGTCACGGCCATCAACCAGGTTGCCAACAGGGTGTTCGGGGAGGCCCAGGCCATTCAGTCTGCTGTGGACAAGGGAACCATGGCGCCTGAAGAGGCCAAGATCAGGATGGAGCAGACCCAACGCATCACCACCAACATCAAGTCATTCGAGGCGGAGTGTCGGGCCGAGGCGCTGAAGGCCCAAGGCAAGCTGATGGGGTTGGAGCAGTTGACGCTGAAGATCGGCAAGCGATTCGATGACACCGTGCTCAAGTATGAGCGGCATCAGCGCATGGAGGCGGAGGATGCCGAGCAGGAAGCGCCCAAGCCTCCGCCTGTGACCATGTTCCAAGGCAAGGTGAAGCTGGGGAAGGGCAAGGGCAAGGGAAGAAAGTGATCAATGCCCAAGACGCCAGACAGATTCCCTGGGGAGGCAGATGAGGAGGGCCTGCTGCTTGAAGAGGCAGGCTCAGATCCAACAACTGTTGGCGGGATGCGTCTGGTTGGTGGCGACTTCAGGCTGCGAGATTCTGCTGGTGTTTTCAATCCTCGCACAGGTGGAAGCGGCATCACAGCCGAAGAACACCGCAACCTCGATCAACTTGTTCACGGACTGGCCGAAAACTTTTTTGAAGAATACACCTACACAGGCGGGAAGGTGACCAACGTCACGACTTGGGAGACATCCGGCAAGTTGAAAAAGGTCCGGGAAGAGCAGTATGCCTATTCCAGCGGGAAGGTATCCCAAGTTGTCACCATCCAGTACGATGGGAGCGGGAATGAAGTGGAACGGGTGACGGAGTCATACGCATACTTGGGAAGCAAGGTGACCAGCGTGACGGCTGTGAGGGCCACCCCATGAGCATAGTCCAAGTCATCATTGATGACAGCGCAAACAAAGTCATCACGGGTGTGTGGATGTTCGAGGGCACAGGCAAGCTGGCCATTCCACACGGCACCAGCTTCCCGGATTCACCTGCTGCCAATGAAATGTTCTGGCGGGATGATGAAGTCAAACTCTACAAGCGGGATGCGGGGAACACGGCCTGGGATGCGGTGGTGTCGGCGGTAGCAGTGCATGGAAGTTCGGCGCACAGCGGGACCATCGGGGCAAGCTCCCAAGTTGGACTGGGCAACGTGACCGATGACGCCCAGTTGAAGCGGGCAGCGGGGGACTTCGCCACCTTCACTGAGAAAACGACTCCGGCGAGTGCGGATCTGGTGCTCATCGAGGACAGTGCAGCGGCAGGTGCCAAGAAGAAAATCCAGGTTGGGAATTTGCCTGGAGGTGGTGGAACCGATGCCAACGCCATCCACAAGAACGTGGCAGCTGAGATCAGCACCATCACAGAAAAGACAGCGATTCATCGCCATGACCTGCTGGTGATTGAAGACAGCGAGGCCAGCAACGCCAAGAAGCGGGTGTTGGTCAATAAGCTGTTGGCAGCGGAGCCTGATTATTTTGCGGGTGAAGTTCGGTTTTATGACGAATTTTTCCCACCAACCTTGGATGACATGTGGACCACTTCAGTGAGCGGCACCGGAAGCCTGGTGGAGGTTGGATTGCTTCCTGGTGGGCAGGTACTTGTCCGGGCCGGGAATGCGGCAGGACGTTACGCTGAACTGTACTTCGGAGGCGGGGTTGCCTGGCAGGCGTTGAACTTGAACCCCCGCATTGCGATGCGGGCCAAGTACGACGGGACCAGCAACGGCCACATCGAGTTTGAGGTCCAGTACGCCGACGCCAACAACTACGTGTTCCTGCGGGCCAACTGGGGTGGCAACTGGGTCCTAGAAACACGGTCTGGCGGTGTCTCGACCAACGTGGACACTGGCATCGCTTTGGACAACGCCTGGCATGTGCTGGAGGTGCGGTCCAGCCCAACCGAGGTCACTGCCTACATTGATGGCATACTCCGGGCGACCAGCACGACCAACATCCCAACGGTCAGTGGCACCGTGTCCGTGTACGTGAGCGCCACCGGAATTGGCGGGCAGAAGAATCTGTTGATTGACGGATTCTTCTATTGTTCAGCGAGGCCCACATGAGAATCTTGAAGAACAAGACGGCTGAAACCTGTGAGGTGACGTGCGGGCGGCGCACCGTGGAGATCCCAGCGAATGACCAAGCAGATCTCTCAGTGTGCTTTGCGAACTATGAGCTGGCCACATCTGAGACCCTATTGCTTTTGCTTGGGCAGGGAGAGGCCAACTACCAGCTCAATGATGGGGTGCGAGACTATGCTGCTGGAGAGGCCATTGATCTGATTCGAGGCTACCAAGGAGTGCAGCCCGAAAAGGACGATGATGGGCGGCTCCGGGTCAGCCATGAGCCTCGCAAGGCTGGTTCTGGACTGGTCGTGGTAACGCACAACTGGTGCGACCCAACCACATGGTACACCCAGTCTGTTCGAGTGGAGAATGAAAATCTGGTGGACAGCGGTGATGGGTTGACGTTTGTTTCTGCCTTTCCAAATTGGATTGACATGAAACACGGCAAGGTCTATCGTGAGGATTTGATCTCTGCTGGCTATCTGCCTGTTGTGAAGGTGGATGGCGTGGTAAAGACAGAGCGCGCACCGTGGGCCACAGAAGGCGGATTGTTCCAGATTGACTACAAGACCGGCCGGGTGACTTTCTTTGCTTCTGTTGCCGGACGCACAGTGACAGCCAGTTACAGCCGGGCGGCTGGAAGCCTGTTCATCATCAGGCCGGAGGCGGGAAAGCGGCTGTGGGTGGAATACAGCGAAGTGCAGTTCAGCAAGGACATTCTGCTCAAGGCCAGCACGCACTTTCAACCATGGGCATACAACCCGGCAGACCCTCCCAACAAGGTTCCGGTTGCAGCCCCAACCACTTACAAAACATTGGACAACTACATCGAGGAAGCCAATGGGGCATATCCGTTGATCCCTGCGATGGGTGGCGCCCGAGGATTCGCACAGGATCGCATCACCTTCCCGTTCAAGTACGCAACGGTCAAAGAGTTGTTATCATCCATTGGATTGGAAATCAGGGTGTGGTTGGAAGGTGATGTGCCATATGAAGGTGAATATGGCACGGCCACTTTCTATTGTACAAGCTACAGCGAGGAAGTTGCGTGATGTCCAGGGATGTGCGAATCATTTTCACGGCATCAAAGACCTGGTTTGGACGGGTCATCAGATGGCTGACCAATGGGACAGTCAGCCATGCCATGCTGGAATATGATTCAAAGCTGTGGGGCGGGCGCTGGGTTGCAGAGGCAACGATTGGTGGCGTTCGGAAGGTCCCCAGCCACAAGGCAAAGCACAATGTGGTCTGTGAATACAGGCTGAAAGCAGACCCGCAGAAGGGATGCGAAGCAATCCGGGAATACTTTGGCAACGCCTATGACTACGTGGACCTGTTTTGGACAGCGTGGTTCATCATCGCATGGCGTTGGCTCAAGATGAAAGTGAAAAAGCCCTTGTCATCGACCAAGGCCCAGGTGTGTTCTGAGTTGATGGCAAGGTTTGTCCAGCCGTATCTGGATGGCAGCGATTGGGACCCTGAGAATGTGACGCCTGAAGGGCTGCGCAAGTTCTGTGAGATGAGCGATGGGCTGTTTGAGAAGGTGGGCTGATGGGTCTGTACAAGGAAAGCAGACTGGTTCAGCTTGCTGGGAGTGTCGATGGGCACAACCGGACGTTCCAAACGCCAACGCAGTACGAGCCCGGAAGCGTCAAGGTGATGATCAATGGCCAGGTCCAAGATGCGGCAGATGAACGGTTGGGTTGGGCGGAAGTTGCCCCCAACGCCATTGAGATGTTTGTGGCCCCGAAGGTGGGGGACTTCATCCAGGCGTTCTATCGTGACAAGGCAGGAATCATCGGGCTGGATGACGTGAAGGGCAGTCCATTCGACCCGGAAGGCAGATGGCCCTAAAATCTTGTTCACAGGAGGAAGTCATGGCACAGACCCAAGTGATGGTTGAGAAGGCGGCGCTGCCGTTCATGGAAGGTGAGGACCTGGATGGGTTCGTCAAGAGCCTGAAAGAGCCTTGCCTCAGCCACCTGGCTGAGAAAGGGCTGTTCAGCAAGGACAAGGACATGGCCTATCCGGCCCAGGTGTTCACCGACAAGATCATGGTGGAGGTGATGCGGAACGTCCGTGGCCCCATGGATGATGACTCGCCCTATCCGGAGCCTGTGGTGTACGAGTTGCAGTTCAAGCGCGACACGGGCACCGGAGCCTACACCTTCAAGGGCGACCCCACCGAGGTGGAGCGTAGGACGGTGTATGTTCCCAAGGTCAAGGCCGAGGTGAAGAAGGGTTTTTGGGGCGGCATCCTGTAGGTGGCGCAGAAGCAAGTCAAGATCAGGCCTGTTGAAAGGGTGGTGGACCAATGCCAGCACTAGCACGTGGACAGGAAAACACCCCGTCCATCATCAATTGGTTCATCACCGTCAACGGAGTCCTGACGGATGCCTTCAAGGTTGAGTTCCAAATCTGGGACATCACGGGAGGGTTGCCGGGCACCCAAGTTTTCCCTGCCACACCGGATGAGTGGGAAGATGTCACGGATGGTGTCGGGCACTTCAGTGTGGGTGCATACTATGCATATGACAACGCGGCAGCAAAGGGGTGGACCCCTGGCGTTGCAGAGCCCATCGGAACGCATCGTGTGAAGTGGCGCTGGAAGATTTCCAGCGCGGCACCCTACCAGCTTGGGGAAGAGGATGTTGAGATTTTGGTGGAGTCCGGAGGCGGAACGGCTGACACCTACATCCAGGTGGCAGATGTTCGGGCCGAAGGAATCACCGAGGCCATGGCCAGCGATGTCAAGGTGTTGTCCTACATCACCATGTTCCAGCAGCTGTTGGAACGGGCGTGCCGCCAGTGGTTCATCCCCAAGCAGATCACAGTCATGGCGGATGGGAATGACAGCGACACGCTGTTTTTTGGTGTGCCCATCATCCAGGTTGACCATCTGAAGCTGAATGGTTCATCTGAGGTGTTGGACACAGCGTACTACAAGGTGTACAATTCCCGAGGATACCCTGATGACAGGCGGAACCCTCGAATCAAGCTCATCGGGCCTGACTATCAACAGAGCATTTTCACAGCACCGATGACTGGCGGGAGGCTGAAGTTCAGGCGTGGATACCAGAACCAAGAAGTCAAGGGCATCTTTGGATTCACCGAGGCCGATGGTTCCACCCCGGAGTTGATCAAGCGGGCGCTGTTGAAGATGGTGTGCACCAAGGTGACTGAGAAGATTTTTGATCCCACGGCACCTGGTTGGATTGCTGGGCCTGTGACCTCTGAGACCACAGACAGCCATTCGATTGGCTACGGGTTCAGCGACAGCCTGCTCACGAGCGGCGCCTTCAGCGGGGCCATAGATGACCCCGAGGTTCTGGACATCATCAGGATGTACAGGGCACCGATTGGGTTGGCGACTCCGGCCAATTGGAGCTATGACTGATGGTCCTGCCTCGCCTCATACACCCGGTTGCGGTCAAGATCGAACAGATCAACAAGACCGAAACCGTCATGGATGATGACACCCGTGAACCTGTCCAGAAGGTCACCAGGAACACAGTGGTCACTGTTGTTGGACAGCCCAATTGGTCGCAGGACCTCGGGATGGAAGCTGACCTTGCCGGCATCGTTGTCAGGTCAACTGGCTACATCCTGTTCAGGAAAGTTGATTTGGATGCCGCAAGCGTGACAATCCAATTGGATGATCGGTTCATCCAAATGGGGCATGTCCTGACGGATGTGTATGTTCACAAGATTGAATGGTGTGGACACTACCCAGATCAAGACGGTCCCAGCCTTCTGAAAGCGCACTTCAGAGACATGGAGCCTTCCAGGCAGGGGAGGGCATGATGGCTTTCAAGAAGGATGCAGGATGGGGAAAGTTGGAACGGACGTGGAACGGCAAACTGTTCCAGAAGCGCATCAGGATGGCCATGCGCAAGGCCACCAAGGTGGTCGGCAAACTGGCTGAAAAAGAGATGCGTGAAACCATCCGTGATGGCAAAATGGAAGCCAATGCGGACCTGACCACTTCAATCAAGAAGTCCACCAAGCCTTTGGTTGACAAAGGGTATCTGTTCAAAGCCATCACATCGCAGTACCAGCGTGACTACAGCGTATTTGTTGGTGTGCTCCGGTCATCGGGTGTGTATGACATCGCCATGACGCTGCACGAGGGCGCTGAGATTGCTGTGACATCAAAGATGCGTGGGCTGTTCTTCATCTTGTGGCTGGCCTCCGAAGGTTCGGTTGATCCAACTGACCTGGAAGGCCGGGCTGCTGAGTTGTGGAGCAGGATGCCAGGCGGATGGTTGCCACTGGGCGATGGCACCACGCACATCATCATCCCCTCCCGACCGTTTGCCAAGATGACGTTTGAGAAGGCCAGCCTTCAAGTCAGAGCGCAGAAGATTTGGACTGATGCGCTGTCCAAAGCTCAACGAGGTGCTGCCTGATGCGCACCCGGAAAATGATCAAGCTGTTTGAGTTCACCTCCGACCGGCGCCCACGCATGACTCTTGGGCCAAGCGTTCGGTTGAGCGAGGAAGAGCACTGCTTGGAATTGATTGCTGACATCAATGGGGAATACCCCACAGACAACGATTTGTATGCCAAGACTTGGGTGACAGATCCAACCAGCCTCCGCCAATGGCTGCTCTTCCAGGTTGATGCAGTGCATGCGAAGGTTGATGGGGTTGCCCAATCTGCCCTTGGCTTCCGATTGGGCGATGGGACAAATGAGCGTTGGTGGAATGGTTCTGCGTGGGTGGTTGATACTGCGCACTGGAACACAGGAGCAGAAGTGTCAGCGCACATCGCATCCTTCCCTGTGACTTCCCGGAAGCTGCAGGTCATCATCAATCTCAAGACGAACAACAAGGCATACACGCCCAAGTTGTACAGGGCCAAGGTGCTTTGGGATTCAACGATTGAGTTCCAGGAGGATTTGATCTTCAGATCGTTGATCCCGCTGATGCGCTCCGGAATCAGGCCCATTGCTGATTATCCCATCAAGCTGACGGCTGCCACAAGCACTCTGGACCTCGGGGTGGCCTACAAGTTGGAGACACCCTACAACATCGCTGCCATCGACGCTGTGTTCAATCACACCGATGACCCGAATCATTGGGTGGACATCTACTCTTCATGGAACCCTGCGAACAAGACGATCACACTGACTGGTTCTGTGGACGCTGGGAAAACTGTGTGGGTCAGGTTCCAATACGAGCCCGAGGTTGCAGTCACCACATCCCAATCGTACACTGAGATCAAAAAAGTCCCATGCATTCTGCTCCAAGATTTTGTTCTCAACGGAACGGAGCGCGGGTGCCAAGATTCAGTGATTGATCCAACGAGCGGAATTGGTGTCACGCTGCCTCCGCCTGTTCAGGGCAACTTTGACTTCACTGCTATTTTGGTGACTGACAAAGCGACAGACCAAGCCCGGATGGCGGATGAATTCAAGCGATTTTTCCTGAATAACCCGTTGCTGAAATCCACAGGTTTGGATGAGGAATTCAGACTGTGGATGGTCGGGGAGTATGAATCAAGCAACGCACCCAATGTGGCCGACCTCAACACGGGCAGGATTCGCTTCACCATAGCGGGAGCAGTATTCTACTTGCGTGACAGCAAGGCAGGATACGCTGTGAAAACGCTGAAAACGACTGGCGATTCAAACCTTGAACTTGGGAGGTAAATACAAATGGCACAGCGGAGATATGGACCAGTGCGCGGGGCTGGTGTGAGCGTCACGGAGCTGGAAGGTGACAAGCCCATCACGCCAGGTGCGCTTGGTTGGGTTGGCTATGCTGGCATGCTGGAGCGTGGGCCTGTTGGGGAGTTGATCCAGTGCTCTTCCAAGAGCGCCTTCATCAAGAAGTGCGGCGGATACATCCCCGAGTCCCAGGTGCCTGATGCCGCCATCGACTTCTATGATGGCGCCCTTGGCGCAGGCGGAATCTTCCTGGTGCGAGTCACCGATGGGGATGAGCTGCAGGCCCAGGCCACCCTGTACTGCCGCAAGATCATCAAGACGCCCATGGGCACCCTCAAGGCCAAGAACGGCGGCAGGTGGGGCGGCGCGGCGCAGAAGCGGACGGGCGATGTGTCTGCCTCGGGCGACATCACCAACGTCACCCTCACCACGGGCCTCACCCTCAAGAAGGATGAGCTGAAGGGCGGTTGGGTGGAGTTGGATGCCGTGTCCAACAAGCGGTATGAGGTGGTGAGCAACACCGTTGCCGGAGTCATCACCGTGGCGGCCGATGCCACCATGAAGGATGATTGGACGGCTGCGGCCGATCCCACCAATCTCCGGTTCTATCTGTACCTGGAGAACGGCGACAAGGCGCTGTCCTATGAGGTGCGGGACGGCGAGGACAAGCCCACCACGGAGTTTGGGTTGTACGTGTACGTCAACGGCGAGTTGGCGAACAAGTGGCCCAACCTGTCCACCAACCCGACTGATCCCAGGTACTGGGTGAACGTCATCAACAACGATGGCAACAACGATGAGGTGGAGGCTGTGGACCTCTGGACTGGCGCCCATGCGGCCGATGTTCGCCCGGCCAATGTGTGGGGCAAGATCGGAACGGTCACCGCCACCGTGCTGACGCCTGTCATCCACGAGTTCAGCGTGACGACCGGGGATGCCGATCCGACCGTGGCGCTGGGCACCACCACCGACAACCATGATGAGCAGATCATCACCATCACCATGACCGCGCCCACCTTGGGTGATGCTGTGTCGGACAAGTACGGTGCCCTGGGCGAGGTCACCGTGGGCACGCTGTTCGCTCCCAACAACAAGTGGACCCCTCCGTTTACCATCACCAACGGCACCACCGTGTTGGAGGCCGGGGATGTGATGAAGCTGGTGTACAAGCCACTCACCCCGGATTCTCTGATCGATGGCGTGGTGTACCCCGACAAGGCCAATTCGGCACGCACCTTCTATCGCATCGTGGACAACGACCACAAGACCATCACCGTGGCGGATGGTTCCGACATGACCAGCGTGGCGGCTGCCGATGATCAGTTCATGGTGGTTGCCCCGCTGGAGATGGCCGGAGGCCGGGATGGCCATGCCAGCATCTTGGACAGCGACTACAACAGCCAGGCCTGGGACACGTCCAACAGCCCGTTCAACCGCATCGCTGGCAAGAACATGGGGCTGATCAAGTTTGCCACCCCGGGTGTGACCTCCACCGCTGTCCAGAAGGCGGGCGCTGCCTATGCTGAGGGCAAAAACCACCAGTACAGGTACGAGGTGCCCGACAACAAGGTGACGGAGGCGGATGCGGACGCCTACATCAACGACACCCTGGGGCGCAATGACTTCGCTGTGGTGGCGTTCCCGTCCTATGGCTATGTGGCTGACCCCGAGGCCAGCACCACCGGCAAGCTCAAGCTGGTCACCCTCACCGGCCAGATCCACGGCCGGGAGGCGCGGATGGCTCAGGACAACCTGGGCTACCACATGGCCGAGGCAGGCATCACTGCCACCCTGCCCAAGGTGTTGAAGCTGCCGACCGGGGATGCCATCCTCAACGAGGAATACCTGAACCCGCTGGGCATCAACGTGGTGAAGAAAGTCAAGGGCAACTTCATCATCTGGGGTGATCGGACCCTGTGGGTGGACTCCAACTGGAAGTTCAAGCACCAGCGGGAGTTGATGAGCTACTATGAGCACGTGCTCCAGGAAAACTTTGACTGGATCATCTTCCAGTTGAATGACCCCATCACCGACAAGAAGGCTGTCACCTCGCTCAAGGATTTCTTCCTGCCCGAGTGGCGCAAGCGGGCCATCCGTGGCAAGACGTTCGAGGATGCTGCCATCATCAAGGTGGACAGCGAGATCAACACCGACGCCACTCGGGCGGCTGGCGACATGAACGCCAAGATCAGCCTGCGTCTGGCCGACACCGTGGAGCGGTTCAACATCATGATCGGCAAGATGGGCATCTTTGAGTCGGTGGCGTGACCAACGCTGACAAGGGAAAGGGCGAGGTGATACCATGAAAGGCGCGATTCAGGGTGACCACATCCCAGTGAACAAGTACCAGCTGCTGGTGCTTGGGATGCCTCCGTTGACCTTCACGGAGGTGAGCGGCATCGAGGAAGAGTTGGAGGTGGCGGAACTGCCTGACCGCACCGTGGCCTCGGGCGGCAACACCAAGGCCATCGAGTTCACCGGCAAGCTGCCGATGCACCACCTTGCGGAACAGGCCGCCATGGAGCTGTGGTTCAGTTCAGCGCAGGACCCGGTGCTGCCGACCTACAAGTTGCCTGCGACCCTCGTGCACCAGTCCATCACGGGCAACGTGCTGCGCACCTACAGCCTGTTGGGGCTGTTCCCCAGCAAGCGGGCGCTGCCGGACCTGGAGATGGCCAACGAGGGTGAGATGGCGGCTGTGGAGTGGACGTTCAGAGCGGACGACATCCTGCCCATCTGACCTGGCGGAGGTGTCAAGCCTTCCTGAACGGTTGGACCTAACAAGGCGCAGCCGGAGGTTGTGCCAACTGGAGGTGAACCGTGAACCAGATTCCTGAGATCAAGCGAACCATCGTCACCACGGACAAGTCCTTGGTTGACAATGGCCCCACCCTTCCAGTGGGGATCATCGACAAGTCTGGGGCGCCCAACCGCACCATCGAGGTGCGTGAGTGGCGCATGAAAGAGGAACGGGAGGTGGGGGCGCTCATCGACCGGCTGAAGGGCGCCAAGGTCAGCCAATATGTCCCCAGCGTGCTGTCCGTGATGTGCACCAAGTTGGGGCCATATGACTTCACCACCATGAAGGAACCGGAGCGGCAGGCGGCCATCGGCCAGATGTGGATGGCTGACGTGTTCTTTGCCTATATCTGGCTGCGGGTGCAGACCATGGGGGAGAATGTGGGCATGGACCTCCGGTGTCCAGCCTGCCTGGCAGAAGTGCCTTTTGAGGCCGATCTAGGCACGACGGTGATCAGGGCTGTGGCAAAGGCGGAGGAAGCCCAGTGGTGGTTCGAGCCTCGCAGGCCGTTTGATGTGAGGTCCAAGAAGGCCACCAAGCTGCTCATCGGACCTCCGCGTTGGGCAACCCTGGAAGCTGTCACCGACAACATGGGGCGGAACCCGGGCGAGATCAAGGCTGCCATGATCCATGGCTCTGTCATCGGCATCGAAGGCATCGAGGGGCAGGTGGTGTTGGCACCGACAGAACTGGACATGATGCACAAGCTGGATTTCGAGCGCCTGGCTGCTCTCATCGACCTCAACGCGGTTGGGGCCGATTTGTCCGTGGATGCCAGGTGCAAGAAGTGCAAGCAGGACTTCAAGGCATCCATCGACTGGACGGGTGAGGGTTTTTTCGGTGTCTCTTCCCGATCAAGAGCAGGGACTTGATGCGGGAAGAGGTGTTCATGTTGATGTACAACATGAAGGGTTTGACATACAGGGACATTGAAGAAATGCCTTCGGCTGACCGGGAGTGGTACTTGGAGCGGATGCTGAAGCAGAAGCGAAAAGAGTGGAAGGCGTACAACAAGAAGTGAGGCTGGGCAATGGCTTTTGAGAGCATCGGACTTGGCGGGGTGCTCACCTTCAACTCCAACCCAGCAATGGTGGGGCTCCAGACCGCTCAAGCAGGATTCCGGAGGCTTTCTGTAGCAGCGCAGACCATGGCAACCACGGTTGGCGCTGCTGCCATGAGAGTCAAGGCCCACCTCATCACCAATTTTGGCCCTGCATTTGCTGCAATCGGGCTTGGGCTAGGGAAGCTCAAAGCAGCTGCCATGGGGTTGTTTGTTGCCGCCTTGCCCATGGCATATGGCATGATGAAGGCGCTGAAGGGCGCAGCGCAAGAGCAAAAAAGCCTGTCCAACCTATCGGCTGAAGCCAACCTCACGGCCGAGCAGTTGAAGGTCATCACAGAGCGTGCCAAAGACATCGGCACCTCCGGCTGGCAAGGAACTGAAGAGGCAATCCGGGGAATGAACCGGATGGCTGTGGCCGGAGCCCGATATGAAGAGATCATGAAGGGCATCGGAGGTGTTTCAAACTTTGCAGCTGCCATGGCCATCGACATGGGCGAGGCGGCTGATGTCCTGATGCCTGTGGTACGCAGGATGGGGATGGATTTCAGCGATCTGTCCAAGACGGTCGATGTTTTCACCGTTGTCTCGCAGCAGTCCGGAATCAACATGAAGGAACTGGCCACGACTTTCAAGGAGGGCGGAGTTGTTGCCAGGGACCTGGGGCTCAGTGTCGAGGATACAGCGGCCATCTTTGGCATCATGTCGAGGGAAGGGGAGCGTGGCAAGCGGGCCGGGCTGGCTCTGGGTGACATGTTCAATCGGCTGATGAAGCCAAGCGCAATTGCCCAACAGACCATACAGCAGTGGGGCATTTCCATGACGGATGCGTCAGGAAAGATGCTGCCGCTGAACAAGATTGTTGGACAGTTTCAAAAGCGATTGGATGCCATCCCCAACCAGTACAAGCGGACGGCATTGATCCAGGAGTTGTTTGGCATCAAAGGTTCCCGCGTGTACAACGCCTTGAACAGGCAGGCTGAGACATACCAAAAAACGATGGAGTCATTGGATGACGTGACCGGCGCTGCGGAGCGGATGGCCGATGAGCGCCACAAGAACATCCTGGACTATTGGGGCAGACTCAAGGGTGGAATCGAGGAAGGCGCCAAGCTGTTCATGGCTCCGGTGTTGGAGCCTTTGAGCGACATGATCAAGAGCGCATTCTTGGGAGTGGAGGCCATCGTGGCTTCCTTCCGAGCATTGTCAGCTGCCCAGGGGGATGCCAACGAGCAGGAGCGGATTCTGGGCGAGTTGGCTGAGAAGCACGGCGAGGCCATCCCGTCGATTGCCATGGGGCTGGTGAACGCTGCCAAGTGGATGAAGGATGCCTGGGCTGGGTTGATTGAGACGGTGTCCAACTTCGGGAACAGCCTGAAGAGTGCATTTGGCCCAAAGGTGTACGGGAAGATTTCAGAGTTTGTGGCCAAGTTTGCTGCCTTCAGCACCATCTTGATTCCTGTTGGCGGGGCCATGGCAATCATCGGGCTGATTGCCAAGAAGATCCTGTGGCCAGCTTTGGTTGGAATCCTGCACCTCTTGAAGGGGATGGCGCTGTTCATCAAGGCTGCTTTCCTGTCCCCGCTTGGGATTGCTTTTGCGTTGCTGATTGGGATGCTCATAGCAACCAAGAAGGAAGGCGAAGGCATCATGGATGTATTCGCCAAAATCTTCACCTTCCTGGATGACACCATCGGGGAGTTCATCAGAGGCTTCATGTCCATGTGGGGCCAGGTGTGGGTGACCATCAAGCAAATCTTCTCAGCCATCGGGAGGATTTTTGATTCACTCTTTGGCTGGCTGTTCAGAGACACAACTGAAACCACTGGGCACATGAAGGCCGGATTCCATGATGCTGGGAAGTTCATTGGCTCCACCTTCCTCAAGGTGATGAATGTCATTGCCGGATTCTTTGATGCAATCGGCAAGTGGATCATTGAGTCCAGAGACAGCCTTGAGGACTTTTTTGCAGATGTGGAGTCTGTGTGGATTGGAATCAAGCAGGACCTCGGCATCATTGGCGAGGATGAATACAGGAAGGAAGCCAGACGCATCAACCGCATCAGGAACATGATTGCTGAGCAGAGCAAGCAGCACCAGAAAGAACTGAAGGCGGAGGCTGAAAAGTGGGTCAAGCTGCAAGAGGAAGCAAGCCGGGAAGCTGAGATGGAGGTTGGCGGGAAGCGTGAAAAGCGCCCCCAAGTCAATGTGGATGTGAAGCTGGAGGACAAGCGCCAGCTGGAAATCAAAAACTCCATGTGTGTGAACGGCAAAGAGGTGGCCTTTGCTGTTGCCAACCAGAACAAGGAAATCCAGGAGCGGGCCGGATTCAAGGCCAACTGGTGGCAACGCAGAGCAGCGGCCGAGTATGCCGCGTTGCCGACCCGTCCGTGATGAGAGGTGGCCATGGGCAATCCGCTGAAAACTTGGGTGCTGGCGGACTATGAAATCACTGGCGAGGAATTGAGCGGACAATTCCCGGCCGAGGACGTGACCAGGACAGTCACTGCATCCTGGGCGGAGGCTTCCACCCCAACCAGGCCCAATCCCATCCATCAGTTCATCAGAGGCAATGCGGAGGTGGTCTCATTCCGGGGGCGATTCTTTGCTGAGACCATTTTTGACACCGTGCTCAAAAAGTTGGATCTGCTGGTGTCATGGGCCAAGATGGACCCGGACCTCAAGCGGCCACCCATCTTGGCGTTCTGGGTTGGTGACTCGCACCTCCGGCTGCGCAAGTGTTTCATCGAGTCCATCAGCAACATCGCATACGGTGAGCCAAGGGGTGATGGTTCACTCCACGAGGTGTCGTTTGAAGTCACCCTCAAGGAGTTTGTCCCCTGGTCGCTGGAGACAGTGGCGCCCGGTGAGTCCAGGTATCACCACGCCAAATTCGGTGACTACTATGAGCTGATTTGCCACCGTGAATACGGTGACCCGCTCATGGGTGACATCATCCGGAAGCGCAACCCATCGATGCCCAATCTGATCACGGGCGATGTCATCAAGCTGCCTTCCATCGGGGCGCTGAGGACTGAGGTGGTGGAGCAGAAGAGCATCCAGTTGGGGAATGGATACACCCCCAAGGACACACCGCAGCGGAGGCTCCGGCTGGACATGTTCGACAAGCGCAATCGCAGCTTCCTATCGCATGTGGTGTTGGGGTAGCTGATGGCTGAATTCCCTGACAACGTGGCAGCTGGGTTTGCGGTCCATGTGGAAGGGCAGGATGTTACTGCCAATGTGTCTGACTTCATCCAATCAATCGAGTATGAGAGCAGCGATTCAATCGCTGATGTGATGAAGATTGTGGTGTCCAATCCGGACATGGTGCTTTCTTCATCCAAAATCTTTCAACCATACAACGAGGTGTCGTTGTGGCTGGGTTGGGGGCAGAAGCTGTCCCACATCGGCCGGGTGGTGATTGTGCGGCCCAAGATCAATTTCCCGGAGGATGGCGTGCCATCCCTGGAGATCATGGGCTATTCAAAAGACTGGGTGTTTGCTCACAAGCAGCCGGACCCTGATGAGGAAGGGACAGTTGAAAAGGCCAAGGGCCAGAAGAAAAAGATCCTGACAACTTTTGGTGACATCACCATCGGGGATGCTGTGGCCAAGATCGGTTCTGACCTTGGGCTGCAGACGGATGTTGACCCCATCGACCTTGATGAGGTGGGCAACCTAGATTGGCCAGCCGGGATGACAGCGGCTGAGTATCTGCGTGGTTTGTCCAACCTGACAGGGTTCTACATGTGGGTGGATGCTGATGTCAAAGGCGTGTGGACCCTGCACTTCAAGGACCCAGCCAACATCCTCAAGAATCAGGTCAAACGCTACAAGTTCAAATATGGGGCCAAGGAATTGAGCACCCTGATGCGATTCGAGCCTGAGATGAATTTCACGGAGAAGTTCACCAAGCTCAGAGTCCAGGCGTTGGGATACTACCAGACATCAGAGGGAATCAGGTGGGGCACTCTTGGTGAGGACACCATCGAGGTGGATGATTCCCCGCAAGCTGAGGACCCGTTGTATGCTGGTGACCCAAAGGAAGATGTGAAGCAGTTCACCTCAGCTGAAGCTGTGAAATTGTACGTGGGCGATTTCTCGTTTGCCTTCTCAGCTGCTGGAAACATGAACAGCATGGCCAAGATCAAACGCTGGGCCAAGTCATGGTTTGCCCGGAACCGGGAAAACTTCATGACCGGGAATGGGGTGGTCATTGGCATCGAGAATCTGATGTCACGCCAAGAGCATGACATTGAAGGGCTTGGTCCGCCATACGATGGCAAGTGGTATTTCAGCCGTGTGCGCCATCTGTTCGGTTCGGAGGCCGGTTACACCTGCGACTTTTCTGCCAGGAAGGTTGTGTGATGGGCACGCAGAGGTACAACGCCAGGGTTGTGGACAACCAGGACCCAGAGCAACGTGGCCGCATCAAGGTGGTCTGCCCCGATTGGACTGGGACTGACAAGAAGCCAATCAGCCATTGGATTGAGCCTGTGTTTGAGTGGGGATTCTTCTTGGTGCCAGATGTCGATGAGGCTGTGGAAATCGAGATTGTGACGTCATCCGACCGGGATGTCAGCTTCATGGAATCGGCAGTGTTCAACCCGGTCATCAACTGGCGAGGGAAGCGTTGGTGGGGTGGAACAGATGAATCCACACCAGCGCCACGGCCGATTCCTGATGACCTCAAAACCAACTACGGGAAGCGGCGCGGGTTCATGACCCCTATGGGGCACATGCTGATGTTTGATGACACCGAGGGGCAAGAAACTGTCCGTTTGAGCTGGCACAAGAAAACCGCTGAGGGTGAGGACAAGTGGTCATTCATCGCCTTTGACAACGAGGGCTCTGTGTCGTTGGCGAACATGTTGGGCACAGTGCTGTCCTTGGATGCCAAAAACAAGTGCTTCACGCTGATGGAGGCCAACGGGAACGTCATCAGCGCTGATGATACCTCGCTGAAGATGATTGACAAGAGCGGCGGCATCATCGAGATGAAGGATGGGTTGATCCAGGTGCTGGGGCAGAGCAATGTGGTCATCAGCTGCAAGACAGCCAAGGTGGAAGGCGGGAAAGTGATCCTGGCCTCTGAGGTGGAACCGGCTGTGCTTGGGAACAAGATGGTGATGCTGCATGACGGCCACATTCATCCGACCGGAACCGGGCCAAGCGGACCTCCGACCGCAGGCACTCCAATCCCAACAGCACAGATCCTGAGCCAGAAGGTGTTTTTGGAATGAGCAAGTGCCTGACACCACCGTTGCCTCCGCTTGCGCTGCCTATTCCGGTGCCTCCTGCCATTCCTGTGCTGCCGGTGCTGCCCGTGCTGCCAGTCCCACCCATCCCTCCATTCCCAGGGATGCCATTGCCACCGTTGCCACCCTTGGCACTTCCCATCCCGATGCCACCGGCCATCCCGGTGCTGCCAGCGATTCCGGCGTTGCCGCCCATCCCCATGATGCTTCCAGGGATGCCATTGCCACCCTTGCCACCGTTGGCCTTGCCCATCCCAATGCCTCCGGCGTTGCCTGTGATTCCGGCATTGCCGACTCTTCCAATCATGATTCCGTGCCCATTGGATTGAGGAGTGATAAAGTGGAAATCAAGAAGGAACAAGGCCAAGGCGGAGGGGCTGAGCAGCAAGGCGGAAAAGCGACATGCGAGTGCCCAAAGTGTGGACAAATTGTTGAACATCCACGTGGCAACCCTTGCAATCAACTCAAGTGCCCTGAATGCGGCGCCTCCATGGGGCCTCCGGGTGGAGAGCATGGATTCAAAGAGAAAATGGAAAAAGATTTTTGGAAAGGTGTGATCTGACAAATGGCGCTGACAGAAGCCAAGATGAAAGATGAGTTGATGGCCTTGGGGCTGTATGGAACCGAGGCTGAAGCGGCGGAAGCCTGGGCTGTGGCATTTGACAACTATTTCCAGGACGCAGCAACCATGGGAGTGCCAGTTGCTCCAGGTTCAACTGCAGCTGCAAAGAGCGCCATGCAGGCCGGGCTGGTGGGCCTTTCGACGGCAGGAGCGGCAGCCATCATGACCGGCATCACAGCATACTGGGGCGTTGTGGCATCTGCCGCATCCAGCATTTGGGCCGGAACGCTGGCTGCTGTTCCGCCAACGACTTTGGCAGCAATCCAAGCGGCGCTGGAAGCTGTTTTTGCCGCAAACATCGCAGCAGAAGCCAGCAAAGAGGATGCCATGACGGCAATCGCAGCTGTGCTTCATGCCAACACGCTGGGAGGCTTGGCCAACTGGCCGCCACCTCCCGGGCCTGGACCACAGCCCATCGTGTGATTGGAGAAGTTTTGTGGGAACGGTGAAAGGGTTATACTCGGGGCCACCATGACGAAAGGCATTGCAATACCTGTGGGTGTTGATGGGAGCGGCGGAGCGGCGCTGGTCGATGGTGAAGACAACGACCGCAAGTTGATCTCTGTTGCCCTATCTGACTGCGACAACGAGAATGCCTTTCAGCAGGACCTCGGGTTGGGCAGTGACATCGTGTTTGACATCAACGACAGCAGGAGCAGGCAGAAGGTGCTGCGCAAGCTGTACGCCATCTTTGATGATTTCGAGGCCAACCACAAATACAAGCTGATGCGCGACACCATCAAGTGGACTGAGAGCCCAGAGGAAGGCTCCATGGCGTTGGAATTCAAGTATTTGGACCTTGAGACTGATGAGACATCCGAGTTCAAACGGGTGTTTTGAACGAGGTTGAGATGGCCACGCGCATCACCATCCCGGATTTTGATTTCTCAGGCTTTTACTACCCTCAGCTGTTGGAGCGGCTGATTGAGTACAAGCGGCAGAATGTGCCTGAGCACACCGATGAGAGCGCCTATGACCCTTTCATCCAGCTGTTGAGAGCGTTTGCCTTGGTCGGGCACGAGAACAACGTGCTCATCGACCTGGTGGCCAATGAGTGCACACTGCCCACGGCCAAATTGACTGAGACTGTGCGCAACATGCTGCGGCTGATTGGGTACGAAATGAGCCCTGCCAGCCCATCCTCCGCTGAGATGGTGTTTGAGCTGGCCAAGGTGTTCACGGCACCCTATGAGGCTCTGATTCCAGAACGTGCCCAAATGTCCAATCGGCGGGAAGGCTCCAACCCTGTGGTGTACTTTGAGGTGTTGGAGGCATTGGACATCATCAGGACTGACCAATTCAGCAAGGCATTTTCAAAGGAAGATGGGGCGTTCACAGATCGCACTGTGGACATGAACACCCCGGGCGGAACCTTCCAACCATGGGCGACTCCGGCTGCTGGTGATGAGTTGTACTGGGGGCACCAGGATGTGATGTGGAACAAGCTGGGGGTGTGGCTCACCGTGGCCGCAGCCAACATCATCGGGGTGTGGGAATACTATGATGGTGAGTGGCGCAAGACCAATCCTGAGACTGTGGAATTGGCGACCGGCGGCAAGCTGCGGATGAACCTCAACAACTACCTCGGGAACACCAACAGGCAGGGAACCAGGATCAGGGCGCAGTACAACGAAACAACTGCCTATGAGGACTTGGTCAGCCTGTGGGATGGCACAGACAACTACATCCTGACCACAGGCTACCTCGGGCAGACCTCCCCATCATTGGTTGAGACTGACTACACCATCGGAAGCGATTGGGAAGAGTTGGAGTGCACTGATGGGACCAATCAGCTTCAGCAGACTGGCGGTGTGGAGTTTGCCCTGCCGCAGTCGGTCACCCGGAACTGGATCAAGGGCGCTGTGAACGGGGTGGAAGCCTATTGGCTGCGCTATCGTATCACCGAGGCGCTGTCACCGACCGCACCCACAATGGAATACGGGCGCATGGATCAAGGCAAACAGTACGTGTTTGCCACAGCGGTTCAGGGCAGGACTTTTCGGGAGGTGCTTGGATCATCCGATGGCAGCCCCAACCAAGAGTTCATCACGGCCAAGGACTATTTCATTGCTGAATCTGAGACCTTGACGGTTGATGGCGATGAGTGGCTCAGGGTGTCCAACTTCCTGGAATCCAAGCCAACTGACCGCCACTATCGGGTGGTGCTTGGACAGTCTGACCGGGCCTCAATCGTTTTCGGTGATGGCACGGCCGGGAAGATTCCGCCTGCGGCATTGAACAACATCGCCATCGTGTACAGATATGGCGGCGACAACGACGGGAACCTGGGTGCCAACACCATCATGTTGGACAAGACGGGCCTGACCTACATCAACCGGCTGTGGAACCCTCGGGCAGCAGCCGGATGGGCGGAGGCCGAGGGTGCCACAGAAGAAAGCCTGGAACGGGCCAAGATCGCAGGGCCTGCTTCGCTGCGCACCCGTGAGACAGCCATTGGCCCGGCCGATCTGGAGATCATGACGGCCGAGTTCACCGATGACAACGGCTCCAAACCATTCGCCCGCAGCAGGGTGTTTGAAGAGGGCTATGGCCCCAAGACCATGGAGTTGTGCGTGGTGGCCAAGGGCGGCAACGCGGCAACAGCTGACCAGTTGCAGGCGCTGGAGTTGTACTTCAATGGGGATCAGAATGCGCACCCTCCGGAGCCCAAACGGGTTGTGGCCAACCAAGAGGTCATCCCGACCAATTACACCAAGAAGGTGATTGACATCCAGGCTACCATCTATGTGACCCAGACGGTGGAGACTGAAAGCGTGGAGAATCAGTTGGCGGCTGTCATCCAGCCGGAGGCGCTGCAAGAAGATGGCGTGACGTGGGAATGGGATTTTGGCGGCGAGGTGCCGCTGTCCAGAATCATCCACGAGATTTTCAGTGTATCGGACGCCATCACCAAGGTTGAACTCACTGCTCCCAGTGCGGATGTTGGGTTGGCAGCGCGGGAGTTGCCTGCGCTGGGCACTGTGAGCCTGAACATCATCGAAATCTAGCGGAGGAACAAGTCATGGCATACAAGGGCAAGGCAGTGACGGTGGCTTCAGCGAGCCATCTGGTCACCGAAGTCAAGGACTTCATGTTGGCGTGCGGATGGACTCTGGAAGGGCCATCCACAGACCCGGCTGCCCAGGATGACGATGATGGACTGATGCTGGGTTGGTTCTTGAAGTCAACTGGCGAGAATGGGACGGATGACATCAAGGTCCACCTCGGGCTGAACACAGGAAGAGATGGCCAGGAGTTTGCTGATTGCACCTACCTGTCAGCCGGAGTCACGGACACGGACACCTCGCTGCCTGTCCAGGATGCCTCCGCTTACACGGCTGGTGATTATGTCCGTGTCCAAAATGAGATGATCATTGTGGGCACTGTGGACATCCCGGGGAACAGCCTGAATGCGTGCACCCGAGGCGCTTGCGGCACGACCAAGGTGGCGCACGATTCCGGGAAGGTGGTGCAGCACTGCTACAAGGTAACTGGCAATGTGGTCTATCCGTTCTGTGCCGAAGTGTTTGCGGTGCGGGACATGGGTGACCCAGAGGACAGCCACCCCATCGCAGCCTCCAGCGGAACGGTGACCTGGAGCGTTGGCAAGACTTCCACCAGCGGAGTGAGTGGCCTTGGTGGATACACCAACGACAGGTTCAACTGGCACACGCTGGTCCAGGTGTGGGACCCGGACGGTGGTGGCCCGAGTGTTCCTGGGCCTGAGCACGCCAAGATGCGTTGGTGCATCGACTACAGCGATGGCGGGGCCAGCGGTTCACTCACCTTCCAGCCTTTCAAGAACACCCCGGGCGCCAAACACGTGCGTGTATTGGGCGGAGGCTTCCTGCCTGGCTTCAGCAGGCGCTTTGTTCCTGGCACCAGCTCAACCCGGAATCTGGGCACCTTGTACATGGACAACTACACGCCATCAGCCGGGATGGTGGTGTACATGTATGGCTGCAAGGATGGCGTGGCGCTGTACGTGAAGCAGACCAACAGCGTGCCCTTTTACTTTGGCAACGTCATCCCATATGCCAATCCGCTGAATGCGGTGACCACGGCCGATGCGGCCAAGGGTGATGACGAGTTCAGCGTCAACAACACAGACCTGTTCTGTGTTGGGCAGAAATACAGGGTCATCAGCCAGTCACACCTGGATTGGGACCCCAACAAGACGCCTGATGCACCATTCCCTGTATTGGATGCAGAGGAAATCCCGACGCAGGAAATCATCGTGGAGACCATCGGCACAGGCACGATCACATTCTCGCCTGTGCTGAAGTACAGCTTCAAGAGCGGGGCTGTGATCGGGGAAGATCCAAGACCAGCCATTCGCATGGGATACAATAGCGGTGCTCCGGTGGCAATGCTGCACAGCCAGGTGTGGGTGCAGTGCTACCTCCCGTGCAAGAAGGAAGATTTGGGCAGCCACGCTTCCTTCCGGCAGTTTGCTCGTGCATACCACACAAACGGTGCGCCTCAGACACCATACAACTACTATTGGAACAGCTATCTGTACGAGCAAGGCACGCCAGACCTCGACATGGGTGACGACTCGTGCACCTTGACCAACAAGAACAGGCAGACAGACCAATTCCCGCTGAAGCGGTGGTGCATTGGTTTTGCCCAAGCCTCTGGGTCTGAACCGACATACAGCGTGTTTGGAAGGTTCTACACGCTGAAGGGTGTGGTGCCGCTGATTTGGGCATTCCCTGCGGCTGCTCCGGGAGGCGCTGTGATGGAGGACACGATGAAAGCTGTGTGGGAGGGCGCCTACAAGACCTTCAGAGTGCTGACGCAGGCGTCTGCACCCACGCACATCCTGATGGGGCCTGAGATTTGGCCGTGATGATGAACTGAGAAGTGGCGGGAGGAAGCCCGGTGGACATCAAGAATCATGCAACGCTGCCAACCGATCTGGTCTCATATTGGAGGCTGGATGGAGATGGCAATGATGCCCATGATGGCCACAACGGAACCGTGAATGGTCCAACTGTCACCAACGACGGGAAGATTGGCCAGGGTTACACCTTTGACTCATCGAATGACTACATCACCTTGGGAACCCATGTTGATTTCGAGATGACGCTGCTCAGCATTTCAGCGTGGGTGAAGTTCAACCCCAGCTATGCTTCCAGGAAGGTGATTGCCAAGCGCAATAACACAACAATCCAATGGTCATTGGAACTGTCATCATCTTCCCCATACAAGATGCAGTTTGTGGCCAAGGTTGGCGGAGTTGTGTACACCATCACTGAAGATGCCTCCGGGGCATCCGCTTGGCACCACTATGTGGCAACATTTGATGGCTCATACCTTCGGTTGTACAAGGATGGGGCGCCTGCGGCGACACCTGTGGCAGCCTCGGGGACAATAGATTCCAGCGCAGCGATGCCTGTGTTGTTTGGAGCACGATGTGCCAATGGCGTTCTGACTCCGGGCGCAGACTGGTTCTATGGCACGCTGGATGAAGTTGGCATTTGGAAGCGGGCGCTGTCAGATGCCGAGGTGCTGGACCTGTTTGCAGCTGGAGGCGGGTTGTCATACGAGAATTTGGACAGGGGCGTTGCCTCTGCAAAAGAGTTGGTTGAGCTGTTTTCCAAAATCAGCCTGCCGGGCGCTGTGGAACCTGAGCAGGCGCCCAATTCGATTGCCATTGGAGCGGCTGGCATCTTTGAGGTTCCCGAAGGGTTCAAGTGCTGCGGGCCTCTGATTCCCGAGGTGGCCCCAGCCAGCTTGAACCAGGGTGTTGCAAACACCTTGAAGGTCCGGAGGCGCGGTTGATATGACTGAAAGAGGGCAAGCATCAGTCTTTGAGATCGGCTCAACCGGAGCGCCCGGCCGACCCAAGATGACCATGATCTTGGCCCCTGATGACACAACCATCAGGGTGTATTTTGACCAGGAAATGAAGCACGAGAATCCGGCGGAGGCGGATGATGTGCTCAATCCGGCCAACTACACTTTCACCACCATCGGAGTTGGTGTGAGCCTATCAGCTGTCAGCATCACCATACACCAGGAAGCTCCGACCGTGGTCAACATCACGCTCAACCGTGAGATGACCAAGGGGTGCTTGTACCGTCTGACGGTTGAGAATGCCAAAGGCATCTTTGGCATGCAGGTGATTGACCCCGAATACAAGAGCATGACGTTTGATGGCTTTGGCTACAGCCCAAGGGTGCAGTCAGCGGAGGCCATCGACGGCGTGGTGGTGCGTGTCATTTTCGATGAAGCCATGCTCATCAATTCGGAGTTCACCAATCCGGCCAACTACACTTTCTTGGGCGAAGTTGGGGCCAACCCGGTGGCAGCGGAATCCATCCAGATCAAAGGTGTGGATCGGGTGGAAGTGTGGTTGAGCGCCGCGCTGTCTGTGGGGATGGAATACACCGTCAGCGTGTGGAACGTCAAGGACCTGGCAGGCAACGAGATTGACGATCCGCCATACAACTCAGCTGTGTTTGATGGCGTAGCCCAACAGACCAAGTTGGATCATGTGGACACCGTCAACAACAAGAAGCTCCGGCTGTGGTTCAACAAGCCCATGCTGAAGAATGCTGACTTGGTCAATCCAGCAAGCTACAGCTTCACGCCATCCCCGGGGGCAGCGCCATTGTACTTTGCTCAGATCAGAACGCCCAACGAGTTGTTCCCATACTACGTGGACATTGAGACTTCTGAGATGACCAACATGGCCGAATACACGGCTGAGGTGAGCACATCCCTTCAGGACCGTTGGGGCAACCACATTTCTTCCGAATTCAATCATGTGACTTTCGATGGTTTGGGCATCAGCCCAATCGTATCTTCTGTGAAGGCTGTGTCTGCCACGATGATGGACGTGTTCTTTGATGAGAACATGCGTGACAATGCGGACCTCCGGAACAAAGACAAATACGTGTTCGACAACGGGCTGTCAGTCCTGGCGGTGGTGGAAGTGGACGGGGCCAGGGTCAGGCTTCAGACCTCTGAGCAGGTGTCCGGCCTGTTGTACACGTTGGCAGTGAGCGCATAGCAGGAGGAAGGGATGGCGATCTGTGACCTAGCATTCAACCCGTTGGCCTCTGGTTCGGGAGGCTCAGTGCTGGGTTACTCGGCCGCAGCAACAACCGAAGGGTTGGAGCTGGAAATCTACAATTTCCTGATCAAGCCTATCAGGGATGCAGACCAGACCGAAGGGCGGCTGTTCGTCAAGCGATTCCTGGAAGGGCCACAGCTGCTTTGGCGTGAAATCCAAGACACCATCCTGCGCATTCCTGAGCTGTGGGACATGATTGGCTGCCCCGATGCCATGCTCCAGTATTTCAAGAACATCGTTGGGTGGACCAAACAGCTGAGTCACATCACAGACCAGATGGACAACTTGGCTCTGCGGCGCCTCATCGCTACTTCTGCTCAGCTGTGGAAAACCAGGAGCACTGAGACCAGCATTGAGAACATCCTGCGGTTGGCTTTTGCCAAGAGGCTCCGGATTTGGAACTGGTTTGATCTGCGCATCATCTTGGATGAAGTGGAGTTGGGTGAAGAACGGGAAGGCACCGACCCATACATGATTGACTATCCGGGCGAGGGTGAGTGCCCTGAGAACTGGATGACAGTCCACATCGTGGACCCGGGAGTTGACCAGCGCGTCCTGGTGAAAGATTTGCTCCGCCTGATGCGCCCGGCTGGGGAACGGTTTGAGGTTGTGTATCTGAAGTTTTTGGACCTCTTTGAACAGGATGGGGACACAACGCAGTGGGATGTCGGGGAAGGCGGGCCGTTCATCGTGGAAGGTGGAGCAGGGAAGCTCACGGACGTGGCAGGGAGTGAGAATGCGCACACAAATGGCACCGACCCAGAGGACTGGGCAGGTTACTCTGCCGTGTGCCGCCTGCGCACAAACGATGCCACTTCTGATGACAACGGGGCGGGCCTGTTCGTGTACTGGAATGAGGTGACAGGTGAGGGATACTATGCCCAGCTGAACGTCAAGGGCAACAAGTTGGTCATGGGGCGGGTGGACAGCTTTGTGAAGGTTCCGCTTGCCACGGTGGACCTGAGCACGTTAGGATGGGTGCTGCATCCGGATGTGTGGTACACGCTGCGGATGAACATCTTTGAGGAAGGCGGAGCCCAAACCGTGCAAGCAATCGTGGACAACACCTTCATTGCCTCATTCTCTTCCGTGCAATACACAAAGGGGCGTGTGGCGCTCCAAAAGGACATCGAGATTGCGGCGGAATGGTCCGAAGTTGAGGTGTTGCCACTCCCAGTTGAGTTTGATACCATCGAGATCAACACGTGATCTGATGGAAAGCGAGGAATGAAATGACCACTGGCTCTCAGCGGATTCACCTCACGACCAAGAAGTTGGTTGGATACAGCGACCTGGACACTGGGGTGTTGGACTATTTCAACGCCATCAGCCGGGAAGCCATGCAGCGCACCTTCCGGGATGGTGGCGTGTTTGACAGCGGTTACGGGATGGCGGCTGACGGGGCCAACAAGTTCAAGTTGACCACCTACACCAACCCAGCCACGGATGGCCTCGGGCGTCTGTTCCAGCCCACATCATCGCTGGTTGAGGGAATCCAGTTTGAGAACATCCTGTCCAACATCTACCATGTGGCGCTCCACTTCGCAGAGCGGCCCAGAGGCATCGCCATCAATCCTCGGAATGGCTCACCTGAGTACAGGTTTTTTGAAGAGGGAATCGGGGAAGCGGCTGCCCCCAACAGCGTGGCGGACAACGGGAATGGAACCATCACGTTCATCGTGAACAACGCCACCCAAGCTGGCGTGTCCATGGCCGGACGCAAGGTGTTGGTGTGGAAGGTGATCCCTGCGGCTGGAGCCTTGACGGAGGCCATTGCTGTTGAAGAACTGACTGTGGTGTACACAGGAGGGAACAACCAGGTCACCACGACCGGAGCCCTGGGGCAATCCACCATTTCCACCACCCCGGGCGACTACATGACCATGTTGCTTGGGCCAACTGTCAAGTACGGGGTTGACCTTCGTGGGGCAGCTGGATACTGCTTCATTGGAGCAGTTACGGGCGCGGGCGCGGGGAACCCTCCGACTGTCTTTGACACCAGTGAGCAGATGGTTCTGGTGTTCGGAATCAGCGACATCAGCGACATCGCCCGGAGGGCGACCAACGGGCATCTCAAGGTCGATGTCAAGGCGCACACGGGCGAGGCGGAAGAGGATCAGATCAGGGTCACCAATCTGGCAACCAGCCAGGTGGTGTTCAAGGTCGATGAAGATGGGGATGTCACCGTCAAGGGCGATGTCCAGGTTGAAGGGAACATGGACGTGACGGGCACGGTCACCATCCATGATGTTGAAACCGTCCATTCGGATGAGGTGGTGACCGACAACCTGACGGCAGGCGACAAGAACACCGATTCACACACGTTTTTCGGCTCTGTTCTGTTCAAGGCCGATGCCTTGGGCAACACCAAGGCAATCCAGTTGGATGGCACCACCGGACATGTCGGAATGAACACCGCGCCTGATGCCAGTTTTTGGCTGGATGTCAATGGGACCGTCCGGTGCAAGGACATGACCGCTGAGGACATCGGATGCTCCACTGTGACCACGACCGGGCTGGTTGATGCTGCCAGCCTGGAAGTGACAGGCAGTGCCAATTTCAACGGAGGGTTCTGGGCGGAATCGGAGTTGGGCGGAGGCATCGAGGCCAATGTGCCCGTGTTCGAGCTGCAGGACAAGGACGCAGGTGCCAATGCCAAGAGTTGGAAGTGGGGCGGGTGGACCAACAACGAATTGGCGCTGCGAGCCTATGACGATTTGGACACAGGCTACACCCAACCCATCCGCATCATCCGGAGCGGCACGACGATTGGCAGCTTGTACCTGGCTTCCACCAACGTGTACTTGGCCACCGATGTGAGCATCACCAACCTGTTGGTGACCGGAAACTTGAAATCCAGTCTGACTCCCAATGTGGAAAACAACTATGACTTGGGCACCGATTCCAAGTTCATGCGCAGAATGTGGTCCAACATCATGCGCATGGCATCTGCCGGAGGCGGAGCGGCGCCTGAGCTGTGGTTCCATTTTGAAGATGGGACGGCCAATCAGCGCAAGTTCAGGTTCAACCAATCCGTTGATGCGCTCCGGCTGTTTTCGTTCAATGATGCCGAGAACACTGGCACCTCGGCGCTGGTGCTGGAGCACAAGGCCAAGACCAACCCCAGAGCAACTGTTGATTACAGCAGGATTGGCTTGGGTTCTGAGCACAGCGGTTCCGAGGATTCTGTCCAGGTGACACTGAGCATCCTGCCGCACCCATCATATCCGGCTGGCGACATTGGCTCAATCGCCAAGCCGTGGAATGAGGTGATTGGTGTGGCGGCGCGGGCCGTTGGGGCCACGCCTCAATTCAGACTGTCTGAGACCGATGCATCGGCAACCAACAAGGAATGGGACATTGTCGCAGACGGTGAGGACCTGAAATTCAGAACCTTGACGGATGCCGGAGCCTTGGGGCAGGTATTCCTGTCCGTCCAGCGGACGGGAACGGCCGTGGACAGCATCAGCAGCCACCAGGCGTTCTGCCCCTATCAGAATGGTGTCCAGGACCTCGGCAAGACTGGCACGCGGTGGGATACAGGCTTCATCAATTACATCACGGCACTCCAAGCGCAAATTGAGAATGGCGCATTGTACATCGGAACGGTTGCTGGTTCACACACCCGATGGATGATTGATGCCGGGGCCACTTTCAGCATCTGGACCAAGGATGACAGCTGGTCTGCTGGCACAGAGATCATCAAGATCAGCCGCACCAATGAAGCCAGCGACACCATGGCGCTCCGGACCAACGTGGAACCGGCTGTGGATGCCGACACCACGGAGTACAGCTTTGGGACCGCCAGCAAGCGGTTCCATGAGTTCATTGCGGAACGGTTTGAAGCGCGCATCCTGACCTCTGGTTCTGCCTTGTTTGACCTGTATGATGGCCAGGCATCGGCCGATCACAGGGCATGGCGCATCGCCAACAGCATGGGCACTTTCTACCTGGCGCTGCCTCCGGACAACTATGGCAGCTTTGGCGTCACTGCCTTTTCCATCACCCGTTCCACCGATGGAACGCACATGGAAAAGATGACCTTCAACAACAGCTCAAGCTATCCAATCAGCTTGACGCTGAACTCCAGCGGTGATGCCTACCTGGGTGATGCCAGCCATTGGTGGTCCAAAATCTGGGTGTCGAACATCGACTGTGGCCACATCAAGATGAACAACTCGGCCACAATCGGCACTTCAGGCTTCCTGTCCTTGGGCTACCTGACGGCATCTGGCTCAGGTTCAAACGGCAGCATCGGGCCAGCAGGTGGCAATGCCAACGCTGGGTTCCTGGATTGGTGGCTTGGGACTGACCATATCTACATCCCATATTGGACTGACATCACGTAAGTCCAATCAACTCAACTGGCCACAAAATGGTGGCACAGGAGGAAAACATGGAAGGTCCGATGGGTCTGAAGATGTCTGAGGCTGAGATCAATGAATACATGAACGCCTTGCTGGGAGGAAAGATCAAGGCGGAAGGGCTGGAGGCTGTGTGTGTTGAGCAGTTCAAGATGCTCAGCAACGAGATTGCCCAGGCGCACCAGAGCGTTCAACGGCTGAAGGCTGCGCTTGAGGCTGGAGTCAAAGACATCGACCGCATGAACGGACGGCGGGAAGCGTTTGTGAACCTGCTGGTGGCTGCGGAGGAAGGCAGACGCAACTTGCAAGCTGAGAAGGAAGGCAAGCTGCGGTTGGTCCCCAACAAGCCAGGAGCGCCCGAGGGGCCAGCTGCTCCGCCTGCTTCCACCGGCGGCCAAGACAAGGAGGGCGGCAATGGCTGATGAGGCGTTGGTCATCCCGATGCATCTTGTGCTGCCAAACCAGAAAGCCATTCTGGAAGGCCAGCTCAAGAAGTTCCAGATGGGTGTCCGTGCTTGGATGTTCGGCCTGCGCATCCAACCGGCCGGACCTCTGAAGGGCAAGCAGGTGTACCATGGCGGGCTGGACATGCCTGCCCCGGTGGACACCCCCATCATGGCACCTTGGGACTGGGAGTGTGTCAAGGCATGGTTTGATCCTCCGCCCAATGACGAGGGCACCGGAGGATACGGTGGCGGCAACAGCATCGTGCTTGTGCACAAGGGCGCAGGCATTGCCTTCCCGCGCACAGGCTACTGCCACCTCAACGAGTTCAAGGTCAAGGTCGGGATGAAGGGGAAGGCAGGCGACATCATCGGGCTGGTGGGCAACACTGGCGTGACGACCGGCCCGCACCTCCACTTCACTGCCAGAGCCATGGTCAACGGCAAGTTGACCGCAACCGACCCTCTTGGGCTGCTGTGCGCGGCTGCCGGAGTGGTCGAAATGCCCATGCTCCACCCTGTGGACATCGGCCATGAAGAACCCTAACCCGAAAGCGAGGGACAAGATGAAGCGCAAGAATCTGCTGTGGGCCTCGGGCTTGTTTGTGATCCTGGCGATGGTGCTGGGTTCCAACCTGGCCATGGGCCAAGATGGCGGTGTGCCTGGTGCTGCCGTTGTGACGGCTCCGGCCGAGGGTGATGTGGCTCAGCCCGGTGCCCAGCCTGCTGCGACGGATGCCCCCAAGCCAGACGCTGCGGCGGAGGCGCCCAAGGAGGAAGGCACCACCACGCTGCCGGATGGCACGGTCACCCCTTCAGGGCCTGGCGACAGCGATGAGCTGGACATGGACAACCTGCTGAAGCTGACGGGCAAGGTGTGGTCCGATTGGCGCACCTACGGCTGGATGGCAGGCGTCATCGCTCTGCTCAACCTGCTCATCTTTGTCCTTCGCATCAAGCCTCTCAACGCATGGCTGGAGAAGAAAGGGCTGAAGAAGTACAAGCCATATGTGGCGATGGCGTTGGGGGCAGGGTTGATGGCGCTGGCCTCCATCAAGACCGGCGTGCCCATTGCCCAGGCCATCATCGCAGGCCTGATGTTCGGCTGGACTTCCAGCGGGCTGCACCAGTCCATCTTCCCGACCAAGAAGGTGGATGGTTGAGGGGAGCATGGAGCCCAAGGCCAACACCTGGAAGGATTGGCTCAAGAAATGGTGGCTCTGGATTGTCGCCGGGGCCACCATTTTGATCTTCATCATCAGCAGGCTCATCCCCACTGTCAAGGGCAAGCCCGAGGTGCTTCAGAAAGCCAAAGAAGGCGCTGACACCATCAAGACCGGCGCTGGCGAGGCTCTGACCACCCACAACAAAGAGATGACAGAGCGCAAGGAAGAGTTGGAGAAGATCAAGAGCATTCCTGACCAGGACAAGCGCATGCAGGCGTTGGCCGACTATGCCAACCGCCACCCTCCGCGCTAAAATACCCCAGATCGGAGGCTCCGATGAAAAAAGCAACCACATTCCTTGTGCTAGGCGCCATTCTGATGGCCCTGTGTGGACCGGCCCATGGGCAGGAGGTTCCGCCTGCTCCGGAGGCACAGCCAACCATCAGAGAGCCACAGGTTGTGGTGCTCAAGGCAGGCGACCCAGCGCCATTCGATGGCTTCCTGGTTCCGGAGGCGCGGTTCACCAAGTATCTGGAACTGGACCTGAAGGTCATGGACCTGGAAGGCCAGTTGAAGATTCAAACCAAGCTCACGGCAGACCTGGACCTGTACTACAACAAGCAGATGGAAAAGCTGGCAGAGCCAATCCCTTGGTACCAAGGACCCGAGTTCAACAGGTGGTTGGGATTCTTCATCGGCGTGGGGGTGACTGTGCTGGCCATATACGGGGCGCATGAACTGCTGCAGGATTGATTGCTCCAGGAGGAAGGGGAATGGTGATGGAAGGCATCCTGGCAGAGTTGGCCAAGCAAGGCATCCTTGGTCTGGTGGCCACCCTTGCCATCATCGTTGCATGGCGCAAGGACAAGCAGGTCAATGCGCTGTATTCCCGGCTGGAAGCACGGGCCGAAAAGATGTTGGACAAATACCACATCCTGGCATCTGAGCTGAAGATGACCCTCCATGAGTTGGTTCGTGATTTGGAAGCCACGCCTGAACCGGAGCCTGATGATGAATCGGGTGATGAACCCGATGAGCCAGATGACAATAGCAACCCCAATCACGATGGAGGGGAACCATGATTTGGTGGCCTTTCAATCGTAACAGCGTTGCCAAAGAGGACACCAAGCCATCAAAGCCTGAACCAGCGGCAGACACACCCGAGGAAGGAATTGAGCCCAAGGCCGAGTGCGATGAAGTTGCGGCCGAAGGCGAGGGGGAATCAACGGAGGGCGACATGCCGCAGCAGGAATTTTTCACGGGTGACCTCCCGAAGTCAGTCACCAACGACCAGAAGCTGATGGCCAAGGTGACCAACCAAGACGCGCTGGCCAAAGCATTCTATGACGAGGTGGACAAGGACATTGCCACCCTCAAGGATGTGCGCTTGACGCTGAAGCGGAAGCGGCGCAAGGCCAAGTGACTCAGCCTTCCTTGGTCACCATTGGAATACTAGGACAATGGTGACTCTACAGGTCGGATACAGACACATCCTCATCCTCGGTGCTTCCCGGAAGGCAATGAATGCCTTGAGCCGTGCGGCATCATACTATGTCAGAGGCGCCCACTTCACCCCATCTTTCAAGAACCACCGCTGGGATGGCCGGGAAAGGCTCATCACCATCAACAGCAAGACCAGGCAGTTCAGAGCGCCCATCGGAATGATTGATGATATTGTGAGCCAGTTGGAGCAGCTGGGGGAACCCTACCGGCTGATTCAGGTTCCGAGGCCCAAAGGCAACATCGAATATGACTGGAACACAGATCGGACGCAGCGAGGCTATCAAGACCAGGCTGTGGACAGCGTTGTGAACTCCAAGCCCATCCGGTGCTTGGGAATCATCAAGATGCCGACCAGAAGTGGCAAGACTCGGGTTGCCGGGCGTATCATCCACCAGATGAGGCATCGGGCCATCTTCCTGGTGACCTCCCAGATGTTGCTGTATCAGACCCAGGCTGCGCTGAAGGAATTGCTCCTGCGGCCAATAGGCATCATTGGTGACCAAGAGTGGCAAGAGGAAGATGTCACCGTGGCCTCGATTCAGACCTTGACAGGCCGGAGGAAGGCCAAGGCGCCAGAATACAAGGCGCTGCTGACGCGGTATCCACTGGCCATTTTTGATGAGTGCCACCACCTTCGGGGCGAGGAATGGCGAGCAGTCCTGATGGATTTGGAATCCCCATACAGGGTTGGATTGTCAGCCACCGTGTACCTTGATGACAAGAATGAGGTGGAGCGCGGGGCCATCTGGTTCAAGGCATGCTGCGGACCAATCCGGATTGACATTTCAACCAGCGACTTGATTGAAGCTGGCTACCTGGTCCGGCCGGAGATCAGATTGATCCCTGTCTATGAGCCTGACCTTTCCCACCTCGGGTGGTCCAAGACCATGGTGGCCCGAGGAATCGGGATGAACCAACATCGCAACGGCATCATCCTCCGCCAAGCGCGGCAGTTGGTGGCCAATGGAAGGCGAGTGCTCATTGTCACCAACCGGCTGGACCAGGTTGACGAGTTGTCCCGTGGCTTGGAGGCTTCCGGTGTGACCTACCGGGCGTTGGTGGGCAACACGAAATCAACAACCAGGAAGGAAAGGGTTGCTGACTTTGTCGAAGGTCGGGTGGCAGTGTTGTTGGGCACAGTGTTCGGGGAAGGCGTGGACATCCCGGAGGTGGACACGGTCATCAACGCAGGCGGAGGCCGGGATGTCAAAGCCACCGTCCAACGGTTCCGGAACCTGACGCCATTTGAAGGCAAGGATGTTGCGGTGTTCATCGACTTCATTGATCACACCAACTCATACCTTGCGGAGCACTCGCTGGAACGCCTGGATGTGTATCGCAGTGAGCCTGCTTTCGTTGTGAAGCTGATGGACTCCGATGGTGGATAAAATTTCACTTGACTTCAGAGGTGAGATCGGCTACCGTCGATGCCTGGTTGACACGAGGTGTGAATTGAAAGACCTTTTCAGATACAGTTTGAGGCACGCTGGTTCCAAGAGTTTGAATCCAGGGGCAATTCTGTCCCTGATCTACCTCGTGGTCAACCAGCCAGCGTGTCTCTTTTTTTGGAGATTACAAAAATGTTGAAAGTTGAAAATGCCCATTCCGGTGTGGTCGGGGTGCCCATTGCCCAGGCGTATCGGGAACTGAGCCCTTCAGCCTTTTCCGTCTGGATCATCATGCACACCCTGGATGATGACGACATGGTGGGCCGGGCCGTGTTCGCCAAGAATGTGGGGTTCAGCGAGGGGAGGATGGGCTACATCATCCAGGAGTTGCGCCTGAAGCAGTATGTGGATGTCACTCCGGGCGCTGTCAAGAACGGCTCCGGACCTGGCAGGAGTCTGACCAAATTCGGGCTCAAGAAGTTGTGTGTGCTTGAAGGGTTTGATCGCATCATGAAGCTGAGCAAGCCCAGGGATGGTTTGGACCGCCACTGCAGCGATTGCCCATTTTTGGAACTGGCACCAAAGATGCCGGACCATGTGAATCGAAACACGGGCGAGCAGCATTGGAGGGCGGGGCACCGTGTCAACCAGGATTCCCCAACCAGTGATGTGAAAGAATAGTCCATTCAGCGAGGCTTTGGAGGGCGCCGATGGCCGAGTTTGAAAAGAGCGGAGCGAAAAGAACACAACTGAATGCAGAAAATGACTCCAATCTTTCCAACTTTACTGTGAATTGTAACGATGGCCACCAGGAATCCACACATCTGAATGCAAAAGATGGGGCCATCTTGAACAGGTTTAGCAAGAAAAAAGTGAAAAGTTCAGCGGAAACACCCAAGATTCGCCACAAGTGGTTGTCACTTTCAGACCCGTTTGCTGCCCTGGAAGATTCAAATTCAGAAGGCTGTGCATGCAGTTCCGAAGGAACTGCTTTAAGAATTAAGACAGAAACGAGTTCAGAAACAGAAACAGGAGCAGGAGCAGGATCACGATGCCTGAAGCGAAGCGACAGGCATCTGCACACACACACAGCTGATGCTGAACCATCAGCCATCCCGGAAGTGGGTGCACCTGCCGTCCAGCCGATCAAGAAGGCAAATCCAAAGCTCAAGCAAGCCATCACCAAGCACAAACAGAACCTCGCCCAAAAACGCAAGCACAAATCCAAGCCAAAGATTCCGCCCAAGCCTTTCAATTGGAAAGAACTGCAACCAGACAAGACAGGGTTGAAGCCAACAATCAGCTTTGACCCAAAATCCAAGGAGCGCCCGAGGCAGATTGAGGTGCTCCAGAAGCGGGCCGTTGACCGGGAACGCCAGAAGCTGGTTGCCAAAATCAAATCAGAGTTCATGCGAATATACAGCCGATACAGGTTCAGCAAAGACAGATGGTACAAGATGCACCCGCAAGAGGAACGGTTTGTGGCCCAAGCGGGTGTGCTCTGTATCATGAAAGGGATCACGCCCACTGACCTCATAGACTACTGGGACCACCACATGAGCGATTTCACAGACATGGACTATCCAACCATGGCCTTCCTGGCCTCGCCGCAAAACGTGGACAAGGCTGTGGCCTCGCTGTCTGCATTCAAAGATGGGCACTTCAACAGCAATGCGTTCCAGAGGGGAACAACCAAGGAATCCATGGAACACCTCGGGACATCAAGGTCAACCCTTGACCCGAGGCTCCGGAGGGGTTTGATGGAGGCTGGCCTTGACGTTCAACGATATGACGACCGGAGCCTGCTGACAATCCAATTCGCAGCTGAAACAATCTCCAGGGGAATCGACATGTTCATCAGCTCCAAGATGAAACCATTGGTTGATTGGGCGGTTGCCAATCTGTTTTCCAAGGCGGAGGCGCAATGAGAACAGAGGCTGAAGTTGCTGAATTCACAGCCCAGTCCAAACACGACATCGTGTTCAGGTGCTCTGCTTGTGGCGGCAAGGATACAGCGTGCGGGTGCCGTGCTAGGTTGGCCCGACGTGTGGCGATGTATGAAGCGTGCATCCCAAAGGACTTTTGGGGAGTGTCCACGGAACAGGTGCAACACAATACAGACGTGTTCAACGAGTCCATCTTGCCCTACACACAGCAGCTGAGGAGGGCGCGGGCCAAGGGCTATGGGCTGATGTTGTTGGGCGACAACGGGGTGGGCAAAACCATGTTCCTGTGCTATGTTCTGGTCCAGGCCATCGAGCAGGGGTTCACAGCGTACTACACATCAATGCCAAAGTTTGATTGGCAGGTCAAGCGTTCATTTGACTCGCCGGAGGATGCTGAAAGGCTGAACTACATGTTGACCTCCGACTTTGTGGTCATTGATGAGCTGGCCAAGGAGCGGACCAAGGCCGGGGACAACTACATGCGGTTGTCGCTGGAACGGGTGCTCAAAGAGCGGTTTGACAATTCGCTTCCGACCCTCGTGGCAGCCAATGCCAACATGAAAACCCTGGAGGCGCTGTATGGTTCAACTTTGACTTCCATTTTTGTGGGGAAATACAGAATCATCACGATGGAACCAGGCGACTTCCGTGAGCAGTTGCGCGGGCGCATGAACAAAGACATGGGCTACAAACCATGAGCGAATTTGACCTTGGATTCGAGGAACAAGTTGTTGCAAAGGCACTTCAGGATGAGGACTTCATCAGGTCAGCGCACACCGTCCTGATTGGGGAGCACTTTGTCAGCAAGCAACACGGGTGGATTTGGGATGCCATCCGTGAAAATTGGCGCAAGCACCGTGAGCGGATGACGCCAAAACTGTTACTCGAAAGGGCCAACAGGGATTTCAAACGTGATGAAGACAAGGTGCCCGTCCTGGAAGTGGCCATGCGGCTGTTCAAGCTCAAGGTCACCACAGCGGCATCGAGCCTCGATGTGGTCAAGAGGTTTGCCCGGTTTTCTGAGCTTCAAGGAACGCTGGAAGCATCCATTGATGAGCTGGCCAAGGGGAACATCGACAAGGCTGAGGGCTTGATCCGACAAGTCAGCACAAGCGGAACCCTCCCCACCAGAGGCATCCATTGTATCAGGTGGATGGAAGAGTTCAACGACCGGCTGGAGGAATCCAAGCAAAAGCGGATGCATCCGGAAAAGCATGTGTGCGTCAAAACAGGAATTGCCGGGCTGGACAACATCATAGACGGGTTGCAAGGCGGGGAGTTGGGCCTGGTCATTGGGTCAACCGGCCGAGGGAAGAGCATCACGCTGAACCACCTGGGTTATCAAGGCGTCATCAGGGGCAACTACGTGCTCCACGTGTCGCTGGAGATGCCTGCGCCACAGGTAGCCATGAGGTATGACACCAGGTTCATCGGCATGTTGCATCGCAAGTTCAAAACGTATGATTTCACGCCACAGGAGTTGGATGAAATTGCGATTCGAGTCAATCGCATGCGGAGGCGCTTGGAGAATAGGCTGAAAATTGTGTCCCTGCCGGTCAGGCGCTGTGACATGAATGCCATCCGGGAATTGCTGGAACAAACAAACGCAGAACTGGCTGATGGCGCCAAGGGGAACGGCGGAGCGCCCAAGCGGGTTCAGCTGCTCATCATCGACTCTGCCGATCACATCAGAGGCAACACCAAATATGACCAAATGCGTCTTGAACAGGCTGATGTGTATTGGGATTTGAAAGGGTTGTCAACAGAGGAAGGCGTGCCAATCTGGACTTCAACTCAGGCCGGGAAGGAATGGGAGGAAAAGCAGATCACTCGCACAGGAGCGGCCAGTGAGTCCTATGACAAGGAGCGTATTGCGGATGTTGTGGTGACCATAAATCCAAAGAAGTCAAGGACAAGAGCATCAGCAATTGATGACACAGAGCCCGAGGCGGAGGCGCCCCCAATTGCGCCTGTGGGGCCATCAACGGCCACGTCCCAGCCACAGGGTAGAATCGTTGGCATGGACATGTTCCTGGTCAAGTACAGGGATGGGGAAAGCAGGGTCAAGATACCGTTGGAAACAGACTTCAGCAGGATGCTCATCCGGGAAGCTGATGTTGAGGAATCCAAAGAGGCAAGCAAAGAATCGAGGGTGTTGGAAGGCGAGGCGGAGCCCGAGGTGACAACGGATGCTTGATTTGGAGAAATGGGTGCGTGATACCCTTGGGCATGTTGCTGATTCTTCCAAAGGCGAATTGACTGCCACCTGTCCATTCTGTGGGAAGGATCAGCACTTCTACATCAATGTGGACAAGTGGGCGTTTGTTTGTTTTCGGTGTGATGCGCGTGGCCGTGGAATCCATGGCGTGGTCCGGTTGATGGCTGAAGCAGAAGGAATCAGCGAGGCGGAAGCCAGGCGCACCATAGCCAAGCAGATCATGCCATTCCAGCGGAGGAAGAGTTGCCAACCAGTGGAAGCAACGCACCCCGCACCCGAGGCGGAGCCCGAGGATGAGATGGTGCATGCGGACCTCCCGCCAGAGTTCATCCCTGCTTGGAATGGTTCAAAGATGCGCATGCCATCATATCTGAAGCAGCGAGGATTTGAACAGCGGATTGTCAAGGCGTGGGGGCTGGGGTATTGCCAGAGCGGCAGATACAGCGGCCGAGTGGTCATCCCAATCAGATGCCCGGCCGGTTCATCATTCACGGCAAGAGATGCCACTGGCGTCCAGCAGCCCAGGTATCTCAACCCGAAGGACACAGACCATGGTTCGCTGCTGTTCGGCTGGCCATCTATTGGCAAACGGCCAGTGTTTATCGTTGAAGGTCCGTTGGATGCGCTGAAGATGATACAGCACGGATATTCGGCTGTGGCGGTGCTTGGGAAGGTCCTGCACGCCAACCAGCTGATGCAACTCCGGGCGCTGCCTCGTGACAAGGCCATCATCGTGATGCTTGACCCAGAGGAATATGTGGCTCCATTCAAGGCAGCCACCCAGTTGGTGTGCTTGTTTCGGAGCCTGTATGTGTGTAGGTTGCGTGATGGCATCGACCCGGGGGCATCATCACCCGAGGATGTGACGGAGGCCATCGACAGCATGCAGAGGTTTTCAGGTGACAAAACTGAGCTTCTGAAGCATAAATTGAAGCAAATCAAAGTGTTATAGGGCTGAAAATGCTAGGAAAACTTTTCCTGGTGTACGAAAAGATTTCTGTTCATGAATATGGAAACAAATTCAATTGGATAATTGAAATTGTCCTCAAATGGTACGAAAAAAGGTTACAATTTTGGCTGATTGGCGAGATGACCAATTCTGGCAAAATTGTAATGGGCTTTGGTGGATAGTGTTTTTGAATTGAAACGGTATGGTTTTCGCATAGAACCAGGAACAGGTATTCAAACTCTGGAGGTTGAAAATGAGCGGTTCCTGGAGCGACACAGACCGGAGCGGGAACAAGAAGGTCAAGTGTGAAGTCTGTGGGCAGCACTTCCACCGCTTGGAGATCCACATCAGCCACGAGCACAGCATGAAGGTGGCTGACTACAAGGCCCAATACCCCGGGGCGCCCATCCTCTCAGAGTACGCCAAAAAGAGGGCCAGCGATGGTCAGCTCAATCGGAAGCCCACCACCCCCAAGGCTCCCCAGATGACCATCGGTGTGGACAAGGCCAGCGGAGCCTCCGTGACCACCACTTCCAAGGTGTTCACTGTGGGTCGGGCCCAACTCGCTCAGAGGGAAAAGGCGGAGTTGGATCCATTCTTGGATCAGCCCTATGTCCCTGCGTTCGATGACGGCTGGGAGATGTCCGACACCATGAAGGAAGCCTGGGAACTGATGGCGCTGGCCATCGACTCCAGGCAGAATCTGCTCTGGGTCGGGCCCACCGGCAACGGCAAAACCTCCAGCGTGCTCCAGCTGGCCTCGCTGCTCAACCAGCCGGTTCAGCGCATCAACATGGATGGGGATGTTCGCAAGGCGGATTTCGTGGGTGAGAAGGTGGTGGATGTGGATGAGACCTCGGGCCAGTCGGTGACCCGCTGGGTGGATGGCATTCTTCCGACTGCCATGCGGCGCGGCCACTGGCTGCTGATCGATGAGCTGGATGCGGCTCCGGCCCAGATTCTGTTTGTGCTCCAGGCTGTGTTGGAGCGCAGCACCACTGGCGCCAAGTTGGTCCTGACCGGCAACGGTGGCGAGGTGGTCAAGGCGCACCCCAACTTCCGCATCCTGGCCACTGCTAACACCAAGGGGCGGGGCGACGATTCCGGCATGTATCAGGGAACCAACAGCCTCAACGAGGCATTCTTGGACAGGTTTGGAGTGGTGCTTGAGACCAGCTACCCTGACGTGGATGTTGAGACGCGCATCCTCACTCGCAAGACCGGCATCAGGGCTGAGATGGCTCGCAAGATGGTGTCCGTGGCCAACGAGGTTCGCAGGGCAGCTGCCAATGAGCAGTGCTACACCACCTTCAGCACCCGGCGCCTGTTGGCGTGGGCGCAGCAGGCAGTGTGGTTCGGTGCCCAGGAAATCAACGGCGCAGCCAAGGCAGTGTCCAAGGCGGCATCCGGAGCGGTGCTCAACAGAATGTCCAAGGATGACAAGGCGTTTGTGGCCAGCCTCATCCAGCGTTACTTCGGGAACTGAGATGGGTTCAAACCAGGAAAAGATTTCTGGGTCACGGAAAACTTTTCCTGGTTTGAAGTGTTTGAAAAGATTGATTTCAACCAAAAATGGTACGAAAAAAGGTTACAATTTTGATTCTGGTGCACATGGCATGAAATCGCAAATTTGTAATTGTTACACGGAGGTGCGTGGTTTGAATTGAAACGGTATGGTTTTCGCATAGGGGAAGGGGCAGGAGGTCAACACGATGAATCGGAGCCTGAGCAAGCTGGAAAGCAGGATGGAGAAGGTGGCCAGGACCCTCAGCAGGACCTGGGGCATCACCGTCCGGTTCGGCAAGGGCTGCTACACCGATGGCAACACCATCACCCTCCCCGCAAATGCGGATGACCTCCCCGAGGAACTGCTGGACGGCGCACTTGACCACGAAACTTGGCACGTCCGGGAAGAGCAGAAGGCGCACGCAGCTGGTCAGCTTTCCCCGCTTGACCTCGTGAGAACCCTCCGCGACAACAAGACCAAGCTCATGATGAACGTGGTTGAGGACATCAGGATTGAGATGGACGCCAGCCGGGAACTGATTGGCGTTGCTCAGAACCTCCAGAAGCTCAACAAGCACTTCATTCGGGCCAACAGCGGCAAGCAGATGGACTTCTGGCGGAAGTTTGGTTGCGCGTTCATCGCTGCTGCCCGTGGATTCGACACCAGCTGGGCTGGTGACATGGTCCAGTTGCTGAAGGCGTTTGAGCCCGAGATCAAGGCTGCGCAGAATGCCAAGAATGGCCACGACTCGTTGGCTGTTGCCAAGCGCATCGTGGAGAAGATCAACAAGCTGAATGCCGAGGCCAAGCAGGCCCAGCAGGAGCGGGAGCAGGCCAAGAAGCAGGCCGAGGAGCAGGGTGAGGAGCAGGGCGAGGGTGGCGAGGGTGAGGAGCAGGGCGAGGGTGAGGAGCAGGGCGAGGGTGAGGAGCAGGGTGAGGGTGAGGAGCAGGGTGAGGGTGAGGGCAGCAAGGATGACAAGGGGAGCACCGAGGGTGACCAGGCCAAGGGCGAGTCCAAGGCGGAGGAAGGTGACAAGCAGGACGGCACCTCTGACAGCGAGGATGCCAAGGGAACGGTTCCCAGCGAGCCAAGCGAGGCTGAGAAGGCACTGGACGGTTCCGATGATGACGCCAATGTGACCGACCTGGCTGATGCGCTGCGGAAGGAAATTGAAGAAAAGTCCACCGAGGCCATGGAACGGGCCATCTGTGATGGCAAGTACGTGGTCAGCCCTGAAGTGCTCAAGGCCGATAGCACTGGCAAGCCCGAGGCGCTGCCCAGCGTTGGGAAGTACAACGCCATCAAGGCCACCCTGGGTGGCCAGATTGGAACCCTTCGGGCCAAGCTGTCCCAGCTGATCAAGGCCAAGACCGCTTGCCGCCGGGAGGCTGACCAGGAAAGCGGCGAGTTGGACTCATCAAACCTCCACAGCCTCCGGGCTGGAAACAAGTTTGTTTTCGCACAGAAGCGGGAAGGCGACAAGATTGACACGGCCATCACGCTGCTAATCGACCTTTCAGGCTCAATGTCCAGCAGCGAAAACAGCGGAACTGGCGCCCATGCGGCCCAGAGGACTGCGATTGCGGTTGCTGAGACTCTGGAATCACTGGGCATCAAGTTTGAAATCCTCGGATTCCACAACCTCGTGGGTGTGAGGGAAGGTTGCACGGGTCGCAGCTGGGCTCTGCGCATCGAGGAGTTCAAGACGTTTGATGAAAAACTCGCCAAGGCGCGGGATGGCCTGGCCTCCGCCATGGATGGTGGTGGCAACAACAGCGATGGCGATGCGCTGATTGCGGCTGCCAAGCGCATTGCCAAGCGCCCGGAGGCGCGGAAGATGATCCTGGTGCTCAGCGACGGGCGTCCGGCTGCCGGTTGCAACCTGGAGCTGGAGGCGCAGCACCTGGTGGACATGATTCGCAAGGTGGTCGCAGCAGGCATCGAGGTTCTGGGCATCGGGCTGGGCAACAACGGCAGCTCAGTGAGAGAATACTACACCAAGGAAAATGGTTCAGATCACATCTGGATTCGAGAGATGGACAAGATCGCTGAGTCTGTTTTGAAGCTGCTCAAGGACAAGCTGGTGGGCGGCAAGCGGAGGGTTGCGTGAAGCGGTGCGACGACAAGATCAAGAAGCAATACAGGCAGGCGGAGGAAGAGCACCTGCCCATCATCAAGACTCGGGCCAGACGGCTGCGCTGGAACGGACCAATTGACTTTGATGATGCCGTGCAAGAAGGTCGGATTGCCCTTCTGTCTTCAATTGCACACGGTTCATTCGACCCCAAGAGGGGAACGGCCGAGGCATTCATCAGCAAGGTGATGGAGAACACCTACAACAGCCTGATGGCGAGCATGCTTGCCAAAAGCCGGATGCCGCATGTGATGGTTTGGGATGGGGCTGGATGGGCTCCAACTCCGATGCGACCTGAGAGCCTGGATGAACTCAGTGAGTGCTTCCACCCCAGCGCAACATCGCCCGAGGAAGCGTTGATTGAGCAGGAGCGGGCGAGGATGCTGTGTCAATTCAAGGAGCGCCTGGCGGAACGTCTGAGTGCAGAGGAACGCAAGGTGTTCGAGGCACGTTTGGACCTCGGGCCTGATGGTGCCAGCAATGTGGAATTGTGCAGACGATTCAATATGACCAAGAACCAAATTGACTGGATTCTGTCTAAGATCAGGCTCAAGTTCATGGATTTGGTAGGGGAATTCAGCGAAATCTGGGGAACACAGGAAGAGTCTATCATCATGGGCCGACCCCTTGTCCACACGAGCGCCAAATGGAATGATGCAGAATTTGTCAGAACAACAGCAATCCGGCGCGGTTTGACCTTGAAAAATCCCAAGATTGCCATCAAAGAAGGATTGGCCCGGAAGTTGGTTGTGATCCAATATGCTTGGGGCGCCATCGTGATGGGATGTCGGGCGGCCAAGCACTTTACCATTGTGGTTGAAGGGCGATTCAATCCAAACACTGGCGAGGTTGCCGGCACAGGGAGAATCCGTGTCAGGCTTCCAATTCAATGGTACAACAAACTGATAGGGGAATTGCGGAAGAATGAGTGGCGGGGCGGACAGAATGCCCCTGTGCTTGGGGCTGTACTCGAAAAGTGATCCTGAGTGCGATGGTGACAGCCGGGCGACAGACAAGGTTGCCCGGCTGAAATGCGCTTGGTCACCATATTGTTCTGCCTTCAGCACTTATTGCGAGGAAAGTGGTGAGAAAAGGGAAGAGCACATTGAGACAATAGACAACGGTGATGGAGCATACAGCAGATCGATCCACGTTGACCACAGGACATTCCTGCTATTTCTGAAAGACCTGAGAGCCACTATCCAAAAAGCACAAGGCGATGCGCAGGAGGCATCCGGACAGGCAACCCAGGCCGAGGGCCAAGCTGAAGGTTCCGAGCAGCAGGAGGGCACAAGGAGCAAGCGGAGGAAGCGCAAGGCAAGGCGTTGGCGACGCAAGAGTCAGGCTGTGGCAGCCAGAAAGCAGGAAGCCTTGGCGCTCATGGTCCACTTCCTACAACAGCTGGGCAGAGTTTTCCCTGGAAGGCTTCCAGCAGTCGGATATGCTCCAAGGCCAGGCCAATTCTTTTGGGTGGACAGACGCAAGTCATCAGGTTATGTGGCTGTGTATTGCGCTCCAAGGGGCGGGCGGAGGATACCAGTTGCAAGCATGCGCCCTGAGTTGTTGAGTAGGACATTGATGGTGGACCTCCCATGGTTGCAGGACGAGTTCATTGAATACATGTCAAAACATGATCGAAGCAGGTACACACCATCCAATTTGACCTATCCAACCAGCTTCAAATCGAGATTGACCAGCATGGAGTTGGGAGGGCTGACTTGGTTGGCTGAACAGCTGAAGAGGATGTGCGAAAAGGGCGCATTCCAAATGCCGGAGGTGAAGCTGTGAAGGTTGTCATCCTCGGCGGAGGAATCTCAGGCCTCATTGCCCATCATGCCTTCCAACAGCACAGGGGAACGGCTCCGGCCGAAATGGTCATTGTTGAGCCTGGGCGGCTGGGAGGGGAGTTCATCTCAGGCGGGTTGAAGTACATCCACAGGACGGATGGCATGGTCAGAATGGTCAGCAGAATGGGATTGCCATTTTCATCCTACCGTCTGAATGGAGGCATCTTGCTCAGGGGAAGCGTTCTGCCGTATCCACAAGCACTCAACAAAATGCCATCGGAGGAAGCGGCCCGGGTGCAGCGTGATCATTATTCCAAAACACGTCGCACCCAACCGGGTGCTTTCACCAAGAAGGCTATGAATGACCCAACCAGCTCCAAGGCCAGGCACGCCATCCGGACTGATTTTGAGTCATTGGTTGATCAGTTGTCCAAGGGCGCAAGGATCATCCGTGGCGAAGCTGTTGAAGTGACCAAGAGCAGAGTCAGAGTTGAGCCAGGAGGTTGGTTCCAGTACGATGCCATGATCGTAACCATTCCGATGTGGATATTGAAAAGAATCTGCCCATGGTACCTGCCAGAAGGATTTGCGATGAAGTTGAACATCGCATGGGTGGTTCCGGAGCGTGATCGCTATGCCTCATGGGACTTTGTGTACACCCCGTACACGCCAGCAGACTACATTCACAGATTCAGTCCGGCTGGGCTTGGATACATGGTTGAAGCCAATGGGGAATTGGACAACACCAAAATGGAGAGTGACCTACAATTCATTTTCCAAGATGGTTATTATATCAAACAGATACGTGTTGGGATGAAAGGGCATCTGCTGCCTCTTCCATCTCAGCCGCAATGGCCTGATAATGTGGCGCCGCTGGGGAGATTTGCCCAGTGGGACCCAAGAGCAACTGCCGATACGGTGCTGGATGGCGCTGAAGCGTTGGCCAGGAGGTGGCTTGGATGACTGATATGCTTGAGGCAATTTGGGACCTGCAACGCCATCAGCAACAGGGCTTTGGCCTTGACCCCGAGGTGTTGCCTATCCATGAGCGCGAAAAGCTGCTCAAGGACCTGTGTTTGGGGCTGTACGAGGAAGCCCAAGAGTTGGCCAGGGAAGTTGCCAGCCACAAGGACCACATCTTGAAGCAACGGCCGGTGGAAAAGGGGAACGTGATTGATGAAGTGGTGGACATCATGAAGTACACCATTTCAATTGCGCAAGTGTTCAACATCCAGCCGGAGGAAGTGCTGGATGCGTTCATACACAAGAGCCACGAGGTGGGCTCAAAGGCCGATAGTGCAACGATGGAGTTGCAAGCGAACACCAAGCTGTTGATTTCTGATCTTGATGGGTGTATTGCTGACCTCTCAGGATTTCAGGCCGAATTGGCCAAGGCGAGGAATGGCGCCCCGATGAATGACCAGATGGTGCTGGCGCTGGAAGGGCTCAAAGAGCGTTATTACAAAAATGGTGGATTCAGAACCTTGCCAGTCATCCCGGGTGCAAAGGAAGCATTGGACAAGGTAGCCAGCTGGGGATTCAAAATTGCTCTCATCACAGCCAGACCGCACTGGCAATACAAGAGGGTGTATTCAGACACCTTGGCGTGGCTCCGGGAAAATGGGGTGAAGCATGACTTGTTGCTGTTCAACAAGGACAAGTCTGAAGCCATTTATGAGCACATTTTCCCGGCCCGGCCGATAGCCTTTGTTGAGGACAGGGACAAGCACGCATTGGAGCTGGTGAACATTGGGGTCAGGGTGCTTCTGATTGACACCCCTGACAACAGGACGATTCCAACCCACCCACTGATTCACAGGGTGAAGGATTGGGGCGAGATATTGGAATGGCTGGAAACAAACCGGCATTGTGCCGAGTGAGGTGGAAGATGAGCAAGGTGAAAGTCACTCTGTTGTCGTGGACCCAGGACCCGTTGGAAACGGTGTACAGCGTTTGGGAGGCTTCCAAGAGCACAGATGCGCTCCGGTTGCCTGCCGAGATCAAACAACATGTGCCCAAGGCCGAGGTGTTGGGATTGTTCGAGGCTGTTGTGGCCCAGGGCATTCCGGTTGGGGAACACATCGACTTTGTGTTCATGCTGGAGGGTGTAAGTGTCAGCTGGCGTGAACAGGCTGTGCGGCACAGGATTGGCGTCAAGCCATCGCCGGAGCGCCTTGGCAGCGACATCGTGATGGTGGATCGCATCCCTGATCTGTCTGAATCCTCGTGGTGGTCGCAGTCGATGCGCATCCAGGACATGGGGACGTTTGCCACGCTGGGGGAATATCGCCTGCCGCAGACGGTTGAGCAGAATCCTGAAGCGCGGGCCAGATTCGATGAGACCATGAGACTCATCGAAAGTGCCTACAACAACATGGTGGATGCTGGAATCCCCATGGAGGATGCCAGGGAGTTGATCCCGTTGGGGGCCCAACATCGTATCAGTTGGAAGCTCAACATGGGCGCCATCCAGCACATCATTTCCAAGCGTGGCTGCTGGATTCTTCAGCTTGGTGTGTGGGGGCCGGTCATCGAAGGGATGGTCAACGAGTTGGCCACCAAGATCCATCCGGTGTTCCGGAACCTGGTCACTCCGCCATGTTTGAAAGGTGACACTTTCAACGGATGCGTGTACAAGGAAGAGTGCCGCCGCAGGTTGGTGGGTGATGATTGCCTGCCGCCTTGCCCGTTGCACTGGCACCACCACGTGTTGAATGGCGGACAACCGACCCTCATCAAATCCGAAATCCCCATGATGGCTGAGATGAAACAGCGGGCGGAACAATACAAGGCTTTTTGGGGACGTGACCCCTACACAGGCAAGCGCATCTGAACGTCTGAACGGAGGAAGCCATGGACATGAACAGAAGGTTGATGGGGAACATCGAGCGGATGCCGTTGGTGGTCAAGCAGGGGATGGGGGCAACCATCACCCAAGCAGCAGGGGAACCTCTGCTGGACTTTTGGGGTGATGAAGGGGTGTGTTCGATGGGGATGAACACGCCTGAGTTTTTGCAAGCAATCCATTCTTTCTTGGCAACAGGCAACCCGCACAGGCTTCCGGACGTGTATCCGCACCAGACCAGATGGGATGCCGCTGAGATCATCTGCGACCGGACAGGGATGGACAGGGTGTTCTTTGCCAATTCCGGAACCGAGGCCAATGAGGCAGCCATCAAGATTGCTCGTAAGTTCTGGTGGGACAAAGAGCGTGGTTACACCAGGAACCTCAATGTGCCTTTCGACATGATTGCCCCGAGGCGCCATGTCATCCTGACCATCAACGGCAACTTCCACGGCAGGACAGGATTTGCCATGGCCGCCAGCGACCCTCGTGTGAGCCCATACCACAGGCATGGGTTTGGGCCAATCCCGAAGGGATTTGGTGTGCTGGATGACAAGACATTCTGGCAGGTGGTCACAGACGGGGTGGAGCACGAGGGCAAGGAGCCCGAATGGGATGCTGTGGCCGCCATCATCCTGGCTCCGGTGTTGGGCAACAACCTGGTCAAGACCTATCCGGCCGAGTTCTGGGAGCATCTGGATTCCATCAGAAGCAAGAACGGGGTGCTGTTGATCTATGATGATGTCCAGGCTGGGAATGGACGGGCCGGGCATTTTGCCAGCTGGCAAGGGTGTGGGGTGAAGCCCGACATCATGACTCTGTCAAAGGGAATTGCCATGGGCCTCCCGATGAGCTGCATGTTGGCACGGGATGAGATTGCCAGAGCATTCACGCCTGGCGTCCATTTCAACACCTTCGGAGGAACGCTGCTGTGTTGCCATTTGGCCATCAAGTTGTACCAATGGTTGGATGCCAACATCCACCTCGTCAGGAACAAGGGCGAGTTCATCAGGCAGACGTGGAGCAGCATGCCTTGGATCAAGGAATTTGATGGGGCTGGGTTGCTCAATGCATTCACGCCTGACTATGAGGCGGGTGGCTATGATGGCTTTCAGTTCATCACAGAGGGAAGGAATCATGGCTTGTCGTTGGTCACGCACAGGCAGTTTGGTCCTATCCGGTTCACACCTCCGTTGAACGTGTCGCACAGCGACATCCAGATGGCGCTGTGGGCGTTGGATGAGACGCACAAGGCGCTGAAGGAGGCACGGTGATCATCATCCTGGAAGGCTCCAATGGGGTTGGCAAAAGCACTTATGCCAAAGAGTTGGCATCTGTGCTTGGCATCCCCATCTTCCGGCCATTCAGGCATGGCAACACAGACCTCCATCGGAAGAATGTCAACGAGGAAGCGCCCGAGGAAAGGTTGGCGAAGTTTGGAGTGGAGGTGAACACCCACATCGAGGATTTCTTTGCGGCTGATTTCTTGGCAGCGACCGGAGCCAAGGTTGTTCTTGATCGGAGCCTTCCATCTGCACTGGCCTATGGCCAGTTGGGTTCTGGCAGATGGGACACGTTGTACAAAAGCAAGAACGTCTGCCAAGAAATGGCAGAAGTGTGGCAAGAAATCATCCGAGCAGGCGGGGTCAATGTCCTGTATGTGTGGTTGGTCTGTGACCACGCTGTTGCCAAGGGGCGTGGCGACGGGTGGAAGCCCACCAAGGTCCAGCGTGAGAAGTTGGACAGGATGTTTCAGGAGGTGTTCCGACACCTGAAACTCCCCAAGATGATGATCAATACAGGGACAATCGGTGTGAAGGAAGGCGTCAACAGGATTGTGGATGTGTGCCTGCGTAACCAAAAGTTGGTGTCGTCGGAGGAATGATGAGCAGGAGGAAGCTGTACAACATCATCCTGGCAGATCCACCCTGGCAGTATCGTGACAGCTGTTCCGGGGAACGTGGGGCAGTCTACAAGTACAACATCCTGAAGCAGGACGATCTGTTGGCCATGCCAGTCGAAAGAATCGCAGCTGACAATTGCGTCTTGTTCTTGTGGGCGACATGGCCAAAGTTGTATGATGCATTTGAGGTGATTGAGGCTTGGGGATTCAGTTACAAAACCTTGGGTTTTCTGTGGGTCAAGACCACCAAGAACGGGAAGATGCATTGGGGGATGGGCAACTGGAGCAGGGCCAACACAGAACCATGTCTGCTTGCAATCCGAGGGAATCCCAAGAGGGTGGACATGGGCGTGCACTCTGTGGTCATTGAGCCAGTCACGGAGCACTCCCGCAAACCGTTGGAAGTCCACAAGCGCATCGTGCGTTTGATGGGTCACCTCCCGAGGGTTGAGCTGTTTGCTCAAGTGAAACAACCCAAATGGGATGCCTGGGGCGACATGATCAGATGCTCAAACTTGTTCCCGGGATGGCATCCGCAGAAGATATTGAAGAGACAAGGATGAGTCCATCAAGGGAAGATTGGGAACGCTGGTTGGCCGGTGAAGAGGTTGAGGGGATGCCCTCGCCTTGGAAAGGCAAAGACAAGAAGGTTGGGAGTGTGGACCTGGGGAAGGTCGCATCTGTGCGTCCGCAGAACATGTCTGGGGCCAGATTCAGAGTCATATTTGAAGACAAACTTGCTGTGGATGCCGAGTTGTTTTTTGGGAAATACCAGGGGAAGAAATTGAGTGAGATAGTTGAAGGCGCGCAAGGCTATCTGCAGTGGATGTTGACAGTGGATTTCCCGGAGCAACTCAAGATGGCTGTGAACTACGTTCTGGCCACGCACAAACTACACACCAGCATGAAAGATGCTTTTTGAAAGGTGCCCATGGCTAACAAAGTTGACAGGATGGTGCATCTTCACACCCACAGCGACATGTCCCAGTTGGACGGGTGCGGGCGCATTTCCGAGTATGTTCAAGTGGCCAAGGAGCGTGGGCACAAGGCTGTATGCTTTACAGAGCATGGCTCGATGAGAGGCATGTATCAACTGTTGCTGGAATCCAACGAAAAGCAAATCAAGCCCATTTTTGGCATTGAATTCTACGTTTGCGCTGATATGCACCAAAAGGGCTTGGATGAAGCGTTGAAACAATCATTGTCGGAGGGGAGGAACAGGCAAGAGTTCAAGGATGAAGTCAGGAGGATTGAGAAGCTGAGAGGCATCCGGGGCGATTGGCACATGACGGCTTGGGCCAAAAATCTTGAAGGATTGCGCAATCTGTACAAGTTGTCATCGAAGTCATGGATTGAAGGATTCTACTACAAGCCACGCATCGACCTGCAAACCCTGTTTGAACACAGTGAAGGCGTGATGATCGGTTCAGCCTGTTGCGGGGGAATCCTGAATGAACTGGTGAACCAAGGCCGGGAAAAGACGGCACTGGCCTTGGGTGATTCGATGTTTGACTATTTTGGCGAGGACTTGTGGTTGGAGATCATGCCGCACAACATCCGAGAACAAGTTGTGGCCAACACGTTCACCATCGAGGTGTGGAAGCGTTGGGGGAAAAAAGCGAGAATCATTGCCACTCAAGATGCACACTACATCAAGCCGGAGGATTGGGAGCATCACGAGGTTCTGTTGGCAATCGGAACCGGGAACACCATGAGCAATCCTGACCGATTCAGATTCAGTGATCGAGGCTTCCATTTTAGGACTCGGGGCGAGATGATCCAAGCCTTCCAGACGCACCACAACTACATCCCGGCCGGTGTGATCACAGAAGCCCTTGACAACACCGTGCTGTTTTCAGACATCGTTGATTGCAATCTAGTCATCGACCGATTCAAGTGCCTGATGCCTCCCATCGACCTGCCAGACGGTTACACCGACCAGTATCAATACATGATTCATTTGTGCCACACAGGATGGGAATGGCGTGACATCCCAGGGCGTGTGGAGCGTGTCGCAAAGCGGGAGGGGAACACCTATGAACAGCAGCTGCAAATCTATCTTGACAGATTGAAGATGGAGTTGGCTTCCATCAAGAGGCAGAATTTTGTGGCTTACTTCCTGCTGGTTCACAACTTGTACCAGTGGGTCAGGAGCCAAGGGATTGCTTGTGGGCCCGGCCGAGGTTCGGCTGCTGGTTCCTTGGTGTCATTCCTGATTGGCATCACATCAGTTGATCCAATCGAACACAAGTTGTTGTTTGAACGATTCATCAGCCCAGACCGAATTGACATGCCAGACATCGACATGGACTTTGAGGATGTTCGGCGCCAAGAGATCATTGAATACCTCCGGGTGAAATATGGTCAGGACAAGGTGTGCCAGATCGCAACGGTCGGGAAGCTGTCAGGGAAGCAGTGCTTGAAAGATGTTGCCAGAGTGTTGGAGGTGCCATTCGCGGAGGTGAACCAAGTAACAGCCAGCATCATCGAACGGTCCAGCGGGGATGAGCGTGTGAGTCAGACCATTGAGGACTCATTCAAAGAGTTCAAGGTGTGTCGGGAGTTTGATGCCAAATATCCCAAGGTGCTACACCACGCAAAACGGCTGGAAGGATTGGCAAAGAACCTGGGGATTCACGCGGCTGGTGTCGTGTGCAGCCCGGAGCCCTTGGACAATTTGATACCGTTGGAGACCAGGGATTCAAAAAATCCCATAATTGTAAGTGCAATTGACATGTATGGCATCCAGGCGATGGGCCTTCTGAAGATGGATGTCCTGGGCCTCCGGACGATGACAGTCATCCGTGGGGCAATCGAGATGATCCAAGAGCACCATGGCATTCTTGTTGACCCAGAGCGCCTGGACCTCAATGAGCCCGAAGTGTTGGCTGGCTTCACAGAACATGACTATGTTGGTGTGTTCCAGTACGATTCACCAGGAGCGGACAAAATCTGTGCTGGTGTGAAGTTCACCGATTTTGAGGATGTGGCCGCCATGACAGCGCTGAATCGACCTGGAACGGCGCGGAGCGGATTGGCCACACAATATGTGGCGCGGAAAAAGAACCCAAAATTGATCAAAAAGACAGCTTTCCATCCGAGGGTGAGCCAGATCACATCTGACACATTGGGCATCATCGTGTACCAGGAACATGTGCTCAAGATTTTCACCGAAGTGGCAGGCTTCCCACCGGCAACGGCAGACTCGCTGCGAAAGAAGATTGCCAAAAAATGGGGCGATGAGACAATCGGGAAGGAACGGTCAAATTTCATCAAGGGCGCTGTGAAGAACACCCCGGGCATGACGGAGGAAGTTGCCGGGAAGATCATGGATGCCATCACATTCTTTGGGTCCTATGGATTCAACAAGAGTCATGCCACAGCCTATGGGATGATTGCTTATTGGTGCATGTGGCTCAAAAAGCATTATCCCATTGAATTCTATTGCTCCCTGCTCAGGCAGGAACCAGATCGAATCAGGGTGCAACAGGTGGCCAAGGATGCCAAGAAGCATGACATTGAAATGCTACCTCCGGATGTCTCTGCATCCAAAATGAGCTTCAGCATCGACCGGAAGCACAATGCCATCCGAGGTTCGCTGTGTGATATCAAATTTGTGGGCGAAGCTGCTGCTGCTGAAATCATGGAACACCAGCCATACAGGGACGTGTGCGATTTCATTGAGCGGGCAGTCGGGAGGAAGGTGCACAAGCGGGTGGTCACGGCGCTGGCAAACGCGGGTGCGTTGAACACGCTGGTCCCAAACACCAAGTGGTTCATTGAGCACATGGATGAAATTTGGGGCGTGATCAAGAAGGCCGGTTGGGCGGTCAAACTGAAAGGGATGCTGAAGGCTTCCAAGGCGGAGCCTGATTGGTCGGAGGAAGAAAAGATCCTGGTTGCATCGAAGGTGAGCCCATTGGCCTTTGGGAAGCACCCAATTGATGCCTACAGCGATTTCATATCCAAGCACATCAAGGTCAAAATTGTAGACATGAGCAGCGAGTCATTTTTCAAAGATTATCACAACAAAGGTGTGTATGTCCTGGGCATCATTGTGGAGGTGAAATACAACCAGGTGGGTGATTTCCACACGGGCGATCTGCCCAGCGAGGCGGAAAAGGAAAAGATGGGTTGGGGCAAGAGGTATGCCAACATCAACGTGGAGGATGCTAGTGGGAAGCAGAATCGAATCAAAATCAATTATGACATCTTTGATGACTACCGCGAGATTGTGGACAGCGGAGTTGGCACCCCGGTCATCCTGTTGGCAATCCCAAATCGGCAGCATGATACGATGCGAGCACAGTACATGGTCAACATTGAAACCCTCCGGCAAGGAATCGAGGCCGGGCGTGAACTGACCATTTGGGAACGTCTGGTCACTGGTCAGCATCCGACCTTGACGCGTGCCTGGAAGAGCAAGAATGCCAAAGTCAAGGCCATGACGTCTTACCACAAGCTGATTGACAGAGCGCATGATGAAGGGAAGCTGCCGATCCTGACAGGCGTTGTGACGCACCTATGGGTCAAGAAAGACAAGAACCTGCGTGACATGGCATTTTTTGGACTGGCTGGCCCGTCCGGAGAATACATCGATGTGCTGTGTTTTTCATACTGCTGGGACATGTGGAAGGAACACATCAGACCGGGGATGTATGCTTCACTCCAGTTGGATGGGCTCAAAGACTGGTACGCTCGAAAATGGAACAGCTACAACAAATGTCTGCACCTGACTGAATCCAGCAAAATTTGGATGCTAGATTCAGCGAAAACACCTTCAGCTGGGAAGGAAGAGCAGGAGGGAAGAGATGCCGGGGCTGAATGAAGTGGCCCATGATTCTGGGGCTTGTTCTGTTCGATGCAAGCATTGTGGCCGGGTGACCAAGACCAGGGAGATCATCAAGCTGCTTTTTGAGTCAATCATCGAGCGTGTGATCGCAGGGGAACGGGTGACTGTCCCTGGTTTTGGTGCTTTCTATCTTGGCAAGATCAAGGGAAGGCGCCTGGTGTCGCCCATCCTCAACAAGCCGATGAAATTTGGTGATCGCTGCCAGCTGAGGTTTTCTGCCTCCCCGGCGGCCAAAAAGAAGCTGAATCCAAAACAGGAGGGAAAATGAGCTTTGGCAAGTACAAGGTGAGGATGGATGATGGCACCATCGCTGAATTGGACATCGATCAGGAGTTGCTGATTGGTGATGTCAGCGAGGATATGGACAAGGTGGCTGCCCAGATTGCATTCTGGGGGAGGCTGTGGGGTGAGGCGGAGGCCAGGCGAATCAACACTGATGGTTCTTACAGGAACTGGGCTGCCAACATGGGCAAGAAGATCCTGGCCCAGGACCCCAAGATTGCGGAGTGGAAGGCCAAGGACATCACGGAGGCCAGCAAGGACTTCGTGACGCACAAGGGTCACATCGCACAGGCGACTCTTGAGGCAACCACCCTGCGTTCCATCGTTGATGCCTTCAAGTCCAAAGCCAGTCTGCTGCAATCCAAGGGCGCCATGATGCGGGCGGAGTTGGATGCGACCGGGATGTCAACCAAGGCTGCGGCCAGCGAGGCTCGCAGGGAACAACTGACTGATGGTGTTCGCAAAACCTTCAAGAAAGGCGGAGGAAAGTCATGAGCGTGGACCTGAACAAGACCAAGAAAAAGCGGGCGGAAATCCAGAGCAGTGGTGAGTTCTGGAACCCCAACGAGGGTGACACCCGGCTGTATCTTGGGGCGCCTTGCCGTGGTGAAGCTGATGTGGATGAGCCCACGACCGGGTTGCCTTTCATCGAGTTGAAGGTGCACTACAGCGTGGGCGACAAGGAGGGCATGACCGTCTGCCACAACCAGGAGGTTGGTGATGCTTCCATCCTGCGTCACCCCTTTGTGGTTGAGCAGCTGAGGAAGCGTGGCGTGGTCCTGCCGGCAGAGGGAACCGAGTGCCCTGTGTGCCAGGCCATCTACAACGGTGACATGGACCAGGAAAAGGCGCAGAAGTGTCGGGCCCAGACGCGCTACATGTGGTGGGTGGTCCCCACCGACTTCCGTGCCAGCTCTGCTGAGCAGTGGAACAAGCTGCACCCCAAGGCTGTGGTGTATTTCTGTGGCCAGACGGTCCACACCAGCTTCCTGGATGCCATCAACGAGAATGGCGACATCACCGATCCCAACGCAGCCGTGCTGGTGAAGGTGGAGAAGAAAGGCAAGGGCCTGGCCACCAAGTACAAGGTGCAGGTGGATGTGGAGTCTGCCAAGCGCCCGATCAAGCTGTCCAAGGAGGTGGTGCGCATCTGCAAGGAAGCCACCAAGCCCGAGGGCGGGTGCGACCTGTTCAAGGTGGTTGCCAACATGTATCGCAACCCGGCCGATGTCATGGCCATGCTGACAGGCGTGAAGGTTGAGGAGGGCGAGGGCGAGGCCACCGAGGATGGCAGCAAGTCCTGTTACGGTCTGGACTGGAATGACGATGAGGAGTGCGCTGCTTGTGAGTACAGCGAGCAGTGCAAGGCTGAGTGCGAGGGTGCTGCCGAGGCCGAGGATGAGGAAGCGGCCGAGGATGAGGAAGCGGCCGAGGATGAGGAGGAAGCGGCCGAGGATGATGAGGAAGCGGCCGAGGATGAGGAGGAAGCGGCCGAGGATGAGGAGGAAGCGGCCGAGGAGGAGGAGGAAGCGGCCGAGGATGAGGAAGCGGCCGAGGATGAGGAAGCGGCCGAGGATGAGGAAGCGGCCGAGGATGAGGAGGAAGCGGCCGAGGATGAGGAGCCTGCCCCGAAGCCCAAGCCCAAGCCCCAGGCCAAGCCACAGGCCAAGCCCGCGCCCAAGCCCCAGGCCAAGCCCCAGGCCAAGGTGCCGGGCAAGCCTCCGACCAAGCCTGCTGCTCAGGCGCCCAAGCCTGTTCCCAAGCCCACGATGAAGCCTGGCGTCAAGGCCAAGCCCAAGGCCAACGATGATGCTGAACTCGATGAGTTGGCCGCGCAGCTCAAGAAGATGGGCGCCAAAAAGAAGGGGAAGTGATCCAATGGCCATCATCCAAGTCAGCAAACCTGTCCAGGTCAGCAGGGGCGAGTTGAACAAGATGGTGGCCAAGCTGGCAGCTGCAGCCGGGGGCGAGGGAACTGCCCAACTGCTTGGCAGCAAAGGGCTGGCAATCAAGATCAGAGGGGTGTTGTCAACTCAGTGCCCAGCCGTCGATGTTGCCATTGGACGGGGCGGAATCCCGCTTGCCCGGTTGACCATCCTGACCGGACCTGAAGGGTGCGGCAAGACCACCTTGGCGTTGCATTTGGTTGCCGAGTGCCAACGCCAAGGTGGAATTGCTGTGTACAATGATGCTGAATACAAACTTGATCCGGACTATGCCAAGAAGTTGGGTGTGAACCTCGATGAGCTGATGATCATCCAACCACCATATCTTGAGAGGGTGTTCGCAGTCATTGAAACAACCGTTGAATCAGCTAGGGAAATGCGCATCAAGATGAAACGGCGCATTCCAATTCTGATCGTCTTGGACTCGATGAATGCAGCCATCAGCAAAGCAGCATACGAGGGCGACTGGGAACAGCAGCAGATGGCAGATGTTGCTCGCATCTACAGCCAGAAATTGCCCAAGCTCATTCCGCTTGTGTCCAGGGAAGATGTTGCGTTGGTGTTCATAAGTCAGGTGCGTGAAAAGATTGGCGTGATGTTCGGGGACAAAGAGGACACGGCCGGAGGCCGGGCGCCACGGTTCTATGCCAGCCTCATCATCAATGTCAAACGGGTTGGGTCTGAAACAGATCCCAAGACCAACATCAGGATGTGCGATCACAATCAAGCCTACATAGCAAAGAATCAAATTGCTCCGCCATTCAGAAAGGCGGAGTTTGATATTGTATACGGCAAGGGTGTGGACTATTTTGCATCACTCATCAAGGTGGCAGTGGCCAAGGGATTGGTGAAGCAGAATGGCCAATGGTATGTTTGGAATGGCCACAAATATGGCCCTGGAATCAAGAAGGCTGCTCGCATCCTCGCTCAGAAACACAACTCAGCGATGAAATTGGTGGAGGGTGTCTATGGACAAGGATGTGGAGGAACTGCTGACAGCAGCAAGGTCGGGAATGGAGATTGCGCTGAGGGAACGGGATGTGCTGCTGATTCGGCAGCTGGCGCTGGAGATACTGTCAAGGTGGAAAGAAAGGGCGGAGGAAAGCCTGGACCCACCAGCAGCGTATTATCGGATGATGAGTGAAGGCAAGACCACTGCTGCGGGCGTGATCAGGGCTGTGGTTGAAGTGATCCATGATGTTGGGGAGTTGAGGCCGCCAAGATGGGCAAACTGACCAACATGGAATTTGATGCAGGCTTCACTGCTGACCTGCACTTGAGCAACATGTTGCCACACGCCAAGCCTCTTGATGACTGGCACGGCAGACCCGGGGTGACAGACCGATTCGCATCACAGCTTTGTGCTTTGGAACAGATGGGGGAGGTGTGCAAGGATAGCGGCGGGCTGTTCATCCTCGGTGACCTATACGACAAGCGATTGATTGACGCTGTGACCCTCCGGGAGTCATTGACCGTTCTTGCAAAGATGCCGTGCCAGGTGTACATCCTGCCCGGCAACCATGATGCGCACAATGATCGTGGAGAGCGGTTCATGGTTGAGTTGTTTTCCGAGGCTGGGCTGGAACACGTCAAGGTGTTGGGACATGAGGCTTTGGAATACTGGGGGTGGCTTAGGTTCTGCCCTGTGCCATTTGGGTCAATCGAGGGCAACAGGGAAGCTATCAAGAAGCATGCCAAAAAACTGCCCAAGGGGAACAAGGGATTCAACTGTCTGCTCCTGCATCAATCAATCATGGGTGCTAAGCAAGGGACATGGAAATGCGACATCGGGTTGGACCCGACAAGGGATATTGACTCTGCTTTCAATCTTGTTCTGGCTGGTCACTTCCACACCAACCAATCGCTGGAAGGTCGGGGTGAATATGTTGGCGCACCCCTCCAACTGCATTTTGGTGAATCAGGGAACCCAACGCAATTCACCATGTGGAAATTCAGACCGAATGGGGCAGCGCCAACTAGAATCAAATTGCCAGGAAGTGCCTTCTGGACAGTGAATAACCTGGCACTCCCCAAGGGCGCCAAGCCTGGGGACTTTATCAAGGTGGAGTTGGAAGCAACGGAGGCCGATTGGGTCAAGATGCTGCCAAAGACCAAATCGGTGATCAAGAAGTGGGTTGGGGATGGATACCGTGCGTCATGCATCCACAGATATATCCCTCAAAAACAGACTCGGGCGGCAACACCAAAGAAAGCAACATTCCAAGAGTTGGTGACCAAATACGTGGATGAAATCAGCGAGTCCACCGGAGGATTCGACCTGGAGCGGCTGAAGGCGTTGGGCCTGAAGGCGCTGGAGAATGCAAAGCGTGAAGCTGAAAAGCATTGAGATGAAGGACTTTTGCTGTTTTGGCGAGTGCCGCCTGGACCTCGCTGATCAGGGATTGGTGTGTCTTGTTGGCCACAACACAGACACAGACTCATCCAACAGCAATGGGTCCGGGAAGTCAACCGTGTTCAAGGCGCTGACATGGTGTTTGTATGGCGACACGGTGGATGAAGACAAGGGCGATGGAGTCATCAGGTTGGGGTGCAAAGAGGCATTTGTGAGTGTTGTGCTGGAGGACAAAAGCAGGGATGAATGGACCATCGTCAGGAAGCGCAGCAAGGGGAAGCCTAGCCTGATGTTGCTCGGGCCGGAGGGGAAGCCTGTTGAGCTGGGCAAGGATGAGTTGCTTGCCTATCTCAATGACATCCTCGGGTTGGATTTCATGTCATTTCGGAACAGCGTGTTGTATGGTCAAAACGATTCTCTGCGCTTCACAGACACCAGGGTCAAGGACTCCGACCGGAAGTTGATGCTTCACAGGATGTTGAAAACTGACATCTTCCGGTTGTGTTCCAAATGGGTTGTAGACCAAGCCCGAGGGCTGAAGGCTTCCATCCACCAGAATGAATCTGATATTGCCCAGCGGGAACGCCAGCTGGGTGAGCTTTCTGTGGAGTTGATCCAGGACCGTATGAAAAGTTGGGAAGATTCCAGGGATGCCTGGTTGAAAAACAAAGCAAAAGAGGCAGAAGGGTTGTTGGCGTCTGCCAATCGGTCCAGAGGGGATGCTGCGAAGCTGAAGGAAGTGGATGAAGAAATCAGAGCGTTGAAAGAGGCAATCGCTGCAACACCTCCGGTTGACATGATGGGCTTCAGGAACAGGATCAGGGAGCACGACTCCAAAGCAGCGGAACTGATTGGGAAGGTCGGGAAGATTGATGTTGAAATCAAACACGTCAAGGATGTGTTGGCCAAGTTGGGGGATGGGAAGTGCCCATTGTGCGAAAGCAGCATGGATACGGTTGAGGCACTTGGGCGCCTTCAGGCACTTCGGGAACGTGCGAATGTGCTTGGCAAGAACAGAATGAAGTTGATTTCTGAAGCTGAGAAGGAAACCAGAAAAGCAAGAGGGGTGGAGCAAGAACAAGCAAGGGCCCAGGCTGGGATTGACGCCTTGGCGAAGCAAGCAGGACGCATCGGAAGGTTGGAGCGTGAGCGGGGCGAATTGCTGAGCATGCGCGGGGCAATGGAAGCTGACAAGAAGGCGTTGAAGCGCATGATGGCTGACATGGAGGAAAGGCGCAACGAGCCCAACCCCTATCAAGCGCAATTTGATGCAGCCATCAAGAAGGCCAGGATGCTGAAGGTTGAAATCAGGGAACTGAAGGCAAAGCTGGTCAATGGCCGGGATGAGCTGCTGTATCATGATTTTTGGTCCCATGGATTCTCGAACCAGGGCTTGCCATCTGTGATGCTTGATGAGACCATGCCTTTCCTGACCGACCGGGCCAATCACTATCTCAGGATTTTGTCTGATGGCGACATCACCATGTCGTTTTCAACCTTGCGTGAACTGAAATCCAAGGTTGGCGAGATGAGGGATGAAATCGACATCAGTTGGACCATCGAGGGGCAACATGGCGTCCAGCCGTCCGGAGGGCAGCGCAAGAAGATGGAAGTGGCAACGGACCTCGCCTTGATGGATCTCGTGTCATCCCGGGAAGGCGAGTTGGACCTGCTGTTGCTTGATGAGGTGCTGGATGGGTTGGATCGGGAGGGGTGTGATAGGGTGATGAAGCTGCTGGCGGACATCAGGCACAGGCGTGGCTCAATTTTCCTGGTGAGCCATGAGGCTGACCTGGCATACGAGTTTGACAGAGTTGTTTGTGTCACCAAGCGTGATGGGATGTCCACGTTGGAGGTGGAATGAAATGGCGAATCATGTGCGCTGTTGCAGTTGTCACCAGCTTGGTGTTCGCCATCACGCTCTTGGTTTTGGAAAATTCCGTCTTGAAACAGAAGGTGGAGTTGGTGGAAGAGCAGAACATGCTGTTGGTCTGTGCGGCGGAGGAAATGTGGGAATTTGCATCTGTCAAATTGGAATTGGCGAACAGGGCGCTTTGTTTGGTGGTGAGGGTGTGTAGATGGTTGGGTTTGAAGCCACCGATGCCCCTGTGTGTAGGGTGTGCGGATGGAGAATGGAACCATGGGTGATGCTGGACGCCATCTTGGAAGGGGAAAAGGGCGACAACCGACTTGTGACCAAGGGTGTGCAAGGGTGGAAGTGCCCAAGGTGTGGTGAATTCATGTCCGAGGCGGAGGTTGAGGTGGGCAGATGAGAATCCATGGATGGGACATGGCGTTGAACCACGCAGCTTTCATTCAACTTGATGACGGGAAGCTGACTGGGTTCTGGTACATCACGGACATCGCTGGAAGTGCGCAAAGGTCCAAAAGCCATGGGTTCAGGATGCCTCTTCTCAACACCAAAGATCGGCACCTCCGGGGCATCGACAGGTTGGCGACCATGGAAGAATTCATCAAGGATGTGATCTTGGTGAATGAGCCAGACTGCATAGGCATTGAAGACTATGCCATCAGGGCAGAACAAGGTGCACACTACCTCGGGGAAATGGGTGGGTTGGCAAGGCTCTTGGCCTATCATTCCGGAGCGCATCTCAGGTTGCATGATCCAATCAGCCTCAAGATGTTTGTAACCCACGATGGAACGGCGGACAAGGGCCTGATGCGTGAATCCGTGCTGGAGCGTTGGGGAGTCAACTTTGGGATATATGATGTGCCGCCCAAGCCTGGCAAGAAAGGGAACCACCAGACATCTGAGGACCTGTGCGATGCATTCGGGCTGGCCCAGCTGGTCTGGGTTGAGGTTCAATTGCGCTCCGGTGCTCTGACTATGGACAAGTTGGAACATGACAAGGAGCGCCAGGTGTTCATGCGGGTGACCAAAACATATCCCGTGAGCCTGTTGGGGCGTGACTGGATACGAAAAGGATGAGCAGCTGGGATGAGATTGAGTGCCCTTATTGCGGGTTGAAATACAAGGAAGTCAGGACGGGCCTGACGTACAAGGATGTCCATGATATGCTGTGGTCAAATAGTGCTGAACCGTGTGACTGGAAATACAAACGGAGGGGAACTGTCCTGGGCTTGTGGCACGAGATCAAGTTGCAGTTGTGGGGTGAGCACGTTCATGGATGCGCTGTGCTTGCCGGAGATGAGCCGTGGCCTGAAGAGATTGGGCCGCAAGACGATGGGGTGCCATTTTGAGGGCTGACTTGCTCATCATCGACGGGCGCCACATGTTGTACCGGACTGCTGATGTGTTCCGGGAACTGGAAGTTGAGGTTGATGGTCAGGTTGTGCCAACTGGAGCCATCTGGGGATTCCTGAATTTGATGCTGCTGATCCACGAAAGGTGGGGTGGGCTGGTGGCTGTGGCTTGGGAAGGTGAGGGCAATTTCAGATTCCAGTTGTATCCTGAATACAAGCAGAAGGGTGTTCCAACGGAGGAACTGAGAGAATTTTTGGATGGGATGAACCAGCAAGAAGTCATCCTGAAGAGATTGTTGCAACTGCTAGGTGTCAGGCAATACGAGGGCGACGGCTGTGAAGCTGATGACGTGATTGGGCACCTTGTGGAGCGATTCCAAGGGATGAACCGCGTGGTGTATTCGGGCGACAGCGATTTGCGCCAGCTGGTAGGGGAAGGGGTTGTGGTGGTTGCTCCAGGAGGGAAGAAAGGTGACAAGGTGTATGATGTTGCGGCTGTCATCGAGCGCCATGGGGTTGCCCCGGAATACATCCCTGACCTGAAGGCTTTGTGCGGGGACACTTCCGATAACATCCCTGGGGTACGAGGTGTTGGACCCAAGAAGGCTGCTGCCTTGGTGCAAATCTATGGCAATGTGGATTCCGTGATCGCGGCTGCTGAAAGGTCTGATCCTGGTTGGCCTCGGGCGGTTGGTGAGAAGTTGCGTTGCGCTGTGGTGGAAGCTGCCGCTGACATCCGCCTATATCTCCAGCTGACCACAATCAAGCGTGGTTACACCATCAAGCCGATACATCCGGAGCCCGACAAAAAGGCAACAATTCAGATGTTGAAGCGGCTGAAGTTTGCCTCATTGCTAACCTTCACCAGGTTGGCGCAGATGAAGGCCATGGCGGGATGAACATGGACGTGTACGCCAAACTCAAGAGCATTGAGGACCGTTGGACTGGATGCCAGCGGTGCGAATTGTCCAAGCAGAGGAAGAAACAGGCATTCAGGCGAGGGGCACCAGAGGTGAATCTGGTGATTGTGGGCGAGGCGCCAGGGCAAGAGGAAGATGAACAGGGCTATCCCTTTGTTGGTCCGGCCGGGAGGGCGCTTGATGAGTTGATGAAATCCATCGGGATGGTGCCGCACAATGAGGTGTTCATCACCAACCTGGTCTGTTGCAGACCGCCAGGCAATCGTGTTCCGGAGCCTGATGAAATTGTAGCATGCGCACCGAGGCTTGATGCAATGCTTTGGGCATTGGACGCCAAGGCAATCTTGGCCCTTGGCGGAACAGCAGCCGGGAGATTGGTTGGAAGCAAGAAAGTGAGCAACCTGCTGGATGATGTCCATGAGTATGAGATGTGGTGGAAGGGCGCCACCAAGGTGATCCCAGTTGTTGTGACATGGCATCCATCTTACTATCTGAGGAATGGGAAAAATGAACGCATCGGAAAACAAATCAAATCAGCAATCCGACTTGCCCAAGACATCGCCCGAGGATGAGGCACCCAAGGTTCCGAAGGTGGTGAAGTCATCACCTCCGGAGGCGGAATACATTGCAAAGCTGACTCCAAATGGGCGTCAGATTTTTGAGCTGCTGCGTCTGACCAAAAAGAAAGGCAACCCCAAGGACTTTGTCATCATCGTGGGAAAGCGGATGCTGGATTATTGGGGAAGCTATGACATGGAAAACAAAGAGGGGAAGTCAGTGGGCGTGGAGGGTGTGGCCTTGATCCACAAACGGGAGTTGCACAAGGTTGTTGGTGATGAACTGGCATCCAAGTTCTGGAATCGCAAGACCGGGATGAGAGTGCCTGGTAAGACGTTGGCCCAGATGGCCAAGGAAGCCAAGGCCAAGAGGAAAGGTGACAGATGAGACCCAACAAGGATGCATATTTCATGGGATTGGCGCAAGCGGTCAGTGCCCGTTCATCATGCCTCCGGCGCAAGATTGGAGCAGTCATCGTCAGGCCCAACGGGATGGTGTTGGCAACAGGCTACAACGGAGCGCCCCGAGGGATGGCCCACTGCCTTGACATTGGTTGCATGCGTGATCGGGAAGGAATCAAATCAGGGGAGCAGCAGCAGAGGTGTCGGGCCGTTCACGCTGAGCAGAATGCCATGCTCCAAGCAGCATCCCATGACGGAGCCTCGATGGCTGGTGGGACATTGTATTGTACAATTTCACCCTGCGTCATCTGTGCCAAGATGATGGTCAATGCAGGGATTCTCCGTGTGGTGTACCTGGATGAATACCCAGATCAGCTGGCTGTTGAGATGTTATCGGAGGCTGGTGTGGAGATTGCGAGGATGGTATGAACAGCTGGAAATGGGTCATTGAACTCCGTGGGATGCTCCAAAAGCGATTTCATCTTGAGACCAAAGACGGATTCAGGCGGGAAGGGAAGATCACAGGAATCAGGATGAATCGCTGCAAAATCAACGGGGAACAACACGAGTGGCCCGAGGCTGTGGAAATCAACGGTGACCCGGGCGATTGCATCAAATTCGACCAAATCGCCAAGCTGGACATCTTTTGATTCAAAAGATGAACAAAAACTGGGATTTGGCAATTGTAACCTTTTTTCGTACCACAGGAAAACTTTTCCTGGATTGAAACCTTTGAAATGTTTGAATACTGTCAAAATGGTACGAAAAAAGGTTACAATTGTTGTGTTCTGAGGCTTCCTGCCAAAATGTGCAAAAATAGCAATACCGCATGCAATTACAATCTTTGAATTGAAACGGTATGCTTTTCGCATATTGAACTGGGCAGGAGGAACGCACGATGGAAATCAAGAACACGTACCTCATGTGGGTCGGAGCCCAGCACTACAAGACCATCAAGGACTACAGCGAGGAAGCGGCCACCCAGGGCATTTCCAAGCGCATCCCCAACATCGACGTTGGCCAGAAGCTGCTGGAAGATGGCACGGTCATCTTCCTCGCCCACGATGAGGGCGAGTATGACGAGTGCCCCAGCTGCCTCGGGGAGGCCGAGTGCCCCGAGTGTCGCAAAAATGGCCAGGAGCTGGAAGATTCCAAGGACCGGCTGGAGGAAGGGAAAGCCAAGAAGTTGGCCGCTCACCACCTCAAGCGGACCCAAGACAAGATCGCCAGGCTGGAGAAGGCCATCAGCGATTGCGCCTGCTGCGGCGGCAAGGGCAAGGCCACCCTCGGAACGGGCGGGGAGGTGAAGGTGGATGGAACCCGCTGGGACTACAGGCGCTACAACTACTGGTTGCACCAGCCCAATGCGTGGAAGCCTTCCGAGCACAAGCTGGAGGGCGAAGTCCAGTGCGAGCGGTGTGGTGGCACTGGCCGTCTGCCCAGAGGCAAGCTGTTCGGGATGTTCCTGCCGGCTGGCATCGAGTACATTCTGAAGCCCGAGGACACCAAGGAAGTGCGTGATGAGATGAAGGCCAGAGGCATCAAGGTTGTTGAGACGCACGTGGTGGAGCGGGAGTTGAAGCGCGGCTGTGGCAAGCGCATCCCGGGCGGATTCTACGTGATCACCAAGACCACCAAGGTTGAGCCCAAGCTGGACGAGGTCATCAAGGACATGGTGGACAAGGGATTGATCGCGCCCGAGGCTGTGGAAATCAACGGCAACTTTGTCCGGTTCCTGGCTCCGGTGGAAATCACTGAAAAGCGGTTCCGGGGTGTGAAGCGGTGGAGCCCCAGCCTGGAGGCTGTTGAGGAAGCTGAGATGATCAACGACGCCATCAGCAGCGATGAGGAGTGAGGTTGATTCAGCGGTTTTGGCCTTGCTTTGGAAGTGTCCAGAGGAAGGCATTGAACGAGGGCGGAAGCCCAAACCAAGGAGGATGTCATGTCCAAGCGCAAGAACAAGGAAGCCAAGCCGGTGTCCAAGAAGGCGCCCAAGGCCGCGCCCAAGCCCAAGGTCCAGACCAAGCCCGCGCCCAAGGCCGCGCCCAAGCCCAAGGTCCAGACCAAGCCCGCGCCCAAGGCCCAGACCAAGCCCGCGCCCAAGGCCCAGACCAAGCCCGCGCCCAAGGCCCAGACCAAGCCCGCGCCCAAGGCGGTCAAGAAGGTGGCCAAGCCGCAGGCAGACCGGCGCCACGGTGGGACGCACCCGGTGCACCCGAGGTGCCCCAAGTGCTCCCATCCCATGTACAAGACGCCCAACAAGGGCGAGGTGGTCAAGACCACCGACCCGTGGGGATTCTGTCGCAACCAGGAGTGCGAGTTGTTCAACCAGGACCAGAGCGGGGAGAGCCGCTTCAGCGCGGCTGGTGGCAAGGCCAAGGCCAAGCCCAAGGCCAAGGCCAAGGGGAAGGGCAAGAAGGCGTCCAAGGCCGAGGAAGCGAATGACGATGGGGTTGATTCCGAGGGCGATGGTGAAGAGGGTGATGAGCCCGAGGCCGAGGATGAGCCCGAGGCCGAGGATGAGCCCGAGGCCGAGGATGAGCCCGAGGATGAGCCCGAGGATGAGCCCGAGGATGAGGATGAGGGTGAGGCCGAGGATGAGGGTGAGGCCGAGGATGAGGCCGAGGATGAGGGTGAGGCCGAGGATGAGGGTGAGGGTGAGGCCGAGGATGAGGGTGAGGGTGAGGCCGAGGATGAGGGTGAGCTGACGGAAGAGCAGCAGGCCACTCTGGACGCCATGCGGACCAAGATCGCGGGCGCCATCAAGAAGCGTGGCAAGTTCAGCCACAACATCTGCTCCGTGGCCCTGTCCCAGGTGGCCTCGGAAGTCAGCCAGGCGCACGCCAACCAGCTCATCGAGGACTTCGACCTGACCAACCAGTTTGGCATCGAACCCACCGAGTGACGGTGTGAACGTGTCCAGCGACAAGATCAATGAACTGTTTGAGATTCTGGAACGGGCCAAGGGGCTGTTGAAGGAATTGGATGCCCAAAAGCCTATTCCGCCCACGGCAGTGCGCCCGGAGATTCCTGCCAAAGTCACCGGGCCACTGTCGTGTCCATACTGCGAAGGAAGTGGATCGCAATCTAACACGGCTGAGAAATATCCATGGAATTTTTGGGTGAGGTTGGCCAATAGGTTGGATCAGGCATTCAACACAGGAGCGTTGGCGCCTGTGGTGTGCGAGCATTGCTCTGGCGATGGCCACCTGCACACCAAGGAATTGGATGAATTGACAGCCAAGCAGGAGTGTTCTTGCCACGTTGAAACAAGGGAACACCAAGATGTGACGCACTGCCCATTCTGTGAATCCGACCAGAATTTGGTGGAGGATTCCGGGAGGTGGGTGTGTGAAAAGTGCAGAGGTGTCATCTTTGGTGGACCCAGGCCAGGCCTGAGCAAGGAAGGTTTGTGATGGGGCGCAGAGACAAGCGCAGACGGCTCCGGAGGCGGGAAGCGAAGCGCCTGTTGGGTCCTGTTGACCCTGTGAAGGCGTTGCTTTCCAAATTTGACAAACTGTTGGCCAGCACGGAGGGATGCCATGAAGGTGCGGATGGACAAGAAGGATCACGACCGGCTGGCGCAGCTGGACAAGAAGCTGGCTGAAATCGGTCGGGATGAGGGCAAGGAAAACTTCAAGCTGACAGCTGCGCTCCAAGAGGAAAACAGGGCCACCACCAAGAAGTTCAGCACAGAGGCCAAGCAGGTCACTGAGTCCTACACGAGGAAGGCTGAAAAGATCGCCAAGGAGTACAAGCGCCAGCTCAAGAAGTTGGAGGACAAGCACAACATCCTTCAGGATGAGAACAAGGCGGAGCGGCGTGGTGCTCTTGACCAGCTGGAAATCGGGATGAAGCGGAAGATGGAGGAAGCGGCAGAGCGCCATGCTGCTTCCATCAAGGACCTGACGGCCAAGGCGTACAAGGAGCGCCAGCCGATTCTGGCTGAGATCCACGCAATCAAAGCCAAGTACGCTCCCAAGCCCAAACCCGAGATCAAGATCACTCCGCCCAAGGCGGAGGCGGAGGCGCCCAAGGCGGAGGCGCCCAAGGCGGAGGCGCCCAAGGCGGAGGCGCCCAAGGCGGAGGCGCCCAAGGCGGAGGTGGTTCAGGCATGAGCTTCCACGATGCCAAAGAACCTTGCCCTGGTTGTGGGACCGAAGTGAGCTGTGCCCAACTCCACGAACATGAGTTGGAGACAGGGCACAGGTGGTACAAGTGCCCGCGTTGTGGCCAGGAAGGGTGTTCAGAGTGCATGCCCGCTGGCGATGGGGCTTACTGCGAGGTGTGCATTGAAGCCATTGGCGCAGAATAAGGCCAAAAAGATGGCCAAAAAGTCCGTGGCAGTGGCAAGCAAACGTCCACCCATGGCAGGCCATCCGGCAAAGGGCGAGATCAGCGTGATTGTGATATCTGCCAGCACCGAGGCGGATGCCAAAATCTGGGCAATGGAGAACATGCCTGGAGATGAACGGCATGCAGACATGGAGTGCATCGGGGCTGAGAAGATTGAAAATGTTTGGTTGGTCCACTTCAGGAAGGCCAAAACCAAGAAAGGGAACAAGTGATGATTCTCCCACCCAAGATCCTGCTGTGTCGTGATGGCTGCTGCCCGGCATTGAGCTTCACGGATGGTGGTGGAGCCTTTCTGGCCGGGTTGATGTCCAAGGGCGAAGCTGTGGTGGAGGGCGACCTGGTTGGGGTGCGCCTCAGCAAGGACAATCTTCAGAAGCTGGCCAACACCCTGTCCAAGGCCGGAATCCTCCCGGATTCCAGCGACAACTCCCCGCTGGAGCCTGCCAACAACTTGTGATGGACACGTTCAGCCTCATAGGTGCTGCGGGGTTGGCGATCATTGCCAGCACAGGCCGAGTCATGGCCCCAGCCAGAGCGATGCTCCGGAGGCACAGCAAATGCCTCGGGCGGCTGGTAGGGTGCTCGATGTGTATTGGGTTCTGGGTCGGAGTGGTGTGGGGTGTATTGGTATTGGGAGCAGATGGAAGGGTTGTGTTGTGGGGTGGCGCGGTCAGCCTGGTTAGCTATGCGGCCGACCAAGCGATTGGGGCGATGGAGAAGCAAACGCACTCCACCAAGCGCGGCGAGGGCGAGAATGATCAATGAAGAGTCCATCAAGCTGGCCATTTCAGAGGCGCAAAGATTCATTGGCGCCTGTAGAAAGGCCCAAAAAAGGATCAAGGAAGGTGGCTTCAGCTGGATGGGATGTCGTGAGTCTGGGGCTGTCAGACGGGCGAGCATGGACCTGACCAGGATTCTGGCGGACCTCCGGAGCAGGAAGGTGTGAGATGAGGTTTGGAACCCGTGTCATGGTGGAGCGTGGAGGTGGCGCGGCGCCTGGCACCCGAGGTTCCAGACGTTTTGTTGTTGGAACGCTGGTGGGTGCGTGCAAAAATGAATACATCGTGCGGTTGGAACAGGATGACCCGCTTGATACTGTGGGATGGGACAAGAAAGGGATGGTTGGGCGTTGGAGCAAATCCGCCGTGAAGGCGCTGGAGGAAAGTCATGAGTGAGATTCCTGAGCACACCTTCAACTATGAACAGATCGTCAAGCAGACGGACAAGGCGTTGCTCTTGGAAATCGAAGGGATTGAGGTGTGGATTCCCAAGAGCCAAGTGCTGAGTCACGATGAAGATCAGATGGAAATGACCATTCCTGGCTGGTTGGCCAAGGACAAGGACTTGATCTGACAATTTTGGTGGTTAGGTATAAATACCTAACCACCAATCAACGGAGGAACCGATGGCAGACGGTAATGGGAAGGTCAAGGCGCACATCGCCATGTCGATTCAGGAGTGCTACGCCATCCAGGACAGGGCGAGGGAGTTGGCCCAGATCCTATACATGCACTGGATGCGTGTCAGGCGTGGAGCAAACGAGACTGAGATGGAAGAATTGGCCAAAAAGGCCAACAAGGCGGCTGACATCTTCAGCTATCACAGAACGGTCCATGATGCCATGGAACGCATGGCGTGGGCCAAAGCGGCTGAGGACACAGCCCAAGACGCCTGTGGTTGTGAAGAGTGCTCCGGAGGGCATGCGTGCGGGAAGCCCGAGGAAGAGGATGGTGGCAAGGAAGGGCGATGAAAACCAGCCTTCAAACAGACGTCAGAATTGGTCAGTTGTGGACCAACAAAGACAGGAAGGGCAACACCATCTTGTACAAAGTGGTGGGGTTCCAGGATTTGGGGAATGGGGTGCTGGCCATCTGTGAGGTGGTGTCAGGGAATCCCAAGACGGTCGGAGGGTGCCGAGCCATCCGGATTGACCGCCTGCGCACAGAACCAACAGATTGGCAATTGATACAAGAGGCGGGGTGACCGATGCAAATCAAGCTGTGGAATGAATTGATTGGGGCCATTGGGTGCAAGAATTTGAATGCCTATGGTGTTCAGGATTCTGAGAACCGATGGAAGAAATATGAGCAGATTGATCTTTCATGCCACAGCCAAAAACAGATTCAGCATCTGATGGAAATGGTCGGAGCGCACTTGGCTTGCAAAGGCGCCAAGACGGTTCTTGCCGATTGCAAGTTGTGGCTTTCAACGCTGTCAGGGGACAAGACCAAGCCACGTTCAGTCCAGCAGTTTGAAGCAATGCTCATCCAGACTCTCATCCGTTCTGCTGATAAGAACAAGGCCGAAGGCAGGACATGGGAACCTCGGGTGTACAGGAGGGATGATGAACGTGGCGTCTGGCTTTGCTATTATGTCAAATCAACTGAGTTCCATCCGGAGCGAAAAGAGCGTGATTATTATCATGCAGCCTATGCTGAGATGAAATTGGTATGGACTGAATTTGGTGGACGGGATGGGTTGTCTGTTGGGTTTGAGGCTGAAGATTGCATTGGCATCACGGTTGAGGAAGCCCTTGCCAGAAAGGGCTATGTTTTGGAGAGCGCCCAATTGTACACGGAGCGGATGGAGCGCCAGGCCAAGTGGGAAAAATGGGTGGATAAAATTGGAAAACAATTCATGGCCATCGGGTGTGGGACTGATGACTGTGATGGGAATCAAAAAAAGCGTGACAGCTCATGGTATTGGAACAGGACAAAGAGCATCCAACTGGACAAGGCTGGGGAACCATCCAGAGTTGTGGTTGACGTGTTTTTTGAAAATGACAAGGATGAGGACCGAAGGCACAACAACAGAACGCATTTGGAGAAATTGTGGTGGCACAGGAGGAAGGTGCGGGGAAAACGGGATGGTGACAACGATGAAAGTGGTGATTTGGAAGATGAAATTGATGACTATGATTCCGTGCCACTTCCTGAAATACCGCTGCACCCATATCTGGCATGCTTTGATCTCAAACGACACCTCCGACTGAGAATTGATGTTGGGCAATTGACGGAATATGTCTATGATCCACACCTCAGCAGCAAGCTCATTCTGCCCAGCGACTCCCGGAACCTGGTTGAGATGTTGTTGGCCCACAAAGGCCAATTCAGAGACATCGTGAAAGGCAAGAGCGGAGGCGCAATCATCTTGTGCGCTGGCATCCCTGGAACAGGCAAGACGCTGACAGCGGAGGTGTACGCTGAAGTGATGGCCAGGCCGTTGTACACAGTGCAGGCCAGCCAGCTGGGAACCGACCCGGACACGCTGGAGGATGAGCTGCTGAAAGCGTTTGCCAGGGCATCCAGGTGGAATGCCATCATGCTGTTGGATGAAGCGGATGTCTATGTCCACACGCGTGGAAATGATCTACAGCAAAATGCCATCGTTGGCGTGTTCCTTCGGGTGTTGGAATACTACAAAGGCGTGTTGTTCTTGACCACCAACAGATCGGACCTCGTGGATGATGCGATTGCTTCCAGATGCGTGGCTCGCATTGACTACAAGGCGCCAACACCTGAGGATCAGACGGCCATCTGGAAGGTGTTGGCGAGCACGGCTGAAATCACCATCGACCCGGACGTGATTGATGCCATCGTGAAGAGGTATCCTGACCTGACCGGACGGGATGTCAAGAACCTGCTGAAGCTGGCCAAGTTGGTCAGCGATTCAAGGGAATGCCCTATCACAGAAGATGTATTGAGGTTTGTCAAGCGATTCAAGCCCACCACGAACAAGGAAAATGAGGAAGAGGAACCAGTGCACTTGCCACCGATGCCTGAACGTGAGGAAATGGCAGCGGAGCCCGAGGATGAGCCCGAGGCGCCCCAGCCAGGTCCTGGCATGGAGGTGGCCTTGGATTGGCGTGCCCTGGCAAGTAGTGTGTTTGAGGATGGTGCACCGCACGCACCCTCTGAAGTGAAAGAGGCAGTTGCGGAGGCGGATGGAAAAGTCCACCCCAATGCGGTGACTGTCTTGATCCAAAAGATGGTCAAGGCCGGAAAGCTGGAGCGCCTGCCGTCTGGCCTGTACCAGTTGAGGTGAGAACCATGGGGCATCACCGTTCAACATGCATTGGGTTTTTGAAACACCAGAAATCTGGCTGGATTTTGGAAGTTTGCAGATACAGAGGCACTTACAGCATCGACATCCCGCCAGGCCGAGGGCGCCGTTGGGTCAGGATAGAGTCAAAAGATCGGGATGAGTGCGAGCGGAAGGCGTTGGAAAAGGCCGATGAGATGGTGGCCAAGATGTGGAAAAGGTGGACTGAGCTATGAGGCTGAAGGCGCTGAAAATGTGGTGGAAGCGCAGACGGGGGCATGTTCGAGGGATGGCATTTCCATACACGGCCGATTCCCAACGCGGCACGTGCCTGTTTGAAATGACTCCCGAGGCGCTGGCTTATGTGGTCCGGATGTTGCGAGGGGCGGGGCTGAAAGTGGAAGAACAAGGCCAAGTCCATCTGGGAGGAATCCTGACTGTTTGGATACCAGTGGAAGGTGAGGAATGACGATGAGTGCCAGAAGATTCCCGCTGCAACCATGGGCCATCGGAGGTAACAGGCTGGACATCCCGTGGTCCATAGCAGAGCGCGCATACAAGACATACACCCGGCTGTTTGGTTCAAGCCAGACCTTGGAGCGGTTGGCAGAGCGTGGTGGGTTTGGGGTGCGTGAATGGGCATGCCTGATGGTGGGGAAGAATCCGGACATGGTGCGCAACACGGATTCAGATGCCATCCTCGGGGAAGCGATCAAGGCATTGGTGGATGCGGAGTTGCAGGAATACACCAAGGGGCTGGTTGACATCGTGACGGGCGGGCGGGCCATCGAGATCAACACAGCCGGGAGGATAGCCAAGGAACTGGAAGCCATCGTGGGCAATGTCATTCGGCACACCCTGCTCCACACCAAGGAGGTGGAGGTGTGCCCCAAGTGCGGGCAGAGGATTGCCAACCATGAGTGGGAGGAAGGGTTGGAAGCTGTCAATGACCCAGATTGCCTCGCCATGGCCCGTGAACAGGCCGGACGCTGCCCACGCTGTGGCGCTGAGAAAGGTGGTGGGAAATGAGCGAACAAGACGGATCAAGCGCACTTCCTGTGGTGATGGTTGAGAAGCCCAAGCCAACCATTGCGCTGGACTTCGATGGGGTGCTACATCACTATGATGGCTGGCACGGGCCGGACAACTTCAACCAGCCGGTTCCTGGTGCCAGAGGCTTTCTGGATGAGGCTGCCAAACGGTTCCGGCTGGTCATCTTCACGACCAGGGCAGAGGGCGGAGTTTGGGATTGGCTCCGAAGGTACAACATGGAAGGGTACATTGCAGCGGTGACCAACATCAAGCCTCTGGCCGTGGCCTATGTTGATGACCGGGCCGTCAGGTTTGAAGGTGATTGGAACAGGCTGTTCATCGACATCGAGCGCCAACCGTGGTGGGAAAAGCTATGACAAGAAGTGCTGATGTGAAAAGAATGGAGTGCTTGGTCTGTGGCAAGCCTGTGGTGGCTGACGAGGAAGATGAGCCCAGGATCTGTGAGGATTGCTGGCGCTGCCCCGAGTGCGGTTGTTCGCATGATTCTGATGATGAGGAGGGGATGGAATGGCACGAGGGATTCATCATCGAGTCAGAGGACAATGTGGTGTGCCACAAGTGCGACAATTCGTGGACATACAGGGGCATTGAAGCGGCCATCCTGGCCAAGAGCAACCGGACGGTTTGCCCGCATTGCAAGGGAACCGGGGTGCTTGAGCTTCCGGCCAAGCAGGACAAGAAGGCCAAGAAGGCGCCCAGCAAGTCTGGGAAGGGGCGATGACAGGAGGGAATCACCATGTTGTATGGCCAACGGAAGGTTTGGACGCAACTGCTGACGGTGGTGGTCCAGATCAGTCGGGAGGAAGATGATGAGGGTGAGGTCACGCTGCTAGATGTGCAGGGGAACACGACCAGCCCAGGCGAGGGAAGGTTGAGTGATGTGGAGTGGTTCAGGGAGTCCTGGAACTGCATCGGGGCGGACATGCTGTGGGACAGGGATGACCACCCGGCAGATGGCAAGTACATGGTCAAGGGGTGCATCCAGGGGTGGTACAGCAACACGCCCAATAGCGGGGAGGATTATGATGAGACGTTTGAAATCGAGTCCCAGACCAAACTCTGAACCGCTGCAAGAAGGGGCCAAGGCAGTGCCGCACAAGGGCAACAAGGACATTGTCGTGTACAGCGTTGGCCTGACCGCCAGGGAGTTGGGAGTGCTCCGGAGGGCGCTGAAGATCAAGTCACCCATTGGGTTCGAGAGTGAAGAGGAAGATGAGGCTGTCATCTGCTTCCTGCGAGCCTCTGCCCTCGCTGCAGCGCACGCACGCATAGATGGCCGGAGGAAGGTTCGGTGACCAGGGCCCACACAAGGCTCCAGCCCAAGGACAAGCTCAAGCCCGGAGCAAAACGGTGCGTGGGCTGTGGCTATTGCTGCCGCTCAGGTAGGTGCCAACCCAGCTACATGGCCGAGGGCAAGCTGTACAAGGACCCGCTGGAGGCAATGGGGGAGCAGCAGGGATGCCCGTGGCTGTGGTACAACAAGGATGAAGGGCGCTGGAGGTGCAAGATTGCTGAGCGGTTCAGGAGCGCCTTGGCGATAGGGGAAGGGTGCTGCATGCCCAACAATCCCGTCCGCAAGGCATATCCGCTGAAGAAAGGGTGAACAAGATGACGCTGAAGGAATGCCTGAAGCAGATGCCCAAGGACCTGACCGGAGCCTTCTGTGACTTCTGTCACAAGCTGGAAGAGGTCAGCAACGCAGAGGTGGACGTGGAAAGCGTCACCTTGGACCAGGTGTGGTCCACGTTGACAGACATGGTAGCAGAGGAAGGGGAACGCAAGTCATGAAGGCATATTGGCTCAGCAGGGCCATCCATCTGGTCCTGCGCAACACGCTGTGCAGGGTCGGAGTTCACCTGGGCCTCCGGATGAACCTCTTGGGCCAGATGTGGTGCGCTCATTGCCAACGAGTTGTCACAAGGCATCCTCGGGGATGAACCTGGCAACCCACAAGATTCAATGACTTGCTCCCAGCCTCCATCACCCAGCAACACTGATAATCTTGTATAGAATCTTTCGGATGGCGGTCAGGTTCCCACGATTGCCTGTGGAAAGCTAACCTGTCAGCAAAACTTCAAAGACCGCCAAGACAACCAAGCTTCAAAGTCTAAGTTGTATTTTTTCTCACCATCCATTCGGGCATGGCTAAACATACGCCATTCTATACAGCTTTATGATTTCTTGTCATAGAATGAGATGCATCTACCCATACGGTTGTGGGTGTTTCATTGCCCCAGCGACTCCTTGCAACTAGGTTTATCCAACAGCGCACATGGAAAGCGCAACCATTAGATGAAAGATAACAATCACACCATCCACCACCCAACCGACACCATCTGCACCCTGCAGCGTGGAAAGAACCAAGCCACACGAGAGAACAAGAAGAGAACCACGAGATTGACCAAAGACAGGCGGAATCCCGTTGTGAAAGGAAGGAAAAACCAGAGAACGTGAACACCAAAGAAATCACAGACATCAATCATGGAAAGCCCATAACACAACCTACATCTTCCCGGACGCACACGCGTGTTCCTGAGAATCGGAGGAATCGGACGGATTCAGGGTCTGTCTTGGGGTTCAAAAGGCAGACGGATTCAAAACACGGTACAAGGTGCGCGGATGCGTGCGTGCGCTTGAAACTGCACCTCTGGCCCACACACCACACGGCCAAGGCACCCCAGGCCAGGCCCGGGGCAACAGCACGCCTACAAGCAAGCATCAATGTTTGCTGCTGTACACGCTGTCAGGCGCTGTAGCGCCCTGCCAAACGGCCAAGCGCCCGAGGCTACAAGGCTGACATCAGCCCGGCTGCTGTAGGTGCTGTCAACCAATGTAGCAGCCCGGCGTGCGCCTGGCCTCCACCCGCCAGCAACCCAGGCGCAGGAGTGAATCGCCCATAGACATTGGGTGTGCTGCAGGCATATGGCATATGGCAAACTCCTGCAAAGATGGTGGCTTGTGCGCACAAGGGCAGATGGAAGCTGGGGGGAGATGGACAGCGTGCCTTCGCCCATAGGCAATGGAAATCGTATGCAGTCGCAGTTGCGATGCACAGAACCAGCCGCAAGCAGGTGGGCCGCAAGCGTGCCATATCTCGAAATGTCCATCCATGATTGCAATGTGCATCATCCATAGGCAATGGGGTCGCTGCAGAAGGATGCCACGTGACAAATCTCTGCAGTGCTGCACATCGGCACAGATGGGTGCGAACCAGCTGCACATCGCTGAACCCGGCCCATGCACATTGAACTGGGATGGGATGAATTGAAACCAGCAATCTTGCGCCCGAATGTGCAATGGGCTTGAAGTCAATGTGCAGGCAGGAGGATGGGCTGGAACCGAGGCTGTGGAGCAAGGCGCTGGGATGAATCAGAACAGCTACAGGGGCAACAGCGCTGACAAGGGCAGGAGGTGCTGTTGGCATTGTAGCACGCTGTAGCAGCCCGGAAGGCGAGGTGCGTGCGCAAGCCGGAGCGCCTAACAGCGTTGACATCGGTCTACAGTGCTGTCATTGATGTCTGTGCTGTTAGGCTGAAGGGGTGTGGGGTGCGCCTGGTGCCAGGCCGGAGCGATGCCGCCAGCTGGAGACAGGGCGCGGAGGATTGAAGCTGAACAACACCCCCACTGGGATGAAAACCGAAGGGGTGCGCGGGTGCGCTGGTGTGTGGGTGGCTGACCTACACAGCACACGCCAAAATACAGGATATCAAAAATTGAAATATCTGTATTGTCCCATGCACTTAGCTAGAAATGCCCATGGGATAATAGGCCACAGGCCGTCAGGCTGCCAGGCTGTCAGATGTGCTTGCCAGCCAGCCGTGGCGGAGGGTAAAGTCAAAACAATTCTGGTACATATTGAAACAGGAAAAGTTTTCGGACCACCAAGAAAAGAGTAGCCACATTGAAGCGATTGAAAGATATGAGGAGTGGTGGCAAATGGCTGGTGGGGTACGAAAAAAGGTTACAATTCAATCCCGACTGCCTGTTGTCCGCAAACGCAAGAATCAGATATGTCACATACAGTTATGTGGTTTGGTTTGAAGCGGTATGCTTTTCGCATACTCTCAGGAGCAGGCGGTTGACAAACGGAGGCTAACATGACCAAGTGCTACATGACCGAGACTCAGGTGGTGGAGATGAACGTGCGCGAGATTCTGGAGGCTGAGGCCGACAAGCTGGCGTGCGATGCCGAGGGGAATGAGACTGAGGCGCGGGTCAGCATCCGGACCTTCAGCGAGGCCGGGGTCATGAGCGGGAATGCGGGCCTGGTCGTGCGCATCGGTGACCGGGAATACCAGGTCAGCATCGTGCGGTCCAAGTAACCTAGAACAAGGCCAGGAGGCAGACCATGTTGAACTCCGCTTTTTCCGCTGGCAGGCTGAACGTGGGCGACACGGTGGTGTTCGTGCGGCGCGGAACCAAGGAGCAGGTTCAGGCCGTGGTCGTGGACATCACCCGGTTCGAGCACTGCCCGGGCGCTTCCGAGTTCAAGTGCTACTCGGATGAGACCAAGGGTGTGCACGGTCTGGACATCCTGGGTGGCAACTACCAGGTGGTGGCCCGGGTGGGTTCGGCGGAGGAAGGCCAGGCGGAGGTGGAGAAGGCGCTGGCCAGCTACAAGGCGCACCTCAGCCAGTACAAGGTGTGGGCGGAGCGGTTCCAGGCGGGTGGGTCGGTGAGCTTCTGAGGATGGCGGAGGGTGACTTGAAAAAGACTTGTTTTGAATGCGGAGCAGTCATCGAGGAAGGGCTGCCGGACCCAATTGGGTGGACTGGGAGCAAGGAGCCTGAGACATCGGCCGCATGTGAGAAGTGTTTGCCGATTGTGAAGGCCAGATGGGAAGCGGAAATTGAAATGCTGGAACGGGAGGAAGCCATGGGACGTCAGATCAGCATCGTGGAGACCAAGGTTGCGCGGATGGGCAACGAGGTGTTCCGGGGCCTGCCGGTGGTGCGGAAGGCGGGGCTGGAGCGGACTCTGAAGGCGCTGAAGGCGCTGGATGAGGAGCACGCGGGCAAGGCCAGGATGGACATCGGAGGGGTGGAGCAGGGCGTGTTGATCGTGAGGGTGGACCTGCCCGGAGGGGATGAGCTGGAGGTGAAGTTGATCGGGGAGCAGGACCACCTGGGGTGGCTGGTTCAGCGGATGGCCAGGGGCTGAGGAAGAATACAGGAGGGAATCATGGCCAAGTACCAGAGCAAGACCCGATTGGGGAAGAACAGCGCGGCCAAAGGCACGGCTGCGGACCAGCGCAAGTATCTGAAGCGCCTGGTGGCTGCGGCGGAGGCGGATGGCTGGGAGGTGGAGCTGGTGGATGGGATGATGTATCCCAGCGGCACCTGCTCGCAGCCGGGAACGCAGACGGTGGTGGTCAAGAAGGTGGCCGAAGGGCGCCAGCTGTTCTTCAGGATCTGCCGGGGCGATGGGATGTGGTCGGGTGCGCATCGGGTGGAGGTGTCGGGCACCACGCGGTTCACACGGGATGGGGCCTGGTACAGCTTCGACAGGACGGGCGTGGATGATTCCTTCCACACCAACGAGACTGAGGACCCGGCCACGGTCATCCGGGCGCAGGACAAGCGCATCAACGAGCGGGTGGAATACTACCGGACGGCACTGGGTGTGCCTGGCATCCCCTACACCGTGTCACCGGAGCGGAAGGCGGAGCTGGTCAAGCTGTTGGCCTCGGGGAAGCCTGCCATGTTCTATCCGTCTGGGTTTGGGACGGGCTACAGGCTGCTGCCGAAGGTGCCCAATGGGGTGGGCTGGGCCAGGCGTGGGTCGGATGAAATGGCCAAGTTCTTTGGGCTGGACGCCATTTGGGTGGAAAGCATCGAGTGCGATTGAAGGAGGTGTGTGGTGAAGATTCCCGAGGATGCCTGCATCAATTGCAAGCGGTGGACTTGGAAGCAGGGCAGGAGCGGCACCTGCCGTCTGGAAGAGTTCAAGGGCGAGGGTGTGGATGCCTCTGGCATCTGCCTGAAGCACGTGCGTGTGTCGCGCAAGGTTGAAAACGAGCGTGACCGTGTGGTCACTGAGGAGGTGTGTGGTGAAGAGCAGAGCCAAACGGTTGTACTTCGATGACGTGCGGCTGGAGGCTGTGACTGCCTTGTTCATAGCGGCCAATGCCAATGGCAGGCGCTGGGTGGCCAAGGCCCAGCAGATCGCTGCCAAGCGATTCCCTGAGTTGCGCAACCTCAACGGCTGCCAGATCAGATACCTGGTCAAGCAGTACAAGGACAAGGTGGATGCGGGCGAGATCAAGGCGGACAATGCGGTTGACAACGGGAACGGGGCACGGCCGGAGGGTGCTTCCACCCCGTTGGATGACATCTGGCTGACCATCGCCAGAGCCCAGCAGGTGGTGATGGTGGTCAAGGACCTGGATGATGAGAGCGCCTTGGCTGTGCTGGATGCTGCCAGGTGGTACATCCTGCAGCAGAAGGGCAAGAAGGCGGATGGCAACGGAGGCTGAGGATGACTCCACGCTATGCCAAGTTCAAAGCTGTCATCAAGGAGCGGCCGGAAGGCGGCTGGCGCATCAGCTGGAGTGACGGCCAGAAGGATGAGGACCACCCAACGGCAATCGAGGCCCAGCAGGCTGTCAGAGCCCGGAGTGAAGCCCTGGCCAGAACCGGACTGAACAACATGTTCGTCATTGAGTGGCAGTCTGCCACCAAGGTCGGGCGCTTGGTTGTCGGTGCGATCACCTGAACTGACAAAACACAGTAACATGATGGGTCGGTGCACGGAAGATTCAAAGACTGTGCGCGCATGTGGCTCTTTGTGCACTAGGTGCGCTTCAGTTGTCATGATGCATGCAACGACCCATGTGGCATTTGCGGAACGCACCTGCGTCACGGCTGCTGGAATCTGATGGATCGTGGCCTTGCGCCCCATGGCTTGCCAGGAGGGTGCGTGAAATTGTAACCTTTTTTCGTACCCCGCGAAAAGTTTTCCCACATTGAAGTATTTGAATCTAAACAAAAGTGGCGAAATTGGTACGAAAAAAAGTTACAATTTTGCCTACCGTGCCGTGATTCAAAAAACACAAATTCAATTTACAATCTGGGCCATACCAACTTTGGTTTGAAACGGTATGGTTTTCGCATAGCAGGAGGGACAGGAGGAACGCACGATGAACAAGACCATCCGCACCGCAACTGAAAAGGCAACCGGGCGCAAGTACATCGTTCAGCAGCTTGAATTCCCGAAGGGCGGGGAGGGGTTGGTTCACGTGTGGGGCGAGTGCATCTGGGTCAAGGGCACCAACTCCAAGCACGAGGGTTCCAAGACCTTCAAGCGTTCCGAGGTTGAGATTGCTGAGGTTGAGAAAACCAAGAGCCTTCTGGGTGAGCTTTTCCAGCAGGCGCTCAAGGTCCTGCGCTCCCAGGGCGCGGATGTGTACGTGGCCCGAGGCTAACCAGGGGAACCGGAGGAAGTCATGAACCAGAACAATCGCCAAGAGTACATCGTGCAGACGCAGGATGGGCCGAGTGCCCGCGTGGTGGTCACCCCTTCCAGGACTGGCAGCAGAGCGGGTTGGGTGGCTGTGGCCCCTGTGGACCCCTTCACCCACGTGGTCCGCATCACCCCGGTGAAGTGGGTGACTGACATCGGTTACGAGTTGGGCAAGAGCCTGTGACCATAGACCAATCGGAGGAAGCCATGAACGACATCGTCAAGGAAATGATCAAGATGGAGCGGGAAGCGGCCATGGTCAATTCCACCTCCAAGTTCAGGGTTGGGATGCGTGTGCGCATCCGGAGCAGACGTGGCCTGCTGGAGGGTGTGATCGCCCGGATGGGCAAGCAGCGTTGGGTGGTGTTCTGCGAGACTCCGGCCGGGCGCATCGAATGGAGCGGGCCACCCTCGATGATGGAGGCGCTGCCCACCTCCACCGACCCGGATGAGCTGCACAGGGCGGCAACGGAGGCCAAGAACAAGCTGCACCAGTTCAGGAATGAGCGGCAGGACAACCTGGACAAGCGCCATGGTGACTTCCAGGTGGGTGACGAGGTGGAGTGGACCGATAGCAACAGCGGTTACAAGCGCACCGGCACCATCATCCGGTTTGGCAAGAAGCGTTGGGTGGTTCGGTGCTCGGCAGGGAGCAGGTGGTACATCCCTGCCAGCATGATGACTCGGAAGGCGTGAGGCTCCGATGAGAACTGTGCTCAGCGTGGATTGGGACTTTTTTGTTCCAGAGAAAATTGAATGGGACGTGGGCCACCGTGAGGCGCTGTTCTTCCTGAAAGCGTTGTGGGCCACCAGGCTGTGGTTGTACGATGAGATGAAGACAGACGGCCGGGAAGGTTTGTTTTGGCGTTGGGTGTCGTCATGGGCTGATTTGTCCGGAGCCTGCTTGGTGGTGTCTGATTCGCACTGCTTTGCCTATGATGTGACCACGGAGGCCCAGCGCGTTATCCTTGTGGATGCGCATCATGACTGCTGGGACGCAGAGCGGCCGGGCGAAGTGGCTTGTCACAATTGGGCCAGAGTGTGGTTGGAGCAGAGGCGGAACCGGCGCATGGTGTGGGTCCATCCTGGGGCAGAGCGGATTGAAAATTGCCCTCTTCCAGATGATCTCAACAGCAGGGTGAAGCTGACCACCATGGAGGCCGGACGGCTCCCAAAGGTGAAGCTGGGAGCGGTGCACATCTGCCGGAGTGGTTGTTGGACTCCGCCTTGGCTCGATGAAGCGTTCATCCGGTTTGTGAGCGAGATTGAAAACGCAATCGGGCCTGTGATGAACATCCAAACAGGCGATTGGAACCCGATGGTCAAGCGATGGTCAGATGCGGAGCTGGATGGCTACATGGCCCAGCACAAGGTGATCCAAGAGCAGATTGACAAGCTCAGGAATGGAAGGGCAAAATGAGCTGCGAGGAAGTGGCAGGATGCATCGGATTGTGCTTGGTGATCTCCGTGTACCTTGCTGTATTTGAAACCTTGTTCGGAGGAAAGCGGAAGCCCTCAGACCAAGATCCTACTCGGCACTGAACCCCCCAGAAATTTCCTGGCCACCAATCCATCCGTTATACTCCACCCGTGTACTTGACGGTTGTCATTCTTGCTTGGCAGGTGACACCGGGTGGAGTGAGCCATGTCGCGGTCCATGACCAAAGGTGAGATTGCTTCCCTGGCACAAAGGATGTTCGAGGCACTGGGCGAGGGGAAGAGTGACAACGATGTGATGCGGGAGTTGGGGCTGCCTGGGGATGAATACCAGGAGTTGAAGGGCGCCATGTTCCGGGTGAAGGCCGAGGAACTGAAGCGCAAGCCACCAGAGCAGGTATATTGCGAATACATCCTGGCCCAGATGGCGAACATCCACGATCTGTCAGACATGATCAGCCAATTCAGACGGTCCAACCAGTACAGCGCCATGGTGGGAGCAGTCCGGGCACGAGCTGACATCTTGGATCGCATCATCGACCGGGGGCAGGAGTTTGACCTGGTGGTCCGCAAGCCCGAGGAAAAGCGGATTGTGGCAGGTGTGTTGGTGGCAAACTTGTCCAATGAGCAATTGAAAACAGCCATTGTTCGTGAACTGGGGAACATGAACAGGCTGATGAAGGGTGTGGCCGAGGGCTCCATCACGGAATTGGACCCTGGCAACCTGTACGAGGGTGCACCGCAGCTTCCAGAGGTTGTCAACGTCAGGGATGTTCCCAAGGGGAAGGGTGCCAGAACCAAGACCAACAAGGTCATCGGCGGAGGCCGGAGGAAGATGGTTGCTCCTCCGTTGGAAGATGGAACGCATGACGACGGGCGATGAAATAGTCTGTGGGCAGTGCCCATTTGTGCGTGAGTGCAAAATGAAGGGCAGGCAGGGATTGGATGCAACCGGAAGCCCTGCCAAGTGCCAAGTGCTAATGGTCGGTGAAGGTTGGGTGGTGATGCGCACAGGGACCCGCAACAAGAGGGGAATACAAATTTTGGCACAACAGTCTTTTCAGCTGAAGAACGGAGGCGCACAATGAGGTGGCTGCTGCTGATCCTGGGCAACATCTGGATGATCGTGAACACGCTGATTTCTGCTCTGTACATCGGGGCGATGTGGGCGTTTGGACAGTTCAAGTGGGGGCGCTTCACAGGGTGGGCAATCCTGTTGGTGGTTCCCAAGGGGTGTCGCACGTTCAACTACATGTCCAAGGGGAATTGGGCTGGGTGGTCATCTGGCCCATTCATCTTGATCAAAGAAGGGTACGAGGTTGTGGCCCAAACGGTAACGCATGAAGAAAGGCACGTGAAACAGCAACTCTTGTTTGGGGTTTTCCAGCCCATTCTATACATTCTTTCAAGTGTGTGGATTTGGCTTTTTTGTAAGAGCCTCCACTCATACTATGACAACCCATTTGAGGTGGATGCTAGACGTGCTGCTGGGCAACAGGTAAAGATACCACCTGAGCAATGGAAGGACGGAAAAGACAGATGGGCATGGTGGTGATCAACTTCTCCAAAGAAGATTCCACACCGTCTTGGAACGTGTGGCGGGAGGCCGAGCAACCTGCCATCAACGGGAAGAGTCTGAGGTGGGTGTTGCGTTGTTCTTTCTGTTCGGCTGTCGTTGAAACAGCCATCGCCATTCCGGCTGATGGCATCAGAATCTGTCCAAGTTGCATCCACAAAATGATGGATGCTCTCAAGACCCCAAGCGGCAGGGATGCCGCAGACTGTGACCAGAATGGTTCTGGGAACGGTCATCAAGGGGTGTGACAAGGAGGTTGGTCATGGCGTCAGGCAGCATGCGGAAGGTGTGTGGGGCGTTCTACGGCACCGGAGCCCAGCTGGATGTCCGCACGGTTGGCTTCCGGCCCGTCCACGTGAAGCTCATCAACGCGGGCGGTCTGGTCCTGGGCGAGTGGATGGAGGGGATGGCGGATGCCTCCGCCCTCAAGCAGGTGAATGCGGACACCACGCAGATCATCCTGGCCAGCACCAACGGCATCACCCCTCTGAGCGATGGCTTCAGGCTGGGTGCCGACACGGACCTCAACGTGTCCGGTGAGCTGGTGCACTACGCTGTGGAGGGTTGATCCCAGGGCGGGTGCTGATCCAAGGCTAGTGGCGCCCGGGAATCGTGGCCGTTGTACCCCCCGCATCGGCTGTGATTTCCCGGGCGCCACCTTTCTCATTCGGAGGAATGTCACATGGCAGATACCAAACGCAGCCCGGCTGAAGCGCCCGAGTTCAACCTGCACCGTGTGGTTGTGGCCGATGATGTGGCCGACATCACCGAAAAGGCGCAGGGCATGAACATGAAGGGCTACAAGCGAGCGGTGATCCAGGCCGTGCCATCTGGAGGTGCCAATCCGACCCTCAAGGTGTTGTCGTGGTCGGATGAGGCAGGCAAGTTCATTTCCACAGGCGCCACCACGTATGGCGCTGCTGGAGCGAACACGCCCAGCCAGTTTGCCTTGGATGTGGACAGCTGCATCATCTTGGTTGCTGTCACAGCTGGAACAGGCGGAGGCTCGACCAAGATCCTGGTTGCTGGTGCGTGAGGTTGGTTATGCCGTATCCCAGCGAACATGCCGCCCGGCAGTTGGACCCAGAACAGTTTGAGCGGTTTGTTCGCATCCACCCAAAGGGATACCCTGATGGCATTGACGCCATCATTGGATACAGGGAAGATGGCACAACCGGCCTGCAATCGTTGCGCTTTGACAAGAAAAAGTGGACACCGGCCGAGGCCAAAAAGTGGCTCAAGGATCATGATCTCAAGGCAGACCTTGAAGAGGCGGGCGAAGTCAAGAAGGGATTTTGGGAAGGTGTGATCTGATGGCGCCCAAAGTTCAGACCATCTCAGCCAATCCAAACATGCTCGCTGAAGCAGAGCGGTCTGAACTCATAGAGTATTTGGCGCACTATCACAAGATGAAGGCAGAATGGTTGCGCCGCCAAATCATCGAAAACAACCGGGTGGACCTGCTGGCCCAATACGTTTTGGGATACCAGGTGAGGCCATTCCATCTTGCCTTGCTCAAGTATCAATTCGAGCATCGTGACAACCTGCAGTTGGTGTTCCGAGGCGCGGGGAAAAGCACTCTGTGCACCGTTGCAAAGTCCATCCACATGCTCTTGAAGAATCCTGACTTGCGCATCTTGATCGCCAGCAAGACCTCAGCCAACGCAGAAGGATTCCTGAAGGAAATCAAAGGACATTTTGAAAGCAACTACAAGCTGATTGAAATCTTTGGGGAATACTACGATCCACGGAAAGTGACCAAATGGGACAACCGTGAAATCGAGATACTGCCCCGGAGGAAGCACACCAAGGAAGCAAGCATCACATGCGTGGGTGTTGAGACCACAATTGTTTCTCGCCACTATGATGTCATCATCTCAGATGACTTGGTGGATGAAGAGAACAGCCGGACCAAGCACATGCGTGACCGTGTCCGGACGTGGTATTATCAAACGCTGGACCCATGCTTGGAGCCTCCGGACCCTGAAGTTGAATTCAGAGGGGAGCACCACCGACTTGGGACGCGCTATCACTATGAGGACCTGTATGGCCATCTGATCAAAAATGAATTGGCCAACGACCACAACATTGTCAGGGCGCTGGATGACCAAGGGCGAAGTCCATGGCCTGAGAAATATGCGCCTGAGTGGTTCATTGAAAAACGCAAGAAGTCAGGGACCATCATTTTCAATGCCCAGTATCAATGCGACACAGAGGCCATGAAGGGCGAGGTGTTCCAATACGATGACTGCCAACCTGCTGTTGCTGCCGATGTTCCGTCCGGAGTGAAATTGTACGTGGGCGTTGACCTGGCAATCTCACAGAAGGATTCTGCTGACCAGTTTGCCGCTGTGGCCCTGGCAGTCACACAACAGCTCAATTATTACATCTTGGAATCGTTTGCCGGCCACCTCCGATTCAAACAACAGGTGCACTTTCTTGAAGATTGGTTCAAGCGTCATGACCCCATCTTCATGGGTGTTGAGACGAATGCATATCAGTTGGCATTGGCCCAGGAGTTGAAGGACCGGAACAAGGACATCAGGGTGCTTCCAATCAACACCCAAGAGGACAAAATCACCCGGGCTTGGAAATTGACATCTTTGTTCGAGGACAAGCGCATGTTCTTCCTGCCGGGGAATGAAGGGCTGATTGACCAATTGGTTGGGTTCCC
>Ga0116154_10000170_pt1 | contig 98583 bp, 75 predicted proteins | sample AD_UKC030_MetaG_FD_89898 | JGI IMG/M metagenome (GOLD analysis project Ga0116154, IMG submission 89898) | Active sludge microbial communities of municipal wastewater-treating anaerobic digesters from USA - AD_UKC030_MetaG | ecosystem: Engineered > Bioreactor > Anaerobic > Digestate | place: USA... | reverse complement strand
TCATGTCCATCGAGGCTGAAAAGCTCCAAGCTGCCCTTAAAACGACCAAATCTTAAGTCCGCCCATAATCCCCGCTGCGGCAAGCGCTCTCGGGCGGCGACCCTAGCTGGTTCATGGGCAGGAACAAGGTTCATGGAAAGCTGGTGGAACACGCGGAACACATGGATGACCCGGGCAATCCTGGATCTTGCAGCCAGAGGAGGTTGTGCTTACTCTAATGATGTGAGCACAGTTGAAGAGATAGAAGCGGCGATTCCCCGGCTGAAACGGGAAGAAATTGAGGCCTTGCGAGCTTGGATTGACGACTTTTTGGAGGACCAGCTCGAGTTGACCGACGAAGTTAAAGCGCGACTCGACGAGTCGCGCCGCGAGATTGCCGCAGGGGACTATTCGACACGCCAACCTTGAGAGACTGTGGCGGCCGCACTCCAAATCTGGTCGCACACTTTCGCACGATCGTTCGATGCTTTGCCGCCAAACTGGCATGATGCGGTTCGGCGCAGTGTGGATGACATGGGTGCGCGCCTGGGGAATTTTCCTCACTGTCGATTGAAAGGCCGGCCTGAGTTCAGGTTGCGAGTTGGCAATTACCGTGTCCTGTACGAATTTGACATCTCGCTGGGACGCATCTACCTGCACTACGTCGGCCACCGGCGTGAGATCTACCGTATGCTCTGAACGTAACTTTTTCCGTCCATGATCTAATCCGCTTCGCGTGTTGGTCGTCAACGCCAGAGATCCAGATCGAACTCTATGACTAACAATGCTCGTTTTCACGGCTTCCTCAAACGGAAAAACTTTGTATTGCCTTCAATCTCCAGCCTGACGCGGTTCTCGCTGCCGACGACTTCAGGCTCGGTAAGTTCCGGTTGCCAGTTCGGCGCCGGAGCCAGGGAACCCGTCGATTCAAGCGTGAAGCCGGTGGCGGAGACCGGCCAGGAGATCATTATGGTGCTGCCGGCGCGGGTGATCTCGACCGAATGCGGCAGCGGTTCCGCTAACTTCACCAGGAAGGCGTCCTGAAAGGCATCCTCCGCGCCGTGACTGGTGTCGAGCATGGCCTGGAAGGGCTGTTCAACGGGGAAATCCGAAGTTGTGGTTTTCCCTGCCACGTAGATGTTGAAAGCAGCATCAAGTCCGAGGCCCTGCATATTACCCTGACTCTCCTCCTTGCTTCCGCCTAGGAAGGTCGAAAAAACCAGGCTGGATCCTTCTGGAGTAAGCTTCGCAACAAAGGCGTCCGAATACCCGCCTCCGTACCGCGGTTGAAGTGCATTTTTCCTCGGGAAATCGCTGGCATCGGTGTTACCCGTGATCACAGCTTGTCCCAGACCATCCACCTGGATGGCATTGGCTATTGTGCTTTGGGAGGAAGGAGAGTTACCGCACAGCACTGTTGAATAAAGAACGCGTTCTTCCTCCGTGCTAAACTTCGTCACGAAAGCGGCACCAATAACGCTGAAAGTGTGCTTGACCGCATTTGTCGTCGTGGGGAACGGATTTCCCGGAGCGGGATTGCTGTTATATGTGGATCGAGAGAACGTCTGGCCAGTCACGTAAACGCATCCTGCGGGATCGACGGCAACGCCATACGCCGCATCGGCAATCCCACCGCCGAGATAGGTCGAGTAGGCCAGCACGGGATCAATGACCAGCGCCAGCATCCGGTCGTAAGACGCAACACGGAAGGCAACCTGACGGGCTGGCACGCCATCGTTGCTGGGAGCCGTCGGGAGCAGCACAAATTCGCCCGCCACCGGCAGCCGCACGCCGTCCTTCTCCTGATACAGCACTGGCTTGCGCCAGAACAACTCGCGCCCGGCAACCTCCAGGCGCAGATCACCCTTGTCGTCCACTTCGATCGTGTCGGCCCCTTCAATCGCCAGGGCGATCTGGCTCGGGTCCGCCCCCGGCCCCACGACAAAGTCATATTCCAGCTGGCCTTCGTTCCCGTAATACACCAGGTCAATGCCAGGATAGACCTCGCGGTAGCGCACCTTGGCGAAGCTGGGGACATTGGTGCGCCAGAGCGCCGGATCGTTGCCGATGAAATAATGGAATTTGCCAGGCAATTCGTCCTCGCCGGTCATGCGGGCATTGGGATTGGCCCCCACCATGGCCATGCGCAGGAAATGCAAGGTGCGCGTCGATTCACCGCCAGGTTTTGGAGTGCGGCGGTCCTCCGCCGCTTTTTCCGAGATACCCGAACCGAGCCACGGTCGTATCGTTCCCTCGATCCACGGTTCAACCGTCTCATAGGATGGGCGCGTCTTAAGACGTTCTGCGTCTTCGTTGGCCGGGCTGGCCAGCAGCATGACGGCCTCGGTCTGTTCGAGCGAGAGCAGGTAACCGCGTCCGCGGACCTCGAACTTCGTCGCTGGATTCGCCTGGCCATCGTTGCGGACGAAGCTCAGCGGGAGGCGGGCGAAGGACTGCCGCACTGGTTCGGGTCCCTGCGGCAAGGGCACCGTCAAGGTCTGCTCCGGTTTGGGGCCGGGACTCACGATGAACCGGCTTTGACGTAACATCGAATTTCCAGTCGGCACAGCTCCGGTGGGAAAACCGGCGTTACCAGGAAAGACCGGTTCCCGGTCCCACGGCGTGGCGGCGAAGCGATGGTGGCTGTCGACGAGATCGAAATCGGCGCGGGCAGCTTGCGGTTGCAGCAATAGGACAGCGCCTGCGAAAAGGATCATCCAAATCTTCATAAGGAGTTCATTGATCCTGCAAAATATGCGATTGTATCGCACATTATGCATATGTGGATTCCTCGCGCGATCGAAGCCAAGCTCCACTAGCTGGCGGCAGCTCGCCCCGTCGTTGTCCTCACGGGCGCCCGCCAGACGGGCAAGACCTCGACTCTGCGGCGGTTGTTCCCGGAACACGACTTTGTCTCCCTGGACTTGCCGAGCGAGGCGGAGCAAGCCGAGAAGGAGGCGGCCTTGTTTCTGCAGCGGCATCCGTCCCCGGGTCGTGTTGGACGAGGTGCAGTATGCCCCCGCGCTGTTCCGGCATCTGAAGGCGGTAGTGGATGCCCAGCGGGATCGCACCGGGCAGTTTCTCATCACCGGCTCGCAGAAGTTCACATTGATGAAAGGCGTCAGCGAGTCTCTGGCAGGCCGGGCCGTGCCGGTGGAGGAGTTGTGATCTGGGCGACGGCGAGAACCGGGCGATCGCGATACCATCGAAAATCCGCGGAATCCACTTCCACTTCTTCCTAATCCTACTCTTAATCTCCCCTCCAGACTCACAGAAGTCCGGAGCCAGGACGATGGTCGTGTAGGACAGTAGGAGTGGGGTGGGCATTGGGGCGATGAGGGGGGATTAGGATCAAGATTACGATTAAGAGTAGGAGTATGAGTAGGAGTGGGAGTGGGGCGATAGTGGGAGTCACGGCTTCTTCAACCGGAAGAACCTCGGCCCGGCCCCGATCTCGATCGTGACGACGTTCTGGTCGCCGACGACTTGGGGCGCGGCGGGTTCGGATTGCCAGCTCGACGCTGGGGCGAGTGAATCACTCGCTTCAAGGCCATATCCGGGGTCGCTGACTGGCCAGAAGATCATGAGCCCCTCGCCTGCCAAAACCATGGTTAGCGCCGGCGGCGGTGGAGGGGGCGGTTCAATTTCGATGACGGCCACTCCTTGCCCGGCGATCCCGAGCAGGGCGTGGTTACCGGAGACGCCGATTCCCCAGGACAGGCCATTGGGTTGGTAACCACCCAGCCTACGTGGGGATGCCGGATTACTGACATCCAGGATCTCCATGCCGCGCGTTCCGCCGAACATGTAAACTCGATTGTCCTTCAGGATACCGCGGGCCATGGACTCGAAAGTCCCGAGGAGGTGTGGAGTCGTCGGATCGCTCACGTCGAGGAGTTGCAGGGGTTGGAAGTTCCCGCCGCCCACATAGGCTACCGAACCAGCTGCCAGCACGCTCCAAGCTCCGAAATCGATGGGAAAGCTGCCAACCACCTCCGGACTGGCCGGGTTGCTGATGTCCACAACGACCAAACCCGACATTGCATCGGCAACGTAGGCGTAGTTCCCCGATAGGAATACCGCGGTAGCTTGTCCGACGGGGATGCTCCGGACTCGGCGGGGAGCGGCAGGATTGCTGACATCAATCACCAATAGCCCGTCACTCGACGCGCAGGCGAGGGCGAAATCGCCGCGGACCGCGAGGTCCCCGATCCAACGGGCCTTGAGACTCCCCAGCCGGGTCGGGTTCGAGGGGTTTGTGATGTCGAGGACCAGGAGGCTGTTTTCCCAGGTCTCGGTGTTCGGATTGTAGTCCGAAGCCGTCTCATAGGCCTGGCTCCCGGAGGCGGCAACCGCCACAGGTTGCCAGTTGCCTGAAGACACGGCGTGCATTCCGACCAGGCGGGGAGTGAGTTCTGCGGAGCGGATGCCGGTGGGAGCAAGTAGCGCCAGGCAGCCCATGATCTGGACTAGGTTGTTCCTAAGATAGGAGAGCATAGTGGTGGAATCGGTGGAGTTTGTCAGCCGGAGTTCAGCGCCGAGTCAAGGTGCTGGCAGTTTGCGCACGATGAAGTGCTCGATCCCAGGGGCGTCCTGGGCGCGGCCGCAGGCGATCACGTTCTCGTGGGCATCCACAGAGTGATTCCGAGGTTGCCGTACGGGGCGAGGTTGTCCGGGTCGAGTTCGAGGGCCTTGCGATAGAGGCGCTCCGCTTCGTCAACGTCGCCGCGATCGTAAAAGACAATCCCGAGGGCGGTGTGGGCGGCGGCGTGTTTAGGCTGCAGTTCGATGGCCTTGCGATAGGCGCGTTCGGCGTCGGCGGGACGGCGCTGGAGCCGGCAGACTTCACCCAGGCCATAGTAGAGGTCGGCGTTATGCGGCGCGATTTCGAGCGCGTGGTGATAGGCGCGCTCGGCCTGGGCGAACTGGCGTTGTTTAAGGGCCATGTCGCCCAGTCGCAGGTGGGTGGTGACATCCGCGGGATCGAGTTCGATTGCTTTCTCGAACGCGGCGGTGGCGGACTCGTAATCCCGGCGATCTGCCAGAACATTGCCGAGGTTACAATAGGCGAGGGCGAAGTCAGGCCGTAGTTCAATGGCACGACGGAAGCTGCGTTCGGCCGCTGCCCATTGGTTTTGGTCGCGCAGCAGGTTGCCGTAGTTCATATGGAACACGGCTTCAAGGGGTGCTCGATCGAGGGTCTCGGCGTAGGCCGACTCGGCATCGTCCAATTGGCCGGCAGCGTGGAGGGCTTCCGCAAGATAGGCATGCGCCACGGGGCATTCCGGATCGAGCTCGACCGCGCGACGAGCCGGAGCGACAGAATCTATCGGGCGTCCGAGCTTCAGCAGGAGTTGGGATTTGAGTTCCCAGGCGCCGTGGTCCTGGGCGCGGCCTCCAGCAAGGCCTCGGTTAAGGTCAGCGCCTCGGTGTGGCGGCCCAGCAGCGAGTGGATCTCGGCCACCCGTTTGCGGGCCGGGACAGAGGCGGGCTCGAGGCGCGCGGCGGCTTCACACTCCTCGATCGCCCGTTCAAAGCTGCCAATCTTCCGCAAGGCAAGGCCCAGGTTGAAGTGATACAACGGCACTTGGGGCGCCAGATACACGGCCCGGCCATAGGCGCGAATAGCAGGTCCCAGGGCGTCCTCCAGCTCATACACGACGCCCAACTGGTTGAAGGCGGCTGCGCGCAGTTCGACGGCCCTTGAGAAACGCGCGATCTCCTCCGATCGATGCGTTTCCTCGGCCGGACTCACCGTCTGGGCGGCGGGCCGACTGGTCCATTTGGCCAGCAGCGCCGCTAGGGGGGCGTGGGATTCGGCACTGAGCTCGGGCCCGTCCACCACACTCTCGACCGGTTCGACAGCGATAGATACGGCTAGTTCCAGATCTCCGCGGCGCAGTCGAAACGGGATCGTCTCATTCGGACGCCGCAAGATGGCGCTGGCCAATTGGCGCGCGCTGGCCACCGGCTGACCGTCGAACTCGGTCAGCACATCACCGATTTGCACACCGGCTTGCGCCGCCCGCGATGACGCGGGTAGATGACTCACTCGGATGTCCGCGACACCATCCGAACGCCGCACTTCACGCAACTGCCAACCCACCGATCCCCCGCCGCCGACTAACTTCACAGCGGCTTCTGGCCAGTCGAGGGCTGAAGTCAAGAGTGACCAGGAGTTCGAATTGTCCAAACGCACGACCTGCAGCGTCTCGAGCCGCTTCGGTTCCGTGGGCGCCGAGCCGGCCTGGGCCGTCGACTCCGTCATGGCCGTGGCCTGGACCGTGCCAAAGGCATTGAAGAAATCCACGGTCCCTTCCTTGACGGTGAGAATGGCGAGAAGCGGCATTACGGATTGCGGATTGCGGATTACGGATTGCGGAGTGGGAATTTCGATCGCGGTATTAAAGCTCAGGTGCAGGGTGGTGCCGTCCAGGAATTGGATCTCGGCTTGGTCGGCGTCGCCAGTCGCTAATCGGTCCCCGAGCCGGATCACGGTTCCTGAGGTTGCCCTGGAGGCCGAGGACTGGCCCTGCCGGCTGAGTTCAGTCGTCCCAATCACCTTGGCTATGGTCCCGATCTTCAGGCCGACGATAGGTTTGGGAATGAGAACGAACTGCCAGATGATCAGCCCGAGAAGTAATACGGTAAAAGCCGTTGCTGCCAGAACCATCCTCGATGCCCGGAAGTGCTGAGGCAGGCTCTCGATCCAGGTTCGGATGAGACACCCCAGATCGGGTGCCTTCGTTGGAAAGGTCCTTTGTGGCGCCGAGGAGGTTTGATCGGCCACTGCCGGGGAGCCGGCCTGGGGCAATGGCATATCGCCACTCGACGTCTCGGCCAGGATCTCGGCTCGGAGTTGTTCGGCGGATGCACTGGTGACCGCAGCCAGGATGGATGTCCTAATCCGCTGCTTGCGGGCAGGTGGGGCCAGGAGCGAGCCGAGGACACGGTCCATCTTTCGCTGTTCGACAACGAACTGGAGGGCCTCCGCATCCCGCTGCAACGTCAGATCAACCGCCGCGTGCTGGGCGTGATCCAAAGCGCCATCGAGAAAAGCCGCCCATTGTTCCTGGGAGATCATGACGGTTGGATCTTGAGTTTGCGTTCGATGCAGTCCCGCAGTTGCTGGCGGACCCGGCAGAGAGTCGTGCGCACCCAGGCCAGGCTTCGCCCCAGGCGGGAGGCAATTTGCTCGGATGAGCTCTCCTCGCGATATCGCAGGTTGAGCAACGTTTGAAAATGCTCCGGGACGGTTCGAAGACAATCGTTCAGGGCTTCCAGCTCGCGTGTGACGTGAGGATCGGCTGTTTCCCTGGATGCTTCGTCCAGGGCGTAGCGCTCCGCGAACGCAAGTCGATTCCGCTCCTCGCGGCGGTACCGCTCAATCTCGGCCCGAACCTTGTTGGCGGCGATAGCCCGGAGCCACGCCCGAAAGCTTGTCCCAGCGGTGAATTCCGAGATCCGCCGGAAAGCGAAGACAAAGGTCTCATGCGTAATCTCGTCCACGAGGTGCGGCACCGGCAGCTTCAGCGCGACAAACGCATGGATCGCATCCAAATGTCGCCCGACCAAAGTGTCAAACTCGTGGACCTTTCCGGCCTGAACCGCGGCAACCAACCGACCGTCCTCAGGGGGGGCTCCGCAACCGATGTTGACACCGTCATTAGATTCATTTCATATAAGTATAAATCTAACTTGGGTGAACGTTACATAAATCTCGCGGGATCGAGGCGCCGGACATTGACGAAAGTCAAGAAAATCGCCTTTTTACAGGCCGGATGAATGGGAGGGAACGAATGGGATCAGGGGACTCCATCGGTTCGCCCACGGCATTTGTCCTCAGTGCTCCGTTCGGAGGGACGAGTTATACGAGTCCCCGGCAAGGCGCCGAGAGTGGTTTTGCGGATGGGAGAAAGGGAGGATTTTTACGGGGAGGGTTGGACTCGCGGAGCTCGCCCCTCCGGTCAGATCGTCCGTGCGGCTCGATTCAGGACTCGCGGAGCTCGTCCCTCCGGTCAGGTTGTCCGTCCGGCGTTCACAGTTCTGACATGGCCTCGCTGAAATCCTGCAGGAGATCCTCAGCGTCTTCGATGCCGACGGAGACACGGACCAATCCATCGTTGATCCCGGCGTGCTGACGTTCGTCTGGGGTCATCAAGCGATGAGATGTCCGACTGGGAATACAGATGAGGCTTTCGACTCCACCCAGGCTTAACGCCGGCATGACGAGACGCAATCGGCTCAACAGGCAGTCCAATCCTGTGGGATCTTTGAGTTCGAAGGAGAGCATGCCGCCGAAGCCGCGCATTTGCCGGGCTGCGATGGCGTGGTCGGGGTGATTGGGGAGGCCGGGGTAATTGACGCGGGCAACGGCCGGATGGGACTGGAAAAAACGGGCGAGGTGTTCGGCATTTTCGTTATGCTGGCGGACCCGGAGCGCCAGGGTCTTCAGGCCGCGCTCGAGCTGGTAACAGGCGTGGGCGTCCAACATGCCGCCGTAAAGCGTCGCCGAATCGGTCAATCGGCGGATGATTGCGGCCGAGGAGATGACCACGCCGGCATTCACGTCGCTGTGGCCATTGAGATACTTTGTGGCGCTGTGAATGACCGCATCGAATCCGAGCGCGATTGGGTTCTGGTTGATGGGAGTGGCGAAGGTGTTGTCCACGACCGTGAGAATCCCGCGCTCGCGTCCCAGTTGGGCGAGGGCGGCGAGATCCACGCATCGCAACAGCGGGTTCGATGGGGACTCGACATAAATCAGGCGTGTGTTGGGACGAAGAGCGGCCGGGTATTCCATTGTGGCGCGGCAGAAGGAGACTTCAATGCCATGGCGGGGGAGTTCCTTTGTGACCAGCTGGTGTGTGCCTCCATACAGATCGGATTGAAACAGGGCGTGATCCCCGGTCTTGAGTTGCGAGAACAAAAGCGTGGCAATTGCCGCCATGCCTGAGCCAAACACGAGGGCTTCTTCGCCTTGTTCAAGGGCGGCGAGCTTGCGATTGATCACCTGCTGGTTCGGGGTGTTGAAGTATCGGGGATAGATGTTGGCGTTGGCTGGATTGGGAAAAGCGTACGCGGTGGAGGTGTAGATGGGGCTGCACGCGCCGCCGGTGGCGGGATCCAAGCGCGTGCCGGCGTGGATGCAGAGCGTGGTGGGATGCAGACGATGACTTGATGTCTTCATGGCTGGGGATGGCTGGTTGTAAGTTGCGATGGTTCAAGAGTTTTTTTTCCAATTCGTTCCTCGGGGTTGTTCCAATTGGTGAAACATGCGGCGTCCGCGGAGGAGACAGGAAAAGTCCGTATTGCGTGTTTGCGCAGGCAAGCAGAGGCGAAATCGCGCGCTGCATGCTGATGTCGGGCGATGACTGCGAGGGCTGTGGCATGGCAGCTTTTGGGGTAGATAGCCGCCAGGGGTTCAAGTTCGTCCCTGAGCTTCGGCACAATGCCGGTCAAGAGATCGCAACGCGCAACCAGCTTTTTTAAAAAACGCGGGGTCATTCGAGGCAGGTCCACCGCCAAAACCAGCAGCAACGGCGATGCGCATGCGTGCAAACCGCGCTCGATTCCGGCCAGCGGACCGACATCTGGAGCGAGATCATACAGAACGGGACAATTCAACGCCGAATAATCGACGCCCGCGCGGCCGGAAACAAAGACCTCGGTGACACCGAGCTTTCGGAGGGTTTCCTCGGTGTTTTGGATCAGGGGCTTACCGTTGTATTCAATCCAGGCTTTGTCTCGGCCCATGCGTCTGGATTCACCCCCTGCCAGGATGACCGCACTGAGTGCCGTCCTTCCCTGTGGCCTGGTCCTGTTTTTCACGATTTACGCCTCACGTGTCAGCATGCCATCGGTGAGGATCCGGCAGCGCAATCCCGCGCGGCCGCGCAACCATTCCTCAGCCCCGGGGCCCAGCGCGATGTCCATCCAATGGCAGGGACGGCATTCTTCGACTCCCAGGAACGTGATCCCTTGAAGATTGAATGGTTTGCCGATGAGCGCGTTCAGGTCCTCGCCTCGGACGAAGACATTGCGTCGGGTTGCCTGGGGCTGGGCATCTCGAAGATTGAGTTGTTGACAAAGCGCGTCGAAGATTTCCATCGAGAAGAAGGTGATCTGGCCTTTGTAATCCGGTTTATAATCGAAAAACCGATCGCCTCGAATCCCGCGTCCTGCCACGCATTCAATCTGGCTGACCGCGTGGATGAGGTGCGCGCCGGCGGGCTGGCCATGATGCCCGAAGAAATTGTGTCCCGGCGAGATAAACAAATGACAGATCCGGATCATGGTTCTATCTTTTGACTTCAAACTGGTTCTGCAAGTGCGGCGTGGCTTGCCGCATCAGACGATAAACGACCCAATGCAACCATGCAAAGCTCAACAGCGTGATGAGGAAGAGAATGGCAAATGTAGTTTGCGGAATGCCGGTGGCCTTGTAGGCGTAGGCGAACAAGGGCGGCAGGTAAAATCCTCCAAGCGCTCCCAGCAGGCCGACCAATCCGCCGACCGCGCCGACGTCCCTCGGAAAATACTCGGGTATGTATTTGTAAACGGCGGCTTTGCCGATGCCCATGCCGCAGCCAACCATGAAGACCAGGAGGGTAAAGAGGGTTGGGCCCATGACGAATCGCATGGTTTCCATCCGACCTCCGGGATGGATGTTCTCTGGAACATAGAGCACAATGTGGCCTTGGGGAGCGGATAGGACCAGCAGGGCCAACAGCATAGTCCCGAAGACCCAATACATGATCCGTCGCGCGCCATATTTATCAGACAACCATCCCCCCAGGGGACGCAGCAAGCTTGCCGGAAAAATAAACAGGGCCGTGAGCAGAGCGGCTTTCGGAAGAGAAATCCCGAACACGTCCACGTAGTATTTCGGCAGCCAGACGGATAGGGCGACGTAAGCCCCAAAGACAATGACGTAGTAGAGGCTGAATCGCCAAACGCGCACTTGCTTGAGCGGTCGCAGCAACTCCGCAAGCGGCCGGCCGGCGCCGGGCTTGCGGTCTTCGGACGGGCAGAGGAACCATAATCCGGCGGCCATCAGCAGGCAGAAAATGCCGTAAAGAAACGGGACGAACCGCCAACCCCCCGGCATCCATCCGCCCCAATAGCCTGCTGCCGGGACGATGGCAATAAGTGCCGGCCCGATGAACTTGGTGACCGACGCGCCGACGTTGCCGGCCCCGAAAACGCCGAGGGCGAAGCCTTGGCGGTCTCTCGGAAACCAAGCCGAGTTCCACGCGATGCCCACCGAGAAGGCGTTGCCCGCCATTCCCACGAGGAACGCATAAAACAACAGCTCGTTGAAGGTGCTGGCACGACTGACCAGAAACGAGGGAATCGCGGTCAGCCCCACCAGGAGTGTCAGCACCTTGTGCCCGCCAAACCGGTCGGTCCACAGCCCAAAGAGCAGTCGCCAGATGGAGCCGTTCAGAATGGCGATGGCTGTGAGCCAGCCAAACTGGACGTCGGTCAGACCAAATTCCTTTCGAATCGGTATCCCCAAGACTCCGAACATCAACCAGACGGCAAACATCAGCGTGAAGGCCGCCGTCGAAAGGGTGAGGATCGTATTGCGCTGGCGCCTTGGGATGTCCGTTACTCCCTGTTTCTGACAATGCTCGGCCGCTTGAGAATGGGAGCCGGCCGATTCAAAAGCCGTGGCCGTTTGGGCCAGGATTTGGGCGGACCGTTCAGAAGAAGAAATATTCATGGGATAGATCAAGAAGGTTTCTCGGCTCCCCTTCGGGTATAGAACCACCAATTGATTGCGGTGGCGATGATGCAATAGACCATCAGACCGATGAAAAAGGGCTTGGCTGAACCGAGAGCCGTTTTCGACTGGCCGATCAGGGTCGAGAACAGGAAGGGTCCGTACGCCGCAACGGCCGCCGTGAATCCGATCACTCCCGCCGCCTGCCGGGGTGAATGAGAGAAGATGACGGGGAATTGACGGAACGTGGCCGCGTTACCGATGCCGGTGAAGAAAAACATCGCCAGCATGACTCCGACAAACAACGGGAATTGATCGAGGGACGCGGGAGTCAGACAGCGGCTGAAACCGAGCACTGCCGCGCCGGCCATCAAGCCGAGGCCGCAAAGCTGGGTAAAAATCCCACCGCCAAACCTGTCTGTAAGGGGGCCGGCGATCACGCGCATGGCCGAGCCGATGAGGGGGCCGAGATAGGCGTATTTCAAAGGGTCAGGGGCTTCTTCAAATTGGCCATAAACCGTTTTGATCAGCAATGGAAATGCCGCGGATAACCCGGAGAACGAACCGAACGTCATGATATAAGTCGCGGTGCAAAAGTAAGTGTGACGATTCTTGAAGATGTCCAGTTGCTCGCGAAAAGTCGCGCGAACCGGCACCCGGCGCAACCCCAGCCAGGACACCCCCCCGAGGATAATCAGAAACGGCACATACCAGAACACCGCGTTTTGGAGCCAGATGGGCGAGGTTTGTTGCCCCTTCCTGAAGACTTGAGCCTCGCCGAACAGCCCGCCCGCCACAGCAAACGAGATAATCCAAGGGGTTACAAACTGAGTAAGACTCACGCCAAAGTTGCCGATTCCCGCCTGGATGCCCAGCGCTGTTCCCTGCAAGCGTTTGGGAAAGAAAATGCTCGTGCTCGGCATGAAACTCGAGAAATCTCCCCCGCCGAAGCCCGCCAGGAACGCCAACACCATGAACAACCAGAAGGGCGTGCTCGGGTTCAGGATGGCAAAGCCGAGGCCGAGGCAGGGCAGGAGTTTGATGAGCGTGGCCACGGTGACGACATTGCGCGTGCCGAAGACCGGGACAAGAAAGGTGTGGATCAACCGCAAAGTGCCCCCGGCCAGCCCAGGCATGGCCGCCAGCCAGAACAGCTGCATTTCACTGAACTGAAATCCAATTCCCGGCAACCGTACCACGATAGCGCTCATGACAAACCAGGTCGCAAAGGAAAGCACCAGCGAGAGCGTGGTAATGATGAGCGTGCGCCAGGCGACTCGTTTGCCGGTTTGTTCCCAAAAGACCGGGTCCTCGGGGCGCCAATCGGTGATCGGAGAGGCCATAATCGGGGTTGGATGAGTGGGGTGATCGGTTAATTCGGGGCCTCTTCGTCTTTGTTGAAATGCGCGGCGGCGGCATAGCCACGGAGCAGGTGTCCCAGTCCCCAGAGACCGAGAACAGTCGCCGCAAGGGTCAATAGGATTTGCGAGGAGTTCTTCGCGATGTTCGCCCGAAAGAGCTGCCAGGGCTGTCCGTCGCTCCGCAGCAGGGGATGAGTGCCCGCCAGGTATTCTTGGGAGTCCGAGATGCCGTCCGCGTCCAGATCACTGTCTTTGGGCAAGGCCTCCGCCAGTTCGGCGGGAGCCAGCCGGATCTCGAGGAACCGTCTTTTGCCCACGCTGTTGATGATGTGATTCCCAAAACCATTCAGGATCGGGCTGTTCACCTCTTGTCCCGGCTCGAACGCGCCTCGGGCGCGGACCAGTTCGGCCTGTTCGGCCGCAGTGAGATTTCCGATCTGGCCGGCTGCTGTGCCTTCAGGGCCGTCAGCGTTGGGATGACAATAGGCGCAATTCACCGGCCTGCGGGAGTTTTTGACGATGAACTGCTGAAACTCAGGAAAGGCATTAATCGAGCCGGCGGATAGAAAGAGGAGGATCGTTGTGGACACAGCGAACCCGACCGGACGGGCACTGGGAAGGAAGGGTAAGAGTTTCATGGGAGATCAGCCTTGAAAAAGGTGGTAGATGGTTTCGCCAAAGACGGTCATCACGACCAGATAAAGGCCGGCGGCGACGGAGAGTAATTGCAGCGTGTGGCGGTTTGTGTCTTTGAAGATCCAGGGAGTGCCGAGCAGGACCACCCCGAGGACGATCTGGCCCAGCATAATCACCCAGAACGGAAGCAATTCCAGCGGATAATAGATCCAGAAAAAATACCATTCCGGTTTGATCCCGTCCGGGGTGGAGCCTTTGGGATTAAAGGGTTCAAACAGGGGATACGAAAACAAGGATTCAAAGGGCAGGCACAAACCGAGGATAAACAGAACCATAAAGCCGACACCCCACACCCGAAGATCCTTGAGGAAAAAAGTGGGAAAGAACTTTTCATGGCGTTTCGGCGATCCGTCAATGCCCTGGCTCATGCCGTGCAATTGGACCGAGAGCAGGTGGACGCCCAGGATGCCGGCGATCGTCAAGGGGAGGATGATGACGTGAAGGGCGAAGAACCGGCTGAGGGTGGCTTGCCCGACGCTGGCTTCGCCCTGAATGATTTCCTTGATCGCTCGGGGCCAGGTTGCCATTTGTCCCGGAAGATACGCCCCGATTTCCTCGATGGTCTGCAGGCCGATCTTGGTGGCGTTGACGGCGATCTGGTGCCATGGCAGCAGGTAACCAGTGAACCCGAAGGCAAAGGTGATGCCAAGCAGGGCGACGCCGGTCAGCCAGGTGATCTCCCGCGGCCTGGCAAAGGCCTTCATCGCAAACGTCGTCAGCACATGCATGATGACACTGCCAATCATGAGCGAGGAAGCCCAGGCGTGAATGTTCCGAATGAGCGCGCCTCCGGGGACGTGATCGGTGATATACTCGACCGAGGCGTGCGCGTCGCTGACGGTGGGCTGGTAGTAAAACAGGAGCATCAAACCGGTCGCCACCTGCACCATAAAAAAGAAAAGCGCCAGCCCGCCCAGGTAATAGCCCCACGACAGCCGATGCACGGGGACAACTTTTTTCCGCACCATCGAGGCGTAGTTCATTTTCTCGACGGGAAATCGTTCCGCGAGATAGGCCTCGGCATGTTGGATGGCATCTGGTAGCTTCATAGGATCCTTTGAAGGCTCAGACTAGGCGGTATCGCGGCCCGGCTTGGTGATGTAGAGATTGCATTGTGGCAGCAAGGCGGGCTCGACTTGGCCTTGGACAGGCTGGCCGGGTTTTCGGCTGGCCACTACCTTGCCCGAGGCGTCCACCAGCGCCCAACCGATCTGTGGCAGCGGTGTTTTGGCCGGGGCGCCGGGATTAGGCTCTCCGGTCACGATGTTGAAATAAGAAATGTGGCACGGGCACAAGATTTGACCGTTGGCGTTTGTTTCGCTTCCCACCGTACACCCCAGGTGCGTGCATTTTGCGGAAAGGACGATCGGCATGCCGTCCTTCCCTTTGAACGCGAGTCCAGGGGCCATGGTGTAATCAATGAAATACTGACCTTTGTTTTCGGACAGGTCGGCATATCGGCTGATGAGGATCATCTCGTTGCGCTGACGTTCCAGCACGAGCTTTCGTTCTTCGGCGGTTTGCTGCAGCCGTTGGAGCTTTTTCTCCAGGAAAGCCGATTCCGCCTCGGAATCCGGCAGCGGTCCCTTGAAGAAGTTCAGCGTCTTTTCGGAAACCCCCAGGGCCAGCAGACCGCCGGCTCCGGCCACGCCAGCGGCGCCCTTGAGAAACTCCCGTCTGCTTTCCGCCCGGATCGTTGCGGACAACGCCTGCTGACGCCGCCGCGCGTTGTTCCAGAGCACCAGCTGCGGCGCGCGCCAAAGGTAATGAACCGGCACGGCCAGGACATGCATCAGGCGGGTGAACGGCAGCAGGAGAATAATCAGCCACGCGCCAGTCAGGTGAAGCTTGAACAGCATCGGGAAATCCACCACATAAGCCATGTCCGGATTCAGCGTGATTAATCCCCAGAAATAGGGCACCACGGTGCCTGTGCTCCATGCCGCGCCATAACGAAAACTCAGCGCGCTCATGAGTCCAACACTGATCTGCGCAAGCAGCAGGGCCACGAGCACAAGATCCAGAACCGTGGTCACCGCCTGCATCCGAGCCGAAGTGACCCGGCGATAGATGAGCAGACCCAGGCCGACGATAGCCAGCAACGAGCAGGCGACACCGATCGTTTCAACAGCGAGCAAAGCCCCGCGCACCGTCATGAGGCTGGCCCAGACCTGTGGCAGCAATCCAGCCACGAGATGCCCCAGAAGCACCCCCAGGATGCCGATGTGCCATGGAGCCGATCCCCACAAGAGTTGACGGTCCTCAAGAAACTGCGATGACCTCGCCGACAGGCTGTACCGGTTATGGCGCATGCGCCAGACGCTGCCGAGGACGGCGACGATGATCGCGATGTAGGGCAGACCGATAAATAGGAAGGCGTCAATCATGGTAGTCCCCTCCTGGTGACCCCCGCAATGGCCGGTGAAACCGGCGCGGTCGAGGACAGCGTTTCGGGGTGATGATGATCTTGGACTGGCAGCACTCCGCAAAGACGACCGGCGCAGATCGGCCCGCAGTTGGCTCCGTGTTGTTGCATCTCTTTAGCAGGATTTGGCGCCGGCCGCATTCCCGGATAGGCTTCACTCAGGGTATTTCGGATGGCTTCGAGCAGAAATCGGTAGGGATTCGTTTCAGCCAGGCTCTCAGCCATGATTTCCATGGGACCGAGCAGGCAGTATTCGATCAATTCCCGGCGTTCGGACTCGTCGATTTGCGCCGCAAATTTTAGAAGGATTGACACGTGATCGGGCAGTTCCCCGCCTGTGCTGAATTCGGCCTGTTGATAACGGGCCTGCAGGGCGGCCATGAATTCGCCGCGTTTAAAGTTTTCCTCCCCGAACAGGTGAATACTGACGTAAGGAACGCACGATGGCGCGACGTCAAAGGTGGCGGTGTAAAGCTCCTCGAGCTGGTCCGGTGTCAGCGCGGAAACGGCGGACAAAAACCGATCGAAGGCAGCGGAGGAATGGCCTGGGCGGAGGGGGATGGAATGACAACGGGGATATTCCAGCCATTCGGCCAGATGGGCGAGTTGAATGTGGAGGGGGGGGGTGCTCATGCGCGTGGGCCAAGGCTTGGGGTCATGCTGAAGCCGGAGCAGCCTTTGCAGGTTTCGGGATTGCAGCTGTTTTGGATGGCTTCCTCGCGCTGCAACGGCGGCAGCACATAACGCTGAAACTGTGTTGGGAGGGCTGTCATTCGGTAGATGGCCTCGGCCTCGTCGGCCGTGGTCCGGGCGTCGCGGAGGATTTTTTGGACCTCGCTTTCGACCAGGTCGCGCACATTTTGCCATCGCTTGTAGTATCGCACGGCCATCAGTTTTTTGAGGACACCATCGATGATCTCCTGATTGCCGGCGCTAAAGAGGCTGGCGAGGTATTTCATGGGGAGCCGCGATTTTTCCAGGCCGCTGAAGAAGGTTTTTGAAGGGTGCTCGTAAGTGCCGTTTTCGGAATGGCCCATTATCGGAAGCAGGGGGGGGACATAGAACAGCATCGGCATGGTCCGATACTCGATGTGCAAGGGGAGGGCGAGCTTCCATTCCATGATGTATTTCCAGGCCGGCGACTTTTGGGCCGCCTCAAGGAACACTTCATTCAGGCCGTTTTCCCGGGCGGCGGCCATGACCTGAGGATCATTCGGATCGAGGAACGCGGCGCGTTGCGATTCGACCAGCGCGCGATCCGAAACTTTCATGGCGGCGGGCACTCGGTCGGCGTCGAAAAGCATGACGCCCAGGTAACGGATGCGGCCGACGCAGGAATGAAAGCAAGCGGGCGGCTGGCCTGTTTCCAGGCGCGGAAAACACAGAATGCACTTCTCCGACTTGCCTGTTTTCCAGTTGTAATAAATTTTTTTGTAGGGGCAGGCCGCCACACAGGCGCGCCATCCCCGGCACTTTTCCTGGTTGATGAGGACGATGCCGTCTTCGCCGCGTTTGTAGATTGCGCCCGAAGGGCAGGCGGCGACGCAGCTCGGATTTGCGCAGTGGTTGCAGATGCGCGGGAGATAAAACATCGTCATGCGCTCGATTTCGAACAATTGAGCGCGTTCCTCCTCGGTCAAGGCATCGAGGTTCAGGTCATTCTCGGCATAGAGGGGCGAGCCGGAGAGGTCATCATCCCAATTCGGCCCGCTTTTGATCTCGATCGGTTCCCCGGTGATTTGCGAGATCGGAACGGCCGTTGGCTGATCATCGCCCGGCGGGGCGTTGAACAGATCTTCGTACTTGTAGGTGAACGGCTCGTAATAATCGTCGAGATTCGGCTGGTTGGGATTGTAGAACAATTTCAGGAGCGCGTCGGCCTTGCTCTGGCAGCGCAGGTCCAGCGGACCATGGCCGTTCCATTTCCAGCCGCCGTTGAACTTGTCCTGTTGCTCCCAACGGGTGGGATAGCCTGTTCCCGGTTTGGTCTCGACATTGTTCCACCACATGTATTCGGCGCCGGGACGATCGGTCCACACATTCTTGCAGGCGACACTGCAGGTGTGGCAACCGATGCATTTGTCGAGGTGAAAAATGACGGCAACTTGGGCTCTGACATCCATAGAATGGGCTCCGGACTAGAATTCAACCTTTTCGAGTTTGCGCACGACGACATAGGTATCGCGGTTGACCCCCTGGGGGCCCCAGTAATTGAAGGCGTAAGTGAACTGCCCGTATCCCCCCACCATGAACAAAGGTTTGAGACGGGTCCGCGTCAGGCTGTTATGGACGCCCGCGCGTTTCCGTCCCCGTGCCGGTGATTTGGGGATGCCAAGGGTTCGTTCCGGGGCATGGTAAAGGAGGCAGATCCCTTGCGGGATGCGCGCGCTGACAATGGCCCGCGTGCAGACGACGCCATGGTCGTTGCACACCTCGATCCAATCATTGTCCTCGAGGCCGATGAGATCGGCGTCTTTGTCATTGATCCAGACCGGGTAGCAGCCGCGCGACAGGGTCTTCATGCGCAAGGTATCCCCATAAGTCGAGTGGATGTGCCATTTCCCATGCGGGGTGAGGTAGTTCAATACGAGTCCGCCTGGATTTTTGGGGGTTTTTTCCAGGTCCCGTGTCAACCGAAGTTCGGCCCGCGGCTTGAACGTTGGCAGATGTTCCCCGAACGCGATGTAAGCCTCGTGGTCCAGGTAAAGATGCTGACGTCCGGTGAGCGTCCGGAATGGGATCAGCTCCTCGATGTTCTGGCAATAGGCCGAGTAAGTCCGATGTCCGTTGGTGATGCCGGTCCAATAAGGGGTGGTCAAGGTTCGGCGCGGCTGAATGGTGATGTCATCGAACGTGGTGCGCACGGACCTCGTGTGGATGGCCAGGTGCGTATGGTCAATGCCGGTCTTGTGGGATTCGCTCTGGTAAGCGCGATAGGCCATCTCCCCGTTGGTTTCCGGCGCAAAATGAAGAATCACATTGCAGGCATCCTTTTCGTCCCGCAGGCTGGGATATTCTTTTCCGCCCCATTTCTCGGTGGGGTGCGTCTGGAGGTAAGCGTCGTAGGCATCGTCCACATCATAGTGGGTGCCGTGCATGGACAGGCCGTTGTTGCGAAAGGGATGCCCGAGCGACACAAAGCGGTTGTGGAGGCTGGCATAGTCGCGTGTGACGACTTTGATGTTCGGGGCGGTCTGGCCGGGGATGAGATTGCACTCGCCCTTGGCCCAATCTTTGACGGCGGGCTGGGCGACTTCAGCCGGGGTGTCATGCATCAGGGGGGAAACAACGATGTCTTTGACGGGACCGTCAAAGTACTTTGGGGCCAGCTTTGAGGTGGCTTCGGCGATGCCTCGGAAGATCGCCCAATCGCTCTTCGATTCCCAGCAGGGGGGCACTGCCGCTTGCAGGGGATGGATAAAGCTGTGCATGTCGGTCGAGTTCAGGTCGTTCTTTTCGTAATACGTGGCGGCGGGCAGGACGATGTCCGAATAGAGCGCCGAGGTGTCCATCCGAAAATTCAGATCCACAATCAGGTCCATCTTGCCCAGTTCAACCTGCTCGTGCCATTTGACATCCCGCACTTCGGATTTGGCGCATTCCTCGGCTACGCAATTGGTGTGCGTGCCCAGGTAGTGTTTCAGGAAATACTCGTGGCCCTTGGCGGACGAGCTGAGGGCGTTGCCTCGCCAGACATAGAACACGCGCGGGAAACATTCCGGATTATCGGGATCTTCCATGGCGAACTTCAGCTTTCGTTCTTTGAGCTGCCGGACGGTATAGGCGACGATGTCTTCGTCGGTTTTGGCTCCATTGGCCTGAGCTTCTTTGACGATCTCGAAATTGCTTTTCGTGAACTGCGGATAGCAGGGGAGCCAGCCCAAGCGCACCGCGAGGGCTTGTTTGTCGGCCGTGTGACCCTGCGCCATCGGATGTTTCGCGTCGCTGACCGCGCAGATTTCGCTGAAGGCACGGTCATATCGCCATTGGTCCGAGTGGATGTAGTGGAAGGACGGCGTGTTTTGCTGACGGGGTGGGCCGGACCAGTCCGCGCCAAATGCGATGGGCGCCCAGGAAGTTTGGGGCACCAGTTTTTCCTGTCCGACATAGTGGTTCAGTCCGCCACCGTTCTTGCCCACACACCCGCAGAACAGCAATGCGTTGATGGCCGCGCGGTAGATGAGGTTGTTGTGATACCAATGATTGACACCCGCGCCAATGATGACGGAGCACTTGCCCCCCGTGTGTTCGGCCGTGCGAGACCATTCGCGGGCGAAATTCACCGCCACCTGTCCCGATACACCTGTGAAACGTTCCTGCCACGCCGGTGTAAAGGGATGCGAGTCATCGTCATAGCCCGTTGGCCATTCTCCCGGAAAGCCGCGGTTCACCCCGTATTGCGCAAAGTAAAGCTCCAGGACGGTTGTGACGCGGACCGGACCGTTGGCGGTTTCCACCGGGCGCACCGGCACATGACGGGTGATGATCCGGGTGTTTGTGCCGTCGGAAAAATCCGTGATCTCGATGGCAGCCGTGGCCTCCGTCCGTCCGCGGAGTTCGAGGGCCGGTTTGATGGCTTGATGCGTGACGCAATCCTCGAGTTTGAGATTCCATTCTCCCTTTTTCTTTTGCCAGCGGTGGCCGACGGTGCCTTGGGGCAGTTTCAGTTCGTCACTGTTTTCATCCAGGACGAAGAACTTCCAATCGGCATTTTCCTGGTCCGCCGTTGCGGTCAGTTGACTGGCGCGGAGCAGCTTGCCGGGGCGATAGGTTCCATTGGGTTGTGGATCCAGGACGACCAGGAAGGCCGCGTCGGTGTATTGCCGGAGGTAATCCTGAAAGGCCGGCACCTGGCGGTCGACATAGTTCTCTTTCAGGATGACATGACCCACCGACATCCAAAAGGCCGCGTCCGTGCCTTGGTGCAGCGGGATCCATTCATCTGCCGCTTTTGAAGTTTGGCTGAAATCCGGCGAGAACACCACGACTTTGGTTCCATTGTGGCGGGCTTCAACCAGGAAATGGGCGTCCGGAGTTCGGGTCATCAGGACGTTCGATCCGACGGTCGCGATGAACTTCGAGTGATACCAATCGGCGCTTTCGGCGACATCCGTCTGTTCCCCCCAGATTTCGGGCGAAGCCGGCGGCAGATCGCAATACCAATCGTAAAACGATAGAGAAACCCCGCCCATCAGCTGGCAGAACCTCGCGCCTGCCGCGTAGCTGAGCATGCTCATCGCGGGAATCGGTGAGAACCCCACGATGCGATCCGGTCCGTAGCGCTGGATGGTGTAAAGGTTGGCCGCGGCCATGAACTCGTTGATCTCTTCCCAGGCGACGCGCCGAAATCCACCTTTTCCTCGCGCCTGCTGGTATTTTTTTCGCGCCTCGGGATGGGTGACGATCGATTGATAGGCCGCGACCGGATCGTCGGGGTGGGTCTGTCTGGCCTTGCGCCAGAGGTCAAGCAGCGCGCCTCGGATGTAGGGATGCTTCACCCGGATGGGGCTGTAGATATACCAGGAATAGCTGATGCCCCGCTGGCAGCCGCGGGGCTCATAGGGAGGGAGGGTCTGATCGATAATCGGATAATCCAACGCCTGGAGTTCCCAGACCACGATTCCGTTCTTGACGTAGATTTCCCAGCTGCATGACCCGGTGCAGTTGACTCCGTGTGTGCTGCGGACCTTTTTATCGTAGCTCCAACGGTTGCGATAGAAGGATTCCCATGTCCGGTCTTCGGGGGCAAAGAGGTCTTGGATCCAGCTCATGAAATTACTTTCTCCGACGCTGCAGTTTTTGATCGCGTCCGCGTTGTTGGCGTTGTTTTCGGAGGGAAAATGCCAGTCCGACGAACAAAGCAAGGGCAAGCCCCGCGCCTGCGTGCGTGAACGAAGCCTGCGAGGGTGCGGGTTGTTTTGGATCAAGCGTCGAGAAGTATCGAGCCAAATGCATGGCCTCCTGCTGGGTCACCGGATGCCGTTGGTAATGCGGCGCCATGATCTTGAATCCCGACTGTTCGATGGCCGAAATCAGCGGGGTTTCACGGCCCATCCTGACGAACACGCCGGTCAGGTCTTTGCCGAGATTCCCCCCCGCACCCGCGGCAGCGTGACAGGCCGCGCATGCCAATCCCCCATTCCGTAACGGCTGGGTCCCCAGAAACAGCGCCTTTCCGATAAGCGGATCCGGAGGCGCCAACTTGGCCATGAACTGGGCCTGGATGCGTTCCTGCTCGGTCTTGAGGCGTTCCCGAATGTCCGGGGCTTTCAAGAATTCCGCGAACGCGGTCACCTGTTCATCGGTGAGCGGCCCGACGTTTTTCTCCATCCGCTTGATCGCCGGCTTTAGCTGGTCCATGGGCCAGCCGGTTGAAGGAGACAAATCCGGTCCGTTCAACTTGGCCCCGGTCAGGCTGTGGCAGCCCGAACACATGACCGCAAAGCGTCCGGCAATCGGATCGGACTTGTTCTGGGCTGCTTCTGATGAGGCGCTGGGAGTTGATCCTGCGGTTAAGGTGGAATTCGTCGCTGACAAATGACCTTCCTGTGGTTGGACGGTCGTTGGCAGAACCCCGGCCAGGACAAGCATCGCACCCGCAAAAAAGCGCTTCTGGGTCATCAGGCCTTACCTTATCCCCTGTTTGAATGAGTCACATTGACTTAAGTCAAAAGGATTCAACCCTCACCCCGTTCACTTGACACCGTCCTTCGCTTCTTCGAAAGTAGGCGTTAATACGTTGGCTCTATGGTCGTTGCCGATGGTCAGAGCATCCGGCTTCGCACCCATGCCCGGTCCACGTTGGTGGAGCTGTGCTGGAGTGTCTTTGACCATTGCACAATCAGCACTATTCTCTCGTTGGCTCTTCACCATGCCACGTCCGACGTGCCGCCGAGCGAGGGCGCGCGACTCAAAGGCTGTTGCGGGCCGGGTTTTCTGAGGGGGGGGTTGTGCACTTATGACGCTTGGTATAGTTCCCTTCTTTGTTGGCGTCTGTGTCGGGAGGGGCGGTGACATCCCTGAGAATCCAAAAGTGCTTGGCACCGCGCTGGCAGTGCCCGAAAAGGGCCAGACAGGCTTTTCGTTGCTTTCGCCTCAAGTGACGGGTCTGGCCTTTACCAACCTGCTTGAAGAGGAAGCGAGCGCCGCCAATCGCGTCCTGGAAAATGGCAGCGGGGTGGCGGCGGGCGATTACGACAATGACGGCTGGTCCGATCTGTTTTTGTGCAGCCTGAGCGGGGGGAGTGCCCTGTTCCGGAATCAAGGAAATTGGCGGTTTCAGAATACCACGCGGGAGGCGGGTCTTGGGGATATGCCTCGTGTATGCCGCGGGGCCGTATTTGCCGATGTCAACGGCGATCGCCATTTGGACCTGCTGGTATCCACTTTGGACCAAGGCGTTTTTTCTTATCTGAACACAGGCCAAGGATCATTTCTTGATGCGACGGCGCTGTCGGGAACCGGCGGAAAACCCGGCAGCACGACCCTGGCGCTGGCTGACGTCGATGGCAACGGCACCCTTGATCTCTATGTGACTCGGTACCGCGCGGAAGACATCCGCGACCAGGCCCGGGTGGAAATTCAGATGGTCAATGGGCGCATGGCGCTACCCCCGAAGTACCAGGGGCGACTGATTTTAACCCCGCAGGGCCTGATGGAGCTGGGCGAGCCCGATGTCCTCTATCTCAACGAGGGTCAGGGGCGTTTTCGAGAGGCCTCTTGGACGACGGGTGTTTTCCTGGATGACTCGGGAAGAGTGCTGGCTGTGCCCCCGAAGGACTGGGGGTTGACTGCGGCTTTTCGAGATGTCACCGGCGACGGGCATCCGGATCTTTACGTCTGCAACGATTACTGGACCCCCGATCGATTCTGGATCAATGACGGTTCCGGTCATTTCCGGTCGGCGGACCGCGCGGTTCTGCGGCATACAAGTGAGAATTCCATGGGGATCGACTTTGGGGACATCAATCGGGATGGGCACATGGACTTTCTAGTGTTGGACATGCTCAGCCGCGACTCGAGCTTGCGACGCCGGCAAGTCTTGGCTCAGACGCCGATGCCCGTCACACCGGGCGAGATTCTGAACCGTCCTCAGATCATGCGCAATGTGCTCTTTCTCAACCGGGGCGACAACAGCTTTGCCGAGATTGCCGACTATGCCGGTTTGCCTGCATCGGATTGGTCGTGGCAGCCTATGTTTATTGACATTGATTTGGATGGCTGGGAGGACCTGCTGATTCCCGCGGGGCATCGGCGGGATGTTCAGGATATGGATGCGACGCTCACAGTCAAAGGACTGCAACGGAGCTGGTCCAAGACATTGGATTCTCAACTCGTTCAACAAGCGTTCACCCGTCAGATGCTGGAGCACGCCCGGCTTTATCCCACGTTGGACATGCCGATCATCGCATTTCGAAATGGAGGCAATCTGCGATTCACCGAGATGACCGACCTCTGGGGCACGGCCCATGCCGCCGTGCATCAGGGCATCGCTCTGGCCGATTTCGACCGCGATGGCGATCTTGATTTCGTGGTGAACAACCTGAACAGCCGCGCTGGTCTCTACCGCAACGAAACCTCCGCGCCCCGTCTGGCTGTTCGGTTGCTTGGGAATTCGCCGAACACCCAGGCGATCGGGGCTCGAGTGACCCTTTCTGGCGCGGCAATCGACCATCAAAGCCAGGAGGTCGTTTCTGGAGGCCGTTATTTGTCGGGCAGCGATCCTCTCATCGTCTTCGGTGTCGGAACCTTGAATCAACCGATGTGGATCGATATTCGATGGCGGGATGGCCGGACGCAACGGGTTTCTCAGGTTTTAGCCAACCGTCTTTACGAGATTCAGGAGCCCGGTCGGTCGTTGGCTGCGCCGCCTTTGGCTGCCGCGGCCCCGATTGTCTCCCCCTGGTTTGTCGATATCAGCGATCGCCTGGCGCACCAGCATCATGAAGATCCGTTCGATGATTTTATGTGGCAGCCTTTGTTGCCACGTCGCCTCAGCCAAATGGGACCGGGTGTCGCCTGGTTTGATGTCAATGGGGACGGACATGAGGACGTTATCGTGGGCGGCGGCAGAGGAGGGCGGCTGGGTGTTTTTGAAAACACCGGTTTGGGACAGTTCCAGGCCAAGACGAACGCCCCGTTTTTCCAGGTTGCTGCGTGCGATCAGGTCTCGTTAGTGGGGTTGCGGGATGAACGGGGCCGAAGGCTGGTTCTGGCTGGAATGGCCTGCGGTGAAGTCAATGCGGAGCTCAAAAGCGCCGTTTGGCAATACGATCCCCAACAGTCGACTGCCGAGGGGCTGATCCCGGGAAACGGATCGATGACGGGACCGTTGATTTTGGCGGATATCGAGGCCGATGGGGACCTGGATCTGTTTGTGGGCGGCAGGATGATTCCCGGTCGTTATCCCGAGGCGGCGTCTTCGCGTTTATATCGCCGGCACAACGGTTCCTGGGTTGAAGATCTCAAAAACAACCCCTTGTTGAATGCCGTTGGCCTGGTCAGCGGCGCAGTCTTCAGCGATCTCAACGGTGATGGTTATCCCGAACTCATCCTGGCCTGCGAATGGGGAACGCTGCGGTTGTTTGAGAACCAGGCCGGAGTATTCCAGGAAGCCACTGACCGATGGGGGTTAGGCCCCCATACGGGATGGTGGACCAGTGTCAATGCCGGAGATTTCAATAACGACGGCCGGCTGGACCTGGTTGCGGGCAACTGGGGTGAGAACAGTCCCTATCATGCCAGCATGGAACGGCCGCTGAGGTTGTATTATGGAGACTTCATGGGCCGCGGAGTGGTGGATCTGGTCGAGACCGAGTATGATCCATCTCGCGGCGCTTTCATGCCGTGTCATCGGCTGCATCACCTGGCGGCGGGATTTCCATTGTTGAAGGAACGGTTCCACAGTTCTCGATCGTTCAGCGAGGCATCCATGGATGAGGTATTGGGTGATCTCAAGTCCCGAGCCGCCTTTAAGGAAGCTCGCGTGCTGACGTCGATGCTGTTTCTCAATCGTGGAGGGCGCTTTGAGGCGATGGTACTGCCTCCCGAGGCACAATTTGCGCCCGTGTTCAGTGTGAATATCGGAGATGTGAATGGCGACGGATGCGAAGACGTTTTCCTGAGCCAGAATTTTTTCGCCCAACGCCCGGAAATGCACCGGCTCGATGCCGGTCGGGGATTATGGTTGCGGGGGGATGGAACGGGAAAGCTGCACGCCGTTTCGGGACGGGTTTCCGGAGTCAAGGTTTACGGCGAACAACGCGGGGCGGCCCTGGCCGATTTTGATGGCGACGGACGCATGGATTTGATCGTTACGCAGAATGCGGCGGCGACCCGGTTGTTCCACAACCAGATCGGTCCCGCGGGCTTGCGGGTGCGTCTTGAGGGGCCTCCGGGCAATCCCGATGGAGTGGGCGCCGTGCTGCAGGTTGGGGCCGATCGCGGATGGGGCTATGCCCGCGAAATCCACGGGGGTTCGGGTTTCGGTTCTCAGGACAGCACCCTTCAGATCATGAGTTTGGACATGGCGCCAACCAGGCTGCGCGTCCGATGGCCCGGCGGAAAAACTACCGAGTCCAGTCTGCCCGCCGGAGTCCGAGAGGTGCGGGTGGACATCAACGGCGTTCTGACTGCGACACGGTGATGGGCCTCTGCCTGGGAGTCAGCGCATCTCGAGGGGGGCAGTCTCAAGCACCACGCGGTAGAAGACGGCCCCGTTGGATGATTCGCGAAAGGAAACCTGATGGTCATGGCTCGGATCGGTGATTGGAGTCCAATCGGGCTGGATCAGGGATGAAGTTTTTTCGATGTGGTAAAGGTGAAGCTTGTGCGTGGAATTGTCCGTGGCGTTGGCGAGTTCGGATGCCGGACCGTGCCATTCGAGAGAGACTTGATCCTGATTTTTTTCGAACTTTAAGATTTTCGGGCGGGGATGGTAACCGATCACGCCGCGGAGCGGAAGGTCCAACACGCCACCGGGCAGCCAGTTTGCCGAGGTCCAGACGTTGAACTGGTTGTCTCCGCTGGCCCAACTCGTGCGAAAGCGCGCATATTCGGCGCCCTCGTCATCAACGTAATAGCCATAGGCGAGCATGCCGTGCAGGTGGGGATTGGCCCGGTCCATTCCTGGAAGTGGCCGTGATTTGATGCTGAAGTCCTGCATAAACAAGAGCACCGGATAGCCGGAGTCAATCTCGGCCCTGAGATCATTGAAGGTGAAGCCCTGACCGGGGGACACTTCCGGATTGAAGTCCGTGAGCTGGGTAAAGACATCGGCTTCGGCACCCCGAGAGTGGGTCCAGGCGCGCAAGCCCGACTGCATATCCACGGGAGGCAATCCCGCCTCGCTGCCGGGCGTGAAATTGACGCGCCGCGAACCGGTGGCGTCCCAATAGACAAACGTAAAGCCGTCCACGTTGCCGTCGCATTCCCCGTTCATGTTGATCCACTTTCTCTGACTGAGACCGATGAAATCGCCGAGGCAATCGGGTTCGTGTTCCGCGCGTCCCTTGGCGAGGAACGGATCCGGGTCGGTGCTTTCGTATGCGATCCAGTAATCGTCCTCGTGCCCCGGTTGGTTGGAAGGCCGGCCGTCGCGCCCCGCCTTCGAGGTCCAGAGCGAGACAATGTCGTGGTTCGCGCCGGCGCTGTTCAGGGGGGCGACGCCGTCCGCCGTCGGGCCTGTGTAGAAGTCGGGGAAGCCGTGCCGGTCCCAAAAGCCCATCAGGTTGCCGCAGGCGGTCCCAAAACAACCCCCATACCAGGCGTAATCCGGAACATCGGTCAGATACACATTCACCGCTGCCGGAAGTGAAGGGCCGGTCATCGCGCCGGCCAGGAGGGCAAAGCTTAGAAGCAACTGCCGGCCGGCTTGGACTTTTGGATCCCGTGCATGCGCTGCAATCGTGCTCATCACGGCAGGAACCATTCCTGATTTCCGTCCGTTCGTCCACCAAGAATCGCATCCGAATCCGCACGTATGACACGCCGACAAATCGAATCTCCAAGGAACGCCAACTGAATAAACTCCAACCGCGAATGCACGCCAATGGACGCGAATGGGAGCGGCGGTAGCCGGGCTGTTGACCGTGATCCTCGGCCCGCCTAAGCTCCCGTCATGACCCAAGGCGCCCGGAAAAGGGCCGAAGATCGGAAGACACTCGAGGACTTTCCATGGGCATCGAGCCGGACCCTACGGTTCACCGCCCAGGGCGAGTTCCCCCTCGCGTTTCCGCCTGAATGCCCCGTGCTCTTGCATTGTCTTGAGTTCAGCATGGAACATCCACTCACCCCCAGCTACCACGAGCACCTGGAAATAACCCTTATTGGCGAGGGACGGGGGAGGTATACCGTTGACGGCTGTCGCTATGAGTTGAGCGCGGGCGATTTGGTGATTGTGGGCCGGGGCGAGTTTCACCTTATCGAGGCCGACTTCCGGACGCCGCTCAAGGCGATCTCCCTTCATTTTATGCCGGAACTCGTCTCCACCCCCGGCGGCGCATCTTTGGATTTTGAATACCTTAGACCCTTCCATTACCGGGGGAAGGCCTTTTCCCGTCGGTTGCCGGCAGTGGCTGTCCCCGAGGGATGGACGTTAGGTTTGATGCGGCGGATTCAACAGGAAATTGCCGCCCGGAGCGAGGATTATCCCCTGGCAGTCAAGACCCTTTTGTGCGATCTCCTCCTTGGGATCAGCCGTCATTATCGGAGGACGGGTCCAGGGCGGGTTCTCCGGGACCAGCGGGTGCTCGATTGTGAGCGGTTGCGAGACGTCTTTGCCTTCATCAAGGGCAACTGCCGTGAAACGCTATCTCTGGGTCAGGTGTCCCGGTTGGCTCGCATGAGCCCGGCCTATTTTTGCCGGTTTTTCAAGGGAGTCACGGGAACCACGCTGACCGAATACGTGCTGCGAACGCGCATCGATCGAGGCATGGAATTTCTTTCCAACAGCTCTTTGTCGGTGACGGATATCGCCTATAAAACGGGATTCAGCAGCCACAGCTATTTCGATCGCGTGTTTAAACGGCTGAAAGGCGTGACCCCATTGGAATACCGTCGGCGCCTCAAAGGGTATTAATCCGTTTTTCAAAACATCGGAATTTTCCCCCTGAACCGCAAATACAGCGACTTAACCGCTAATGGACACCAATTAACGCGAATCATGGCAGGCCGAATACGAACCATTTTACTGGTCGGTTTGAGGCGCAGCTTTGTTAGGCACCATGCGTGATGTTCCTGAAGGCATTCGGGTGCAAAAAAAGGTCAATCGGATGGTAGCCAGGGCCGGCATTGTGGCATATCCTGACCCATTGCTTAGCATATGCGCAAGACTCAACTGACTTTTGGCTGTATTGTGGGCACGCGGGGCTGTTTTTCCGCCGAACTGGCGCGCACGGGCCGGGCCCAGCTTCTCGAACAACTGAACCAATTGGGCCATAAGGCCGTCATTTTGCCGGCCGACGAAACTCCCAGCGGGGCCGTCGAAACCGTGGCTGACGCCCGAAAGTGCGCCGATCTTTTCAATCAGCACCGGCGGGATATCGACGGGGTGATTGTCTCGTTGCCGAATTTCGGGGACGAACTCGGCGTTGTAAACGCCCTGCACAACGCCAGCCTCAACGTGCCCGTGCTGGTCCAGGCCAGTGATGACGAACTCGACAAGCTCGACACCCGGCATCGCCGCGATGCCTTCTGCGGGAAGCTCTCGGTCTGCAACAATCTCTGGCAGTACGGCATTCCCTTTACCGATACGGCCACCCATACCGTCGCGATCAACAGTCCGGCGTTCACGAGGGACCTCAGGAATTTTGCGGCGATTTGCCGTGTGGTGGGCGGTTTGCGCCACGCGCGCATCGGCGCCATCGGCACGCGCCCCGACGCGTTTCAAACCATGCGGGTGAGTGAGAAACTGCTCCAGCGCTCCGGCATCACCACCATTCCCGTCGATCTGTCTGACCTCATGGCCGCCGCGTCCAAGGTCGATATCACATCGGCTCGCGCCAGCCAGAGACTGGATGAAATCAAGAACTACGGGTCCGTGGCGAAAGGGATTGCCCACCTGGATGCCAAGTTCGAGAAACACCTGCGTCTCTATCTCGCGATCGAGGATTGGATCCAGGCCAACAACATCGATGCGGCCGGCATCCAGTGCTGGACCTCGGTTCAACAGAACTACGGCTGTGCCACCTGTCTGACCATGGCGATGATGGGCGATCGGCTCCTGCCTTGCGCCTGCGAGGTCGATGTTGCCGGCGTGGCCGCCATGTACGCCCTCGTTTTGGCCAGCGGCAACGCGGCCGCCATCATGGATTGGAACAACAACTACGGCGACGACCGCGACAAGTGCGTGGCCCAGCATTGCGGGAACTATCCCAAGAGCTTCATCGGAGACTCCGTCGAAATTGACAAACTCAGCGTGCTCAGCACCGTCATGGATCCGGAACTTTGCTTTGGGGCCATCAATGGCAAGGCCAAGGCCGGCCCGATGACCTACCTCCGTTTATCGACCGACGATTTCAAGGGTCGGATCCGCGGCTACGTGGGAGAAGGCGAGTTCACCGAGGATCCGTTCAACATGCTGGGCTCGATCGCGGTCTGCCGGGTGCCCCACCTGCAACAACTGATGAAGTTTATTTGCCGAAACGGCTTCGAGCACCACTGCGCCCTGGTTCGATCGCACGTGGCTGATATCATTCAAGAAGCCGTGACGACCTACTTCGGTTGGGACATCTACACGCACCAATAGTCTTTACTTTTCTTGTCCGGTTTTCCTCTTGGCGGTTACTATGAGATGAGTGATCCATTTCACCAACCACCAGCTCTGAGCGAACTACGCCGGACAGCGGTCGGAGGCCGCATTCGAAAAACTCTTCCGCCGGCAGGTTGACCTCCCGGTCACTCAGGGGTCTATTCCATTAAGCAAGCAGATCTTTAAGCCAATCAACCGAATTCCCTGTTTCAGTGGATCCTATTTGGTTTTGGCTTGTTTTGGTTGAACATGGTCCATAGTCTTGTTTCAATTTCGCCAGGAAGTTTGCCTTCTTGGAGATTTACATAGTGGTAACAACATCATGAGTGAACGCTGGCTATCCGTTGAAGAGATTGCGGTGCATTTGGGGGTAAACCCCGACACAATCTACAAGTGGATTGAACGCAAAAAGATGCCTGCACACAAGGTGGGGCGCCTCTGGAAGTTCCAAGCCGCTGATGTTGACGCATGGATCAGGGATGGCAGGGCATCCGAATCGGCCAGCGAGGCTTACGGGCAATCTGAAGGGTAGCAATTGATGATTGGAAACGTGTGAGATGAGCAAGTTCGAAGAACTGAAACCGAACGCGGCTGCAAGAGGCATCCTGCCGGATGAGCGGGGCGGCAACGATCACCGTGACCAAGAACGAAATCCTGTACTCGCTGAACAAGCCGGACGATTTTATCCTGGCGATTGTGGAGTTCGATGGCAAGACCTACCAGGTGCATTACGTGCGGCGACCATTCCAGCGGGAGCCAGACTTTGGAGTGACCAGCGTGAACTACAGTTTCAGGGAACTGCTGGGGCGGGGAGAGGCGCCACAATGATGGATCCCATCACCATCCAAGTGCGTGATTTTACCGGCTGCCGGTTTGCCGTCTCTGCCGAGGGCGGGAACCGGCTTCACGACCGGATCGCCCCGCTACTGTGTGCCGGGACGCCCGTTGCGCTATCGTTCGCGGGCATCGAGACCGTGATTGCGGCGTTTCTGGGTGCGGCCATCGGGCGACTTTGCACCCGCTTTGGAAATCGGGAACTCGGAAACCTGCTGACGTTCCGGGACCTCTCGCCAGACAACCGAGCGATGGCAGAGCGTAGTTTCGTAACGCCAGAAGGTACTACGCCAACCGAGGGGCCTATGATGCGGTTTGGGCAGAGGAATTTGGCGGCGAAGCCGCTGTTGTTGCGGTCGAGGCCCGGGATCTGCCAGTTGGAGAGCGATTGAAGGAAGGAGTCGAGCATGCCTGATCAATCCAGTTTCTTCGCGCACGGAAGCCGCTGGGTCCGTGCGGACTTCCACTTGCACACGCGGCGCGACAAGGAGTTCAAAGACGAAGGCGCTGAACAGGACTTCGTAGCCCGTTACACGGCGGCTCTGAAGAGTGCCGACATCCACATCGGCGCAATCACAAATCACAATAAGTTCGACCGCGACGAGTTCAAAGCGCTGCGGAAGGCAGCCAAGAAGGAGGACATCCACCTTCTTCCGGGCATCGAACTGTCGGTGAAGGACGGAGCGAACGGCATCCACACGCTCGTGATTTTCAGTGACGAGTGGATCGTCAACGCGGAACAGACTGACCACATCAACAGCTTCCTGGGCGTAACGTTTGCCGGGCAGTCGAACTACGACAACAGCAATGCGAGATCGAACCACGATCTTCTGGACACGATCCGGGAACTCAACAAGTTCGGCAGGGACTACTTCCTGATCTTTGCCCACGTCGAGGCAGACAACGGACTCTACGGTCCCGGAGGGCTGCAAGGGGGGCGGCTTCAAGAACTCGGGAGGACCGATCTCTTTCGTGAGCGGACGGCAGCGTTTCAGAAAGTTGGGACCCGTGACCTCAAGCAGAAGGTTCAGTGCTGGCTGGGGGATTGGTACCCGGCCGAGGTCGAAGGCTCAGATCCCAAGGCTATGTCCGAGATCGGGCGTGGCGAAAAGTCGTTCATCAAGATCGGTGCCTTTACCTTCGAGGCCGTGCAGTTCGCCCTGAAGCCTGGAGCCGATCGGCTTTGTTCTCAGGAAGTCAAACCGCAGCCCCATTCCTGGGTGCAGGCGATACGGTTTGAGGGCGGCATTCTCGACGGCAAACGCATGGCGTTCTCGCCCGAAATGAGTTGCCTGATCGGAATCCGCGGCAGCGGCAAGTCGGCCATACTGGAGTGTCTCCGGTATGCCCTTGAATTGCCAATGCCGGAATCATCGGACGAGGTCGATTTGATGTACAAAGAGGGCCTCGTTCGCTTTGCTCTCAAGAGTGGCGGTAAAGTCGTTGTTGAAGCCATGGACGCCCAAGGCCGGACTTTCGAGATCCGCCGCATTCTGAACGAGCGCAGAGATGTGTACTACGACGGAGAACTGCGGCCTGGAGTCAGCATCCCCATCAAGAACCCGTTGTTCTTCGGTCAGAAAGAACTCGTCAAAAGAGGGGAGGGTTCCGAGCGCGAACTCATCGAACGCCTGATCGGCGCGAAACTCGATACTGTTCGCCGCGAACTGATCGCCCAGCGTCAACGCGTCTTGGATGTCCTCACCGCCTTCGACAAACTCAAGGACCTTGACATTCAGCAAGCGGAGTATGAGGCCAAGAAGAGAGACACCGAGTTTCGGTTGAAGCTCTTTCGCGATTTTGGCGTGGAAGATCAACTCAAGCGTCAGGTTCAGTTCAATGCCGACGAAACTCACGCCCGGCGCGCCACCGACTCGGCACAAGCCTTTGTCCGCGCTTTTGACGCCTTCCTGAAGGAGCAGGAAGCAGAACTCTCGGCACTCCCCCGCCTTGAGCCCAAGGAGAACGCCGACGTCATCGAGGAGATGAACGCGCTTCTCGACCGTATCCGCAAAACGCCCGAGAAGGTGCGCCAGGTTCTCACAGAGGCTCAGAACGACGCGCGCAGCCTGCGCGATAAGCTCGGCGAGTTGCAGCGTCGGCGCGAAGCATTGAAAGAGGAATTCGCCGCTATCGAACGGCGACTCAGCGAGAAGCTCCAGCAGCAGGGCGGAGTGAGTGTGCGCCCCGACGATTTCGTCAGGCTAAACGCCGATCTGCAGAAGGTGACGTTGGCCCTTACGGAAACGGCAAAGAGCCGGACCAAGAAGAACGCCCTGCGCGATGAGTTGCTTAGGGAACTGAAGCGGCTCAATGACCTCTGGCATCAGGAGTTCAAGGAGATCGAGCGAGAGATCAAGAATCTGAACGAAAGCCAGACCGCACTGCAAATCGCGCCGAAGTATAAGGGTGGCCGCGCGGCGATGATCGAGGAAATGAAGGGCCATTTTCGCGGAAGTCGCCTGCATACGGCGACGCTGGAGTCCGCTCTTGCTGGCCACGCCGATTTCGTCTCGGTCTATGAAGCTCTCGATACCGTCTGTAATGGGCTTGGCGAGTCTGGTGAGGTCTTCCGACGCTACTTCAACGAGGCGAAGGCATCGCTCCTGGTCTGGCAGGTGCCGAACACATATCAGATCATGTACCACGGCAAGGAGCTTCGGGAGCATTCTCTTGGGCAGCGGGCGTCCGCGTTGATCTTGTTCATTCTGAGCCAGCGAGACAACGACCTCATCGTCATTGACCAACCCGAGGACGACCTGGACAACCAGACGATCTTCCAGGACGTGATTAAGCTGATTCGCGCTCTCAAGAAAGGAATCCAGTTCATTTTCGCGACACACAACGCAAACTTCCCCGTTCTGGGCGATGCTGAGCAGGTCGGCGCGTGCTCCTTTGTGTCCGGCGCGGGCGCTGTCGAAGTCGGAAGCATTGATCAGCCGGAGATTCAGAAGGCCATCGTCTCGATCATGGAGGGCGGCCATGAGGCGTTTGCCCGCCGGAAGGAGATTTATCAGCTATGGAAACAATAGAACTCATCGAGATCATCGGTCGCGGCGAAGACAGCCGGACGCAATTCAAGCGCGAGCCCATCGGTGCCAAAAACTTGGCCGAGGAGATGGTCGCCTTCTCCAACGGCATGGGGGGCGCCATCTTGTTTGGCGTGGACGATGACGGACAGGTGACCGGCCTGACCAACGAGGATGTTCGGGCCATCAACGGGCAACTAAGCGATGCCGCAAACGATAAGGTCCGACCGTCCATCTACCCGAAGACCGAAATCCATCGAGTCGGCGAAGACAACCGCTTGGTCCTTGCGGTGCTGATTTCAGAGGGTGTCTCGAAGCCCTATTCCGACAAGAGCGGCGCGTATTGGATCAAGTCAGGAGCTGACAAGCGAAGGATTACGGCCAGGGAGGAGATACAGCAGATGTTACAGGCGTCGCTTCTGATCCACGCCGACGAGCTTCCGGTTGACGGCACGACCACTGGCGATCTGGACACCGACCATCTTGGCGAGTTTTTTGTAAGGCGCTACGAACAGAGCCTGGATGCGGTCTTGGAGAAGGATGGCATCACAACTGGCCAACTACTGAACAACCTCGGACTGGCGCGCGAAGGAAGTCTGAACTTGGCTGGTCTCCTGGTCTTCGGACGGAATCCGCAACGATACCGGCCTGCATGTGTCGTCAAGGGCGTCTCTTTCGTCGGCAACGATCCGGCAGGCGACAAGTACCGGGACAGCGAGGACATCGCCGGCTGCCTGCGGGACATGCACAAGGGCACCATGTCTTTCCTGACCCGCAATCTTCGCCGGTTGCAGGGCGAAAAGGGGTTCAATACCGAAGGTGACATCGAGATTCCTGTCGCCGCGCTGGAAGAACTCGTGGTGAACATGCTCCTCCACCGTGATTACTTCATCTCTGCGCCATGGAAAGTCATGATTTTCGACAATCGGGTCGAACTGATAAGCCCCGGCATGCTCCCAAACAACCTGACCGTGGAGAACATCCGCAACGGCGTTTCCGTTATCCGCAATCCTCTCATTGCCTCATTTGCTACCAAGGAACTACCATACCGTGGCATCGGCACCGGCATCCGCCGTGCCTTGGCCGCCGTGCCTGACCTACAACTGGAGTCGAACCAGGGGGACAACCTGTTCACCGCGCGAATCCCTCGAAAGGCTGAATGATGGCCGACCTCCTCCGTATCCACTTCTTTGTCTGATAGCGTCATTCGCCCTGAAGCATTTCTCAATTCAAGAAGGAACGTTTCCTTCTTGAACTCACCGAGGATCGTGTCAGAGATGAAGATATGATTGCCAAGCGACATCTCCTTCAGGGCGTGCTGTTCTTTTGCTGTCTCTCCGGTGCCGCCGCTTCGGAGGGCAAGAGCTGGACGCGTTACGACGAATGGTGATATAAGCAAAATCTGATGAAATCCCTGACGACTGTATCGCCAGCAGTCTCACTCGTAGTGGTTCTCTTCTGTGCCTTGGTGCTGACCACAGCATGCGCTTCCGAGACACCTCAAGAAGCGCCGACAGACGCTCGATCGAGGGCTGGAGATTCCCCCGGGAAGAACGGGCCGGATGTGCTGATCGAGATTCCTGAGATGTTTGAGTTGGCCAATGTCGCGATCGCCGTCTCAGACGAGGGCTTAAAGCATCCGAATCGCGTGGACAAACACGGGCTCTACTACGAACGTGTCTTGCGGCATTTTCTTTCCTTCAAAGATCATCCGCTCATCCGGGAGCCCGATCTGCACCGCAACTACACTTACTTCTTTCGCGACAACAGCATCTGTTATCGATTCCATGACGAAAAGATTGTCCATGGCGGGCTTTATCCGCCGATGCGAACGCCCGACCTGTTCGGCAAGCACCGCATCCTGGCCGAGGACTTTGCGGCCGTCAGCGGTTTCAGGAAGTTCTATCGTGAAAACCTTTCGTATTATCGCGATCAAATCCAGCGCTATGAGCGGAAGGCGCCTTTGCGGCGCATGGGTGCCTGGCTTGAATCGCGCAGCCCCGTTCGGAGTTATCGCTTTCGGATCGTTTTTTCTCCGCTGCTCGGAAGTTCGCATGAAACGTGCGGATTCGAGACGAACGGTGTGCGGGAAACGTTTATGTTCGTTTGCGGCCCTGGCGAGCCTGGAGAAGACGACGATCCGGTTGGCGATGCCCTGCTTGCGAAGTCCGTCTTCACCGAAATTGACCACCATTATATCAACCCCATCACTGCCGAGTTTTTGCCGAGGGTGAAGCGGGCTTTCGGCGATCTCGGAAAATGGAGCAGCTCGGAGAACGCTGACAGCTACCCGAGACCGGAATTTGTTTTCAACGAGTACATGACTTGGACGGTGTTTCTCCTCTACGCGCAGGATACATACAGCCCGGATACCCTTCAGGCCGTTAAGACGCGGATCGTGGATCAGATGGTCAACGGACGGAAGTTTGGGCGATTCGGCGAATTCAGCGAAGAATTGCTGCGTTTGCACCGTCTGGGTCCTCCGGGGAAGGCACTCGGTGACTTTTATCCGGCCATCCTTGCTTGGGCGGAGCGACAGTAGGTGACGGGTGAGATTGGCGCTCTGGTGGATAAAAGAAACGGAAGTTTTCACCACAGAGCACACCGAGGGCACAGAGAGGCTTTAACGGGGGCACTCACCTGACCCGGCATCGTGGGCTTGTGACGGTCTATATAAACCTCAAACAATCCGCTTATACTCTAATCGACTCTCCGGATTCGGTAGAACCGTTGGGTGACGACGGGAAGGGAATCGGTGTAGCTGCCCAACTCGGTTGGGACGGTGAATTCCGTGGCATCGCTCCATTCCTTGTCGAAGAGGTTGTTTTTGTACTGGACGATGTACGTGGCGCCGGGATCGCTGCGCCATTGGAGCGTCAGATTGCCTTTTGCATCGTAGGACACTCCGGTGATCCAATAATCTTCCAGTCGTTTGACTGTGACCATGAAGGAGTCGGTATCCGACAGCCTGGGAGATCCATTGTCCTGGACGCGAACGGTGATCGGATAGGATCTGGGAGGCTGGTCAGGACTGATGTTCCAGGAGAACCGTCCGTCGGTCGTGATGCTGGCGCCGGCGGGGGCGCCGGTTTCCAGGCTGAAACTGAGGTCCTGCTCGGGATCGGGATCGCTGGCCTGGGCAAGGAAAGCGAGGGTTCTACCCGCCAGGAGGGTGAAGTCGGAGATGGCGGACAGGGTGGGGGCATGGTTGAGGTTGGGGGTGAAGGCATTGCTGCTGACGATGCCGTTACCTGACAACCGCACGATCAGATTCAAATTGTTGCTGGCGGAGAGACACCAATAACTCAGGGTATAGGTGGCATTGGGGGTGAGCGCAGGCGAGAATTCCTGGTAGATCGAGGAACTCCGGCTGCTGCCCCCACTGGAGGCGACCAGGCGCAGGCTGGAGCTTCCCCCGTGTCGAACCTCCGTTGACAGGCGAGAGCCGGAATGGTTGGCGGAGACGGTCCAAGATCCACTCAAAGCGGATTCGAAATCTCCGTTCTGAATCAGGTTGGTTCCGGTTTCGGGGACGCTGCCCGCGACCAGTTTCAAGTCGTCGATATAAGCTTCTCCGGCCTGATCGAGATAAACATAGAGCGTGGATGAGCTGGCAGTGCCGGTCACGCTGACATAACGCCATGGCAACGACGGAGCAACCCGGACGCTAAAGGACCGCACGGCAGTTTGAGCGGGCGATCCGTTGTCCGTGACCCGAACCGTGATGGTGTGAGTGGCATTGGCCTGGTTGGTGGAGGGTGTCCAGCTGAACCGGCCGTCTGTCGTGATGATGGCGCCGGCCGGGGCGCCGGGCTCGAGGCTGAACAGCAGGGTCTGCTCCGGATCCGGATCGCTTGCCGCGGCGACAAAGGCGAGGGTCTCACCCGGTTGAGCCTCCAGGTCAGGAATTGCGGAAAGCACGGGGGGCTGATTGACCAGAGGCACGAGGTTATTACTGCTGACGATGCCGTTTCCTGAAAGGCGCACCATCAGATTGACCTGGTTCGTGCCCGGCAGACACCAGAAGCTTAACGTGTAATTTGTGTTTTGCGACAAAGCCGGGACGATCAGTTGATAGATCGAGGAGTCTCGCGTGGCGCCTTCGCTGGACGCGATCAGGTGGAGGCTGTTGGCGCCCGAGTGCCGGGGAGTCGAGGTGAGACGCGAGTTCGCGTGGTTAGGCGAGAGCGTCCAGCCTTCGGTCAGCGCGGATTCGAAATCCCCGTTCTTGAGCAGGTTGATTCCGACTTCGGCGGTCTGCCCCGCTACGAGCCTGAGGTCGTCAATGTAGGCATCGCCCGGTTTATCCAGGTATACGTAGAGGAGGGAAGCGCTACCGGCGCCGGTGACTGTGACATACCGCCATCGTTCCGGCGGCATCACCCGCACGGTGAGGTTCAGGAGGTCGCTGGCCGCGGGGATGCCGTTGTCCGTTACCCGGACGCCGACCTCTTGGGTTGTGTTCGCAAGATGGATCGGGGCAACCCATGTCAGGAGTCCGGAGCTGGCGTTCAGCGTCATGCCTGCGGGGAAGCCGGCTTCCAGGCTGAATGAGAGCGAGTTGGCCGGAGAATCCGGATCAGTGGCGCTCAGGGAAAGGGACAGGGTGGATCCTGCGGCAACAGAACATTCGTTGGGACCGGTGATGATCGGTGGACGATTGACTTCCCGAACCAGGAGACGAAGGATTTGGCTCGCGCTCAAGTTGGGAGAGCCGTTATCGGTGGCTTTAATGGTGATGGCGTTGGTGGCAGGACCTTGGGCTTCGGTTGGTGTCCAGGTGAATACGCCGGTGGCGGGATTGAGGTCCATGCCGGCCTGGGCGCCGGCCTCGATGGTGTAGGTCAGTGTCTGGCCGGGGTCGATATCTGTGGCGCTCATTCGAATGCTGAAGGCGGTCATTTCATCGAACGTTTGATCCGCAAGAGCGGGGAAGACCGGAGGATGGTTTCCGGCGGAAGCAATGACGGTGACCGTTTGGACCGCGCTCAAGGGTGGATTGCCGTTGTCAGTAATTCGGAAGATGACCTGGTTGGTGCTGGGCACTTGAGTTTGAGTCGGTGTCCAGGTGAAAAGACCCGTGACAGGATGGACCGAGGCGCCCTCCGGTGCGCCGCCTTCAAGGCCGAAGGTGAGGATCTGGGGGGGGAGATCGGGATCATTGACGGGAACGGAGAACTGGAGTTTCTGTCCTTCGGTGGCGTACTGGATTCCGATGGGAGTCAGGAGAGGTGATGCATTGACCTCATTTACCGTGACATTGAATGACTGGCTTGCGGAGCGGGCGGGGGTGCCATTGTCGGTGACCCGAACGGAGACGGTATGGAGGCCGGGCCCTTGGGCTTCGGAAGGCACCCAACTGAACTGGCCGGTTGCGGGCTGGATGGTGGCGCCGGCTGGAGCGCCCGGATCGAGGCTAAAGGTCAGGCGCTGCGCGGGAAGATCCTCATCGGTTGCTGTGGCCACGAAGGTGAGCGCATGATTCTCATTGACGATTTGATCATCCAATTTTGCCAGGATGGGAGCGGCGTTGGTCGCGGTGGAGCCCGGGACGACATTAGCGGCGCGAGGCGTGGGAGAGGACATGAAGAAAAGGCTGGACGGATGACCATCGGGCCAGCGTCCCTGGCTGATGTTATTGGTTTGAGGACCGAAGGTTACCTCATTGATTAATTGGCCTTGGGGAGAAAACAGTCCGAGGTATTCCCCGGTTTGGCTGAGTTTGAAATTGGCGTGGATTTCGTCGGGTTCCCGGTTTTGTTCGGTATCTTCGTCGGCCCAGATCAGCAGAAAGGCGCCGGGGGCAATCCGGGTGCCATGAGGGATTTGGAACTTGGTGGTATTGGTGGGATTATCGGTCAGGAAAAACCGGGAAAGATCGACGATATTTTGACCGCCGTTATAGAGTTCGAACCAATCGTCGAATTGGCCGTCAGCGGGGTCGGCCAGAACACCGCTATTGCTGGCCATCCATTCGTTGATCATGATTTGAGCGGGGGGATCCGCGGGATTGTTGGGCGCGGCGGGCGTGAAGGTGTGGAAAGTTCTCAGGTTCTTGCGTTGTCCATCGGGGTATGCGCCATAGGAATAGTCCGCGACCACCTGGTCGTAGTTGAGATAATCCAGCACGGCCGGTTGTCCGTTCTGAAGCCGGACCAAGGCCACGGAACCGCTTTCGGGTGCGAGGGAGAAATTCGCATGCCATTCGGTGGTGGCGCCCTGGGTCTGGCCATCACACCAGACGATGGCGAACTGTCCCGGGTTCAAGACCGCGGTGGCCGGGAAGTTCCATCGCTGCGGCTGCGCGTAATCATCCGTCAGATAGAACTGACTGAGACTGACGGGTGATGTGCCTGAGTTATGGAGCTCGATCCAGGGCTCGCGCTGACCGGCGGCTGTGACGGGGCCGGTGAGGTTTTGGGCGTGGACTTCATTCAGCCAGAGAGTTGGCATGGCCGGCAGAGATGCCCGCAGAGAATTCGCGCTGCCAGGAGTAAAGCGAACCGGCGCGTTTGTAGATGATGCGGCCCAATTGGCGACACGATTATTGTCCTGGGCGGCGTCGATCAACTGCAGGGAGGGCCCGAGGCCGTCGGCGACCGTTGGCCAGGGAGTGCGGTCATCGTAGGTGACTTCGTCAATTCGAAATTCCTCGGTCGGAATCGATCCTGGTTTGAGGAGGGTTAAGGTCTCGCCTCCTCGATCCAGCGCGCCTGAGTATTGGCCGCAAACCGGCAGGTTCACACCATACACCTGGCTAAAAACCAGGGAGTCTTCAATCACCAGAAGGTAATTCTGGGGCTTCAGCAGAATGCCTTCCGGAAACACGAAATCCACCCCGTTCAATCGCCAGGAGGACAAATCATAAGTGGTGCTGGTGGAGCGGTTAAACAATTCGACATAGCCCGCCCCCGGCAGCGCCGGATGATACATGATTTCGTTGATCACCACGTTGTCGAGCGCCGGATCCGGCACGCTGGTGTTGTTGATGCTCACGGAATCCGTGGCGTTGGCGTAGAGATTGCCTTGCGTGTCATAGCCCTTGATCGTGAGCAGATTGGACCCGGACGCCAGGGGGAGGGAAAGGGTCCATTCCGTCACCGAAATCCAGGTGACGGGATAGGCGATGTTATTGACCTCGATGGTTTTGATGCCGACCGGAGCGGTGCCCGCCAGGGTGATCAGGCTTTTGTTGGTCGTAAAATTCTGACCGCCATTGGAGGTGATCGCAAAACTCGCGTTGACCGCCGCCAGTTGCTGCTGAACATAGGCGCGACGCTGATTGATCCAGTTCTTGATCTCGGTGGGAGAACTGACGTTGACATTATTGGCTCGGAGCCCGGCATACCGGGCGTCCATCCAGGGTCCGACCTTGGCCTCCGCCAGCGCGGCCTGGGTCGCGTCGTAGAGCGCCCGATAATACATACGGCGGAAGGGCGGATGCTGATACATTCGGTCGATGGTGGGGTCGTTGTTGACAAAGAGATTTTCGGTGGGGCTATCGCTGTTGGCTCCCAGGACCCAGTCGTTGTCCCAGGTGATCATTTGCCAGCGGCCCTGTTGCGGTTTGTAGGTGTACATGTTTTTTCCGCGGCGATGGCCGTAGCTGTCCCAGTTGCCGAACACATGTTCGGTGGCGAAGGTTCGCATCCATTGATCGACATCGATGCTCCCCAGAACCCGGTCGGTGTAGACATTGTTGGGGGCGTTGACGGCCTCGACCATGGCCAGAAAATCGGCGTAATGATTGGCGGAATCCTGCACGGCGCGCTTGCGCCAGTTCCATCGGTATCGGGCGGTATTCAAGAGGCCCCCTGTGGTGGTGAAACGCTGCAAGGTGGCGTCCACGCTGTTGAATCCACTCCCGGCATCGTCGAACTCGAACCAGTCCTCAATTTTAAAGAGCTGGCCGGCGGGATCGTTGGAGAACCATTCCTGGATGACGTCGCTGTTGGGTTGCTGGCAGTCCTCATAGATCGTGCTGCGGCGTTGGCCGTTGACGTAGACATGGACATATCGCCGATGGAGGTAAGGCAGGCCCATTTGGTTGAGCATCCAGAACGCGACCTGTTCCCGCTGTGCGGTGTTGTCATTGGCGAGGTTGCCCACCGTGGCCAGGACAAAATCGGTGGCTCCGAGCAGAGGATCGTCGGAGGGAAAGTTGGCGATATAATCACAGGTATTTCCCATGGGCCCATTGTAGGAGCCGGTGTGAAACGGGCTGCCACTGTAGAGGGTGCCGATATTGTAGATTACCCGGTGATTGCCATAGACAAACGTGCCGTCCAGCGGTTTGTTGCTGTTCTTTTCCCGGCGGGCCCATTCGGTGGCTGTGGCCTGGGTGATCCAAAGGTGGTAGGCTCCCAGGTTGCCGGCGGGTTGTGTGTCGCCAAAAAGGACGAGGCACTCACGACGCGGGGCGTCTTCGGGGAACTGGCTGGTCGCCAGATTGGAGCTGGCATCGGCGGCGGTGATATGGAAGGCTGCGAGTTTGCCGGCGGATTGGCCTGGCAATGTCGTGCTGAAGCAGCCCGCCCCGTTATTCACCATTGGCACGCGGGTGAGGTTGGTTGATGGATCGATGCGATAGTTCAGAATGAGCATCGCGAGGCCGTCCGGATCATTGACCTGGGCGGTGATGGTCACGGCCTGGTTGGCTGCCGGCAAGGCGGGCGAGTGATTGACCCGACTGATCGCCGGACCGGCATTCAAAACCGCGCGGCTGTTGCGCAGCCCGGGTGTGCCGAGGTTTTCAGGAGGATTCCAGGCGTTGGTCGCCTCGATCCAGTTGCCATGCAATCGCAAGAGGATTTCCGGGTGGCCTTTCAACCAGCGAACCTTGGCGCGGAGAGTGGCCTGGTTCCCGGAGGATAACGAGCTGGACAATGGGGTGCGAATCCGGTTGGCGCCCGTATCGCCTCGGCCGGTGGCCCGCACGTGGAGGCAGCGGCCATTGCCCGTGCCGCCGGTGCTGTCGATCGCCGAATCATTGTGGTTCCCTTGAGGCACCCAGCCGTCCAGGCCGTTGTCGAATCCAGGATTCACCACCAGGTTGGGGCCGCCGGAACGAAACACCTCGATGTCGTCCACCAGAAACTCGCCGGCTCCCAAGGCCAGAATCTGGAGTGAATTGGCCGCGCCATTCCCGTTGTCCAGGGTGCCCGTGTATTGGACGGTCATCCAGGAGGCTTTGGTGGATTCATCGCTGTCGGTCCAATTGGCCGCCAGCCGATTATCGCTGCGGGCGTCTTTCAATTCCAGGCTGCTGCCGCCGCCATCGGACCATTGTCCCCACCGCCCTCCGTCGCCGTAAGTGACTTCATCGACCACAACATAATCGTAGTTCGTGGTGAGGATTCCATGGATGTTGGTGACAACCACTGGATGGGGCATGGCGAGGGCGACACGTTCTCCGCCGTTGGCCAGACTGCCTGAAAAATCGCCGTAACTGTTTGCGGTGTTGAGATATGGATGCTGACCTCGAAGCCTGGTTGCGTTTTTCGCCACGACAACGTACCCGTTGGCCGGGATGACGCTGGATGGGGGAAAGGTGAACTCGATCCCGTCGACAAAGGCCCAGCCTCCGATATCCACCGCCTGGCTGCCCTTGTTAAATAACTCGATGAATTCGTCGTCGTTGTCGCCCGACAAGGGGTGATACTGGATTTCATTAATGACGATATTCCGGCTCAGGGGCCGGCTATTGGCTGTGCCGGGCGTTTTGAGTGTCAGTTCCTGAAAGGCCGGATGGCCGTCCGGAAATCGACCCGTCGAGATGCCATTGGCCGTGGCGCCGAATTCAATCGCATCGATGACGTAATTTTTCCCCGGCGCCAGGAGGAACAAGTGCTCGCCCGCGGAACTCAAGCGGAAACCGAGTTGGGATTCATCCCAGGCGATGTGGCCCAGGGGAGGAATCACGGTTCCGGTGGGGACGACAAAACGACTCGTTGCCGGATCGTCGGTGATGATGCATCCTTCGAGGCTTACCGCCTGGGCACTGTAGTTGTAGAACTCGACGAAATCCAGATCTGGCAGGTCGGTATGTGCCAGGAACTCGTTGATGACCACGGTGCGATACGGATTGGCGGGCGTGGGTTCGGCTGTTCCCGGACTGCCTCCCGACAGAGCGCTAGCCATCCAGGCCTGGGGATGGTTTTCACCCCAGCTGGGACGAGATAAAACCAGGGAATGTCCCGCTCCATCCGCCGACATCGGATAAGGGGGGTGACTCGAGTAGGCAACCTCCAGAAGGACCGCCCCCGTTTTGGTGCGCAAGCCCACGGACCCGTTGTCGTTCGCGAGATTGCCGGTGTAAGGACCGACGACATTGTTGATGCCATACACCGTCCGGATGTCGGCAGGAACCGCGGCCACGACCAGGAACGAACGCGCGGCCAGACTTGTCCCCTCCGGAAAGACGAAATCCACATCTCCCAAAAGCCGGAATCCCGACAAATCCTCGGGCCAATCCTGGGTGTTATACAATTCGACAAATTCAATCCTGCGTCCATCCGCGCGGTCCGCGGGGTGGTACATGATTTCTGAGATCACGAGGCCGGTGCGGCGTGATGAAGGTCCGAGGGGTTCCCGGTTGCCAACGACCAGACTCATATCGAGCGGGGCGTAACTCAACGTGAAACTGCGCTGGGAACCCGGGCTGATGGTATTGGGTGTTGTGGCGCGGTCGCGGACATGGCTGACCGACAGGACATACTGGATCCCGGGCTCGAGCGGGCTGGTCTTGAGGACGATGGTTCGTGTGTCGCCGGCAAACATCGCGCTTTTCACGCTCGCGCCGTTATTCAGGGTGTAATGGGTATTCTGTTGAGCGGAGCTGGCTTCGACGGGTTCCGAGAACAGGACGGTGATGGTGTCGGGATCTCCGAGGGCCGTTACCCCTTCCAGGACCGGTGGCGTGGTATCAGGCAGCACTGTCAGAAGGGCCTCATTGCTCGTAACCGAGCCCTGGGCATTGACGAGGACGCAGCGATATCGAGTGCCGCTTTCCGACAAGCGGACCTCGAAAACCGTCAGCGACGCGCTGGTTGCCCCCGAGATGTTCACCCCATTTTTCTGCCACTGATAACTCATGCCTGTGGTCCGGTTGGCTTGGACCGAAAAGACCGCCTGCGCGCCCTCGAAAACTGTTTGGCTGGCGGGGGGCTGGACGATGATCGGCGGCCCCATCCCGTAAACTTGAAGCCGCGATCCCGGAATGGGTTCCTCGATACTGCCATTGGGCAGTTGCCAGCGGACAGCCAGATTATCCCCGCCCGAGCCCTCCTTCATCAAAGCCTCGATGTAATACTTCCGGCCGCTCTGCAACGAGATCGATGCCGACTGCTGTTGCGGATCCCAGTTCCATACCCGCGAGGGAGTCCAACCGGGCACGCGCGCAATCAGGGTTTTGTTCGCCGGTTGATCGTCCGTGCTCAGATACAAGGCGGACTCGTCATCCCCGGAAATCCAGAAGGTATAGTTCCCGGTAACCGGCGGTGTTATCAGCGCCATCAGCCTCTGGCCGTAGTTATCTTCGACGTCGATCGGGGCCTCAAAAAAGTCGCTCAGGATCGATTCGCTGGTGGGGTTGTTTGGAAAGTTGGGGTTTTGAGTCAAATCCCTGAGCAACGTGCCCGGAATCCCCGAATACACCTGCCTCAAAACCCCTTGGGTTTGGGCAAAAACCGACACCCCAACCAGGCAAAAAATGACGACCGATAACAACGATGCAATTCTATTTTTCACGATTTCAGTGTGGTGATTCATGGAGAGATCATCAGACGCGGCCGGCACAAAGTAGAACCAGGGCATTGACCGCTATGGAGTTGCTGTTTCGCGAAGGCTCCGGACCGGATCATCCCCCAAACTCGGAATGCAGTGCCAACGGCACCCGTTCTGAATGCCCCGATCAAACCCGGTTTTTTGCATGCCTGCGAAAATCATTCGTCCTGAATGCAGCATTTATCAGGCCAGAAACACCGCGGATGACGGGAGATCGGGCCACTGAATGGCGTCGGGCGCAGGGAGGATGTGCTATGGATTTCTTGCGGTCAGGGAGAGGGTGCCCAAAGGAGCAATTAGTGCGATGTTTCTGATGGTGCTATGGGGGGGGGATTATGTTATGTTGCTTTGGACGTTCGGGTTCTTGAAACCGATTCCCGGAAGAGACCGGGAGCTGGCATGGGCATGGGGTGATGTTCGTTGAATCGGATTTTATATTACCCAGGCAGAAAGAACCCAGAGGAAGGATCAGCGTAAACCATGAAGCGTGTGTCCGTTTATGAAAACGTCTCGAACCTTGTCATTGTCCAGGGCCTTTACCTTAATTGAACTGCTGGTGGTCATTGCCATCATCGCCATTCTGGCGGGGATGCTGCTTCCCGCGTTGTCGAAGGCCAAGACCAAAGCCCAGGGCATTTTTTGCATGAACAATCTCAAGCAGCTTCAGTTGGTCTGGCATCTGTACACGGATGATAACAATGATAAGACAGCCACTTCCGGCTATACAAGCCCGGTGGAGCCGACTGCCTGGGTGGATGGCTGGCTCGATTTCAACGGGAGTAACAGGGACAACACAAACACCGTCGCTTTGCGGGATCCACTTCGGTCCAAGTTCGCTTATCATCTCACCGAGGTCAGCGTCTATCGGTGTCCTGCAGATCGCAGCACGGTCACCATTGGGGGGCGCCGGTATCCGCGGGTGCGCAGCATGGGCATGAGCCAGGCCTTTGGGCCCGGGGATTGGCTGGATCCGGCCGGTTTCGGGGCAAATGCAACCTCCAAGAAATACCGGGTTTATTATAAGACCGCTGACATTGTCGATCCCGCGCCTGCCATGTGTTACGTGATGCTGGATGAGCACCCGGACAGCATTAACGCGGGTGGTTTTGCCAACATGATGGTGGAATCTCCGGCCGCATCGCGGATTATCGATTTCCCCGCCAGTTACCACAACGGGGCGGCAGGGATTTCATTCGCCGACGGGCACGCGGAGATTCGGAAGTGGGTCGATGGAAGAACCATGCCCCCGACACGCTACAATAACCAGCTCCAACTGAATGTCTCCTCGCCGAACAACCGCGATATGCTTTGGTTGTCGGAACGGACATCCAGCCGCCGCAACCGGTGATTCCCTCTGCGAGCCTTGGTTTGCCAGAGGCACGTGTCCGGAGCGCATCACCACAACAGGCCTTCAAATTGAACCCGACGATTCTCTGCCTTGCGGGGGGGTGGCTTTTGGCCACGTCCGCGATACAAGCACAAACCGAATCTCGCACATTGCCCAGGAGTCCCGTTCGGCAGGTGATTGTTGTTTTTAAAACGCACTTCGACATCGGCTACACCGATTTCGCCAGCAACATTGTCGCGCGTTACCGAACAACCATGATCGACCAGGCCCTCGAGGTGGCGGAACGCAATCGAGACCTGCCGGCGGGCCAAAAGTTTGTCTGGACCGTTCCGGGCTGGCCGGCCTTTAAAATCCTCGAGGATTGGCCGGGCCAGACGTTTGAACGGCGGACGAGTGTGCAGCGGGCCTTCCAGGAGGGGCGCTTTTATGCGCACGCCTTGCCGTTTACCCTTCACACCGAGTTGTTGGAGTTGGAAGACCTCACCTGGGGACTGGGCTACTCGTCGCAGTTGGCGCGCCGGCTCGCGCTCGATCTGCCGCGTGACGCCAAGATGACGGATGTGCCATGCCACAGCTGGATCTGGCCTACCGTGCTCAAACAGGCGGGCGTGGAGTTTCTTCATCTGGGATGCAATGCCGCCAGCCGCTCGCCCGATGTGCCGCGGCTCTTTTGGTGGGAGGGGCCCGATGGCTCCCGGGTGCTGACGATGTACACCGCCGAAAGCTACGGCACGGGTTTGATGCCCCCGGTCGATTGGCCTTACCAAACCTGGCTCGCGTTGATTCATACCGGCGATAATCACGGCCCCCCGCGGACCGAAGAAGTCCAGCAGCTTTTTCGAGAGGCCTCAGACAAACTCCCGGGGGTTCGGGTTCGAATCGGACGACTTTCGGATTTCGCCGACGCCATTGTCGCCGAGCAATCCCCGATCCCCGTCGTGCGCGGCGACATGCCCGATAGTTGGATTCATGGGCCGCTGAGCGATCCGATCGGCGCGCGAATCGCCCGGAATCTGCGTCCTCTCATTCCCGCAACCGAGTCGTTGACCGCTTTGCTGCAACTGTGGAATGTCACGACCGACACGGATTCGGATCTGGCGTTGATTCGGGAAAACAGTCTCCTCTACGGAGAACACACGTGGGGGGCCGCCTTGAGTTGGGTGACCCCCTATGGAAAGAACATGAATTGGCATTATGGAAATCCTTGGCGCCGCGAACGCGCCGAAGGCCGCTTCAAAAAAATGGAGGCATCCTGGGAAGAACACTCGACGTACATCCGCAATGTCCAGAATCACCTCCTGCCCTTGCTGGAACATCGGATGCAACGCCTGGCTAATGGCATCCAGGCTAAAGCCCCGCGGATTGTTGTCTTTAATCCTCTGCCGTGGAACCGTGGTGGCCTGGTCACGATCAGTAATGCGACGCTCTCCGGTGTTCAGGCCCTCAGGCCTGTTGACGGAGGACAGGCGATTTCAGTCGAGCAGGGCGCAGGTTTTCTGAGGTTTGTCTCTCCCGAAGTTCCGGGCCTGGGTTATCGGGCCTTTGTCCCCGAGGAAGACCTGAAGTCCAGCCGCCATCACGCCCCGCGCCGGGACGCAGATGCGATGGAAAACCGATGGTTCAAGATGGAAATTGACTCTGCCAATGGTTGTCTGAGTTCCCTGGTGGATAAACGCTCTGGACGCGAACTGGTGGATCCAGGCGCCCGTCATCGACCGGGGCAGGTCCTCTACGAGCGATTCGATGCCGATCAGGTCGCCGCCTATGTCAAGGCCTACGTGAAGATCGACGCCGACTGGGGGCAGGTTGAACTTGGCAAACCGCCCCTGCCGCCTGCCACCGAAGCGCCCTATGTCCAGGCCGTTCCGAGGCGATGCCAGGTTCGATATGAGGACAGCCCCGTGGCCGCCACAGCCGTGGTCGAGGCCGCGGCCGAGGGCGGACTGCCTTGTCCCATCACCACGCGATTCGTGCTGTATCACGATTTGCCGTATTTGGATGTCGAAGTGACCCTGCACGGCAAGCCAGCGGACCCATGGCCGGAAGCGGGATGGATTTGTTTCTCCGCGAATCTGAAATCGCCCCGGTTTGGCCTCGGGCGCCTCGGAGCGATCGTGAATCCGGCAACCGATCTGGTCCCTGGATCAAACCACCACGTTTTCGGTGTGAACAGCGGGATGTATATGATCGATCCGGATGATCACGGTTTGGGCCTGTGCCCCCTGGACTCCGGTTTGATCAGCCTGGATTCGCCGGGTCTTTGGCAGTATTCGCGCCAATTTAAACCGGTGCGTTCCGCTGTTTATGTCAATCTTTTTAACAACCAATGGAGCACCAACTTTCGGTTGTGGAATGAGGGCACCTGGACCTCACGGGTTCGGATTTGGGCTATCGACAATTCCGAAGCCGCCAAGGCTCTGGTGACACCGTCCTGGGAGGCGCGCCTGCCGCTTCTCGGCGCAGTGGGTGAGGGCGGCGGCGGACCTCTGCCGCCTTTGGGACGCGGGATCACCGTTTCCCGGCCGGGGGTGCTGGTCACCGCTTTTGGACCGAATCCCGAAGGAGAGGGCCTCGTTTTGCGCCTCTGGGAACAATCGGGACAATCCGGGTCGTGCACGGTGCGGCTGCCATCCACCCTCGAGGCCACCCAGGCACAACCGATTGATTTGCGGGGCCGCGCGATAGGGGCGCCCCACCGGATCAGGCAGAAGGCCTTTTCCACGCAACTCCAGGGGTTTGCCCCCGCCAGTTATCTGTTAAGAACTGGAGTCAGTTCAACTCATTGACAATACCAGTCGAGACGTGAGTAGGTATGATTGTTGATTGAGAGGCACCACACTAGTGCTTTCGCCAACTGGCCTCGATTTCCTCGAGTGTGCGGCCTTTAGTCTCGGGGACCATGACGACAACGAAGACGGTGCTCAAGAGACTGCAGCCGGCATAGACCCAAAAAGTCCTCGCCGGTCCGATGCCTTCCCGCAGCATGGGGAAGGTTTGGGTGACGATCCAATCGGCCAGCCAGAGGCAAAAAATTGCCACGGACATGGCGCGTCCCCGCAATTTGGTGGGAAAAATCTCGGAGTTGACAATCCAAGGAATGGGGCCCATGGCCACGGCAAAGGCGGCCACAAAACCCAGGATGCCCACCAAAAGGGGCATCCCGCTGTGGCCCCCGGCCAGCATCGTCCCCACAAAAGTCAACGAGATCACCTGAACGATGGTGCCTGCCACGAGCAACGGCTTGCGCCCCGCTTTATCCACCAACCAAATGGCCACAAAAGTGAACAGCAGGTTGAATACGCCCACAATCACGGTCTGCGCGAAGGCCGAGTCGGTGCCCGAACCGGCCGCCTTGAAGATCTCCGGCGCGAAATACATGATGGCGTTGATGCCGCTGAATTGGCCAAACACCGCCAGGGCGATGCCAATGATCAGCGCGCGCCGGTAGCCTGTCGTGAACAGTTCGCTCCAGTGCCCTTCTTCCTGCTTGAGCGCCTGATCGATTTGCGCGATTTCGCGCGTGGCCGTCTCGGGTCCCCCAATTCGCTCCAGGATTTGTCGAGCCTGGTCGCGATGTCCCATTTTTAAAAGCCAGCGCGGGCTTTCCGGAACCACCGCCATAAAGACGCCGAATAGCACGGACGGCAGCACGAGGGAGGCGAACATCCATCGCCAGCCCGTGTTGATATTCCAGGCCTCGTCGCCCAGACGCTGGATTTGCAGGTTGACGAAGAACACCACCAGGATGCCGATGACAATCGCCAGTTGATAAAGCGCCACCAGGGTGCCCCGGATTTTCTCCGGGGCGATCTCGGCAATGTAAAGGGGAGAAAGCATCGAGGCCGCGCCGATGGCGACCCCGCCCGCAAATCGGGACCAGGCAAATTGGGCGAGGGTGGCGGGGATGGCCGAGGCCAGCGAAGAGATCGCAAACAGCGCCGCGCACAAGATCAGACACGGCTTGCGCCCCCAGCGATCGCCCAGCGGTCCGCCGATCATGGCGCCCGCCATGCATCCGACCAGCATGCTCGAGGCGGCCCAGCCGGTGAGCTCCGCCGACAACTGAAAGTGGGTTTTCAAGAAACCGATGGCGCCCGAAACAACGGCGGTATCATAGCCAAACAAAAAACCGCCAAAGGCGGCGACCAGGCTGATCAGCAGGATATAACCCAGATTCAGTGTTGGTTTCATATGTTGGTCAAACGGCCGCAGCATAGGGCGGCACTCGGTCTTGCCGCAATCTTCATTTGTCACTTTGTCCTGGAAAAAATCGCTTCACAAGAACTGTCCGACAAAGGCGGCGGCTGATTCGCGTCCGATAAACATCCCCACAAAGTCGCGGCGGTGCAAAAGTCCCATGCGGCATCAAGGTTGGTAGGCGCGGAAGAAGGCGGCGGTCGTCTGTCCAACAGGGATCGAGAATACCCGGATGACGGAGTCCTGGCTGTTCGTTGCCAAGTTGCGCCAGGTGTCCAGGAGATCGGAGCTCTGGAGGATAATCGTCTCGCCCGGTTCGGCCTGCACCTCGATCGTCATGATTCCGTTTGTCGGGCCCGACGGAAGATTCAGGATCGGCGGCATGAGGGTGATCAGATCTATCGAGGTCGAACTGAACGTTCCGGCCACTCCGGTGACCTCCGGATAGGTTGTGGCATTGGTGGACACCAGGCGGGTAATTTCCAGAGTCAAACTATAAATATTGCCAGGCTCAAGAGTGCCGGCAGGCACCGTGACGAATCGGGCCGTTGCATCCAGGGCCCCCGGCATCCCCACATCGGGAGTGGAAAACACTTCACCATGGCCCAAGTTGATGTAGACCTGCACGAAGTCGCCTTCCGCCGGCGGCGCCGCAAAGTCCCAATTCAGAACAAGAGGCGCGGTGGTGAGAACAGCCTGGACATCGGCAAAGTTAACCAGGTGAGGCGTGGGCGGAAGCGGCGTTGATGGAAATCGGAGCTCGCACGAGTAATCCCCGTCGTTCACTGTGGACAGGTTGAAGACGTAATTGCCCCAGCCATAGTCGGCATTCAAAGACGACAGGGTGCTGAAGGTGTCGAGGTAATCCCAAGAGTCTCCCAAGTCATCCATGGCAACTTCACCGCCCCCGGGTAAACTCAAGGAGGCATTTGTGACGAGGTAAAAATCCGTCAGTTCCACCGAGGCCAGGAGGCTGTAACCGAACAACGGATCTGTGATCCACTGGCCGGGCCCGGTCTGAATGAGAAACTGGCCCTTCAGGAGAGAGTACCCCGCAACATCGGAGGCACGAATGACAGGCGGGGAAGAAAACCAGAACACTCCAGACAGGGCAAGACCCACTGCCGCTGTAAAAGGCTTCATGACTTATTGTGGAGATAATGGGGGCTGTTGCGCAAGCATTATCCAAGGCAAAACTCGCGAAAAAGATGGCAGGTGAAGAGTCTGTCGGAGTGCGCGGGGGGCCTGCGGCGAGGGTTTTTTCCGGGGGGCGGGAGCGCGGACTTCAGTCCCTCTGGTGGCCGCGAGGCGGTGAGGCCGGTCCAAACGACCATGCCCAAATCTCGGGCTGCTTATACGCGCCTTAATATATGCGGATCCTGGTCGGGCTTAGAACGCTTGACTTGGGGACTGCAAGCCCGGAGATTTGATCCTTAAACTTATGTCCTCGAATAAACTGTGCTTCTTGAACGACCGGTATTCGATCCCGGGGCGCGTTGAGTTTGTGCGAATACAAGGCGATCTCATTGTCGCTCAAATCACGAATACCTCGGCTTCCGCCACAGTAGTTCTCGCGGGAGGACAGGTCATCGCCTTTCAACCGCACGGGGGCGGACCCGTTTTATGGACGAGCGGGAAGAGCCGGTTCCAACCTGGCGCGCCGATTCGCGGGGGCATCCCCGTCTGCTGGCCCTGGTTTGGACCGCACCCCGAAAATCCCGGCAAGCCCGCGCACGGCTTTGCCAGGATTTCCTTCTGGGACGTCGTGGCAACCGATGCCCCAAGCGACGGCATCACGCGGATCGAACTCAAACTCAGCGATCACAAAGAAACGCGCGCGCTCTGGCCTCATCCCTTCGAACTCCGGCTTCAGGTCCGCGTCGCCTCGGAGTTGGAGGTGGCCTTGATCATGCATAACACGGGGGAGGAATCCATCCGATGCGAATCGGCCCTGCACAGTTATTTTGCGGTGAGCGATATCACCCGGGTCCGAATTCACGGCCTGGAGCATTGCCGGTATTTGGACACGGTGATTTCTCCCCCCGCGGAAGGGACCGAGAATCAGCCGATCGAAGTCCACGCGGAAATCGATCGCGTTTACGTCGATACTCTGGCCGATTGCGTCCTGATCGATCCCGGCTGGCGACGCCGCGTACGGATTGCCAAGGAAGGCAGCCGGTCCACTGTGGTGTGGAATCCCTGGATCGCAAAAGCTGCCCGCATGTCGGACTTCGGAGATGACGAATGGCGAGGGATGATCTGTATTGAGACCACGAATGCATTGGCTGACGCCCGCGGGATTGAGCCCGGTCACAGCCATCGGCTGGCGGCCAGGATCTCGGTCGAAAGTGAGGCGTAGTGGGCCGAGCGTGCGGTGGATTTGGGCCGAGGCCATCAGCAAAGAGGGAACGAGATTCTGCGGTTTTGGGAATGCACTTTTTGGGGAGATCCTGAAGGCCAGGAAGAGGGTGGAGAGTTTTAGGGCATGATCTCGGGATTTTGGAGCATACGGTATAACTCGGTGAGTTTGGCGAGCGATGCCGAGAGCGAAAGGATCATCAGCCAGGTGAGGATCAGGATGAGAACGGTGATCCCAATTTTGATCGGGAGCGGGTATCGGGGATTCCACCAGACCAGCGGCAACACAAAGGGGCCCACGCAGAGGAACAGGATGAAAATGCCGATGTCGCTGTAGTACCAGGGCGATCGGCGTTGCTCGATGACGGGCGGGACCAAGGGCTCGCCACAGAACCGGCACTTGATGGCCTCGTCCTGGATCGCCTCAGCGCAATACGGACACTTTTTCATCGGACGTGGGATCGACTATGTTCGAAATTGCGGGTGGGGGCAACGGAAACCGTTCACTCCGCAGGATCAATGATTAATGGTCCGTGCGAGATATTCATCTTTATGGCATGGGGGAAAGACCTTCCCAATGTACTGACCAATCGCCATTGTCGGGAAACCCGGGGGCGGATTGATCTGGGGCTCCGTCCCAGCCGGCCGTCATCATGGCAATGGCAGCGAGCAGACCGCCGTTGCCGGGCAGATAGAGTGGCAAATTGGGACGTTGGTAGTTGTGTCCGTTTGTCAGGAAGCGATTCTTGGGCGTGACCATGAGCAGCGCGTTGACCGCATCCTCGCCCCGACCGAGTCGCGCCAGGGTCATAGCGAGCACTGGATAGTCCCAGCCCCAGGTCGATGGCCAGTCCCATTCCTTGAGGACAAAATCCACAGTCCGGCCCATCCATGAGACGTCAATGAGGGGCGTGGAAGGAAGAAAACCATAAGCCTGCAACATCGAAGGATGGTCCCGAGTGAGCGTGAATGGCGTGACAGAAATGGCATCATAGCGTCCGTCCGATCCATGAGGTTTTGCCAGTCCTCGGCAGACATCGTCCCAGAAGGATTCGCGGGGGAGGCCGAGTCTTTCCCTCCATTCCTGGGCTTTCTGAAGTCCCCAATGCCAATAGGCCAATTCGAAGGTTGGATTCATGACGCGGGTGCGGAGTGAACCATAGCTTTCCTGGGCCGGGATTAGGGGCGGACCCAGGACAAAGCACTGGCTTGGTTCGTCCCAGACAGCGTAACTGGCCATGAACTCCGCGGTCGCAGTCACGAGTTCTCGGTACTTTTTCAGGGTCGCTTTGCGAGGGTGTGCGCGCCACAGCAGTTCAGCCAGATAAATCGGATGGGCTTGCTGCCAGATCAGAAAGCCACCGACCGGGCTGGGACTGTCGATTCCCTCCGGGCCGACCATTTTGGGCCAGCGCGCGCCGGCGTATCCATTTCGGCGGGCCAAGTCGCGGGCAGCGGGGAGGATTCTCTGATACCAGCTCAGGGAACGTTCCAAGAGTTCGGGTCGGCCCCAGAGGGCGAAGTGGGCCGCGTGCCACCAATGCATTTCAAGGTGGAACTTGCCGTGCCAACTGTTCTGAACCAATCCGGTTTCTTGCGGCGGCAGGGAGCCGGCGCATTGAATCGCGGTGAGATATTGCGATAGAACAATCCGACGTTCCAGTTCCCGCCAGCGCGGATCCCGGCTGGCGGACAAATCGACCGCTCCTCCCTTGCGCCAGAAAGCCTGCCAATGTTTTGCCGCCGCTCGACGGGTGGACCGGAAGGATGGCAGACCGCCCGCATCGATCGTCTGAGGGGAGAAAGCCAAAACCGCTTCCAACCGGGTTGAATGGGGCGCCGTGATGTAATCCCGGCCATTGCAGGACCGCACGGCTGGGCGGGGAGAACAGACCCGTGTTGTGATGCAGTTCGAGGCCGATGCCGACCGTTCGAATTCCAATCCCGCCTGTCCTTTGCTGACGAGGGATGATTCAAGACGCACGGCGATCAGGTCGCGCTCTGGATGAGCGATCGTCTGGACCCGCACGGATTGGCCGTCGCACTCAAACCGGCTATCGATGATCCCCGACCACAAGTCCAGTGTTTGTTGGGTGTTGAGTAACTCGGCAAGTCGGATGTTTGAACCGTCCGCATGCCGGAGGATAAGGCCGAGACGGCCCAGCTGCAGTCGATGCGGGTTTTCCCGGAGCCAGGCATTGGCTTTTGCGGCGCGGTCGGGACGCCCGGCGTTATTCAGTTTGCCCAAACCATCCGCGTAAACTACCTGCCGGCCGTGGGCATCGTAGGGACTCAGGACATCATCGATATGATAATTTTCCGGGTTCGGCGCGCTTGCCCAGGCCCACTGGGATTGCGTTCCGAGCTGGATGCCTTTCTGGTATTCTTCGGGAAACGTCTGCAATCCTGTGATGTCCACAGCGAAAGCAAACTCGCCGTTTCCGACCTGCAGCGTCGCAAAGGGATCGGCGTGGGTCAGCACAACATTGTGCCGGGTGACGAGCGCATGCCGATCTATGGGTCTTGAGTCCGCAGGGAGATCCCGGGTCCTCGGATATTCTCCCGCCAACGCCGTCGTGTAAGCCAGAAGGATCAGACACAATTCCTGAAGATTTCTGCGCGGCTTGAACAACGCTCCGCAGCAGACTGTGGAGCGGTTGAATGGAGCAAGGTTTGCGCGGATTACGCGGCATCCATGCCTGGAACGACTCACAACGGCGCCCATTTTCTGTGCTTATACCGTTGATAAACCCATTGGAAATCGGTGTTCTTGGCGTTGCCACCCTGCCAGTAGAAGCTCTCCTTTCCCGCGGATGAGTCCTTGGCAGCCTTGATCACTCCGGGATCGTGCCACTGATGGCTCTCGGCGTGTCCATCGACGAAGGCAATAGTGCTAACATTTCCGTGGAAAATGGCGAACGGATCAACCCATCCGGGCGACGGTTTGACATCGATCACCCAGGTGCCCTTGTTATTCCCACGCGGATCAGCTTCCTCGAGATACAGCATCGCCTCGGCCGGACCATCCACAGAGCTGACCTTCTCATAAGTCGGTTGCGATCCTGATGTGGTCGATCCTTGCCACTCACCACCATTCATGCCGTTGGCCTTGGAGTAACTGTCCCAGGCGTATCCTTTGCCCGGCATGAGACGCCGGCTGCGCAAATCTCCAGGGCAATGATACGAACCCGGATTGTTGACGTAAGTGTACAGCGCGCCCTTGCGGATGCCATTCTCGACGAAGCGCTGCGCTTTTTCCTTGGTCATCCCCGCGGCCAAATCCTGGTAGGCGCCATTGTCATTGTGGGGACCGGGCCAGAAACCGCCAGCCGGATTCCCAATCTGTGTTCCACTGGGAACCGTGTAGATGAACCGATCGGAATTGTCGTCGGAATACATCAGCGAACCGATCAAGAGTTGCTTCTGGTTGTTCAGGCAGGCTGCGTTCGTTGCTTTCTGTTTCGCGCGCCCCAAGGCGGGCAATAACATCCCAGCCAGGATCGCAATGATCGCAATCACCACGAGAAGTTCGATGAGGGTGAAGGCGTAAGGCGAGCCTGGAGTTGCGTGCGACTTGAGAGCAGCAATCCTATGGGCTGCCGAGGATACTGTTTCTGTTGTCTGAGTTTTCATGGCCGAGAGAATGAAGAATCAACACGATGGACTGGATCGTATCATCCCTTGTTTGGCTGAACCTTGTTTTTCTTATTGAAGAAATAGCCTGACACTGATCCTGCGGCAATACAAATCAGCGGAAAACCTGTGCCCGCTTTCGGCAAGTACAGATCGAGTTTTTGGCGTTCGTGTCCGCCCGGCACGTAAGCCAGATCCCGGTGAACCAAGGCGTCCTCGGGGGGCGATGATGACCGCGGCGGCGCTGAAGGTTGGGCCGCCGTTTGCTAAAAGGATGTCAGCAGGAGCAGCAGCACCGAGGAGAGGATGATTTTAGTTTTCATATTGATGGAATGTCTGGGATTGGGTCCATGGGATGCTTCCGCTTCGATTCGTCCCGAGGAAGCGAGCCCATAATCTATGTCGATGCGGCGGGGCGAGGGAGGGTGCGATGCCAGGTTTGGACGGCCTGCCGAATTTGTTCGGCGGCGTTGACTTTTGGCTTCACGAATCGGGGGGTGAACCAAGGGAACAGCCCCACCAGATCCAGCGTGACCAGGATCTGTCCGTCACAATCCGGGCCTGAGCCGATCCCGATGGTGGGAACCGGGATGCGGGCGGTAATCAATCGCGCAACCGGCGGGGAGACCAGTTCGAGGACAATGCCGAACGCGCCCGCGTTGGCCAGGGCGTCGGCGTCGGCCAGCAATCGTTCCCTTTCGGCATCGACCTTACCCTTGATGTGATAACCGCCTTCGACGAGCACGCTTTGCGGGAGCATGCCCAGGTGCCCGAGATAGGGGATGCCCGCGGACACGATCGCCTCGACTTGGGGTAGGATGTCGCGTCCCCCTTCGGCCTTGACGGCTTCGGCGCCGGCGGTCACCAGTCGTTGAGCGCTTTGGACAGCTTGTTCCGGGGTTTCGTAGCTGCGATACGGCAGATCGGCGGCAAGCAAGGCCCGGGGACGCGCTCGCGCGGCCGCCCGGACATGATGTTCCATCTCCTCCAGGGTCACGTGAGTGGTGTCGGGATACCCAAGAATCACCATGCCGAGGGAGTCCCCCACCAGAATGAGCGGAATGCCCGCCTCATCCAGCATGCGGGTCATGGGATAATCATAGGCGGTCAGGGCCGCCACCGGCTCGCGCCGAGCCTTCATGGCTTGAATTTCCCGAAAGTCAACTTTGTCAAGACTCATTCCATTACTTTCGCTTTGATCATCGGCGGGGACAAGCGGATTCTTTAAGTCCATCCAGGCCGCTCGTGGACCGACAGCCTTGGGTGCGGGTGGGTTATCGGACCTGATCGAGGTTCGTCAGTCTGCCGCCCGGGAATGTCTTCGAAATTCATCGTGGTTTGAGGCCTGTGTCTTAGGATTGGCACGAGTGTCTCGGCCTGTCCGGATCTTGGACAGTGGCTGGGTTCTAGGGAGTCTGGGGCGATGTGGCTGAGCGCGTCTCGCAGGCCCATATCAGAAGGCCGGCCTTGATTGGAATCATTCGGGCTGGGCAACAGCGCATCGGGAGCGGGTCGAACCCCGGTTGAAGCGGCAGGATGGCATATCATCTGCTTGCGGGGGAAGAGGGTTTGTGTGGCGGGGGGAATGCGGTTGGGCGTAGAGAAAGGCGAGGCAAAACGGATGATGGGCCAAGCCCGGCTCCTTTTGGCAAGACGGACTTTTAACCACGGTTAGACCGGCGACAGGTCATGAAAAAGCGCATACTTTTTGTCGATGACGAACTGAAAGTGTTGCAGGCGTTGCATCGCATGCTGATTGGCATGAGCAACGACTGGTATATTGAGTTTACGGACAGCGGATCGAAGGCGTTGCAGGCCCTGAGCCGCATGACATTTGACGTCGTGGTGGCCGACCTGTTCATGCCGGGAATGTCGGGGGATCAACTCCTGCGGGAGGTGATGCTGCGATATCCGCACACCACTCGTATTACGATGTGCTGGCAGGCGGACCAGCCGGCGTTGCGGAAGGCCTTTTCGGTGGCGCATCAGTTTTTGTTCAAGCCGTGCGACTCGCAGGTGCTGATAGAGACCCTGGCTCGGGCGGTATCGCAGTCTGATCGCATTACGAATGAAAAAGTCAAAAAATTGGTGTCGCAGATGCGATCGGTTCCCAGCCTGCCGAGTCTTTACGTGGAACTGATGGGCGAAATGCGGGCGGATGATCCGTCGTTACAGCGGGCGGGAGAAATCGTGGCCAAGGATCCCGGCATGAGCGCCAAGATTTTACAGCTGGTGAACTCGGCGTATTTCGGACTGCCGTGGAAGGTGACCAATCCGACCGAGGCGACGATTTACCTGGGATTGGAGACGGTCAAGGCGCTGGTGCTTTCGCTTCAGGTGTTCAGCCTGTTTGACAAGGCGGCCATTGCGACCTTTGGGTTTGAACGACTGTGGGCGCACTCCTGGGAGACGGGGGTGTTAGCGAAGCGGATTTGCACCGCCGAACAGCGGGATCTGGGATTGGTGGAGCATGCGTTTATCGTGGGGCTCCTGCACGATATCGGCAAACTGATCCTGGCGGCGAATCTGCCCGAGCCCTACCTGAACGCCCTCAAGCTTTCGCGGGAGCAACGTCTGCCCTTGTGGCAGGCGGAGAAAGAGCTGTTCAGCTGTTCTCATGCCGAGGTTGGCGGTTATCTGCTGGGGCTGTGGGGATTGCCCAATCCGGTGGTCGAAGGGGTGACCTTTCATCATACGCCATCCGAGTCTCTGAATCGGAGTCTGGGTCCGGTCATTGCGGTGCATGTGGCCAACGCGCTGGACCATGAACACCATAAAGATTTGTCCGGGCAGGAATTTGGCGGGATCGATTTGGACTATATTTTGGCCCTCGGCCTTGGCGAACAATATTCCCGCTGGCGGGAGGAGAGCGTGTCCATGTTCCAGCAAACGCGGGAGAATTCTGTCGACGCATCACCCGCCCATTGATCAGGTCAATTCCGAGGGGGAGCCTGGGGAACGGCATGGGTGGCGGAGGCCGCCTTTGATTTTGCCTCGAGGTTGCGGGAAACCCTTTGTTTCAAGTCGGCGTACATCGCGTTGGTGACGCGGTTCAAATGTTGGCGGGCGGTGTCCCATCGTTCCCGGATGATTTCCCAACGGGCCAGGTGCAGGTAAACTCCTTCACGCTCCAAATTATCCTGGGTCAGCGACAAGGCCAGATCCCATGCTGCCAGGGCTTCGTCGGGGCGGTAGGGTTTGATTCCGTAATAGGTCTGGGCCAGGTCGGACGCGTAGATGAAATTGCCGGGTTCCAGTCTCATGGCCAGGCGGTAGAGTTCCAGCGATCGATCGAAAACCTGTTGTTCGTTCAGCTGAAAAAACTCCATCGCATCCCGGCGAAAGAGGAAGAGGGTGGTGGCAAAGTTGCGGTAATACACCGGTTCTTTGGGGGAGAGTTCGATGGCTTTGGCGTAATGAACGAACGCGTTGGTGACGGGGCCGCGGTGGCCGTAATAATTGGCCAGGTTATTCCAGGCCGCTGGATTTTTGGGATCGGCGTCACGGGCTTTGATCCACTCGTCGCGGGCTTCCGATTCTTCTCCGATATCGTTGAGGAAGCTGCCAAAAGCAATGCGCCCCCGGCTGTGCTGGGGATGTTTTTTGAGGAATTCGGTGTAGGCCTGACGGACCGAGGAGAGGCGTTGTTCAATTTTGAGGGTCAAAGCGGCGTCCGGGATTCCGACGCCTTGCGCCTTGAAGGCTTCATTGTCCTTGATCCAACGGTCCACCTCGGCTTGAGCCGCGTCGTCCTCGTTCATGAGGCGCGAGAGCTCGATTTCCTGGGGATCGTTGGGATTGACCGGGGAGTTGGTTTGTCCCGCGGCGGTTTTCATCCAATTGCTGATGGCCACCGGCGTGTTGGTGGCCAGGAGCGTTGCCAGAAATCCGACTAAAAGACTGTTCACGTTCCCACCCTAATGGCAGGCAGGCAAAATGACGAATTCTTTATTGCGGAATGCGATCCTTGTCGGAGTGGCGGACACGCAACCTCGGACACGCCTGTTTGCGAATGGAACATCGGTTACAACCGCGATTACGATGGGGCGGGTTGGTATTCGATCTTCCGGGTGTCGATCGTGCCGGAGCGGACCTCGAGGAACGGTTTTCCGCGGCGGACACCCACGGTGCCGTAGCCGGTGGCTGTGGACAGGAAGCATTGAAAGTCGCCTTTCAAGCTGGGGGTAAGATAGAGGACCTTGTCGACGGCGTCGTAACGGGCGCCGCTCAGGCCTTGGAGCATGGCATAGGAAGACATCGCCCGGGCGTACCAATGGCCGCATTCGTATTCATTGAATGGATTGCGGACGCGTCCGTCGTAACGGCTTCGGCAGGCGCGCACGATGTCCAGAGCTTCCTCTACCCGGCCCAGGAGCATTAAGTGAGAAGCCACCTGGTATTCGATGCCGGTCCAGACTTCATTCGAGTAGACAAAGGGCAAGGAAAGTTCACCGCCTTTGGGCCAGGTGCAGATCAGCAGACCGCCTTCGGCGCCACAAGCGTAACTGGGCCGTTGCGGATTGGCGTGGGCGGTCAGGTCCCTTTTCAGGTTGTAGCGGTGGACCGCCTGGAGATGGCTGCGGACCTTGCCGCGATCCAGGACTTGGCCGATCCCGCACACCAGGGCCATCCACGAACCCAGGACACCGTCAGCCAGGCAGCCGGCGCCATACTGGTACTTGGGCCCTTCTTTGTTCAACAGGGCGATGGCCTCGGGCGAGTAGTTGCCACCAAAACTGGCGACATCCAGGGGGCTTTTGGCGCGCAAACCTTCCCATTGGATTTTCTGGAGGAAATATTCGCCGTCATAGAGTTCGGTCTCGGTTTTCTTGAGTCCGCGTTGCAGCAGCTCCCGATAGAGGGGCGGTTCGTCTCCCAACGCTTGACCCATGATGACCGCAGCCTGGAGGGCGCCCAGGTAGAAACTGGCGCACATGCCGTCGGGTCCCCAGAACTCGATGTCGTAGGTGTTATGATGCGGTTCTTCCAGCACCCCCCGATGGTGTGGATCCCATTCTTCGATGCAGAAATCGAGGCTCTTCTTGACTTTTGGCCACAGGCGTTTCAGCCATTCGAGGTCGCCGCTGACGCGCCATTCCCGGTAGACCTTCATGATGCCGCCGAGCTGGCCGTCGGCGGCCGCGTGAAAATCATGGACCACCGGCCGGATGGGCAGGCTGGTGCGGAAGGCCTGGTGTCCGCGTCCGTCCTGGGACACGCCGAACTCGGTTTCCCGGAGGGAACGTTCCAGGTTCGGGAAGAGGTGAGGGATGGCCTGGGCGTAATTCCAGACGTGTGTGCAGGAGCCATGGCAGCAGCCCGAGTTGTCGCTGCAGCCTTCCCATGACCACAATCGTCCGTCGGCCTGCCGCAAGACGGTGGGGGATTTGAGGATCGTGAGGTTGGCCGCAATCGCTTCGATGACCTCCGGGGGGAGGTTGGTGTCGTAGAAACAATCCGAGAAACGCCGGCTGGCGGCCCGGAGTTGGGTGTAACGTTCGCGCCAGTAGTCAGTGACGGCGGTGATATCCGGAAAACGCCCCGCGTACCAGGCTCGATAATTGCCCGGGGGCAAGGGTTGGCTTGATGAATCGGGATCTTTGCCAATGCGCAGGTTAGTGGCTCCCACATGCCATGCCAGGCGAAGGACGATGGTGCGCTGTTCTCTTGGCGGAACCAGAAAAGGAACGGACAGGGTGGCCCCGGGCGATGCTCCCCCCTCGCTCAGGGGAGGCTGATCCGGGCATTCGCCGGCGGCGATGTGTTTCCACACGATGGTCAGCGGATCGAACCAACCGCCTCGGAACCAGGCATGGTTCACCTTCACAGCGGGATCGTCCACGCAGGCGGTGAATGCCCCTTCTTCCCAGGGCTTGTCCTTGCCGGGCCCGCACCAGAGCATGAATCCGCCCGGGCTGGCTTTGACCGCATGGGGATTGCCGCCGATTGCCATGAAATTCCGGGCGTTATAGGAAAAGACCGCCTCGAGGGGGGCGCCGGTTGGGTTGGTGAACCGATATTCGAGGGCTGCGACGGGCAGGCTGGACAGGTCGGCATCACCGGGTTCGAACGGACTCCAACCGGTGATTTCCACCTCAAGAGGCAGATCCGGATCCCGGAGCTTGATAATACCGAACGGGAACCTTGGGGTAAAAGAGGCTTCGCAAAATCGGGGCAGTCCAAAAGAAGAGCCTCCGGCCCCATTTCCGGTGTTTGGTTGTCCGAACAGTTTCCAGGGCGGCACCGGGCCTTCGAGGACCCGGGCCACGTTAGGATGGCCTTTCACGCAGATGGCGGCAAAGGTGCAGGGCTCGTTGAAGACTTCCGGCTTGTGGCGGAGCGAAAAGTGCGACATCGCGCCGGTTCCCTCCAGGCAGATCATGCCCGCGCCCATGCCGCCCATGGGAAACGCGACGCGTTGCAGGCGTTCTCCCGCGTATCGGGTTTCCCAACGGCTGCGGCGTTTAAGACGCGCAGGCTTGAGGCGAGCGGGGGCGGCATCCGAGACCGCCGATGCGGCTGCCGGAACACCGGCGGGTCCCACAGCTCCAAGGGTTCCCACAGTCACAGCCGATAGTTTGATAAAATCCCGGCGTCCCAGCGAAGAGATCTTTTTTGATGGCGGCATAGCAGGCCTGTTTGATCATAAGGGTTGCGCGTCATAGGGATCATCGATGCCCCTCGGAGTTCGCACATCCCCGCGAAGGCCATCTCTCCCTCACGCCGGGCAGGATATTGTCAGAAGAAGATCCGCGAAAAAAGGAAAAAGGACAAGATTGACGGCTTCGCCTTGCATTTGAGAATGGCCTTGTTAGAAATAGATTCCATGAATCAACCGCGCGTCCTATTAGTGGACGATGAGGCATCGATCCGTGATTTGCTCTGTGGCTTTCTGCAGAAGCGGGGATTGGAAGTCGAGTGCAGCGCCACAGCCGGGGAGGCTTTGCGCCGGCTCGAAACCCAGGTCTGTGATCTGGTGATTCTGGATATTGCCTTGGCGGATGCGGACGGCTTGGAGGTGCTGATGGCCATCAAACGGTTGTATCCGAAAATGCCGGTCATCATGTTGACCGGGATGGGCTATGACGAGGAACTCATGCAGGAGGCCCTCGCGAAGCAGGCGGCTTGCTGCATCAGCAAGATGCAACCCTTGAATGAACTGCTCCAGGAAGTCCGAACACACCTGGGTGAGGGAAGGAGACCCTCGTCACCCGAATGACACCCTCCTCTTCCTTCACATCACGTTTGCCGCCAAAACCCCCTGGCGATCCGGTCTTGCGGGCGCGTGATGAGCGGCTCGATTCGCTGAAGCTCCTGGCGGGGCAATTGGCCCATGATTTCAACAATTTTATCGCTCCCATCCTGGGTTACGCGTCCTTGATCAAGGAGGAAGTCGTCCCAAATTCCCAGGCCATGCAGTATGCGATGGCTTTAGACAATTCGGCGCGCAAAAGCGAGCGCATTTTAGAGAATGTTCTCCTCGCCGCCCGGCCGCAGCGACGGTTTCGACCGCAGACCATCGATCTGTCCGCCTTGCTTGAGAAGGAGACTCAGTCCTGGCTTGGGCAGTTGCCGGGTTCGGCCCAGATCGATCTTCAAATCCGGCTGTCCGCCTGTCAACTGACCGCCGATCCGACCCAGTGGCAGAATGTCTTTCACCAACTCCTGAGCAACAGCCGGTTTGCCTTGGCCACCGGGGGCAGACTCGACATTGCCCTCGAGCGTCTCTCTTTGTCGGCCGAGCGGGCCGAGGCCCTGGGGTTGAACTCGGTGGATGTATGCAAAATGGCCTTTGCCGACCACGGTCTTGGCATGTCCCCCGCGGTTCTGGATCGTGCCTTTGATCCCTTCTATTCGACCCGATCCAAGAGTTTGGGGGTGGGTCTCGGGCTGACGATTGTTCACAGCGTCACCCGCCTCCACGAAGGTCAAGTCCTGCTCGAAAGTCAGGAAAACGAAGGCACAACCGTCACGATTTACCTGCCCATGGTATCCAGTCTGGCCGAGAAAAGGGCCGGAGGTTCGTCGCCAATGACAGGATGGGTCGATCGTTCGCCTCCGTCGATTGGCAAGACGGTTCTAGTGGCGGATGACGATCCGTTGGTTTTGGAGGTGGTCAAGGCCTGTCTCTTGCGGTCGGGGTATGACGTGCTGGTCGCTCGCGACGGACGGGAGGCCTTGGAGGTTTTTCGCCGCCACGAGACCGACATTTCCCTCGTATTGTCTGATGTGACCATGCCTGCGATGAGTGGCATCGAATTCGTCCTGCAATTGCGCCAAGTCAACGCTCATGTTCCGGTCGTGCTGATGAGCGGGGATGCCGAGGCCACCCGCGAGGAGAAGTTGGAGCGGCTGGATCCAGTGCGACCTCACTTGCTGAAGAAACCCTTTTCTGTAAAGGACCTCATGGAAGTGCTCCGCAAGCGAATGGAATAAGAGCCAGTCAATGAATCCAACGAATCTCATTATGCGAACACCACGACTCTTCATGGCTGCCGCGGGCGCGGCCGCTCTTTTTGCGCTGACTCTCGGCGCCCAGGAAACGGATCCTGAACTCATGCAACAGCGGCATGTTTTTACGAGCCAGGTCACCCGAACGGTGAACTTGGGTTACTTGCTTTACCTCCCCAAGGATTACGCATCCGAGGCGACGAAACGCTGGCCGTTGTTGTTGTTTCTCCATGGCGCGGGAGAGCGGGGCCACGACCTCGCCAAAGTGGCCGTGCATGGCCCGCCCAAGCTGGTGAAGCAGAACCGCGAATTCCCGTTCCTGATTGTGTCGCCGCAATGCCCGGCCGGTCAGCGATGGGACAACACCGTCCTGCTGGCCCTGCTGGATGATGTCATCGCCCGATACAAGGTCGATCCCAAGCGGATCTACCTGACGGGCTTGAGCATGGGAGGATACGGCACCTGGAGCCTTGGCTCGACTTCCCCCGAGCGTTTTGCGGCAATAGCGCCCATCTGTGGAGGGGGAGAGACCATTGACGTCTTACTGGCCAATCCGGATAAAGTCCGGGCGATTCAATCCCTGGGGGTTTGGGCCTTTCATGGCGCCAAAGATTCCGTGGTGCCTTTGGCTGAATCCGAGCGGATGATTGCGGCCTTCCAGAGGGCCGGTTGCAAAGAGATCGAGCTCACGGTTTATCCCGAGGCCGACCACGATTCCTGGAGCGAGACCTATAACCAACCGAAACTCTACGACTGGTTATTGAAGCACCAACGCTGAGCTCCAGAATTGTTTGGCGTCTTTTTGCGGGGCGCTGTGATGCGTCGGAGCGGGGCCATAAACGATCAGCGAAACCGTTGGGCCGATTAAGCTTGGCAGTTTTCCGCGCTGTAAACAAGGGATCTTCTCATGACTCGAACTCATCTTACAGCCAGGCGCCTGCTGACTCGCGGGAACACCCGCTTCATGGACCGCCGCCTTTTCCTAAAACGAACGGCCTCGGCGATGGGTTTGCTCTGGCTTACGCGGATTGCCACGATGGTTGAGGCGCGCGATCGGGCCAGTGAATCCACTCCAGGAGATCTCGATTTCCTGCGGGACATTGCCGGTGAAGTCATCCGCAGCTCCCAAGTGCCTGCAGGAGGACGAATCCCCAACGGGCCTGGTAACACGACAGGACATTCATTGCGCTTACCCGGTGGAACCCAGAATTACTATCCAGCGTTCTGGATCCGCGACGCCGCCATGATGCTCGGAGGCGATTTCATATCAGCCGACGAAATCGAAGGTTGGGTGAAGGTCATCGCGGCCACCCAGCCGGGACGCGAGGGACTGCGATTTGGCGAGCTGCAGGTCCCGCCGTTTAGCATTCCGGACCACATCACCCTGGCGGGCGAGGCCTGCTGGTATCCGGGCGCTTACACCGAGCAGGGCCAGGGTGCCTTTGGTTTCCTGCCGCCGGCCGATGACGCCTTTTACCTGATCCAAATGGTTTGGGAACAGTGGCGCCTAACCCGGCGCACTTCATTCTTCAAATCGCCCATAAAAACGGCCTGGGGCGAACATCGTTTGTCAGAGGTCTGTGTAAATGCATTTGATTCAGTGATGGCCGATCCCCGGACCGGCCTGGTCGTCTGTGAATCCACGGAGGGCCGGACCCGTGTCGATTGGGGATTTTGTGACACCATTCGCAAGACGGGTTTCTGCCTGATGCCGTCGTTGCTGCGGTGGAGGGCGGCTTGTGATCTGGCAGCGTTGTTTGCGGCCCATCGCCGGCAGAACGAGGCGAAACGCTTCCGCGCGGAAGCCAGAAAAATCCGAGCGTCGGTGCTCAAGGAGTTCTACCATCCTTTGCCCGCTTCCAGCGGCCGAAAAACCGCCCTGATGCTGTCCGCCACGGGGCTGGGGCGCAAGGAGGACGTCTGGGCATCGGCTTACGCGGTGTGGTTGAGAATATTGCCGCGCGACGTGGAACTGGCTGTCGCCCGGCGTCTGCTATTCCTCTACGAAACAGGGGGTACGGTCGTGGAAGGGCAAGTCCGCCATCTGCCGCCAGAGGGTGAATTCGGTGGTTTCTGGGAGCAGGCGGCCTGCGAACCAGGCACGTATCAGAACGGCGGGTTCTGGGCGACCCCGACGGGCTGGTTGGCGGCCAGCCTGCGCAAGGTCAGCCGCGCGGCAGCGGCGAGCGTGCTCGCCGATTACGCCCTGCACCTGCGCCGGTACCGCACGGAAGGCGCGCCATGGGAATGGATCCAGCCGGCAAGAAACCTCCGGGTCAACCCGCAATACGCCGCGTCAGCCGGATTGGTCTATTTGGCCGTCTCGCGCGGATAAAATCGTGATCCTCCAACGCGGCTGGGGATCGCTGGACGGGGAGCCTCCTGTTCCCATACCTGCCTGTCCTCTTCATTCGATTTTCCATTTTTCCTTCGACAGGAAACGGTTGCGTTTGGCTTTGCTTGATTCTCTGAAAGGGAGTGCCATATTTGAAAAAGAGGCATGTTACCGTTTTTTCTTGGAATTCCATGCCGATTTGCAGGCCATCCGGACGAGGTGGGCCGGAAAGGATCGAGCACTTCCTTTACGACTCGGGACGAGCATCTCGCACATTGAGTTCTTGTTTCAAGGGCGCTTCTGCCAACTCGCGTAGCGGCAATTCGGTTTACGGTGACTGACTTAAGGATCACATGGCACGCATTTGAATCTGCTCAAAAGGAGGTTTCGCAAATGAATCTGCAACACTTGGACACTTTAATCGCGTTTGCCACGATCATGCTTGGCGTGAGCCTGCTGATCACGGTGTTCACCCAGATCATTTCATCGATCCTGGGATTGCGGGGCACCAATCTTCGATGGGGCGTTCAGAAGCTCCTGGAAACCGCGGTTTCGGTCCCGACCAATAAGGCCAAAAATCCGGCGCTCGAGAGTGAGATACAGAAACAGTGGAGAACTGTCGTCGATCGGATTCTGCATCACCCGCTCATTTCGGACTCGACCTTTTCGAAGTTCGGAGGTGGGACACCGTTCAGAGGGTGGATCGAACGTGTGAAACTGGCCCATGGCATTCGGAAGGAGGAATTACTAAACCTCCTCGATGTGCCTGGAGATTTTGAGGGCGCTGACGCGGTGGCTGAAGCATTAAAAAAGGATTCGGACAAGGTCAAACTGCATATTGAAAGGTGGTTTGACCAGACGATGGATCGTGTCTCGCAGCGGTTTGCCATGTCTATGCGGATGTATACCATCGCGTTGGCTGTGGTGCTTGTTGCGGGGCTTCAACTCGACGCCATCGGCCTGTTGAAAAAAATATCGCAGGACGCTGTGATGCGCTCTCGATTGGTGGCCAGTGCTGACACGGTGGTGCGGGAGACATCCAAGGTGTTCGGCCCCCGGGGCGACACCAACGTGTTCATGGTGTCTCTGGATCAGCTTAAGAAAAGCGATCCGGGCGCCCGCGAGGCGCTGACGAACGCCCCGCCGTCGTTGATGACGCTGGAACTGGCGCATCTCTGGATTCGCACCCAAGTGAATGAATCAACCAAAAAGGAAAAAATCCTGGATCAATATGACGCGTTGGTCGCAACAAATCTCGTTGCCAAGGTGCCGGAGTTAATGGGCAGCGTGGCTGTCGTGCAGGATGAATTGGCGAAAGCCGGCCTCACATGGCTGCCGGCCCGGAAGTCGGTTCAGATGTCGGATTATGATCCGAGAAAGCAGGGATTCTGGGGCATGCTGATATCGGTGGCGCTACTGAGTTTGGGGGCGCCGTTCTGGTTTAACGCACTTAATACACTGCTGAGTTTGCGTCCCATTCTGTCAACGCGAATGGACAAGGAAGCCAAAGCGCAATCCAAAAACCCAAAATGAGCGCCGGGCGGGGTCAAAGCGCGCATACCCTTCCCGGGGTCGAGGTCAGCGCCAAGTCGCAGTCCGAGACGATCGAGCCGTCCGTTTCGCCGGCATCGGTTTCAGTCGAGGAGCGGAAGGGGCGTCTGATTGGGGAGGAGGGGCAAGTGGTGCGTTGCTTTGCCTTTGCGGGCGGAGGTCTTGATACGATCATGCAGTTGGGGGTTGTGCATGCGCTCATGGTCAGTGGACGCCGGGCCCCGGACGTCGTGGTCGGCATTTCAGCCGGGGCGGTGAACGCCGTGACTCTGGCGGAGGTTTTGCAGGCGGGCAAGAATCTGCCACCCCAGGCTGCGCGCGCCGCCCAAGTGACCTGCTTTCGCAAGCTGCTGAAGGAATACCAGGAGGCCCCCGGGGTGATGATTCGTTCTCTGCTGCCTGATCCGTATGAGATTGGATTCCGCAGCGCGTTGCGACCGATTGAGCTCCCCATCCATCAGCAGCCGGAACGCGAGGAGCGCGCGGCGGCTCTGCAGACACGGGCGGGTTTGATTCGACTTTTCAATGGATTATTCAAGCTCCGCATCACGGTCGGGACCGTTACGCGGGCTGTGCGGTACGGGCTGGGCCTTCGTGAGGCGGCCGAAATCCGATGCTGGCACAAGCGCTTGTTGGCCAGGACTCGTTGCATCTGCGGACTGTTTTGGCTGGTATCCAGGAACTGGCATCATCTCACTCAACCCCTGTGGTTGATCGAACGTCAGGTATTCACGCATTGGTTGTTGACGAGGCTAGATCCGGGGCCGAATAAGGACGATCAGGACCGTCCTAGTATTCGCCGCCGGCTTTACAGCCTGTTGCAGCCCAAGGGCATGGATGCCGTCAGGATCATCCTGCCCCGTCCGTTTGCCAAGGTGGGGAGGTTTTTAGACTGGGTGCTAGGATTGTTACTGCCGTTTTTCCTGCTCATACTGGCAATGGCGGGACGCTGCATCCTGGGTTTGTTTTTCGAAGCTTTTCGCAGCCCATTATCAAATATGTTCCTGAGCAGCTACGACATTGGGAAAGACCTTGGGGACTCTCATGCTCTGAAACAGCTCTACGTGCGAATCTTCGATCCCAATTATTACGGAGCCGGACAAGTGTCGATGGATAGCATCGTTGGATCGGCCCTGAAACACGATTATGCAAATCCCCTAAGCCGGGAATTATCGAACCCGGCGGAGAAGGTCCAACAAAAGCTCTTGTCGAGTTATGCCACCCAATGTCCGCCGATCTCCGTGATCCCCGTCGCGGCAGAAATCGGCAGCGGCGAGCTCAAGCCCATTCCAGAGACGGCTTCGGTCGTCGATGCCCTAATGGCTGTTACCGCAGTGGTGCCGGTGTATAAGGCCGTTGAGATTAATGGAATACAGTATATTGACGGCATGAACATTGCCAACGAACCGATCCTGGCACTCATGCGATTCCTGCAGGGGCAGCTCAATTCGAAGGCCGGCGAGGTGCACGTCTATCCGGTTTATCCCTTTCCGGTGCTGGGAAAGGATGAATGCCCCGGCCACGCCGCAGGCAAGCCCTACACCACGCTCGTTGAGGTCGTTTTGCGCGCGATGCAGTTGCGCCGGTATCGAGACGCGGCCCTGGAGCGCCAGCTTGCCAAGGTCTACAGCAGGGTTTTGCCCAAGGGAATAGCGAAATACTCCAACAAGCCGTCCTATATCAACGCTTCGGTGTTTGCCATCGAGGTTGAACAACCCATGGAGTTGGCCCAGCAAATTAACACAGCCGATGACGAAGACACCCGGCGACACCTGGTGCTCAAGGCCGTCGCCGAGGGATGCCGTGCCAGCCTGGAAGCGATGTTGCAGCCCGCTATCCGTCAGCACGCCTGGCGGGTGAGGAACGAGAGGGGTGAAAACGAGAGGTGCGCCTGTTGCCAGGACGTGCTGGGCCCGTTTGCCTGTAACGGGACGCCGGACGGGCCGGGGCCTGGAATTCCGGAAGTGTGCAGTGTCTGCGCTCGTGAGCTGAAGAAGGGCCTTGCTTTGAAGGAGGACAGGGCGGGCTGGCCTCTTTGGCCCAGCGCTGTCGAAGAGAAGTCATCGGTGAACGCCACCACTCGGATCCATGAGGAACAGCCGAATGTTGCGGTGACCCAGCGGGAACCATTGAATTCTACGTTCCCGAGCCAAGAGCCAATGCCCCAGAGACCCGATCAGCTCCCAAGCCGTCTGGGCCTTGAGTGCGGGCCGGACGCGGAGAATCGGCTTCTGAAACCGCCGTGGCCGGAGCCAAGATGCGTTTGCGGGACAGAAAGGGACGGCCATGATCGGCCTTTAGTCGCCTTGCTTTTCAGTGGGGGCGTATTCCGGGGTGTGTTTCAGTTCGGGGTGTTGAACGCGCTCAGTGAATTGGGATGCCGTCCGGACATCGTCGCGGGTTCTTCGATTGGTTCCATCACAGGGGCACTGGTCGCCGAAGTGTTTCGCCACAGGGATGCAAACGATCGCCGGGAACTTGTGGCCAGGCTGTGCGCCTCAATGCTGGGCCTGGATCGCTTGATCCTGACGGATCGCTTTGCCGATTTCGTTCGGCGCTTCACGCTGCGAGCAGCACAAACGGAGTTTTCCCTGCGGGATATCGATGAGGTTTTTCGGCGATACGATGCAGGCGACGAGGAACAATTCTGTGACCGTGTCCGCCGTGTGGTGGCCGGTCTTGAACGGTTGTTTTACGTCAGTCCATATGAGCTGAATGACCTCATCGAGAGCCTGCGCCGGCGCCAAACCGGCCGGGCAAGCAAGTTGGTTAGCAAATATATCCAGGAATTCCTCGATCGGCACAACTTAGGCATGGAAATCCTGGGGGCAGAACCCTTAAAGCTACTGATATGCAAACATATCCTTTACACCCATGATGAGGAAGCCAAGCACTCCGATGCCGCTTTATTCAACCGGTTTGCTCCCGACGGGATTCGGCTGCTTGCGACAGCGACAAACCTGGTAAAAGGCAGTCTCGATGTGTTGGATGGGTGCAAGTCGGATTCGGCGTTTCTGCTGGACGGTTTGCTGGCTAGCAGCGCCTTTCCCGGCGTATTCAGGCCGCGCTGGTCGTGGGAGGTGTGTAGTGAAGTGACATCAGAAAGCCAGTTCATCGATGGGGGAGTCATGGACAACCTGCCTTTGGATGCGGTGGTGCAGGTCATGGATAAGGCCGTCCCTCCCATCAAGAGACGCCCGAGGGTTGACGGAGCATCCATTCCTCATCTCCTGTTTGCCGCCTCGTTGGAGGCCAATGTGGCTGAACTGCCCCCCGACGAGGTTCAGTCGATTGCAAAGGACTGGATGCGATTGTGTCGACGCGCGCGCCGTCTGAGCTACAACCACAAACTGCATCTCTTCGCCCAGAGCCAGCATGATCTCCGATGGATCTACGAGTCTCAGATTGGGTCTCACAAGACTCCTCCGTGGGAGCCGATGGACATTGAAGTGGTGGCGGTCAAGCCAGAATGGCTCTGCGGCACGTTTGCGATGCATCCGATGCTGGGTTTCCGGCGCGAGAAACAGGCCGCGAGTATCGCTCATGGATGCGCGTCCACGATGGCCCAGTTTGGTCATTTGGCTTTGGATCAATCCAAGCGCAAGTGGGCCGAGGCTTGGGGTATCCGGAGTGACTTATCTGAGAAATTCGACCCTTCCTCAGCCCTCCTGAAGAGAGCCCCCCTGAAGACAGAAAAAATCATACTCGAACCCCAAAAGCACGGAAAAGGCAGTTGCTGGTTTTGTCGCGATACGCCCTGTCCATTCTCTCAAGAGCAACTGAGCAAGCATCAGCTGCCCGCTGTGATCCGACAAGAGTTGGAGCGGATCTACCTCGCCTGTGGCAAGGCTAAAACCCATCGTTCCGAGCGCAACGGGGGCTGAGGGGCTCGCGCGGTGGTGAACCCTCGGGCATGCGGCCGGGCTATTTGACGATTTCACCTCGCGGAGTTAGGTTCTCCTGCTAACCTATTGAACGAATGGAGAATAGGATCTATGAAAATATTATTCAAAATGACCAGTGGAATCCTCTGTGTATTCGGTCTGCTTGCCGTCGGATGCGGCAAACAGGAAACAACCGCTCCCACTTCCACGGCTGCCGATACGCAGAGCTTGACGACAACCGCGGTGGATCAAATGAAAGAAACCGCTGGAAAGGCCGCCACGGATGTCAAGGAAGCTGCTGGCAAGATCAGCGAGGAAGTCGTTCAACAGGTGCAGCCGTTGCTGGATCGCGCCAAAGCCCTGATTGCGGAGAAGAAATACCAGGACGCCCTCGATGCCCTGCAAAAGGTGAAAGCTCTGAAGCTGACGCCCGAACAGCAAAAACTCCTCGATGACCTCATGGCCCAGGCCAAGAAGCTTCTGTCGGGCGAAGCCGCCAAAGCGGTTGGAGGCTTGTTGGAAGGGAAGAAGTGATTCGTCATGGGCAATGGCGGCAACGATGGAGGAACGACGGAATGCAATGGAGCAGTCATGGCATTTCTCAGCCGCCGCGGTGGAATCCTCGAGCGCAACTTCGAAAGGCGCCTCCTCTGCCCAAGGAGTGAGGGGATCGAAACGCGACAGCGAAGGCTAATCGATGTTGCTCAGACCCTATTCGGGGACCGGAAAACCCCGGTCGCGCATCAAGGCGGCGATGCCAGCGTCGCGACCGCGGAATCGGCGGTATCCCTCGGCGGGATCCACGGTGTTACCCGCCGACAGGATGTGGGTGAGGAATCGAGAGGCGACGGCTTTATCATAGAGTCCACCCGCTTCGAGGAAGGCTTCAGCCGCGTCTGCGGTTAGTGTATCAGCCCAGAGATAGCTATAGTAGCCAGCCGAGTAACTCTCGTCGGCAAAAAGGTGGGCAAACTGAGGCAGGCGATGGCGCATGACGATTTCGGCTGGCATGCCCAGTTTTTCGAGTTCAGCCGGTTCAAAGTCGGCCGGTTGGATGGGCTGATGGGTGGCCAGATGGAGTCGCATGTCAACCAGGGCGCTGGCCAGAAACTCGGTGGTGGCAAAGCCTTGATTGAACGTGTAAGCGCGTTTGATGCGGTCGATGAGGCTTTGGGGGATGGGCTGCGCGGTTTGATAGTGGCGCGCGAAGCGGTTCAGAAGCTCGGGCGTGGCCAGCCAGCGTTCATTAATCTGAGAAGGCAGCTCGACGTAGTCCGCGGGCACACTACTGCCGGAAAGCGAGGGGTAACGCACATTGGAACAAAGATCATGCAGGGCGTGGCCGAACTCGTGGAACAGCGTGCGTGCGTCGTCCCAGGAGATCAGAACAGGTTCGCCGGGCGCGCCTTTCATAAAGTTGCAGTTATTCGATACCAGCGGGGTGATCTCGCGTTCAAACCGCTCCTGGCCGCGGTAGGCGTTCGCCCAGGCGCCGGATCGTTTGCCGGGGCGGGCGTACGGATCGAAATACCAGAGGCCGACATGCTGGCCGTTAGGTCCTTTGACTTCCCAAACCCGAACATCGGGGTGGCAGATCGGGATATGGGTCAGGGGCGAGAAGACAAGTCCGTAAAGCTGGCCAGCGGCCCAGAACATGCCTTCCCGCAATTTCTCGAGCTGCAAGTATGGTTTGACCTCGTTTTCGTCGAGATCGTATTTGGCCTTGCGCGCCTTTTCGGCATAGTAACGATAGTCCCAGGGGGCAATCCGGATGCCGGCGCCTTCCGAGTCAGCAATCTTCTGCATATCGGCGACTTCTTCGCGCACGCGGGCGACGGCGGGTTTCCAGACGGCTTCCATCAATTTCAGGGACTGTGCGGGAGTTTTGGCCATGGTGTTTTCAAGACGCCAATGGGCGTGGGTGGGGTAGCCCAAAAGCCTGGCCCGTTCACCGCGCAGCTGCACGATCTCCGAAATCAAAGGTTTGTTGTCGCGAGCGCCGGGATGGTCCCCGCGGCTGATGAATCGGCGCCAGACTTCTTCGCGCAAATGGCGCGAGGAGGAGTAGACCAGAAAGGGTTCAGCGCTCGATCGGGTGTTGGCGATCACCCACTGATTTGACAGGCCGCGAGCCGCGGCGTCAGCGGCAGCGCCCTTGCGCATGGCCTCCGGCAATCCCGCCAGGTCTTCCGATCGTTGGATGACCGTAATTTGTCCCTCCTCATCTGCAAGCAGGTTCTGGCTGAAGGTCGTATAAAGCGTGGCCAATCGCTGGTTAATGGCCGCGACGCGGGCTTTGTCCGCCGCATTCAGCTTTGCTCCGGCACGGACAAAGGTCGTGTAATACAGCCAGGCCAGGCGCTGTTGTTCCGAGCTGAGTTTCTGTTTCTCTGGGGATTGGTAGACGGCCTCGATTCGCCGGAACAACTTTTCATTCTGGTAGATCTCATCACGAAACGCGGCCAGGCGCGGTTCCATCTCCTGCTCAACCGCCTGGAAATCGGGGGTGCTCAAGGTCGAGGCCCAGACCCCATAGACGGCCTGCACTCGGGCAAGAGTTCTGCCGGCGCGTTCGAGGGGGGGCAGCGTGTTTTCAAAGGTCGGCGGATCGGAAAGTTGAGCAATGGCCTGGATGTTGGCGCGATACTCGTCCATGGCCGCCGTCAAGGCGGGTTTAAAGTCGGAGACGCGGACCTGATCGAAGGGGGGCAATCCACCGTAGGGTCCTTTCCATTCTGCGAGCAACGGTATCGGTGCCTGAGCGGTGGCAGAGGCAGAGGCATTCGCTCCTTCAGCGCCAAAAGGTGAGATCATAAGAACAGTCGAGGCCAAAATATAATCAATCGGTTTCATCCAAGGACCGCAGTGTAAAGGTCTTGAATCGGCCTGGCAAGCTGTCCGCTTAACCGCAAATAAGACGACATAACCGCAGATGGACGCCCATCAACGGGAATCATGGGAGGCCGAACATAAAGCTCCCGCAGTGTTGAGAACCTCGATCGAGGGTCTGGCATTACCGCACGAATGGTTTGCGAGGATCGACTGAGGCGGCGATGCGCAAGCGTTTGACGACGCCGGCCTGAATCTTTTGCTCGCAGGCTTCCCAGGCAGCGGGTTCGGCATCCCGGCCAATGCGGCAGCTGCCCCCGGCTATGGGGCCGTGGCCGCCGGCCTGTTTGGGATTGCCGAAAGCGTCGCGCAACACCGGGCCAGCCGGCGTATCGGTGCGGGTGGTCCGCAGCGAGGCGTGGAGGCGTCCCTGGTAGCGGCCTGTGACCAGGCACCAGGCAATCCGACGGTAGGCCAGGAGGAATTCCGCAACCTGCGAAACCAAGTCGGGTGTTTCCACCAAACCCAGGTGAGTGACCAACAGACGGCGGTATTGGGACGCCTCGCGGATCCCTTTGCCGAGGGTGGCGAAGAACCTTCGAGAACGCATCGGATTTTGGATCCGGGCCAGGGTCCGCATGTCGCAGTGTTGGAGGATCTCGAGATAAGTTTGCACGACATCTTCGCGCCGGGCGCGATAGAGATCCAGGGTGTCCGTGAGGATGCCGTAGGCCAGCGCGGTGGCGACACGATTGGGGATATCGGTCCCGTGCTGGAGCAGGGCTCGGGCCAGGATCACGCTGGTTGCGCCGCACTCGGAATCCAGCAGGACCAAGTCGGCTTCCGCCGGACTCGGGGATGGATGTTGGTCGATGACAACGGTTGCGCGCCGGTTGGCGGGGAATGCGTTGTTTTCGAAGTGAGGCTGAGTATCGACCAGGGCTATGCCGGCGTGCTGTTTGAACCAAATCGGTTTCAGCCTGTGCGCGGGGATCCGGAGCAGGCGGATCATGGCCTTGTTCTCCGTGCGTCCCACTTCGCCGCCGTAAGCGATACGGCAAGAGATGCCAAAACCGGTTTGGGCCAGATGCTGCAGGGCATAAGCGGAAGCCAGCGCATCGGGATCGGGAAAATCGTGGGTCAAGATCAGTAGCGGCGAGAGGCTTTCCCGGCGCTCGGCCAGGAACGTTCTCAATCGTTCGGCCAGCGATGCCGCTGCCGGTTTTTCTTGTGGTTCACTCATTGAAAAAACTCGTTCTGTCCATAGGTATACCCTGAGTTTGATGCTGTTGACAACGTTTCTGGGAGACCCGGTCACTCTTGCCTAGCCTTTGGGATTGGGCGGTAACATTTTCCTCCCGGCCGTTCTCAGCACGACAGGCAATTCCTTGTGTTTCTATGCCTTTTGGAGGCTGGCACAATGAATGCTTGGCCGTAAAACGGTTTTAGACCGTAGCTATGATTGACGCGCTGTTCAACCAGACAAATTATGTGGCTCTCAAGAAGATGCTTGATGCCACCGCGCTGCGTCACGAGGCCATCGCCAATAACATCGCCCACGTGGAAGTTCCTCGTTATCAGAGGATTGATCTGGCGCCTTCCTTCGCGGAAGAGCTTCGTCAGGCCGTATCGGCCGGGGGGCAATCCCAGGTTTCCCAGATCAAACCCCGTGTGGAGGTGGACCGGACGGCGATTGCGCGAACCCGAGACGGCAACACCGTGCAGTTGGAGGACGAGTTGTTGAAGATGAACCAGAACGCAGTGGCTCATCAGATGGAAGTCCAGATGTTGACGGCTTCGTTATTGAAACTGCGGCTGGCAATCACGGGGCGTTCTTCCTAACCTATGATCAATATACTCAACGGTATTGAAGGCACTAGTTCCGCGCTGGCAGCTCAACGTTTGCGGATGGAGGTCATTGCGCAGAACATCGCGAATGCCAACACCACTCGGGATTTGGACGGGCGTCCTTATCAGCGCCAGATCGTGGTTTTTGAAAGTGTGCTGAAACAGAAGCAAGCGAGCCTGGATCCGGCGTCCGCATTGAACCGGCAAGTGGAAGCGGCGCGCATTATGAAGGACAACCGTCCGTTCCGGATGGTTCCGATGCCGGGGCATCCTGACGCCGACGCGCGGGGAATGGTGGCCATGCCGAATGTGGCGATTCACGAGGAGATGGCGGACTTGATCGTTTCCTCCCGGGCGTATGAAGCCAATCTTTCGGTGGTTCGAAACGCCCGAAACATGGCGCTCCAGACGTTATCCATCGGCAAACGCTCCTGATTTAAATGGATCCGCTTTCCGCCATTCGCACATTTGCCAGTCCCGGGTTGGAGGCGCCGATGCGGCTCAATCCGGACCTGGACCCGCAGCGGTTGCAGGGTCCGGCCTTGCGAGAGCTGAACGGATTATCGCAGGCAGAGCCCCCTGGGACGCGGGTTTCGGAGGGTTCCTTCGGCAACATGCTGGGCAGGCTGGTGCAAGAGGTGAATCAGAAGCAGGTGGAAGCCCGGGAATCGGTGCAGGGCTTGTTTGGGGGAGGAGATGTTTCTCTGCATCAGGCCATGATCGCGATGGAGGAGGCCAGTGTCTCTTTTCAACTGATGGTCGAGGTGCGCAACAAACTGCTGGAATCCTATCAGGAACTGATGCGCATGCAGGTCTGAGGCTTGGGATGGTATTGAACCGGAATACGTTTTATCTGGGATGACTCAGCCGCTTATATGATGAAGAACCTTAACCAACTGGGGCACCAACTGCTCGAGATCTGGAAGCAGTTGGGTCTCAATCAGCGGATCAGCGTGGTGCTGGCAGCCGTCGTGGTCGTGGGGGGATTGCTCGGGGTGGGATTCTGGTCCAGCCGCACGGAATATGCCTTGCTTTACGGCAAACTGGATGAAGCCGAGGCCGCGAAGGTGATTTCCGCGATCGATGAAATGAAGGTCCCGTATCGCCTGAGCGAGTCAGGGGGCAGGATTCTCGTGCCCCGGGACAAGAAACACTATGTGCGCATGCATTTGGCCGAGAAGGGAATCCCGCGGGGAGAAGGAGTCGGCTTCGAGATTTTCGACAAACCCAATTTCGGTCTTTCGGATTTTATCCAGCGCGCCAATTTTCAACGCGCTTTGCAGGGAGAGCTGGCGCGCACCATCTCCCAGTTGGACGATGTGGAAGGGGCGTGGGTTCAGATTGTGATGCCGGAGAACCGTCTGTTGGTGGATCGCCAGAAACGGCCCACCGCATCGGTGTTTATCCGGGTTCGGGGCAATTCGCCATTGGCGCCAGCGGCGATCAACTCGATTCGATTTTTGGTGGCCAACGCGGTGGAAGGCCTGCAGGCCCACAACGTGACCGTGGTGGATAACCATGGCAATGTGGAGACCGAGACCGCCGAGCCGGATTCGCTGGCGGGGATTTCAGCTTCGCAGCTGGTCATTCGGCGGAACCTGGAGCAGTACTTCGCGCGCAAGGCGGAAGATCTGTTAACCAAGGTGTTGGGGCCGGGCCAGGCCGTTGTGCGGGTTGCCGCAGAAATCAATTTCGACACGATCAACCGGACCGAAAAGAAGTATGATCCGGACGGCCAGGTCGCCCGCACCGAGACCGTGAACGACGAGACCACCGACACGCTTTCCGGTAGCAGCGGTGGCGTCGTGGGGGTCACAGCCAACGCCACCACCGAAACCAATCTGGCCTCCACAGCGCCCGTCAACAATTCGCGGATGCGGAAGAAAACCATGAACAAGGAATACGACATCAACGAATCCACCAGCACGATTTTGCAGTCGGGGGGAGGGATCAAGAGGCTGTCGGCCGCGGTGTTTGTCGCCACGCGGATGGAGGGAACCGGACCGGATCGCAAGCCGTTGCCCCGGACGCAGGAAGAGCTGCAGAAATTGCGGAATATTGTGCAGAATGCCTTGGGGATTGTGGTGGAAGGCGACGGTTCCCGAAAGGACGAGATTGCCTTGGAGGAGATGCCGTTCAACGACCAGCTTGCGGTGGACTTGACACGCCAGGTCGAGACGCAGCAGCAGCGCGAGTTCTGGCTGAACCTGGGCAAAAACCTATTATATCCGGCGCTGGCGTTGGGGGTCCTTCTGGTCTTCTGGCGGTCATTCCGGCGAACCCCGGCGGAGAACATCCCGATCGGGATTCCGCTGGGGCCGCTTGCGGGCAAAAACGGGGGTAATGGCCATAGCAATGGCAATGGCAACGGTCACGGCAACGGTCACGGAAACGGCAAATCCAGGGTTCCATGGCAGGAGGAATCCGAGCCGGCCGTAGTGACGGTGGAGGTTTTAAATCAGTTGGTTCGTGAAAATCCGAATAACATGACCGAAGCCATTCGGAGCTGGATGGCCAAGGGCAATGCGAACGGAGGATAATGGCGGATGGCCCGCTGGAGTGACCTATGATAACGGCGACTGAAAATCCGATTCCCGTTGAGGTTTCCAAGATGTCCAAGGTGCAGAAGCTGGCCGCTTTGCTGGTCATGCTCGGGCCCGAGAGCGCGGCGCAGATATTGAAGCATCTCGAGGAACGCGAATTGGAAGCCGTCTCCGCTGAGATGGCCAAGATTGGTCTTCTGGGATTGACCCAGCAGCGCGATATCATGCGCGAGTTCGCCGAAGTGGCCATCCAGGCCAGCACGGGCATTCGCGGGGGCGTCGATGTGGCTCGCGGGACGCTGGAAAAGGCTGTGGGATTATTCAAGGCCTCGGACCTGGTGGGGCGCATCGTGCCGAACCGCGGATCCGTGACCGCCATGCAGCAGGTCATCGAGATGGATGCCCGGCAGATCTTCAATCTCGTTAAGCACGAGCAGCCGCAAACTGTGGCGCTCGTCATCAGCTACCTCAATCCCGAAAAAGGATCGCAGGTCCTGGGGATGCTGCGTCCCGAGTCCCGGGAACAGGTGGTGGAACGGCTGGCGACGATGGCCTCGACGCCGATTGAAGTCGTGGAAAAGGTGGTCGAGGTTCTCACCAACAAAGTGGGGGGCAAGGAGCCTTGCGTGCTCAACCAGACCGGCGGCATCAAGTCCGCCGCCGAGGTGCTCAACGCCATGGACAAAAACCTGAGCAAATCCCTCCTGTTATCACTCGAGGAACACAATCCGGAATTGGCGCAGTCGATTCGTCAGAAGATGTTCACCTTTGACGATCTGGTGGCCCTGGATGCGGCCTCGTTGCAGAAGGTGCTTCGCGAGGTCGATATGCGCGATCTGGCGGTTTCCCTCAAGACGGCCAGCGACAAGCTCAAGGCCAAACTGCTGTCCTGCATCTCCAAACGCGCCGCCGAAACAGTCAATGAGGAAATCAGCTTTTTGGGCCCGCTCAAGATCAAGGAGATCGAAGCGGCGCAGATTCGTATCATCGAGGCGGTTCGTCACCTCGAGAGCGAGGGCGAGATTGACTTGAGCGAGGTTCAGGAGGCCATGCGTCATGAAGCCCTGGCATGAGTCGATTCGCTTTGCCCAGCCCTTGCGGGAGGTCCGGATGGCGGAGGCTTGGAGGATTGAGGATTGGGAGCAGCAACTGGCCTGGCGGGAAAAGGCGGCTTACGACCGCGGCCGGATCGAGGGGGAGAAGGCCCTAAGCGAGCAACTGATTCGGCAGCGGCAGGAATTGATCCAGCTTCAGCAGGGCGTGTTTTCTTCCCTGAGCCAAACGCTGTCCCGTGTGGCCGGAGAATGCGAACAGGTGCTGGTCCAGATCGCCCTGGAAGCCGCGACCCGGTTGGTGGACGGTTTGCCCATATCGGCGGAGTTGATTGAGGCCTCGGTCCGCCAAGCCATGGCCCAGGTGGAAGAGGAAACCGAATTCACCGTGCTGGTGAATTCGGAAGACTTGGCCTTGTTGCAGCAAGTCAACTCTTCCCTGCTTCAAACCGCGGATCCCACCCAGCGGGTGCGAGTGAAAGGCTCTTCGGAGGTCAGCCGCGGGGGATGTGTGGTGCAGACGCGTTTTGGCGCTATCGATGCCCGTCGCGAGACCAAACTCGACTTGCTCCGTCAGGCCCTCCAGCCATGAAGCCGGATCCCGATGTGTCTTCCCCGCCGATCGCCCGCATGGGGCAGTTGCTCCACCGGGTTCGGGAGGCCCGAGTCTACGAAAACCGCGGCCGTGTGGTGCAGTTGATCGGTTTGGTGATAGAATCCGAGGGGCCGCTGGCATCGGTCGGAGAGGTTTGCCGCATCAAGTCGGCCCGGAGTGAGGCCGATACCCTGGCCGAAGTGGTCGGTTTTCGGGATCATCATTTGCTTTTGATGCCCCTGGGAGAAGTGCATGGCATCCATCCCGGGAGCGAGGTCATCGCGCTGGGCGGGCCTTTGCAGGTGCCAGTGGGCAATGCCCTGAAAGGGCGCGTGATCGACGGATTGGGACAACCTCTGGATGGCCGGGGCCCCATCGAGACCGAACGCCTGGCCGGAATTAACCTCCCTCCTCCGCACCCGCTCAAGCGACAACGCATCCGCCAGGTTTTTCAAACCGGAATCAAGGCCCTGGATACTTTTGTTCCGTGCGGAAAAGGCCAGCGTCTCGGAATCTTCGCGGGGAGCGGCGTCGGCAAGTCAACCCTGCTGGGCATGATGGCCAGCAAGGCCGAGGCTGATGTGAACGTGATCGCCCTGATTGGGGAGCGGGGACGCGAAGTGCGGGAGTTTTTGGAAAAAGACCTGGACGAGGAGGGGCGGCGCAAATCGGTTGTGGTCGTGGCGACGTCCAACCAGCCGGCCTTGGCCCGCTTGAAGGGCGCTTTCCTGGCCATGGCAATCGCCGAGTTTTTCCGCGACCGCGGTCAGAATGTACTCATGATGATGGATTCGGTGACGCGGTTTGCGATGGCGCAGCGGGAGATCGGTCTGGCTGTGGGCGAACCGCCCACGACACGAGGGTATACCCCGTCGGTTTTTTCCTTGTTGCCTCAGTTGCTGGAACGGGCCGGCATGGGCGAAGCGGGATCGATTACCGGTTTGTTCACCGTTCTGGTGGAGGCCGACGACATGAACGATCCGATTGCCGACGCTGTCCGGTCGATTCTCGATGGACACGTGGTGTTGACTCGGGAACTGGCCGCGCAGAACCACTATCCGGCCATTGACGTGCTCGAGAGTGTCAGCCGCCTGGTGCGGGATCTTCTCCCGGCCGAGCAAGTGGATATGTCGGGCAAGGCGCGCGAGGCGATGGCGATCTACCGCAAGAACCAGGACTTGATCAACATCGGCGCTTATCCCGCTGGCAGCAGCACCGCGATTGACCACGCCATTCGTCTACATGATCCCTTGAACCAATTTCTGCGCCAGAACGTTTGCGAGGGTGTGGCGGCCAAGGACAGCTGGCAAAGGCTGGTCAAGATTCTTGCCGATCAGGAGCGGCCGGTCGCAGAAAAACAGGCCCCGAAGAGGACCGCTTAAGCGGCCCCGGCCGCCGCGCTGGCATTCCGATTGCTTTGCCTGGAATCCTATGACTGGTCCGGGATTCCTGATGAAATGGAGTTCCGGCTGTATCCGATGAAACCCTTTCGTTTTACCCTTCAAGCCTTGCGCATTGTGCGCCAGCGCCAGGAACAAGTGGCCCTCGAGCACTATGCCGCCGCTTTACAGGCGCGGCAGGAGGCCGCCCAACGATTGCGGAGGGTCGAACGTCAGCGGGATATGGCCTGGTCGCATCGGCAAAACCTGCCGCATGCCAAGATTCCTGCGGCGAGCTTTGCCCATAATCATGCTTACTGCCGGGAAATTGAGAGCATTTGCCGGGACTGTGAAACCGCCTTGGGGGTGGCTCAGGATGTCCTGCATCAGAAGTGGTTGCGGCTCATTGAGACGCGCAAGCAACGCGAAGCGGTCGACAAGTACTATGATCGCCAGCGCCGAGACTTTGAACGCTTGAGCGCCCGTGAGGAACAGAAACTGCTGGACGAGCTCGGCAACCGGCCCGGCTTGTTGGGCGAAGTCCGGCAGGAACTGGCAGGTGGAATGGAAGGATAGCTATGGCGCGTTTGTTGAAGTCGAAATGGATGGTGATTGTCATGGGCATGATTACCTATGCGGCCACCACGTTCCTGATCTGGCCACCTTTGAAGGAGTTGGCGCCACGACCGACGCCGGAAAAACGCACGGAGGATGAACGCATCCTTGCCGCCTGGACTCTGCGTCATCCCGAGCTGGAACAATTGATGGCGGAGCTTCGTCGGAGAAAAGACACCCTTGAACAACGGGAGCAGCAGCTCAACGAACTGGCCTTGCGCCTGCAGAACGAGCGGGCTGAGATCAACTCCATCACCCAGAGTGTGGGACGCCTGCAGGGCGAGTTCGATCGCAACGTGGTCCGGGTCAAGGAGGAAGAGGCCGCCAACCTGAAGAAGCTGGCCAAGCTTTATGCGGCCATGACGCCCGAGGGGGCTTCAGCCGTGATCCGGGAGTTACCGGATGAACAGGCTGTCAAGGTTTTAATGATGATGAAAGAGGCCGAATCGGCGCCCATACTTGAGATACTGGCCAAGGCTGGCGCTGGCGAAGCCCGCCGCGTGGCCGCCCTGTCCGAGAAAATCCGCCTATCTCTGGCCCGAACCCAACCCAAGACCTCCAATCCATGACCCCCAAAAGCCTTAGTCTCAGCGAGGCCGCAACGCCCTCTTCGCATTATGCGATTCCCACGGACGCGAGCCCTTTCAGCGTCTCGCCCGGCGTCGGGACAACGGAAGAACCCTTTGAATCTTGTTTTGGTCAGGCCTGCATGGCATTGGCCAATCTGGAGAGTCCCAGGCCTCAATGCCAGGCATCCAACGTGAGGAGCCTGCCCTTCCAGTTGCCGGCCGCTGAATCCGCCGGAAGTCTGACAGGGGATGGGGCTCGAGCATTCGGAAAACCCACATCGGACAGAACCGTTTCGAACCCCGAGACCCCAGGATTACCGTCCGGCGGATCGACAGGTCGTTCAGCGAGTGTCCACTCCGTGAACATGGCCCCCCGTTCGACAAAAGTGACGGCCTGTGTGTTGCCAGGTCAACAAGCCAGCGCTTCAGTTGCTCAGGCTTTGTGTGCTGAGGATTGTCTTCCCAATCCAACGGCTTCTTCCGACGGAGTGTCGCCAAAGAATTTTCCGGCGAATTCAAACCCAGGCATATCGGAAGGCCTGCCGAGCGGTGGGGAATCCGGTTCGGTCCGCCGACCGGCCCGGCAGCTCTTTGGACCCAGATCAAGTCAGCATGATTTGGCCGCGGATCCCGGGGAATTGGCCTTGACCGCCGGCGCCAACCTGCAAACGGGTTCGGGATCGCGGTCTGTCACCTCCCGCGCCGCGATGATGGCTCAAACAGCCGAAGGCGACCCGGCGGGTGTGGCGGAAGAAGGCGAGGTGGAGGATTTGATTTCTGACACGCCCGCGACCGGTGGGACCGAGATTTCTGATGGAGCCTGCGCTCATCGTTCCACGCTGACAGCCCTGGTGAACGCCAAGTTGGCCGAAGGCAAGATGGGGACAACGAAGATCGAGATCCGTGAATATGTTGAGGGGTGCGCCGGTGTTGAAAACCGAACCGTTCTGCCTTGTCCCGGATCGACACCGGGGCTGACGGCCCTGGCCAACGTGCCGGAAACTGCGGCTCGATCGACCGAACCGATCTCCGTGCCGGAGCCGTCGGAGCCGACTCCGGGGACGTATTCGAAGCCTTCGACGGCGAAAATGAATCCGGGCGATTCCGGAACACAAGGGAAGGACAATCCGACTTCATGGCTGGCGAGCCCGTCAACACTGCCCAAAGAGTCTTCCCCGACCGGTCTGATCGGACGAACAACGCCTTCCCTTGCCGATACTCCGTCGTCTTCCCCGACTGGTCTGAGTGGTCGAACAACGCCTTCCGTTACCGATACTCCCTCTCCGGATCCCGTGATGACCAAAACCGTGCTGGAGACCGAGAGGTCGCCCCGGCCCCTCGGGGAGGGATCGACGCGATGGGCCGATTCCCGCTTCATTGCCGATGGCACGGGTGATGCTAAACCTGGAATTCGCATGCAAAGCATCGCTGACCTGAAGGAAATTGCCGCTCCTGCCGAGCAAAAACTGCCTGGCGGCCCGGGGACATCGATGCCGGCTTTGCCTGTCGAGGCAGCCGGAGGAAGTGCGATCCGAAGAAATCACTTTCATGGCGCTGAACCGGAAGAGGCCGATACTCGCGTGGACGGCGTTACGGCGAAGATGACGACGCCGGCCACGGTCATGACGGCCATGTCGGAGACAAAACTGCAAGCTCCCGAGAAGGGGCAGTCATCGATCGATTTCCTGGGTCAGTTGATTGCGGACAAGGCGGTTGAAGTGAAACAGGGCTCCGCCTCGTCCCTGGTTGTCCATGTCAAACCCGATGGACAGCATGAGATGTCGATGCACTTGCGGATGCGGGAAGGCCGGGTTGAGGTGCAGGTTCAGTGCGCGGAGGAGCTGGTGGACCAATTGCGTCCAGCCTGGAGCCAGATGCAGCAGTCTTTGGCGGCCCAGGGGATTCAGGTGTCCGCCATCAACGATGGCGGGATCCGGTCGCACGACCTGGGGCAATCGCTCTCGTTTTCATCGGCCGGCGGTTGGGGAGATCAGGCGAATTCAAAACAGTCCTCGCAACAGGAAGGGGCGGCTGAGTCCGAAGTGGTGGCGCCACGTCGGTCCGGGAACGCGCCGGCGGAAACCGGTCGTTCTGTTCCTCGGCGCGTCGGCCGGTGGGAGATGTGGGCTTGAACCTATCGAATTTTAAACCATTTAAAAACTTATGAGTGTGGATGCTGTAATCGGAACTGGATCAGCGACTTCAAGCGCGGCTTATGCCGCCAGCCGGATTCCTCAGAAGACGCTGGGACAGGATGATTTTCTTAAACTGCTGGTGGCCCAAATGAGCAACCAGGATCCGATGAGCCCCAAGAACGACACTGATTTCATCGCCCAAATGGCGCAGTTCAGCGCGCTGGAGCAATCCAAGTCGATCCAGACCGACATGTCGCGTCTGCAGGCGACCTCGCTGCTGGGCCAGCAGGTTGAGTTGATTCAGACCGACGAGGAGGGCGAACAGACTTTGATCCGCGGCATGGTGACCGCGGTCCAGATGGAGGCAGGGAAGCCGAAAATTGTCGTTGACGGCCAGTCTTATGAACTCACGACACTGCAGACCGTCAACTTAATTCAACCCCAAACCTAACAGATACCTATGGTTCGTTCCCTTAACTCCGCCGTCAGCGGCCTCCAGCGCTTCCAGGAGCGTATGGATGTCATCGGCAACAACATTGCCAACGTGAACACGAACGGCTACAAGGCCGCCCGGACCGAGTTTGCCGACACGTTCAACCAGACCCTCAAAACCTCCGCAGCCGGAAACACAGCGCCCGGCGGCAATGCCTCGATCCAGATCGGAACAGGGGTGGCCACCTCGGCGATCCGGAATCTCTACACCCAGGGGGCCATTGCGCGCACAGGAGTGACGACCGATCTGGCGATTTCCGGAGAAGGTTTCTTTGTCGTGCAGGATCCCCTGAGCACTCGAGAATATGCGACGCGGGACGGCCAGTTTACTCGCGACGAAGAGGGATACCTGATCAATAGCACAGGCCTTCGAGTCCAGGGTTTTTCCGATAACACACTCACCACCCGGGGCGATATCAAGATCGATTACCCGTATGCCGCCACATCGGGAAACTTCGAGGTCAACGGCAAGACTATCAGCGTGGACACCAATGATAAGATGGAGACTGTGCTTGCCAAGATCAGCGCCGCCACCGAGGGGGCGGTCACCGGAAGCTATGATCCGGTCACGAGGAAAATCACCCTGAACAGCGTTTCGGCCATTGCGCTTTCAACCCCTGCCGGCGGCAGTAACTTCCTGCAACTGGCCGAGCTCGACGCGACCGGCAATACGGGGACCATTACCAGCACGACGGAGCCCGGCGATATTCTGGCCCGATTGAGTTCCTTTTCCATTGATAGCGATGGCAAGGTCAACATCAAGCTGACCAACGGCACCAATTACGTTCGCGGCCAGGTTTTATTGCAGCGGTTTACCGATCCTCAAGCCTTGGTCAAGGAAGGCAATAACCTCTACAGCGGCATCGATGCCGCCGGACCGCTCGGGGGCAGCGCCTCTCCGCTTCCCCAGGCGGCCAATACCAACGGCCTGGGCCGAATCGAACCCAGCGCGGTGGAATTGTCCAATGTGGATCTGACCAATGAGTTTGCGACGATGATCACCACTCAACGGGCGTTCCAGGCCAGCGCGCGCATCATCACGACCACCGACGAGATGCTGTCCGAGACCGTCAATCTGAAGCGGTAAACGGGATCGACGATTATGGTGGCGAATCGCATGGAAAACACATCGCCCGGCGGGGATGCCGTCAAGAACGAGATTCCAAAGCCGGTGGGCGGCGACGCCGCGGGAGCCGACGTCGCGGCCAAGGCGGCGGGCGGCATCCAGAGCTGGCTTCCGCTGGTCGTGACGCTCGTTGCCATGCCATTGCTGGCTTACGCCACCACGACTTACCTGCTGGTTCCTCAACTCAAAAAATCGATCGGCGTGTCCAGCACGGAAGAGAGCCACGAGGCTGCCGAGCCGCAGACGCACGCCGCCGCCAAGGAGTCCGGCAAGAGCTCGGGAGGCGGAGGCGCTCATGGCGGGTCGGGTTCTGAAAAGGAGGGATCCGGCAAGGTCAAGCATACAGCGACCTTTGCCAAAGTGCTCGTCAATGTCGCGGGCACGATGGGATCACGATATTTGATGACCACATTCACCCTGGTGGCGAACAACGCCGAGGCCAAGTCGAAGATTGAAGACAATCGGGATTTGTTGCTCGACCTCTCATCGAGCGCGCTTGGGGCCAAGACCCTCGCGGACCTCGAGAAGCCCGGCTGGCGCAATCTGCTGCGATCCGAGCTGCTGACGCTGTTCAACGACGCTCTCGGCAAGGGCACCGTGCAGGAGATTTACCTCACAGAAATTGCCGTGCAATAAGCCCCCCTCCCATGGACCCAACCCCCGAGGAAATCCTATCGCAAGCCGATGTCGAACGATTGCTAGCTCAGGTCGCCGAACAGGAGACCAGCACCACGATCGTTCGAAGCGACGGCCAGAAGACGACCTCAGCGGGCGCGGAGATCCAGCCCTACGATTTTCGGCAGCCGGCGTTTTTGTCGGCCGCCGAGCTGCGCAAACTGCGCTTGCGCCACGAAGTGTTTACCCGGTCCCTGGCCGCCCGTCTGTCGATGTATCTCCGCCTGGAGTTCGGACTTCAGATGTCGAAGCTCCAGACCATGATCTATCAGAAATTCCTCGATAATCTGCCCAATCCCACCCACCTCACCTTGTTCAAGGTGGAGCCCATGCGGGGCATTTGCATCCTGGATGTCCCCCCGAAACTGGGCATTACCATCGTCGACCGGCTGATGGGCGGCGCCGCCCACTCGGTGAATCTCGAGCGGGACATGAGCGATATCGAGGTGGCGCTGCTGGATCAGGTGGTGCAGATCATCCTGAGCGAGTGGTGCAATCAATGGGCGCAGCTTAGCGAGCTCCGCCCCACCGTGCTCGGACATGAGAACAACGGGCGCTTTCTCCAGACAGCCTCCCACGACACGGTCATGCTGGCGTTAACCCTCGAGGCGCGAGTCGGGGATTGCCTCGAACCGATGCAGATCGGTTTTCCCTATTACACGCTGGAGCCGCTCGTCCAGCAGTTGAACGCGAATATCGAGGCGACCGGCCGGGAAAACCCGACGGTCGACAACGGCGGTTTGCGATGGAACCCGCAGCTCAACAGTGTGCGAGTGCCGGTGACGGCGGAATGGGAAGGTCTGGAAATCACCGCGCGGGATCTGACGCAGCTCCAGGTGGGGCAGGTGGTCAAGTTGGGCGCCCAGTGCGTCAACCAAGTCCAGATCCGGCTGGCCGGCGCGCGCAAATTTACCGGGCGCCTCGGCACCCGGGGCAAGAACTGGGCAGTCGAGCTGACCCAGGTCCACAAATCTTAAGATCAAACGTGTTATGGATATGACCTCCGATTCTCCCGCGAACCTTGACATCCTGCTGGATGTGCCCGTGAAAATCTCGGTGGAACTGGGATCCTGCCAGCTGTCGATGCGCGAAGTGCTTCAGTTGAACGTGGGTTCGGTGGTGCAGTTGGATAAAGTGGCGGATGCTCCGGTGGATTTGTATGTCAATCAGAAAATGGTCGCCCGCGGCGAAGTGGTCGTGGTGGAGGACCAGTTTGGGATCAAGATCACCGAGTTGCTTGGGGCACGGACATGAAACATTTGCTGCGCGGGACAGGCGGGGTGTTTCTCGGATGTCTGGCAGGGATCGCCGGCATCACGACGGGATTTGGGGCGCCGGCGGCGGCGCCGATTGGTTCGTCTCCGGAGCTGCCCGGTCTGGCCGGCTCGGTGCTGCGTCTGGTGGGCGCTCTGGCGGTCATCCTCGGTTTGTTTCTGGCGGCCGCCTGGTATCTCCGGCAGGGGCGCGGACTGGCGTGGCGCGGACGGCCGGGGCAACTGCGAGTCTACGAGACGCGGTCCCTGGGGCAGAGGCAGTCGCTGCTAATCGTGGGATTCAAGCAGCAGCGATTCCTCATCGGCGTTTCGCCGGCGGGCATCCGCCTGGTGAGTTCCCTGCCGGATGCCGAGGCTTCCGAGGCGGAGCCGGTTCCACCGACTTTCGGGGATGCGTTGCGCCAGGTGCTGTCCTCCAAGACATGACGAAGAGGAATAGAGGATACTCATGAAGGATTCGCTTGGGATGATGAACGGATTGCGGATGCTCAGACGCTACGGGTGGGTGGCGGGCGTGGTGCTGGGAATTGGGCTGGCGGGCAGCGCGTGGGCTCAGACAGGCGCCGCAACGCCCTTGTCGACCAACGTGACGGGGCTGCCTCCTTTCCGGCTGAGCCTGGGCGTCGAATCGGCGCGGCAGCCGCAAGATGTCGATTTGGCCATTCAGGTCCTCGTGGCCATCACCCTGTTGACGCTGGCGCCTTCGATCATTTTGCTCATGACGAGTTTCACGCGGATCGCGATTGTGCTTTCGTTTGTGCGGTCGGCGTTGACGCTCCAGGGGGCTCCGTCCAACCAGATTATCATCGGGCTCTCGCTGTTCATCACGCTATTCATCATGGCGCCCACCTGGGAACAGATCCATCGGGACGCGCTACAGCCTTATCGCACTCAGCAGATCAGCGGGGAAGCGGCGCTGGATCAAGCTTCGCGCCACATTCGGACATTCATGTTAAGGCAGACGCGGCCTAAAGATGTCGAGTTGTTTGTGGGCCTGGCGCAGATCGAGCCGACGCCTCCGGAGCAGCTCCCTTTACGCGTGGTGATCCCGGGCTTTATTATCAGTGAATTACGGACGGCTTTTCAGATGGGATTCTTATTGTTTGTGCCGTTTATTTTGATTGATCTGGTCGTTGCGACGGTGCTGATGAGCATGGGCATGATGATGATGCCTCCTCAAACCATCGCCTTGCCCCTGAAGATCCTGTTGTTCGTCCTGGTGGACGGCTGGAACTTGATCGTGCGATCGGTAATCCAGAGTTTTGGAGCCTGATATGACGCCTGAATTTGCAGTCGATGTGCTAAAACATATGATCTACCAAGCCGTTTTGCTGGCGGTGCCCCTCCTGCTGGTCGGGATGGTGATCGGGCTTGGCGTCAGCCTGTTTCAGGCGGTCACAACCATCCACGAACAGACGCTTTCTTTTGTGCCCAAAGCGCTCGGGGTGATTGCCCTGATGCTGATCACGCTGCCCTGGATGGTCCGCACCCTGACCGAGTTTACCACCACCGTGATCGAGAAGATGCCTCAAATGGTCCAATGAGCCTCTTCGGCATCGACAGTCTGAACTGGATGCTGGTGTTTTTGCGGACCAGCGGTTTTCTGGCTGTTTTTCCCCTCTTATCGGCGAACAATATTCCCCTGCGTGTCCGGACGGCGATCGGGGTGTTGCTGGCCTCGATGATTGCGCCCCTGCTGCCGCCGGTTTCGATAGCGGGTTTGTCTTTTGGAACGGCGCTGGGGTGGATGATCACCGAGGTATCGGTGGGACTGTTGCTGGGATTTGTGGCCCGGATGGTTTTTTATGCGATTGATTTCGCCGGGGGGGTGATGGCGGTTCACATCGGGTTGAGCTTTGCGCCCAATCCCAATCCTTTTGTCAACATGCAAAGCGATGTTCCGGGCCTGATCCTGTATTTTCTGGCGGCGATGTTGTTCTTTTGCCTGGACCTGCATCACTGGCTGTTGGTGGCCTTCCAAAGGGCCTATGTGGTTTTGCCGGTGGGCGGGGCGTCGCTTCGCGAGTCGAGCCTGGTGAATCTCGTCACCCAATCGAGCGGTATCTTCCTGGTCGGGGTTCAGATCGCCGCGCCGATTATGGCGGTGGCGTTCCTGGTCAGCCTGGTTTTCTCGATTCTGGCTCGAGCCGTGCCTCAAATGAACGTGTTTTCCGAGAGTTTTCCGGTGCGGATCGTGGCCGGTCTTGTGGTGTTCGGGTTCTCGCTTCATCTCATGGCCCAACACTTGCTGAACTACCTGCGGCGGTTGCCCGAGGACCTGATGCGCGCCGCCCAATTGCTGGGAGCGGCATGAGGGCGTTGCGCGGCGGCGGGTGATCGCCGGTTCCGGCTATGAGCGATCAATTCGGCGAGAAGACCGAACAACCAACACCGCGTCGCATCGAAGACGCCATCAAGCGCGGGCAGATTCCTCGAAGCGCCGAGATCCAGACCACGGTGGTCCTGGCGGCGGTGCTCCTGGCGCTGTCGTTGACGGGCACCGAGACCTGGCGGTACTTGACGATGGCGACCTCGGGCATCTTGGGTCATCTCCACGAGATCGAACTCTCCTTCAACGCGTTACAGGGCTACGCAATTCAGGCAGTGCTGGCCGTCAGTCATTGTGTCTGGCCTTTGGCCGCCGCCGCGATCCTGGGAGGACTTTTGGCCGGAGGCATGCAGTCCCGCTTTCAGACCGCTTCCGAGGCCTTGGAGGTCAAGTGGGATCGGATCAATCCCATGGAAGGCTTGAAGCGCATGTTTTCCTTCCGCTCGGCCGTGCCGACTTTGGTTGCGGTGATCAAGCTGGTGGTCATTGTGGCGCTCCTATACAGCGTGATCAAGTCCGTCCTCACCGATCCCCTGTTTTACAGCACCGTCGATGTGGCAAGAATTGCCGCGTTCCTGGCAAGTATGACCATGAAGATTATGCTGCGGGTCATCCTTGCTATGGCCGCCGTCGCCGCGATTGATTTCACCTATCAATTCTGGCGAAACCACCAGGATCTCATGATGACCCGGCAGGAATTGAAAGACGAAGCCAAGAATTCAGAAGGCAATCCCCAGGTCAAATCCCGGATACGTCGTCGTCGGGCGACATTCAGCCAGCGAAAGATGATGTTGGAAGTTCCTCAAGCGGACGTTGTTATAACTAATCCCACCCATCTGGCCGTCGCCCTGCGCTATGATCCCAAGACCATGCGAGCGCCGCGGATCATCGCCAAAGGCGCGCGATTGACGGCGCTGCGGATTCGGGAAATTGCTCAGGCCCATCAGGTGCCCATCATGGAAAACAAGCCCCTGGCGCGCATGCTGTTTAAGTATGGAAGACCGGGTGGCGAGATTCCTGCTCAGCTCTTTGCCGCCGTAGCGGAAGTCCTGGCGTGGGTTTATCGGACGAACCGGTATCGTTATTTCACCCAGGCGAATCACGTGAAGGCTGCATCATGAACAAACGCGGCGGCGGATGGTTGGAAGTGTTGAAGCTGGGTGACCTCTGGCTGGTCGCCGGGCTGTTTGGCACGATCCTGTTGCTGGTCGTGCCGGTGCATCCGGCTCTTCTGGATATTCTGTTGGCGATCAGCATCGGGCTGTCCCTCTTGATTCTTCTTGTCATTCTGTATCTGAAAGAGCCGTCGGATTTCACCGGTTTTCCGACGCTGCTCCTTTTTGTGACTTTATTCCGATTGGCCCTCAATGTGTCGTCGACCCGGCTGATTCTTCTGGATGGCTATGCGGGGCACATCATCGAGGCGTTTGGCAATTTTGTAGTCCGGGGAAACTACGTGGTCGGTCTGGTGGTTTTCCTCATCCTGGTGCTGATTAACTTTGTGGTGATCACGAAGGGTGCCGGGCGCATTGCCGAAGTGGCGGCGAGGTTCACGCTGGACGCTATGCCGGGCAAGCAGATGGCGATCGATGCCGAGCTCAACGCGGGAGTGATTAACGAGTCCGAGGCCCGCACGCGCCGCCGGCAGGTCGAACAGGAAGCTGATTTTTACGGAGCTATGGACGGCGCCAGCAAGTTCGTGCGCGGCGATGCGATCGCGGCAATTTTGATCACCCTGATCAACATCCTGGGCGGATTCGGCATCGGCGTCATGCAACGGGGAATGAGTGTGGCCGATTCCATGCAACGGTTTTCGCTCCTCTCCATCGGCGATGGGCTGGTTTCGCAAATCCCGGCCCTGATCACTTCGACGGCGGCCGGCATCCTGGTGACGCGAGCCGCGGCCAAGAACGACCTCGGCCAGGAATTGGGACGCCAGCTGTTGTTTTATCCGCGGGCTTTGAAGGTGCTGACGGGCATGTTGGCGGTGATGGCTTTGATGCCGGGTCTGCCCATGCTGCCGTTTTTAACCTTGGCGGGCATGACCGGTTTTGTGAGCTATCTGTTGCGCCATCAGGGAGGCATGGATTCCCATGGCGCCGGAGAGTCTGTGGCGCGACAGGGCGATGCCGGCGCCGCAGGCAAGGGCGGAAGCCAAGCCCCTGCCGCTCCCGCGAAGTCGGACAAAATGGAGGATTTGCTGGCCCTGGATACCTTGCAGATCGAATTGGGATACGGCCTGGTCAGTCTGGCCGATGTTCGCAAAGGCGGAGACCTGCTGGAACGCGTCACCGGCATCCGCCGCACCTTCGCTCAGGACATGGGCATGGTCGTGCCGCCAATCCGTTTGCGCGACAACTTGCAGCTTTCGGCCAATGAATACCGGTTCCTGTTGAAGGGCAGTCCGGTTGCCCGAGGCGAATTGATGCCGGGCTACTGGCTGGCCATGAACGCCACCAACAGCAAGGCCACCCTCAAGGGCGTCCCCACCGTCGAGCCCGTCTTCCAACTGCCCGCCACCTGGATTACGGACGTGGAGCGCAAACAGGCCGAACTCAACGGATTCACCGTGGTGGATGCCGCCTCCGTCCTCGTCACGCACCTCTCGGAGACGGTGAAGCGCAACTGTGCAGATATCCTGAGCCGTCAGGATGTCCAGCAGCTTCTGGACAATCTTAAACAGACACACCCCGCCGTTGTGAACGAGTTGATCCCGGCCCAACTGACCGTGGGACAGGTCCAGCGGGTGCTCCAGAATCTCCTGGCCGAGGGCATCTCCATCCGAAACCTGGCCGGGATCCTGGAGAAAGTCAGCGATTATGCCGGAATCACCAAGAATCCGGATGAACTCTCGGAATTCGCCCGGCGGGCGTTGGGACCGCAGCTCACGCGTCCTTATCAGGCCGAAAACGGCAGTCTTCGCGCCATTACCCTGGATCCGCGCCTGGAACAGCAGATTGCGCAGAGCGTGCGGCAGTCTCCGACGGAAATCGCCCTGACGCTGGAGCCTCGTCTGGCTCGGCATATCGTGGAATCCCTGTCGCGCAACATTCAGCAGCTGCTTTCGGCCGGTCATCCCCCCGTGGTGCTCTGCGCTCCCCAGATCCGGCTCGCCTTCCGACGGTTCTTCGAAACAACCTTCACCGACCTCACCGTCCTGGCCTACACCGAGATCCCTCCACGAATCGAAATCCAGAACGCCGCCGTCATCTCGGGGGTGGAGTCTTAGCGATCTGGGACGATCACACATAATTACGCGGGAATGCCCCAGCCCCAACGGGGCGCGATTCGTTAGCCCAGGGCAACGCCCTGGGAACTCGGTCATTCAAACCGTCATTAGCCCTGAAGGGGCGACACCCGGAACGGACCTATTACAGGCAAAAAAGGAGCCCAAAAACAGGCGCCGAGGCCAAAAACTGAACGGCTTTTTCCGCATCCACCTGCGTTCAAGCCAGTTGTCTCGGCGACAGTCGGCTATGATTGCTCATAGTTGTTATAGTCCGCGCTGCAAATAGTATTGCCTACAGAAACGGTACCTTTGTTGCCGTGGGACAAAATCCAGAGTGGGGAATGCCCTTCTAAAGCGGCGCGAACGTCCTGACTTCCGTCGACGGCAAGGAGTGGACCCGCCGTGATGCGCAGACTTGGTTTTCATTTATGGCAATTGCTTATGGCAATGGCCAGTTCGTAGCCGCAGGCTCGCACACCTCCTCGGATGGCGTGTCGTGGAGTCATTCCGGATCAGACTACGGTGGAGCGCACGGGATTACCTTTGGCGAGGGTGTCTTCGTTGGCGTTGGCATGGATGGAATAACGTGGTCAACGAATGGAACAAATTGGATTCACGGCACTCTCATCCCGCCCGTCACAACCCGCCTTGTCCAAGGTGTTGCCCACGGGAATGGACGCTTCGTTGCGGTTGGTGGCCCAACCAGAGTCTTAACCTCTCCGGATGGAAGCACATGGACTCCGCGCGAAGTCAATATCGAGCAATATGTCCGGAGCGTTGCCTATGGCGCTGGACGATTTGTTGCGACTGCCGAAAATGCTCTTTTAATTTCAAGCAATGGGCTGGATTGGAAAACTAAATTGGATGGCAGATTCGCCAATATCATCTACAGGGGGGCCGCTTTGTTGCCTTTGCCGATGACCTCGTCTCCTCCACCAATGGCGTCAATTGGAAGCATCATTTTGTTGGTGCAGCGGAATCGTTGCAGGGCATAACCTTTGGTCGTGACTCTTATATTATAGTATGAGGTCTGTCAACCATTTATCAATCAAGGTGCATCGTACCCCTGCTACCACAATTACTCTACTCACGCACTCCATCCGGCCTGGCCATTTCCTGGCCAGTGGAGGGTGATGATTTCAAGTTGTTGCAGTCTGACTCCTTTTCCTGAGATGCCATTTGGTCACCCGTACCGTTTCATCCTACCATTGTCGGTAAGCAATGGAACGTTCGGCTCCCTGCGGAGGGTCCTGGTCAGTTTTATCGTCTGAAGCGAGAATAATTGGGCACGGAGCTCCGCAGAGCCGGCCATGGGCCAAGTGGAGGCGAAAGGCCCAGCGGGATTCATCCTGGCGTAAGCCGGCAGCCCGAATCGACGGCCTGAAGCAGCAAACAAACTATTAATTTAAGGGCAGACCCCAAAAGGACAAGCTGTGAGGTGGTCGGATGGGGAGCATCCCGGTCTTCTGGGTAGAGTTTCAAGGGCGGTCCGCCACGCTCTGCTAATTTCTTGCGCAACTCCCGTTCCAGCAAAGCCTGAGTGTTGCGAGG